>Ga0157367_1001352_pt1 | contig 10769 bp, 10 predicted proteins | sample AttbisABBM2_FD_113142 | JGI IMG/M metagenome (GOLD analysis project Ga0157367, IMG submission 113142) | Fungus gardens microbial communities from leaf cutter ant in Botucatu, State of São Paulo, Brazil - Atta bisphaerica ABBM2 | ecosystem: Host-associated > Fungi > Mycelium > Unclassified ...
CGCGTCGAAGGCGTCCGACATCGACATGGTGTACCTGACCGGCTACGGCTTCCCGCTGTGGCGCGGCGGCCCGATGCTGTACGCGGACACGGTCGGCCTCTACAACGTCGAGCGGGCGATTCGCCGCTACGCGGCCGGCGCGAACGGCGACGCATGGCAGCTCGCGCCGTCGATCGCCGAACTTGCACAGGCCGGACGCGGCTTCAACGGCTGACCGCCGCGCGGCGCGCGACAGCTTGGGGAGAGGGACGATGAAACACACCGACGACGTGCTGCTCGTGATCGACGCGCAGTACGACTTCATGCCGGGCGGCGCGCTCGCGGTGCCGGACGGCGACGCGGTCGTGCCGGTCATCAACGCGCTCGCCGCGCGTTTCGACCAGGTGGTGCTCACGCAGGACTGGCACCCGCGCACGCACGTGTCGTTCGCGGCCAACCACCCGGGGCACGCCCCGTTCTCCACGCTCGCGCTGCCGTACGGCGAGCAGGTGCTGTGGCCCGTGCACTGCGTGCAGGACACCGACGGCGCGGCGCTGCATCGCGACCTCGATATCCCGCACGCGCGGCTCGTGATCCGCAAGGGCAGCGACGCGCAGGTCGACAGCTACTCCGCGTTCGTCGAGGCCGACCGCACGACGCGCACGGGCCTTGCCGGCTACCTGCGCGAACTCGGCGCGAAGCGCGTGTGGTGCTGCGGGCTCGCGACCGACTTCTGCGTCGCGTGGTCGGCGCTCGACGCGCGCGTGGCAGGCTTCGAGGCCGCGGTGATCGACGACGCGTGCCGTGCGATCGACCTCGACGGGTCGCTCGCGCGCGCATGGCAACAGATGCAGGCGGCAGGCGTGGCGCGAGTCACGTCGGCCGGCGCGCGCCCTGCGGCGTAGCGCATTCACTCATTCAATCCCGGAAGCAGGGAGAGGGCGTCAAAGCGCCAACGCTGAATCGACAGTTCTGCATGGGATCAGCGTAAGCGCCAAAGCGCCAACTCTGAATCGACAGGAGACTCGCATGACCGAAGCCGTAATCGTATCGACCGCACGCACGCCGCTGGCGAAATCGTGGCGTGGCGCCTTCAACATGACGCATGGTGCGACGCTCGGCGGCCACGTGGTGGCCGCCGCGCTCGAGCGCGCGAAGCTCGACCCGGCGCGCGTCGAGGACGTGATCATGGGCTGTGCGAACCCGGAAGGCGCGACCGGCGGCAACATCGCGCGCCAGATCGCGCTGCGCGCGGGGCTGCCGGTGAGCGTGCCGGGCATGACGGTGAACCGCTTCTGCTCGTCCGGACTGCAGACGATCGCGCTCGCCGCGCAGCGGATCATCGCGGGCGAAGGCGACGTGTACGTGGCGGGCGGCGTCGAATCGATCTCGTGCGTGCAGAACGAGATGAACCGGCACATGCTGGCTGAGGGCTGGCTGCTCGAACACAAGCCGGAGATCTACTGGAACATGCTGCAGACCGCCGAGAACGTCGCGAAGCGCTACGGGATCTCGAAGGCGCGCCAGGACGAATACGGCGTGCAGTCGCAGCTGCGGGCGGCCGCCGCGCAGGCGGCCGGGCGCTTCGACGCGGAGATCGTGCCGATCACCGTGCGCGCGGGCGTCGCCGACAAGGCGACCGGGCGGCTGTTCACGAAGGAGGTGACGGTGTCGGCCGACGAAGGCATCCGGCCGGACACGACACTCGACGGCGTGTCGAAGATCCGTTCGGCCGTGCCGGGCGGCGTGATCACCGCGGGCACCGCGAGCCAGTTCTCCGACGGCGCATCCGCGTGCGTGGTGATGAGCGCCGATGCCGCGCAGAAGGAGGGCCTGCAGCCGCTCGGCGTGTTCCGCGGCTTCGCGGTCGCCGGCTGCGAGCCGGACGAGATGGGCGTCGGCCCGGTGTTCGCGGTGCCGAAGCTGCTGAAGCGGGCAGGGCTGAAGGTCGAGGACATCGGCCTGTGGGAACTCAACGAGGCGTTCGCGGTGCAGGTGCTGTATTGCCGCGACACGCTCGGCATTCCCGAAGACCGCCTCAACGTCAACGGGGGGGCGATCGCGGTCGGCCACCCGTATGGCGTGTCGGGCGCGCGCCTGACCGGCCATGCGCTGATCGAGGGCAAGCGGCGCGGCGTGAAATACGCGGTCGTGACGATGTGCATCGGCGGCGGGCAGGGGGCGGCCGGCTTGTTCGAAATCCTCTGAGTATTGCGCGGCGGCGGCGGCCTTCATTGAGAATCGCAAGGCCGCCTTCACGATCCATTCCGTATACGATTCAATTCGTGCCATTGTGGCGATGCCGTTTCCCCTTACTTGTCAAACGAATCGCCCCACCTATACTAAGCTCTGACATTTGCCTTTCGGCAGTGCGGGCCGGATCGCGCGTCGCGCGTCAAGCCGACCACCGCGGTGCATGACCCGAAGTCTGGAGCGGTCTGGAGCGGGCGGCGTGTCGTGATCCGGCGTCTTCCGCATTCGAACAATGCAGCGGATCGATCGGGGGCCGAATTGAGCACGACTTTCTCTGCGGGCGAGCCGCCGCGCGCCGTCAGCGCCGTCGCGAAGATCTACGCGAAGTGCCTGATGGTCGGGTTTGCGCTGTTGCCTGCGTATCTCATTGCCTACCTGTGGTTCTTCGGCGATCCTCGCCTGACCTACGAGAGCCACGTATTCCATGAACTCGCGATTGCCGCGGCGACGCTCGAGGGCGCATTCGTCACCTATGTGACGTGGGTCTGCTACCGCTCGTCCGGCGAGCCGCTGCTGCGCTGGCTGACGCTCGGCTTTCTAGGCTTCGCGATGATCTATGCGCTGCACGGGATGTTCACCGGCATGGCGCATCACAATATCTGGCTGTTCCTGCTGTATGGGCCGGCATCGCGGCTCGTGATGTCGATCCTGCTGCTGATCGGCCTGATGTCGTATTCGCAGCCGTCCGATCGCGTCGACCGGCGCACGAGCGTGCGCACGTGGCTGCCGTGGATCGTGTTTTTCCTGGTGGTCGACGTCGCGGTTGCGTATATCGCGTATTCGCCGGTGGCCGGCGCGCTCGGCACGCGCCTCACGATGGAAGGCGGCGCGCTCGTGTTTTCGCTGCTGAACGTCGGCGTGCTGCTCGCGCGGCGCATCCGCTCGCCGCTGATGCTGATCTACGGGATGTCGATCACCGCGTTCGCGCTGTCGTCGCTCGCGTTCATTCTCGGCAAGCCGTGGAATCACATGTGGTGGCTCGCGCACGCGATCTTCGCGGGCGGTTTCTTCCTGCTCAGCTATGGCGTCGTGCAGGCGCTGCAGACCACGCGCTCGTTCTCGGCGATCTACAGCCAGGAGGACCTGATGAGCCGGCTGTCGGAGTCGATGGCGCGCACCGAAAGCGCGCTGCAGGAACTGCGGCGCACCAACCAGAAGCTCGAATACCTGGCCGCGACCGACCCGCTGACGGGCGCGTCGAACCGGCGCCAGTTCATCGCGCTGGTCGAACGCGAGATCCAGCGCGCGGAACGCGACGGCACGCCGTTCTGCCTGCTCGCGCTCGACCTCGACAATTTCAAGAACATCAACGACGCATACGGGCACCAGATCGGCGACGAGGTGCTGCGCGGCGTCGTGCGGCAATGCCTCGAGGCGATCCGGCCGGCGGGCGGGCTCGCGCGGGTCGGCGGCGAGGAATTCATGGCGCTGCTGCCGGAGATGCCGCTCGAGGGCGCGCGGATGACGGCCGAGCGCGTGCGCTCGGCGATCGCGAGCGCGCCGTTCGGGCTCGATTTCAAGCGGGTGCAGGTGACGGTCAGCGTCGGTGTCGCGCAATACGGGATCGACGGCGGCACGGTCGACGCGCTGCTGCGCGCGGTCGATGAACGGCTGTACCAGGCGAAGCGGGAAGGGCGCAATCGGGTTGTCGCGCATTGATGGCCTGAAGCCGCGAGTACGTTCCAGTCCAGCGTCTCCATCGCGGCCCGGTTCGCGGTGGAGATGCATGCCCATCCCTGGTGATTCACGCGTCGCGACGCCGGTCGGTTTTTCAGGTGCGTGACATCGCTGGCCCGCGCACGGCCACGAACGGCCACCCTCCAGATACAACCCATCGAAGCCGGTAAGTTTGGTAGGCTTGGTGCCTGCCTTCGCTTGCCGGGCGCTGACGTCGGCAAGCAGGAGGGGGAAAAGCGGGTATCGTCGCCGCACATTCGGTCGGCCACCCGATTCGATTCGATACGCGCTTTTTCCCGTCCGATCGCGAATCATCGCGACCGAAGGCGAACGATGGCGCGCCGGGCATGCCCGGCCAGCAGAGGGCTCGGCCAGTGCGGCGGAGCATCACGAACAGGAGCAAAGAAGTGATTCGACATATTGTCATGTGGAAGTTGAAGGAAACGGCGGAAGGCGCGACGCGCGCGCAAAACGCGCTCAGGCTCAAGGACAAGCTCGACGCGTGCCGCAACATCGTGCCGGGTATCCTTCATCTCGAAGTCGGCCTCGCGACGCCGGGCCTCGAAGCCACCTACGACGTCGTGCTGGTCTCGGACTTCGTCGACCAGGCCGCCCTCGATGCCTACCAGGTGCATCCGGTGCACGAGGAAGTGAAGAAGTTCATCGGCGCGGTGCGCGAAGCGCGCCAGTGCATCGACTATCTGGTCGACGCAGCGCAATGAGCGACGCGGCACCGCAGACGGACGGTCCGTCGATCGAGAGCCCGTTCGTCGACCTGCTCGGCGTGCAGCTCGTGTCCGCGAAGGACGGCAAGAGCGAGATCCTGCTGCCGCTCGACGCGCGCCACATGAACACGTGGAGCATCGCGCACGGCGGCGTGACGATGACGCTCGCGGACGTCGCGCTCGCGATGGCCGCGCGCAGCCTGACCGACGACGGCGTCGGCGTCGTCACGGTCGAGATGAAGGTGAACTTCATGCAGCCGGGCAGCGGCGAGCTGCGCGCCTACGGGCGCGTGATGCACCGCTCGACGACGATGGCGTACTGTGAAGGCGAGGTGCGCGACAGCGAAGGCCATTTCGTCGCGAAGGCGCTCGGCACGTTCAAGTACATGCGGCGGCTCGCGGTCGGGCGCGACATCAAGCGGCAGCGCAGCCGCACCGCGCCGGATGCCCATCCGGGCCCGAGCGACGCGTAAGCCGGCAATGCGCGGCCCTGCCGGTCCGGCAGGGCCGTTTTTCTTCCTGCGGCGGGCTGCAGCGCGCTGCAGGGCATGGGGCCCGCGTCGGCGCTGAAGCGCCGGCTCGGGTCGACAGGAGGCAGCGATGAGCGTCGTCAATCGTCAGATCCTGCTCGTGTCGCGTCCGCAGGGCGCGGCGAGCGTCGACAACTTCCGGCTCGTGGAGACGCCGCTTGCACCGCTCGCCAGCGGCGAAGTGCGCGTGCGCAACCATTTCCTGTCGCTCGATCCGTACATGCGCGGCCGCATGAGCGACGCGAAGTCGTACGCGGAACCGCAGCCGCTCGACGAGGTGATGATCGGCGGCACGGCGGGCGAGGTGATCGAGTCGCGGCATCCGGGCTTCGCGGTCGGCGATCGCGTGGTCGGCACCCTCGGCTGGCAGGAATACGGCACGTCGGACGGACACGGGCTGCGCAAGGTCGACACGTCGCGCGTGCCGCTGTCGGCTTGCCTCGGCGTGACCGGGATGCCGGGTGTCACCGCGTGGTACGGGCTGAACCGGATCATCGTGCCGAACGCCGGCGAGACGGTGGTCGTCAGCGCCGCGAGCGGCGCGGTCGGCAGCGTCGTCGGCCAGCTCGCGAAGCGCGCCGGGTGTCGCGCGGTCGGCATCGCGGGTGGCCCCGACAAATGCCGCTACGTCGTCGACACGCTCGGCTTCGACGCATGCGTCGACTACAAGGCCGGCCGGCTCGTCGACGATCTCGCGGCCGCGACGCCCGACGGCGTCGACGGCTGCTTCGAGAACGTCGGCGGCGCGGTGCTGGACGCGACGATGGCCCGCATGAACGCGTTCGGCCGCATCGCCGTGTGCGGGATGATCGCAGCCTACGACGGCGCGAGCGCGCCGCTGACGAATCCCGCGCTGATCCTGCGCTCGCGGCTGAGAATGCAGGGTTTCATCGTGTTCGAGCATCCGGACGCATGGCCGCCGGCGCTCGCGGAGCTGACGGAGCTCGTCGCGACGAAGCAGCTGCACTATCGCGAGTCGATCGCGTGCGGGCTCGAGCGTGCGCCGGAAGCCTTCCTAGGGATGCTGAAGGGCCACAATTTCGGCAAGCAGCTCGTCCAGCTCGTCTGACGCGGGCGTGGCATCATACGACGCTTGTCCGTGAGCGGCGCCGCGCAGGCGCCGGTATTTCGATGCCGCTGAATCCGAAGATCGCCCAGATACTCGACATGGTCGAGCGCGCGAAGCGTCCGTCCTATCATCACCAGACGCCGCAGCAGGCGCGCGCGGCCTACGAGAAGAGCGCGCCGATCCTCGACGTGATGCCCGCGCCGATGCATTCGGTCGACGATTGCGTCGTGCCGACCCGCGACGGCCGCTCGATCGGCGCGCGCCTCTACCTGCCGGTCGCGCCGAGCCTCGCCGAGCCGCTGCCGGCGCTGGTCTATTACCACGGCGGCGGTTTCACGGTGGGCAGCGTCGACACGCACGACGCGCTGTGCCGGATGTTCGCGCGCGATGCGCAATGCGCGGTGCTGTCGGTCGACTATCGGCTCGCGCCCGAACACAAGTTTCCGACCGCGGTGAACGATGCGGACGACGCACTGCGCTGGCTGCATCGCGAGGCCGTCGCGTTCGGCATCGACGCGGCGCGGCTCGCGATCGGCGGCGACAGCGCGGGCGGCACGCTCGCGACCGTCTGCGCGGCGCTGGCGCGCGACGCGGGCATCCGGCTCGCGCTGCAGCTGCTGATCTATCCGGGCGTGACCGGCCATCAGCAGACCGATTCGCACGCGCGGCTCGCGAACGGCTACCTGCTGTCGCAGGACACGATCCAGTGGTTCTTCTCGCAATACCTGCGCGAGCCGTCCGACCGCGACGACTGGCGGTTCGCGCCGCTCGACGGCACCCGTGGCGCGCCGTCGTTCGCGGGCGTCGCGCCGGCGTGGATCGCGACCGCCGAATACGATCCGCTCGGCGACGAGGGCGCCGCGTATGCGGACAAGCTGCGCGCGGCGGGTGTTCCCGTCACGCTGACCTGCTACGCGGGGATGATTCACGAATTCTTCAAGATGGGCGGCTTCGTGCCCGAGGTGCGCGCCGCGCACGCGGACGCGGTGGCGGCGCTGAAGGCGGCATTCGACGAGATCTGACGGCGGCACGGCCGCGCGGAGGGCGCATATGGCGGACTGCGTGGTAGAGACGGGCGACTGGGCGAGGCTCGGCGGCGACGCCGCGCGCATTCGCGACGCGGTGTTCGTGCGCGAGCAGCGCATTCCGCCGGAATGGGAACTCGACGACGACGATCCGCTGTCGCGCCATGCGGTCGCCTACCGGTTCGACGCCGCGGCGGGCACGCGTTGCGCGATCGCGACCGGGCGGCTGCTGCCGTCGGGCACGATCGGCCGCGTCGCGGTGCTGGCCGGCGCGCGCGGGCAGGGCGCCGGTTCCGCGGTGCTGTGCGCGCTGATGGACGAGGCGCGGCGCCGCGGCGAGCCGCTCGTGCGGCTCTATGCGCAGGCCGCCGCCGTGCCGTTCTACATCCGGCACGGCTTCACGGCGATCGGCGATCCGTTCGTCGAGATCGGCGTGCCGCACGTCGAAATGACGCGCGCGCCGTGAGCGTGCGATGGCGGTGTATCAGCGCACCTGTGCCGCGTCGATGTCGAACGTGAACGCGCGCTCGAACGCGCCGGGCCGGACGATGCGGTGCGAACCGTCGTCGTCGCAGCGTTCCTTGATCTCGACCGTCAGCCGCACTCCTTCCTTCATCGTGACGCGCAGCGCGGTGGTGCCGCGCGTGCCGTACTCCGGCGTCTCGATGAACGCGGCCGACAGCGCGCGCTCGCGCTCGAGCGGAATGCCCGTGTGCGGCAGCGCGTCGTCGGCGGCGATGTGCGGGTCGCGCATCATCGCGATCAGGTCGTCGAGCGGCGGGGCCGGATCATCGGTCAGCCGCGTGCCGAGTTCGGCGCGCTTGCGCACCACCTTCGGCCAGGGCGTGTCGAGCCGCGCGTTCGACAGCGCATGCACGCCGGCGGGCACGCGCGCGGGCGCGTCGACGCCGCTCGCGCCTTCGGCCGCGCGGTTGCAGAACCACGCGAGCTCGCGCCGCTTCCAGTCGCCGACCAGCAGGTTGAAGCCGTTGTACACCGCCGCGTGCTCGGCGAGCCGCGCGAGATAGTCGAGCGGCGAGGCAGGCGGGCCGCTCAGGTAGTCGGACACGAGCTTGCCGCGGGTCGGTGCGCCCGCGCGGATGTCGAACGGCGCACGATAGTTCGTCAGCGCGGCGAAACGCCCGTCGCGCGACACGCCGAGCCACGTGCCGCCGGCTTCGAGATCGCGGCCGGCCAGCACGCCGGGCGCTTCTTCCCACCACGACAGCGGCGCGCTGGTGCGGCGGAAGAACTCGTCACGGTTGGCGACAAGGGTGAACACGGGACCGGCGGCGGCATCAGGCTGCCAGTCGAAGGCAATCAGACACATCGGGCGAATCTCTCGCTTGAAACCTCGGGCGCCGGCCGTGAAGCGAAGGCCGGCGTACGAAGGGGGGAAAGGGTCACACTTCCGTCGGCCATGCGTACGGCAGCGGCTCGAACGCGAGCGCCGGGCCGTCCGCCGCGCCGAGATGCACGCTGCCGCTGTCCAGCGCGGCGAGCTTGATCTCGACCAGCGCGTCGACACCGCCGGCCGGCGCGGCCGCCGCATTGACGATCATCCCGCACGGCTGGCCGGGGTCGTCGCTGTGAAACAGTTCGACGCCGGCGTGCACCGCATCGGTGTCGCCCGCGACGTGCGCGAGCGCGGTGCGGCGCTTGATCGTGCCGCGATACTGGCTGCGGGCGACGATCTCCTGGCCCGGATAACAGCCCTTGCGGAAGTTCACCGCGCCGATCACGTCGAAATTGATCATTTGCGGCACGAACTGCTCGACCGCCGGCTGCGTGACGCGCGGTTCGCCCGCGCGGATGTCGAGCCAGTCCCACACGGCCGGCGATACGGCCGGCAGCTTGCCGTCGAGCGCGGCGAGGCGCGCGTCGACCTCCGCGCGCGGGCCGATCCACAGATAGCGCGGCTTGCCGGCGGCGTCCGGCATGCGGATCAGCGCGCCGGCGGGGCCGTCGACCTTCACGTGCACGCCGTCCGGCAGCGCGTCGAAGATGCCCGACAGCGCCGCGCGCACGTCGCCGGCGAAGCCGACCACGGCGAGCGCGCCGCTGGCATCCGTCAGCTTGGCCTTCGCGCGCAGCACGAACATCGACAGCCGCTTCTGCGCCGCGGCCTGCACGTCCTTCGACACCAGCAGGCGCACGTCGTGGCCGGCGCGCCATGCGAGGAACGACGCGAGCAGGCGCCCCTTCGGCGAACAGTAGCCGGCGAGCCGCGCGCTCGCGGGGTCGAGGTGCTCGATGTCGTTGGTCAGCTGGCTGTGCAGGAACGTGGCCGCGTCGTCGCCCGCGACGTCGATCACGCCGAATTGCGGAAGCAGCATGTACGCGCCCGCCGCGTCGAAATCGGCGGCCGGCGGGCGGGGAAAGACAGGGAGCGATGCGGGGGCGGCAGCCGGGGCGGCCGTTGAGGCGAACGGAGTGCTCATGGAATGAGGGAACAGTCGATTCCGACTTTGGCGTAGGCGAACGAACATTATATGGGCCTTGCCGAAGTCGCGTTTGGCATGCCCTTACTGGAGTGAGGCTTGTGTGACGCGTGTCGGGGCCTTGTGCGGCAAGGCATGGCGATGTCATGTGCGCCGGGCCGGCCGCGCAGCATTGCGGGCGCGTCGCGGCGCGATGCGCTGACCAAAGCGTGCCCACATCGATACAATACAGGGCTCAACACCCCCGGGAATCCACGAACGCGGCCGGCCCCACGGCTCGCCGTCGAGCGACTTTCTGTTGAAAATCAGCGATTTACCGCTTTAAAGTCAAACACCCATTGTGCTGTCCCTACTGAAGAAATGCGTCGCGACGGTCGCGGTGGCGGCCGTCGTTGCGGCCGGCGCCGGCGCCGGCGGCGTGTATTACTGGGCGACCCGGCCGCTGCTGCTCGGCGCCGCATCGCTCGACGTCACGATCAAGCCGCGCAGCAGCGTGAAGAGCGTCGCGCAGCAATTGAAGCGCGGCGGCGTGCCGGTCCAGCCGTTCGTCTTCGTCGCGATGACGCGCGTGCTCGGCCTGTCGAGCCAGCTCAAGTCCGGGAACTACGAGTTCAAGACCGGCGTCACGCCGTACGAGGTGCTGCAGAAGATCGCGCGCGGCGACGTCAACGAATTCGTCGCGACCGTGATCGAAGGCTGGACCTTCAAGCGGATGCGCGCGGAACTCGACGGCAATCCGGATCTCGTGCACACGACGGCCGGCATGAGCGACGCCGACCTGCTGCGCGCGATCGGCGCGCCGGACGGCACGGTCCGGCGAGGCAGCGGCGAAGGGCTGTTCTTTCCCGACACCTACCTGTTCGACAAGGGCACGAGCGACCTGAACATCTACCGGCGCGCGTATCGCCTGATGCAGACGCGCCTCGACGAGGCCTGGGCGGCGCGTGCGCCGGGCCTGCCGTACAAGACGCCTTACGAAGCGCTGACGATCGCGTCGATCGTCGAGAAGGAAACCGGGCATGCGGCCGACCGCTCGTTCGTCGCGGCCGTGTTCGCGAACCGGCTGCGCA
>Ga0157367_1001353_pt1 | contig 10768 bp, 9 predicted proteins | sample AttbisABBM2_FD_113142 | JGI IMG/M metagenome (GOLD analysis project Ga0157367, IMG submission 113142) | Fungus gardens microbial communities from leaf cutter ant in Botucatu, State of São Paulo, Brazil - Atta bisphaerica ABBM2 | ecosystem: Host-associated > Fungi > Mycelium > Unclassified ...
CCGCTCGCGGCGGCCGGGTCGCTGCTGGTCGGCGTGCTCGAATCGTATTCGTCGTTCTGGGCGAGTGCGTACAAGGAGGTGATCGTGTTCACGATGATCATTCCGGTGCTGCTGTGGCGCAGCTTCGCGACGCCGCATGCGGAAGAGGACGAGGAGTGACGCGATGAAGACGATGGTGCGCAACAAGGCGTTCTGGCTGTTTCTCGTGGTGCTGTTCGCGCTGCCGGTGTTGCCCGGCGTGCTGCAGGTGCCCGAATACTGGATCACGCTGCTGAACTACATCGGCCTGTACGCGATCGTCGCGATCGGGCTCGTGCTGCTGACGGGCGTCGGCGGGATGACGAGCTTCGGGCAGGCGGCATTCGTCGGCGTGGGCGCGTATGCGACGGCCTACCTGACGACGCGCTACGGCGTGTCGCCGTGGCTCGCGCTGATCGTCGGCGTCGTGCTGACGGCGCTCGTCGCGCTCGTCCTCGGCGTGGTGACGATGCGGCTGTCGGGCCACTTCCTGCCGCTCGGCACGATCGCGTGGGGCCTCGCGCTGTTCTACCTGTTCGGCAACCTCGAGCTGCTCGGCAAGTACGACGGGATCAGCGGCATTCCGGCGCTGAGCCTGTTCGGCATCGCGCTCGACAGCGGCCGCAGCCTGTATTTCCTGATCTGGGCGGTGGTGCTGGCGGCGATCGTGTCCGTGCAGAACCTGCTGAACAGCCGGCCCGGCCGCGCGATCCGCGCACTGCGCGGCGGCGGCGTGATGGCCGAGGCGATGGGCGTGAACACCGCCTGGATGCGCGTGGTGATCTTCGTCTACGCGGCGGTGCTCGCGGCAATTTCCGGCTTCCTGTACGCGCACCTGCAGCGTGCGGTGAACCCGACGCCGTTCGGCCTGAACCACGGGATCGAGTTCCTGTTCATGGCGGTGGTGGGCGGCGTCGCGCACGTGTGGGGCGCGGTGCTCGGCGCGGCGATCCTCACCGTGCTGCTGGATTACCTGCAGACGCTGCTGCCGAAGCTGCTCGGCTCGGAAGGCAACTTCGAGATCATCGTATTCGGCGTGCTGATGGTGTTGCTGCTGCAATACGCGCGGCAGGGCGTCTGGCCGTTCGTCGCCCGGCTGTTTCCACGTGGACCGCGCGCGCATGTGCCGCGCCAGGCCGATCCTTTGCCGCAGCGCACCAGGCCGGCGACGGGCGAAGCGCTGCTCGTGGTCGACAACGCGCGCAAGCAGTTCGGCGGGCTGGTGGCCGTCAACGACGTCAGCTTCGAGGTCAAGGCGGGGCAGATCATTGGCCTGATCGGCCCGAACGGTGCCGGCAAGTCGACCACGTTCAACCTCGTGACGGGCGTGCTGCGGCCGACGCGCGGCGCGATCACGTTCCGCGGCGAGCGGATCGACGGCCTGACGTCGCGCGAGATCGTCCGGCGGGGTATCGGCCGCACGTTCCAGCATGTGAAGTTGCTGCCCGGCATGACGGTGCTCGAGAACGTCGCGCTCGGCGCGCATTTGCGCGGCACGACCGGTGTGTGGCGCAGCATCGCGCGGCTCAACGCGCACGAGGAGGCGCAGCTGCTGGCCGAAGCGGCGCGCCAGATCCGCCGCGTCGGCCTCGAAAGCCACATGTACGACGAAGCGGGCAGCCTCGCGCTCGGCCAGCAGCGGATCCTCGAGATTGCCCGCGCGCTGTGCTGCGACCCGACGCTGCTGCTGCTCGACGAGCCGGCCGCCGGCCTGCGCTACAAGGAAAAGCAGCAGCTCGCGGACCTGCTGCGGCGACTGAAATCGGAAGGGATGAGCGTGCTGCTCGTCGAGCACGACATGGATTTCGTGATGAATCTCACCGATCGGCTGGTGGTGATGGAGTTCGGTACACGGATCGCGGAAGGGCTGCCGCAGGACGTGCAGCAGGATCCGGCGGTGCTCGAAGCGTACCTGGGCGGGGTGGAATGATGGTGGACACGACGATGCCGATTCTCGACGTGCACGGGCTGGCGGTGCGGTACGGCAAGGTGGAGGCGCTGCATGGCGCCGCGATCAAGGTCGGCGCCGGCCAGATCGTCAGCGTGATCGGGCCCAATGGCGCCGGCAAATCGACGCTGCTGAACGCGATCATGGGCGCGCTGCCGTCGACCGGGCATGCATCGGGCGCGGTCGTGTACCGCGGAACCGACGTCGGCGCGCTGCCGATCGAGCAGCGGGTCGCGCGCGGGATGTGCCTCGTGCCGGAAAAGCGCGAGCTGTTCGGCACGATGTCGGTGGAGGACAACCTCGTGCTCGGCGCGTACCGGCGCAAGCAGGCCGGCGAAGCGAACTTCCTCGATCAGCTCGACCACGTATTCGCGTTGTTTCCGCGGCTCAAGGAGCGGCGCAACCAGGCGGCCGGCACGCTGTCCGGCGGCGAACGGCAGATGCTGGCGGTGGGGCGCGCGCTGATGGGCAAGCCCGACCTGCTGATGCTGGACGAGCCGAGCCTCGGCCTGGCGCCGCTGATCGTGAAGGAGATTTTTCATATCATCAGCGCGCTGCGCGGCACGGGCGTCGCAACCCTGCTGATCGAGCAGAACGCGCGGGCGGCACTGCAGATATCCGACTACGGGTACGTGCTCGAGACAGGGGAGTTCGCGCTGGAAGGCCCGGCGGCCGAATTGGCGCAGAACCCGCAGGTGATCGAAACGTACCTTGGGTTGGCGAAGAAAACCGCCTGACACGAAGGAGGCGACGGAAATCGGACGGCGTGTTTCACGTGAAACACGCCGTTTTTGTTTGAGGTTGGGCGTGAGGATGGTGAATGGCCGGGCGTGGATAAGTGCCGGATGAACAGTCGGTCACGCTGTGAGGCGGAGAGGGCGGTTCACAGGCTGGCCGCTTCCCGAGCCTGTCGTCGCACAGTACCAACTGCGTTCCACGCACCCACAGATGCGCCACTGGCGTGGGTTTGGCCGCACAGCTTCGCCGATTGGCCAGAAAAAAACGGCGAAATGAACGGGCCCTACCATTCGGACGGCATTCGGGCGAAAAGCGAACCCGCTATAATTCGGCCCATACATTTCTCAGATAGGTTCGTGCGCTGTCCTGCGTACGGAATCCACCATGCTTTATCCCACAGAATTTGACGTGATCGTCGTTGGTGGCGGTCATGCCGGCACGGAAGCCGCGCTGGCGTCGGCCCGCATGGGCGTTAAGACGCTGCTGCTGACGCACAACATCGAAACCCTCGGGCAGATGAGCTGCAATCCGTCGATCGGCGGCATTGGCAAGGGCCACCTGGTCAAGGAAGTCGATGCATTGGGCGGCGCAATGGCTGCCGCAACGGATGAGAGCGGGATCCAGTTCCGGATCCTCAATTCGTCGAAGGGGCCGGCCGTGCGGGCGACGCGTGCACAGGCCGACCGTATCCTGTACAAGGCTGCGATCCGTCACCGCCTCGAGAACCAGCCCAATCTGTGGCTGTTCCAGCAGGCGGTCGACGACCTGATGGTGGAAGGGGATCGTGTGGTGGGCGCCGTGACGCAAATCGGCCTGCGTTTCCGCGCGCGCGCCGTGGTGCTGACCGCTGGAACCTTCCTCGACGGCAAGATCCACGTCGGCCTGAACAACTACACGGGCGGCCGGGCAGGCGATCCGGCGGCCGTGTCGCTGTCGGCGCGCCTGAAGGAGCTGAAGCTGCCGCAAGGGCGGCTGAAGACGGGTACGCCGCCGCGTATCGACGGCCGCTCGATCGACTTCTCGAAGCTTGACGAGCAGCCCGGCGATCTGGACCCGATTCCGGTGTTCTCGTTCCTGGGCCGCGCGGAGCAACATCCGCAGCAGATGCCGTGCTGGGTCACGCATACGAACGAGCGCACGCACGACATCATCCGCGGCGGCCTCGACCGCTCGCCGATGTACACCGGCGTGATCGAAGGCGTCGGTCCGCGTTACTGCCCGTCGATCGAGGACAAGATTCACCGTTTCGCGTCGAAGGAATCCCACCAGATCTTCCTCGAACCGGAAGGGCTGACGACCAACGAGTTCTACCCGAACGGGATTTCGACGAGTTTGCCGTTCGACGTACAGCTCGAGCTCGTGCATTCGATGCGCGGCCTCGAGCAGGCGCATATCCTGCGCCCCGGCTACGCGATCGAGTACGACTACTTCGACCCGCGCGCGCTGAAGGCGTCGCTGGAAACCAAGGCGATCAACGGCCTGTTCTTCGCGGGCCAGATCAACGGGACGACCGGCTATGAGGAAGCGGCGGCGCAGGGCCTGCTGGCCGGCGTCAATGCCGGCCTGTACGTGCAGGAGAAGGATGCGTGGTGCCCGCGTCGCGACCAGGCCTACCTGGGCGTGCTGGTCGACGATCTGGTGACGCGTGGCGTCGCCGAGCCGTACCGGATGTTCACGAGCCGGGCCGAATACCGGCTGAGCCTGCGTGAAGACAATGCGGACATGCGTCTGACCGAGATCGGCCGCGAGCTGGGGCTGGTCGACGACGTGCGCTGGGATGCGTTCTGCCGGAAGCGCGACGCTGTTTCACGTGAAACCGAGCGCCTGAAATCGACGTGGGTCACGCCGAAGACGCTGCCGCCCGAAGAAGCCACCGCGCTGCTGGGCAAGGCGATCGATCACGAATACAGCCTGGCCGAGCTGCTGCGCCGCCCGGGCGTCGCCTACGACGGTGTGTGCGGCCTGAAGGGCGGCGAGTGCGGCCCGGCGGAACCGTTGACCGACGATCCGGTGCTGCTCGCGCAGATCAAGGAGCAGGTCGAGATCGGCATCAAGTATCAGGGCTATATCGAGCGCCAGGCGAGCGAGATCGAGCGCAACGACGCGAACGAGAACACGCGCTTGCCGGATGGCATCGACTACCGTGAAGTGCGCGGCCTGTCGTTCGAAGTGAGCCAGAAGCTGAATCAGTTCCGGCCGGAAACGATCGGCCAGGCATCGCGGATCTCGGGCGTGACGCCGGCAGCGATCTCGCTGCTGATGGTGCACCTGAAGCGCCGTGGCCTCGGCCGTCGCAACGGTAACGCCGACGCGGCAATGGAGCAGGGGGACGGCACCGTCCCGACGCAACAATGACGGCGCGTCGCGCGCCGGCGGTTAATCGGGACGACCTGGAGAAGATGCTCGTCGACGGCGCGAACGCACTCGGCGTCGCGCTGACGGATACCCAGCGGAACCAACTGCTCGACTATGTCGCGCTGCTCGCGAAGTGGAACGCGGTCTACAACCTGACCGCGATCCGCGACCCGCAGCAGATGCTGATCCAGCACATCCTTGATTCGCTATCGATCGTTCCCCATCTCGGTGACCGTGCATCCACGCGGGTGCTCGACGTCGGATCGGGCGGCGGGTTGCCGGGCATCGTGCTCGCGATCGTGCGGCCGGACTGGCAGGTCACGCTGAACGACATCGTCCAGAAGAAGTCCGCATTCCAGACACAGACGCGTGCGGAGCTGAAGCTCGCGAACCTGTCGGTCGTGACCGGGCGCGTGGAAACGTTGCAGCCGGGCGTCGAGGTGCCGGAAAAATTCGACGTAATCGTGTCGCGCGCTTTCGCGGACCTCTCCGACTTCGTTAAACTTGCTCGACATCTCGTTGCGCCGGGCGGAGCGATCTGGGCAATGAAGGGCGTTCACCCGGGCGACGAGATTGCGCGGCTGCCGGACGGCAGCCACGTGAAGCAGACCATTCGGCTGGCGGTGCCGATGCTGGATGCCGAACGGCATCTGATCGAAGTCGCTGTCGACGATGCGATTTGACGGCGCGCGGTGCGGCGCGCCGATTGTTTGAAGGTACGAGGAACACACCAACGATGGCAAAGATCTTCTGCGTTGCGAACCAGAAGGGGGGCGTCGGCAAGACGACGACAACGGTCAATCTCGCCGCAAGCCTTGCAGCGCAGGAGCAACGTGTCCTGCTGATCGACCTCGACCCGCAGGGCAATGCGACGATGGGCAGCGGGATCGACAAGGCCGGTGTCGAGGCGACCGTGTACGAAGTGCTGGTCGACGGCGTGTCGGTTGCGGATGCGCGCATTCGCCCCGAAGCCGTGACGTACGACGTGCTGCCGGCGAACCGCGAGCTGTCCGGCGCGGAAATCGAGCTGATCGGCATCGAGAACCGCGAGCGCCAGCTGAAGGCGGCGCTCGAGCGCGTGGCCGACGATTACGATTTCGTGCTGATCGACTGCCCGCCGACGCTGTCGCTGCTGACCCTGAACGGCCTGTGCGCCGCCCACGGCGTCGTGATCCCGATGCAGTGCGAGTACTTCGCGCTGGAAGGCCTGTCGGATCTCGTCAACACGATCAAGCAGGTGCACGCGAACATGAACCGCGACCTGAAGATCATCGGGCTACTGCGGGTGATGTTCGATCCGCGCATCACGCTGCAACAGCAGGTTTCCGATCAACTGAAGGCGCACTTCGGCGACAAGGTGTTCGACGTGGTGATTCCGCGCAACGTGCGTCTGGCGGAAGCGCCGAGCTACGGGTTGCCGGGCGTCGTGTTCGATCGCAGCTCGCGCGGTGCGCAAGCGTATCTCCAGTTCGGCGCCGAAATGATCGAGCGCGTGCGCGCATTCGATGCGTGATCCGGACACGAGCGAAGCGAGGAAGAAAGACATGAACGCGGTGCCAAAGAAGAAAGGGTTGGGGCGTGGCCTCGAAGCGCTGCTCGGCGGCAGCGCCGACATCACCGAAGCGGTGAAGATCGAAGGCGCGCCGAACACGCTCGCGCTGGCGAAGCTGCAGGCCGGCAAGTATCAGCCGCGCACGCGGATGGACGAGGGCAGCCTGCAGGAACTGGCGGCCAGCATTCGCGCCCAGGGCGTGATGCAGCCGATCCTGGTTCGCCCCATTTCATCAGACAAATACGAGATCATCGCGGGCGAGCGGCGTTTCCGTGCGGCGCGCCTGGCGGGCCTCGAGGAAGTGCCGGTGCTGGTGAAGGATGTGTCCGACCAGGCCGCCGCTGCGATGGCGCTGATCGAGAACATCCAGCGCGAGGATCTGAATCCGCTGGAAGAGGCGCATGGCATCCAGCGCCTGCTCGACGAGTTTCACTTCACGCACGAGCAGGCGGCCGAATCGGTCGGCCGCTCGCGCAGCGCGGTGTCGAACCTGCTGCGCCTGCTGAATCTCGCGGCGCCGGTGCAGACGATGCTGCTCGCCGGCGATCTCGACATGGGGCATGCGCGCGCGCTGCTGGCGGTCGATGCGGCCACGCAGATCACGCTCGCGCACCAGGTCGTCAACAAGCGGATGTCGGTGCGCGAAACCGAGAAGCTCGTCGCGCAGACGACGAAGGAAGCGCCTGCGGTGAAGGCGCGCGCGAAGGACGACGGCGGCCGCGACACGCGTCGCCTCGAAGAGGCGTTGTCCGACCTGTTGGCGTCGACGGTGAAGATCAAGATGGGCCGGCGCGGGCGAGGGCAGGTGACGATCGATTTCGGCAACCTCGACGCGCTCGAGGGCATTCTCGCGCGCCTGCGCGGCAACGTGGCGGCGGAAGAGTAACGGGGCATCATCGATGGACAATGCGGGGGCGCCGGCGGTGCGCCGGTGGTTGGGCTGGCTGGCGCAGGAACCCGTGTTGTCCGCGCTGGCCATCGGCCTCATCTTGCTGCAATGGATGCATCCGCAACCATTCGCAGTACTGGCGAGTCGGGTCGACTGGCAGACGGTCGCGACGCTCGCCGGGCTGCTGATGCTGACGAAAGCGCTCGAGCTGTCCGGGTGCCTGATGTGGCTCGCGCACCGCATCGTGCACCACGTGCATTCCGAGCGCGCGCTCGCGATGCTGCTCGTCGTGTTCGCGGCGGTGCTGTCGATGTGGCTCACCAACGATGTCGCGCTGTTCGTCGTCGTGCCGCTGATGATATCGCTGCGCGCGCTGGCGCCGCTGCCGTTCCGGCGGCTCGTGATTGTCGTCGCGCTGGCCGTCAATGCGGGCTCGGTCGCGACGCCGCTCGGCAATCCGCAGAACCTGTTCCTGTGGCAATTGAGCGGCGTGTCGTTCGGCCGCTTCGTGCTCACGCTCGGGCCGCTCGCGATCGCGCTGATGGCGCTGCTGCTGGCGGTCACCGCGTGTGCGTTCCACGCGAAGCCGCTCGACCTGTCCGGCGATGCCATCGCGCTGCCGATGCAGCGTATGCATGCGCTCGTCGCGGCGGTGCTGTTCGTCGCCTTCGTGCTGCTGGCCGACGCGCATCGCGCGCTGCCCGGGCTGATCGCGGTTGCCGTCGTGCTGTTCGCGGTGCGGCGCGATGCCGTGTTGCGGATCGACTGGCTGCTGCTGCTGATCTTCGTGTTGATGTTCGTCGTGCTGCGCAGTGCGGCCGCGCTGCCCGCGGTGCACGACGCGATCGCGCATGCGCGCCTCGATACGCCGCTGCGCGTGTTCGCGGCGGGCGCGGCATTGTCGCAGGGCATCAGCAACGTGCCGGCCGCGATCCTGCTGTCGGAGTTCACGCGCGACTGGCGCGCGCTTGCGTTCGGCGTATCGGTCGGCGGCTTCGGCATCGCGATCGGCTCGCTGGCGAACCTGATCGCGGTGCGGCTCGCGAAGGAGCCGCGCATGTGGCTGCCGTTTCACCTCGTGTCGATTCCGTTTGCGATCGCAAGTGCCGCGCTCGGTGCATGGCTGCTCACCCACGGCTGAGTGGTGCGCCCCGTGCATTCGCGAACGCGTCATCCACAGCGCCTGACTGTGGATGGCGCTGGCGTGGCGTCTCGTCGTCGGTGATGCGTTCACAGCGACGTGTCTGTGGTGAGTCCCCCACAGCGATCAAGACATCACGGCCGGCTCGCAGTGGGGTGATCGTTGCGACTCGCGCCGCGATGACTCGCCCGCACCGAGCCGTCTGCGGCGACCCATCTTGCACAGTTCGCGACTCCCGTCGCAGTCAGCCCGCGATCTTCTCCGGGGGCGAAATACCTGTGCAAAAAATTGTCCTTACAACTGTCATCGTACGTCGCCGAATCGTGCATTTTTCACATCATGAGCGGTCGTTTTACGCAGGTTTTTGTCGCGTCTAAAGCCTTGAATCACCTGCAACTATCGCTTACAATCGCCCGGATTTGTTAGCTAGGCACCCCTGAAAGCTTTCGGAAAGCATGGGGCCGGGTTCAGGATTTTGCGGAAGGCTGCGATGGCGGGTCAGGCGCCGAACGATAGGCACGATGATCAACGCACGCGACGCACCGCTTCAGCGGCCGGCGAGCGGCGCGAGTCCGACGGCGACGACTGGGATGCCGAGCAGCAAGAAGACAACATCGTTCCGCTGACGCGGGCAGACGCCGAGAGGCTGTTCGGCCCGAACGTGAGCCGGCCCTCGCGTATCACCCCCTACAAGGTGGTGATCGCGCAAGTGGCCTTGTCCCTGGTTGCAACGCTGGCGTGGTGGCTGTTTTCGAAGTCGCCGGGCGCCGCTGCGCAATCCGCGTTTCTGGGCGGAGCGATCGGCTGGGTGCCAAGTGCGCTGTTCGTGGCACGACTGAAGGCAGGTGGCTCGGCCACCGTGATGAGCTGGGTGGCGGGCGAAGCCCTCAAGCTCGGCGTGACGATCGGGATGTTCGCCGCGGTGGCGTACGGCTATGCCGGCGTGCACTGGGTGCCGCTCCTCGTCACGTACCTCGTCGTGCTGAAGACGTACTGGATTGCACTGGCCTGGCGGTAAGGAACAAGCAGTGCGCGATTTCGACACGAAGCCGCGCCGGTCCGTTCCCGCAATAGCGTGTTGCGGAATCGGGCAAAACGATTTTCGACAATTTGGGTGGCATTAACGATATGGCAGCTAGCGAAGGCACGCGCGGTCCGGATCCGTCCGAGTACATTGCGCACCACTTGCAGAACTTCTCCACCTCGCATCAGACGTCGATTTTCGACATTCATGTCTGGAATCTCGACACGCTGTTCTGGTCGATCGTGTGTGGCGTGATCACCATCCTGCTGCTGCGCCTGGCCGCCCGCAAGGCGACGTCCGGCGTGCCGGGCCGTTTCCAGTGCGCCATCGAGATGCTCGTCGAAATGGTCGAAGACCAGTCGAAGGCCATCGTCCACGGCAATCGCACGTTCATCGCACCGCTCGCGCTCACCGTGTTCGTGTGGGTCGCGCTGATGAACGCCCTCGACTTCCTCCCCGTCGACCTGCCGGGCCGCGTGATCGACCTGATCGGTCTGTCGGGCATCGTCTCCCACCATCGCATCGTGCCGACGGCGGACCTGAACGGTACGCTCGGCATCGCGCTCGGCGTGTTCGTCCTGATGATCTACTACAGCATCAAGATCAAGGGCGCGGGCGGCTTCGTGCATGAACTGCTGTCGGCGCCGTTCGGCGGCCACCCGGCACTGTGGATCCCGAACCTCGCGCTCAACATCGTCGAATTCGTCGCGAAAACCGTCTCGCTCGGCATGCGGTTGTTCGGCAACATGTACGCGGGTGAGCTGGTGTTCCTGCTGATCGCCTTGCTCGGCAGTATGTGGAGCTTCGGCGGCGATGCAACGTTCCTCGGCTTCATTGGCCACGTGATCGCGGGCAGCGTCTGGGCAATCTTCCACATCCTGATTGTTCTGTTGCAGGCATTCATCTTCATGATGCTGACGCTGGTGTATCTCGGCCAGGCGCACGACAAGCACTAAGCGCGGCGTGCAAAAAAGAGTCTTCGTTTTAGTTTTTTAAATCTCAGTTCCAAGTCTTTTCACAAAGGAGTGATCATGCAAGCTTACATCGCCAACATCCAGGGTCTGACCGCCATCGGTATCGGCATCATCATCGGCCTGGGTGCA
>Ga0157367_1001357_pt1 | contig 10756 bp, 11 predicted proteins | sample AttbisABBM2_FD_113142 | JGI IMG/M metagenome (GOLD analysis project Ga0157367, IMG submission 113142) | Fungus gardens microbial communities from leaf cutter ant in Botucatu, State of São Paulo, Brazil - Atta bisphaerica ABBM2 | ecosystem: Host-associated > Fungi > Mycelium > Unclassified ...
ACATTGTATCACATCAGTGACTGTGAAACCCAGGCTTTTGTCAGAAGAATCATGATGATGATGATCACATCACACCTGAATAAATAGCTTCTCGCCACAGGCACGTTTCCTCCCCTTTGTCTCCGCTCGCCACTTTCCCTGGTCTCCTTACTCCTACTCTTATCATGAACACAGATACCACTACTCGCACTCTATGGTTCCTCCTCGTCGGTGATCCTGGAGTTGGAAAGGTATTAGTAACCAATGAGTGACCAATGAGTTCGGCATCTCAACACTTTGACCGGCCGCTGTAGACGTCGTTCTTCAATGCTCTCAAGGGCAAGACTGTTGAAGATGAGATATACAGGTATTCGTATAATAGGAAAATCAAGAGATATTACGTGGAAAGAGGAGGCGTAATGACGAGAGTACATATTGTGCGTTTTCGTTGATTTGTTTCAGTTATTTGATTATTTTATGTGGCGGAATCAAGTATGACGTTGCGCAAGGTGTGTTGAAATCGATTCTTCCAGATTCTCGATCCAGCTTTATGTATCGATAGGTCGACCTGATATCAACATTCATTACAGCGGAGTTGATGGAGTTTTGTTTTTGTACGATATCACGAAGAAGGGTATGTTGAAAGATAAAATAAAGTGAATATTGAAAAATGGATGATTTATTGACAGAGACGTTCACGAATTTGACGATGGCATGGATGCGAGATTGTCAAAAACATGCACCGCCGGGGACGAATAAAGTTATTGTTGGGAATAAGATCGATCAGAAGGCTCATAAAACTGTGGGAAAGTTGACTGTTTCGGTACACACATTCATGTCTAGTTGGACCGTTCGGGGGTGATGATACGTTCATATTACAGAAATTGGCAACTCCACTCAATATCCCTTTTTTGGAGAGCTCGGCTGTGACAAAGATAAATGTGGAAGAGGCGGTTTTGGCATTGGTGAAGAGTGCTCTTGATAGGCCAGTCTTTTTTTCAAAAAACCTCGACTAGCTACATACTAAATGAAAGCAAACTTGGTATATTGAAACAGGTTTTTTCCTGAGAGCCCTCGCACCGGTTCAGTCACCATGTCGATCGACGAGCCTAACATCTCAAGTCCTAACATCTCAAGTCCGCCGTCGTCACTAACACCACCACCGCCACTAACACCACCACCTGCAGCTGAAGTCAAACCACAGTTTAAGCCTGATGTTTCAATGCAGAGTGATGGTGAATCTCGGGGTTTGGATCAATCAAGACTTGGAGGGGATGATAGTATCCCATCCGATTCGGGATACGATCCACGTCATACGGGAGTATTATCACCATCATCACCATCATCAGGAGTTTACGAACCGTCATTGGAGGCGTCTGTTCAGTCACTGTCAGTCTCACTGTCTGAGCATGTACCTGAAGCGACTTCTGACGAGCCATCTCGAATTTTAACTCATACTGGATTCGATTTGGATGGAGGGTCTCCGAATGTGGATGTAGAGACTATCATAAAGGAGTTAGAGTTGATATTCGAGGATAAGGACAAGCATGAATCTTTTCGACGTGTGAGAGGAGAAGTACAGATAGTAATGGGTACTTTGCAAAAGGTGCTTACCCAGAATCTTATTGGCGCGTTACTTGGGAAATATCTATTCTGTTTACAGTTATTGGATTGCCAAGGGATTTCTGAAGAATTTCAACGTCTGATCTTCATAGCTATGTTGGACCTTATGAGCACTGGTTCTTATCCTCATTTGATGACGCTTCGGGGAGTTCGCTACGAAGGAGTTAATGGACCTAACAAATTTCGGAAAGGATATTATGGAATCTATCCACTTTGCATTCGAGTCATTCATGAATCAACGACAATTCCTACTGATAACCCTCAGTCCATTTCCGTGTGTAATCCCTCTTCATCATCACTGTTGACCGGAAAATCACTGACTTTGCTCGAAGAAATATAATATCAAGGAAGCTCTTACACTGAGTAAACTCAATCATCTGAACATTCTTCCATTCTATGGAATCTTCCATTTAGATAATCCGAATGGACGACTTTGCATCGTTACACCCTTGATGCAAAGACTTGACGAATATTTAGCATCTAGGAATCCTGAAGCGTCAAGACTTGCGATCGTAAGTCGTAGTACACCCCGAGGAACAGAAATCAACCGCTAGATCCAGATCTTTGATGTTCTGAGTGGTTTGAAGTACTTACATGACAATTCCGTTATCCATGGTGATCTCAGAGGGGTGCGTCTTCAGGTCTTTTCAGTATTTAGTTGAGTAATCCCTCTCTTTTTCAGAAAAGTGTGTTCGTCAATGCCACTGGAACAGCATGTCTAGGGAACTTTGGTCTGAGAAATCTGGGTATGGTGGATATATCTCAATTTGATGAAGGACTGAGATGGCAAGCCCCTGAACTTATGGATGAGCTCCGAGATGGTGACTTATCTTGCCCTACCAAGGCAAGCGATGTCTATTCAGCAGCTTCTGTGATGTACGAGGTCTGTATTCATGTTATCTCTTGATTCCAAGACCCCTAATACGTTTTTCTAAGATTCTTACTGATCAGATTCCATTCCATGAAGTGAAACGAGATATCACTGTCGTCTTCAGAGCCAGTCGAGGAATTCGACCCACCAAACCGGCATCGGCTGCTTTACCTCTCTTAGAACTCAATGATGGAATCTGGCAGATTATGCAACAGTGTTGGGTAGATGATCCAGACAAACGATTGACAATTCATCAAGTCCTCGAACGTTTACGAGAGGTTTGGAGTTTGAATTTGACGAATATGAGACTGTGGAAGACGATGGTGAAGGAGAAGGAAGTTTGTACGATGCCGCTCTCTGCACAGTCGTTTAGGAATGCAATGCGGGGCTGGGAGTTAGTCTTCTCGAAGAATGAGCTTGACACTTTGAAAAAGTATAGTCGATGATTTGATACAATAGTTGGGCGTATGCTGATCTTGGGTCTTTGTCAATGAGAAATCCTGCAGATATGACAAGTCCCAGATGGGCATAGACCTAAGATTTGAATTCTAAGATTATCTTGAATGTTCTTGTAGGCATATATAAATCATAGTACTTCTCACTAGTTCAATTAAATAGTTCAATAGAACCTAGTCGTTAGGCGCTTTCTATAGTTATAAAGGATTTCGAAATCCATTGGTGGAGCGTAATATACACGGTGTCATCAAATTAAGTTACAGTCCTGTATTATATCTCGCGTAACGACCATCGACAAGATCATTGAGGGGTTGCGTCTCGCTTTCCCTTGTGATCTCCCCCAATAGAATATCACATGTTCCGTGACGCGTTCTGTGGTACGTTGCGAGACGTCGTATCCGGTGCTGGCATTTGCTCGGAATAATCACCCGAAGAACGACGAGGACGCTATGGATTGACTGTTAGCTGTTGTCAGACAAGGGAATGCAAGACAAACAAGACTAGTACAAGGCTGAACGACCAAGGAGACAAAGTGGATCCCGGTGGCATCCGGATGTCTTCGTCAGTCCTCGGTGGCAAGTTCATTTCAGGATCGTCACCACTCTCAGAGCCGCCTTTTGGTCCATCTGAAATTTCAGTCACTCTGGGACACCCGTACTTCGTCTCCCAATTGAAAACGTGGGTCCCATTCCAAGTGTACAAGAATTCGAGTTGTGCATTTGATACATCCCCACTCTGAGAGGAGGGTATGAGCGAAGGGATATGAGAACAAGCAGCCGGTGTACCTCAACACATTGCATATGGAAAACAGCCTTTTGTTTCTGCTTCATGTATAGTAATCCATGCACAGTCAGTTGCAGATGCGTCTCCAGAAGATCCGCACCCGTAGTTGTGTTCGTTGAACGGAATTTTGGGCGGATATCCCCTGAGGCAACCGGAACAACTTGGAGAATTCGTAGCGGCTCAGATGGATGATCAGGCCGCGTGTTAACAACAGTTAAACAGATAAAGGAAGCTGGAGGACACTGCAGAAGGATTTGAGTTTTCTCAGATGTGAGATGTAGAGGTTTGATTTGCCTGTAGATTAGCGGGCAGAGTTCCGTCCTTGCTCAAGCCAGTTCCTAGCGCTATGTCGTAGATATTTCTTGTTTGTGTTGGTGGGGTATCCTCAATAATTTCATGCTTCAGAGACTGATGGTGCAAAAAGAGAGGGCAAAGGTCGTAAGAGAGATGGTGTGTATTATTGAAGTAGTGCCACTTGTAGTTGAATGGACACGCCATAAGCAGTGAAGGAATTCAAGCGAAGGATACACCATAAAACCGAGTAAGCACGAGAGAAGCTTAATGCTTCTGCAAAGACCCGGGCCGGTGTCTTTTCATAAAAGAGTCACCCGCTTTTGTCTGTGGAGAATCGCTATGAAGCGTAACGCCTTGAGCTCTCTGCAAACATTTAGTAACAATGCGACAAACACAGGACAGACACAGTAGCTGGTGGGGTTTGAGTCTGTACAAGTTCATAGCGCCCCAATCTGAATGTCAATATCGCAGCTTTAAATGTGACATGTCAGTCGCCGGATCACTTGACAGATAATTACCTCCTCCTTCTTCTGCCGTTGCTGCAATAATATTTACCCATTCATGTCTTCTTCTTCTTTGCCCGGTCCTGTGAAGAACAATTGCCCTTCAGGCTCCTTAGCTTCTTGAAACATGCAAGGCTTATCAGCATAGTCGCCAGGTACATCGGGCCGGCTCACATCCAGACCACATTCAGAGCGCACCTTCTCATCGTCGGTTCACGGTTGAACACATGATCTGCAATGAACAAGATAAATAAATAGGATGTCCTCAATTCCATGGAATCTAATCATGTCTGCGCCTAACGCCGATATACGCTGGCTTGACGGTTCTCCTCCGCCTTTTACTCCTTCTGGGACAAGTTTCGGCATTCCTTGGAACCAAGGACAGGTCGACCGTACAACAGCTCTCAAAGTTCAAGCCTCGGGTTCCTCTACCAATATTCCAGTTCAGTCATGGCCTCTTGCCTAGTGAGCGACTTCGCGTTCTCCCCTTCGGGACACTTATGCTGTACAGCTGGCCCGATGGAAGCTTGAAGTGGTCAGGTCATGCCCTTCCAGCAAACACTGGCACTGCGTCACAAAAATTTACAGTTCTTCCCGGTACTCCCGCTGAACCTGCTTCACCTGTCTCTGTCTCGCGAAACGATTCAGTGACAGTCACAACAGGAAGCTTCTCTGGTGTGCAGCTCGTTGTATCTGAAACGCTCTGCTGATCCGATTTGGTCTCAGCTCACTTTAATGCACCTGGTTCGACGATCCTTATTCCCTCAATCACTCTGAACGGGAAGGTTTTGGCTCAGAACGGCACCCTTGTTCTGCATGTACAAAATGCTCCCGACCCCGATTTCACACTTGTTCAGAATGGCACCACGCAATTACCCCAGGTACAAAAAATGGTTGGAAGGGTGGATTCTATTCAGGTAGAACAGAATGGTCCTGTTCGCGCCGTGATCAAAGTCGGATTCATGCCTGGACTCTGACAATATTCTGACGAACGCCTCAGGTTACTGGAAAATATACTGCAACATCAGGCGGAGAACACGGAGACTTTCTGCCTTTCACTGTCCGTTTCTATATTTCTGCTGGTTCTACGTCACTCCGTATGGTGCATTTCTTCATCTTCGATGGCGATCAAATAGCAGATTTTGTCAAGGGGCTTGGCATGAGTTTCTCAACACCAATGTCGGATCAGTTTCATGATCGACATATTCGATTCCTTTCTTCGCCTTTCCCGAATGCATCGGCTTCTCCTCCAGACGGAACTGACACCACCACAGCAGGTACGAATCGAGATTTTTCGTGTTTCTGGCTATCTCACTTTTTGTCAATAGGTGTATGGGGTGAGGCTGTCCGTGTCGTTTCAGGACTTCGCCGTGATGCCACTGCACCGGTCCTCGACGCTCAGTTCAATGGAACACCAACTCCGCCTCTCGACACCTGGCCTGCCTCAGTCTCGTCAGAACTAGATCAGTTAGCGGTATGTTGATTCGGTGGACTGACGTTATTTCTTACATCTTCCCAGGTCTGGTCAGACTTTTCACTTGAACAACTGACGCCATCCTACTTTTCAATCAGCAAGCGCACTAACGCGAGTACGAAAGCCAACTGGGTTGAACATGCAGGTCATGGAACGAGGGCTGCTGGATTGGGATATGTCGGAGGTGCTACAAATGGTGGTGTAGTATTTGGGCTACGAGGTACATTACTCCCAATGTGATTCTTTGACATCCTTCATAGAGTCACTTCCAGACTTTTGGCAAGGTGCTCCTAGGAGCTTGGACATTCGTGGTGCTGGAAATGATACTACAAATGTAACGATGTGGGCTTGGAGCCCTCGAGCCCCTGCTATGGATATGCGGCACTACGATACAGTACCCCACGGAGTAAGTTTCAGACCTTCCGCTGCCCTGAAGCAGATCCGATTTTGTCATCAGCTTGATCTATCCTATGAGGATGTTGGTGATCCGGATCCTACGCCTATCGGCATTGGACGGTCCTATGAGATCACTCTTCAATTATTCCCTGCAACCCCAAGTCGCTCTGATTTATCGAAACTTGCCGATGTTCACGTACGAATTTAAGAATTAGTAGCGTCTATCTTTGACATTGTGGATAGACACGACCTCCTCAACTTGTATCAACGCCAGAATTTTACGTTTCAAAGGGGCTTTTTGGCGGTCGCTGGAACATGCCAGACACTACACGAAGTGGAGCTGCAGCAATTGAACAACAGAAGAGTGCCCTCTTAGATTTCTATATTAAAGTAGGCTTTTTGCTCATATTCCGGCTTACCATTCGTAGTCTGATTCTGGCATCAGGAAATAGATCAGAGGCAGTTCTACGGCTTTTGGAACTATGGTGATGTCATGCATACGTATGACCAAACAAGGCACGATTGGCGATACGACGTTGGAGGTTTTGCTTGGGACAATGGAGAGCTGGGTACGTGTTCGAAGGTTTTGCTATTTTATTTTTCTGCATTTTACATCAGGCACGGATCTCTGGCTTTGGCTCTCATTCTTCCGTACAGGCCGAGCCGATGTTTTCCGCATCGCATATGCTCTTACCCGTCACCTCTCTGAGACGGATACACATCACACTGGGCCTTTCGCTGGACTTGGTAGTAGGCATAATGTTAGTCATTGGGGAGATGGTGCCAAGGAAGCCCGAGTTGCTTGTGCTTGGCTGAGAAGGCCGTTTTATTACCTCACAAGTGAGTGTCAGCTTCTATTCTATATCGAACAACGGTGTCTGATCCTTTTTTAGCTGACGAGCTTATGGGAGATGTCATGGATTTCACGCTTCAAGCTGGTCAAACAATCATGACATGGGATCCCTTGCGAAAAGTATTGTCTCCACCGCCTCCAGAAGGACCTGGTCGATTGAGAATTGGACCTGATTGGACTGCGGTGGCTGGCAATTGGTTTACAAAGTGGGAAAGAACCGTGGGTGCACCAAATATAGTCGATCTGTTCAGACGCAATTAATTGACCACGAATAGATGGACGATCAGTGGGTGGAAAAGATCACAATTGGCATGGTAGGTATTCAAAGCTTTAATGACACTGTTGTGTTGACGGCCATGTTAGCGAGATATTGGTAATTTCAAATTCGGCCTTTTCACTGGAAATGGAGCGGCGGTGGGTTGGAACGCAGATACATCACACATGGTGGATGAGGGCGGAGAGGGCGAAAGCTCGTGAGTTTTCGACTAAGCTATTCTCAGTGATGTCCAATCATTCTGCCCAAGTTATCACCTAATGATGCTTTTCGGGGGCGGCGAGTTCCTGATGGAAGCAATGGACATATCCGTGATTCGGGATGCCGTACCAGAGTTTGATGCTGCATGGCTTGACTTTTGTCGTCTATTCAATGCCTCGGACGCAGAGTAAGTGTTTTTTGCTAGTTTCTCCGACAAGGGTTGGAAAAATGATGAACAATTCTAGCAAAATAGCAAGATATGGCAAGACTTTCTCAAGCGGCGGGTTCCAGCAGGTATCGAGTATTTAATTCGATGAAATTCCGATGATTTGACACTTCGGATCTGTGTCAGCTCTACGCAAAACTTCAAGCATACGCTGGGCAACGGTTAAATCAGCCTACACTAGAACAAGCTGCATGGGATTTCATCAATAATAATACAACCGGTGTTTATCCGCCTGCGATCTCTGTAGGTGGTTCAGATGTGTTGAATCCAGTCATGGAGGTAAGTCCGACGGTGTCTAACCATCGCCCGTCTAATTTATACCCACCCAGATTGAGAATTTGGCTACCAATGATGCAGCCCATCTATCTCTTTCGGAGTATGCTGTACTTGCTATTGCGCCAGACCTTGCTCCCAGCGACGCCGCTGTTGGCAAGGACAATGATGATGATTCAACGGTCGCAGAAATGAGAGATATATCACCTGGTTCTTTGAAGCTGACTGAAAGAAACTTAGCTAGGAGATCATGGATGAGACTCTTCTGTTTGTAAAGTAATTTTGTGGTTGAAACACGTACGAATTCGGTTGCAACCGGGCCTGATGCAATCAGTCATCTTTGCCGCTTGTCACACAATAACTGCCCCCTATAAACTGCCCCCCTATAACCACCCGCATATTTCATTGTCGTTCACAGAAATGCACATCACATCAATTTTTCCTCAGGTTCAGGGCACCTTCAATGTCCATATGGCACCTAGGAAAGTTCGTCATGTGTCCCTATTCGGTCGAAAAGGATCATATTCTGCTATTCAGAAGTCATACTACCACGCTCGCGGCGCCAAGGATTGACAGCATTTTTCCGAGTTCATAATACCGAGGTTGTTGCATAATTCAAGAGCCAAAGAATCAAGTTCGGCTCATGACAAAGTAAAAGGCAGAGCTCTACGCGAAAGCACCAACAATACAGAATTCCATGTTTCTAAATTCCGATCAAAATCCAATCTTGACTTGCGAAAAACAATATTGAAGTCTTCCGTTGTCAGTTTTGGCCTCTCTTGCTTGATTATAGATTCCTGTACAAGTGCCCCAAGGATCTTGGCTCCACAATTCGCAAACAATAATTGAAAACAAATTTCTCGTACAAGTAGTAATGATCTGGCTCGGCAAAACCTACAGGGCGCCCTTGCTTTGTCTCTATGATCGTCGAGTTCGGAACATTCTTTCGCATATCCCCGAAACTCATTTGATCACCTGCTCATATTCTTGTTTTGCGACCAAAAATTGGACATCTCACCCCGAGAACTCTCCACTGTGCTACCCTTACACCATCCATACCTATAGCGATAGTTTTGATCTATCCTCCCCCTTATCCGGCATTTCTCCGCACATCGCGTCTTACCTTCAGTATAAAACTCGAGTCTATGTTGGCTCAACTTGTGTCCTTATAGCTACCCAACTCACTAAAATGTTCCCTAAGCTTGCTCTTCTTGCCCTCTCATTTGCCGCTGTTGCATTTGGTCAACAAGTAGGTACTAACACCGCCGAAACTCATCCCTCCCTTCCTTGGCAAAAGTGTACCACGTCCGGTGGTTGTACGACTGTCTCTGAGGGAAAGGTTGTTCTCGATGCCAACTGGCGTTGGCTCCATACTACCACTGGTTTCACCAACTGTTACACTGGTAACACCTGGGACTCCACTCTTTGCCCAGATGGAGAGACTTGTACTCAAAACTGCGCCCTCGATGGTGCTGACTACTCTGGGACTTACGGTATCACCACTAGCGGGAATGCCCTTACGTTGAAATTTGTCACCAATAGTGCACAAAAGAATGTCGGCTCTCGCGTCTACCTCATGCAAGACGATACCCATTATCAGATGTTCAACGTCCTGAACCAGGAGTTCACGTTCGACGTTGACGTCTCAAATCTCCCTTGCGGCCTTAACGGTGCTTTGTACTTCTCGGAGATGGATGCTGATGGTGGTATGGCCAACTTTCCAACCAACAAGGCGGGCGCAAAATATGGCACTGGCTATTGCGATTCACAGTGCCCTCGAGACATCAAATTCATTGCCGGGGTGGTAAGAGTCGTTCCATTGGAACTCCGAATTGTTTAATAATGAATTTCGGATATGCAGGCAAACTCTGAGGGTTGGCAACCCTCTCCCAATGACGTAAATGCCGGAACTGGCAACTACGGTGCCTGCTGTAACGAGATGGACATTTGGGAGGCCAACTCCGTGTCTGCTGCCTATACTCCCCATCCTTGCCAGAGTACAGGTCTCACCCGCTGCTCTGGAACCGCATGTGGTACAGAAGGTCGTTACGACACCGTTTGCGATCCCGACGGTTGCGATTTCAATTCATTCCGTATGGGTGACAAGTCCTTCTATGGTGCTGGCATGACCGTCGACACCACACGCAAGTTCACTGTCGTAACCCAATTCCTTACTGATGATGGCTCCGCCTCTGGAAATCTCAAGGAGATTCGCCGCATTTACGTTCAGGATGGCAAGGTCATCCAAAACTCCAAAGTCAATATCTCAGGCATGGATGCCTACGATTCTATTACTGGAGACTTTTGTGACGCGCAAAAGTCTGCCTTCGGAGATACCACTTCGTTCCAGAGCAAGGGTGGTTTGAGCGGTATGGGAGCTGCGTTGAAGCGTGGCATGGTCCTCGTCCTGTCCATTTGGGATGACCATACCGTCAATATGCTTTGGCTTGATTCAGACTACCCCACTGATGCTGACGCCAGCAAGCCAGGCATCGCTCGGGGTACCTGTGCTACTACTTCGGGCTCACCCTCAGACATTGAGAACAACAG
>Ga0157367_1001358_pt1 | contig 10745 bp, 12 predicted proteins | sample AttbisABBM2_FD_113142 | JGI IMG/M metagenome (GOLD analysis project Ga0157367, IMG submission 113142) | Fungus gardens microbial communities from leaf cutter ant in Botucatu, State of São Paulo, Brazil - Atta bisphaerica ABBM2 | ecosystem: Host-associated > Fungi > Mycelium > Unclassified ...
CCGAGGGTCTGCCGCAGGACGTGCAGAAGAATCCGAAGGTGATTGAGGCATATCTCGGCGCAGGGGTGCACTGATGGCAGCGGCAATGTTGAAAATCAAGGGCTTGCAGGTCAACTACGGCGGGATCCAGGCCGTGAAGGGCGTTGACATGGAAGTCCGCCAGGGCGAGCTGGTGACGCTGATCGGCGCGAACGGCGCGGGCAAGACCACGACGATGAAGGCGATCACGGGCTTGAAGCCGTATTCGGCGGGCGACATCGAGTACGACGGCAAATCGATCAAGGGCGTGCCGTCGCACGAGTTGCTGAAGCGCGGCCTCGCGATGGTGCCGGAAGGCCGCGGGATCTTCGCGCGGATGTCGATCGTCGAGAACATGCAGATGGGCGCGTACCTGCGCAACGACAAGGAGCAGATCAAGAAGGACGTCGAGCGGATGTTCGGCTTCTTCCCGCGCCTGAAGGAGCGTGCGACGCAGCTTGCGGGCACGCTGTCGGGCGGCGAGCAGCAGATGCTGGCGATGGCGCGGGCGATCCTCTCCAAGCCGAAGCTGCTGCTGCTGGACGAGCCGTCGATGGGCCTGTCGCCGATCATGGTCGAGAAGATCTTCGAAGTCGTGCGGACGATTTCGAAGGAGGGCATCACGGTGCTGCTGGTCGAGCAGAACGCACGGCTCGCGCTGCAGGCGGCCGATCGCGGCTACGTGATGGACTCGGGCACGGTCACGATGGAAGGCGATGCGAAGCAGATGCTCGACGATCCGAAGGTGCGGGCCGCGTATCTGGGCGAGTAAGCCGATTGGTCGGGATGTGAAAAAGCCGCATGTCCGCGAGGGCATGCGGCTTTTCTCATGGCGTGCGCGCGATCAGGCGGCGTAGAGCCGCTTGCCGAACGACACGAGTTCCTCGACGCGATAGCCGATCGTCTCGTAGAAGCGGCATGCCTGCGCGTTGTCGGCGAGTACCTGCAGGTTCACCTTCAGGCAGCCGAGCGCGCCGAGCGCCGCTTCCGCGTGGGCGACGAGCGCGCGGCCCACGCCGGCCCGCCGCACGCCGCGGCCGACGCCGAGCGAGTACAGCCAGCCGCGATGGCCGTCGTAGCCGGCCATCACCGTGCCGACCACGCGCCCGTGCAGCGTCGCAACGAAGAAGAGTTCAGGCTGCGTCGCGCACTTCTGTTCGATCGAGCGCAGTGGATCGCGGTGCGGCGCGCTCGTATCGCCATATTCGGGAAACGCGTCGCGCCACAGCGCGAGCACGTCATCGGTATCGGCGCGATCGAACGGACGGATCGCGACGTCATCGGCGGCGGCATCCATCGCGCGGATCGCGTCAGAGCGTGTCGAGAATCGACCGCAGCATCGCCATCATCTGGTCGATTTCGTCGGTCGTGACGTTCAGCGCGGGCATGAAGCGCAGCAGGTTCGGGCGCGCCGCGTTCAGCAGCAGGCCGTCCGGCTGCATGTCGCGCGCCTTTTCGACGATCTGCGGGCCGATGTCCTTGCCGAGCAGCAGCGCGCGCAGCAGGCCCTCGCCGCGCTCGCCTTCGAAGCCGCGCTCTTCCGACAGCTCGAGCAGCTTGCGCTTCAGGTATTCGCCGCGCGCGCGCACGCCTTCCAGGAAGCCCGGCGCGACGAGCTGCGAGATCACCGAATAGCCGGCCGCCGTCATCAGCGGGTTGCCGTTGTAGGTGCCGCCCTGGTCGCCGGCCTCGAACACCGCGACATCCGCCGTCGACAGCAGCGCCGCGAGCGGCACGCCGCTGCCGATGCCCTTGCCGAGCGTCATGATGTCCGGCGCGATGTCGGCCAGCTCGTACGCGAACAGCGTGCCCGCGCGGCCGCAGCCGCTCTGCACTTCGTCGACGATCAGCAGCAGGTCGTGCTGCTTCGTCAGCGCGCGCAGCGCGCGCATGAATTCGCGCGTGGCCGGAATCACGCCGCCTTCGCCCTGGATCGGCTCGAGCATCACCGCGACGGTCTTCTCGCCGATCAGCTTCTCGACCGACTCGATGTTGTTCAGCTCGGCCTTCGGGAAGCCCGGCACCTGCGGCGCGTAGATCGTGTCCCAGCCCGGCTTGCCGCTTGCCGACATCGTCGCGAGCGTGCGGCCGTGGAAGCTGTGGTCGAACGTGATGATCTCGTACGCGCCGTTGCGGAACTTGCGGCCCCACTTGCGCGCGAGCTTGATCGCGCCTTCGTTCGCCTCGGCGCCGCTGTTCGTGAAGAACACCTTGTCGAACACGCTGTGCTGCGTGAGCAGGCCCGCGAGCTTCGCCATCGGTTCGTTGTAGAACGCCGGCGAAGGGTTCAGCAGCTTCTCGGCCTGCGTCTTCAGCGCTTCGACCACGCCGTCGTTGCAGTGCCCGAGGCTGTTGACCGCCCAGCCCTGGATGAAATCCAGATAGCGCTTGCCGGTGTGATCGTAGAGCCACGACCCCTTGCCGTGCGTGAACACGATGTCGGGGCGGTTCGTGATGTACATCAGCGAGTCGATCGGAAAATCGTTCAGCGGCATGGCAGCAGACTCCAGCGGAGGTTGAAAGGGAAACAGGCAAGAAAAAAGCCACGGGTGATGCCGTGGCTGGGTGGTTCGAACAGCTTGTGCGTAACGGGGTGAGGGTTACGCGCGAGTCCGTGACGAGCCGGCGGCATCCGGGCGGAGCGGCGAGCGGCGACGTCGGAGAGCGGACAGGAAGCGGTTCATGTGCGCAAGCATACGGCATCCCGCGTCCCACTGTAAACCGCCGCGATGCAACAAATGTGTCGCGGCGGTGCGCGGTGCGCGGGCGGGCCGTGCGGGCTCAGACCGGGTGCGCGAGATCGGCGGCGCTCGTGAACGAGTCGGCGTAGAACTCGTCCGCGGGCAGGCCGTGATGCTGCGTGAAGTCGCGCTGCGCGGATTCGACCATCACCGGCGCGCCGCATGCGTAGACCTGGTATGCGGACAGGTCGGGCAGATCCTCGATCACCGCGCGATGGACGAAGCCGGTGCGGCCGTCCCACGCGTCGGCATCGTCCGGCTCGGACAGCACCGGCACGAACTTGAAGTTCGGGATCTCGTTCGCCCACTCGGCGGCGAGCGCCTCGAGGTAGATGTCCTTCCTGCGGCGCGCGCCCCAGTAGAGCGTCATCGGGCGCGTGATGCCGGAGTGCTTCACGTGCTCGATGATCGCCTTGATCGGCGCGAAGCCGGTGCCCGACGCGAGCAGCACGATCGGCTTGTCCGAATCCTCGCGCAGGAAGAACGTGCCGAGCGGGCCTTCGAAGCGCAGGATGTCGCGCTCCTTCATCGCGCCGAACACGTGGTCGGTGAACTTGCCGCCGGGCATGTGTCGGATGTGCAGCTCGATCGGGCCTTCCTCGTGCGGCGCGCTTGCCATCGAGTAGCTGCGGCGCGAGCCGTCCTTCAGGATGAATTCGATGTACTGGCCCGCGAGATACTGCAGGCGCTCGTTCGCCGGCAGCTGCAGCTTCAGCACGACCACGTCGTCGGCCTTGCGCTCGAGCGCGGCGACCCGGCACGGCAGCTTCTTGACCTGCACGCCGTCGACGCCGGCGATCTCGCGCACGTCGATCTCGAGATCGCACTGCGCCTTCGCGCAGCACAGCAGCGCGAGGCCGCGGGTGCGCTCGTCGTTCGACAGCGCCGACGCGGCATGCGGCCCCTGCTCGATCTGGCCCGATGCGATGTGACCCTTGCACGAGCCGCAGGCGCCGTTCTTGCAGCCGTACGGCAGATGGATGTTCTGGCGCAGTGCTGCCGCCAGCACGGTTTCGTCCGACTCGACCTGGAATTGCCGGCCGCTTTGCTTGAGAGTGACGTTGAATGCCATAGAACCAACTAGAACAAAATGTGGGGACCGTGCAGGTTGCGCACGGCAGCTACAATGCAAGCCGTTGCGCGTCGCGCAACGGTGGATACTGATATTTCGCAAACATCATGATCGCGACACGAATCCTGCGCCGGCCGCGCGTGCTGATCGTCGGCTGTGGCGACGTCGGCCTGCGCTGCGTCGCGCAATGGCGCGCACGCCGCGCCGACCTGCGGATCGTCGCGCTGACGAGCCATCCGGCACGGCGCGAAGCATTGCGCGCAGCCGGCGCGACGCCGATCGTCGGCGACCTCGACCACCCGTCCACGCTGCGGCGCCTTGCGGGCCTGGCGCCGCGCACGGTCCTGCATCTCGCCCCGCCGCAAGCCGACGGCGCCGAAGACCGCCGCACGCGTGCGCTCGTCGCGGCACTGGCCGCGACCACGCGGCGAGCGTCGGCTCAGCCGGCGCCCGCCTACGGCAGACTGCGGCGCGAGCGTGCCGTGGCACGGCCGGCCGGCTCGCGTTTCCGGGCAGCGCGTATTGTACCCGAGGGGCTTCGCGCGCCCACGCTCGTCTATGCGAGCACGACCGGCGTTTACGGCGACTGCGGCGGCGCGCGCATCGACGAGACGCACCCGCTGCGCCCGGCCAATCCGCGCGCGTTTCGCCGGGTGTCGGCGGAGCGGCAACTGCGCGCCGCGACCGCGCGCGGCGTGCTGTCGGCGCGCATCGTGCGGATCCCCGGCATCTACGCGGCCAACCGGCTGCCGCTCGCGCGCCTCGAGCGCGGCACGCCGGCGCTCGTGCCGGCAGACGACGTCTACACGAACCACATCCACGCCGACGACCTCGCGGCGATCCTGCTGCGCGCGGCCGTGCGCGGCAAGCCGTCGCGCGCGGTGCACGCGTCAGACGATAGCGAACTGCGGATGGGGGAGTATTTCGACCGGGTCGCGCACGCGTTCGGCCTGGCGCCGCCGCCGCGCGTGAGCCGCGCCGACGCCGAGCGCCTGCTCGAGCCGACGCTGCTGTCGTTCATGCGCGAGTCGCGGCGGCTGTCCAATGCCCGGCTCAAGCGCGAATTGTGCGTGACCTTGCGCTATCCGACCGTAGACGATTTCCTTCAAACGCTCGCGCCCGGCGGCGGGTCAGGTCAGCGCGGGTAACGCCTCGATCAGCAGGAAGCACAGCAGCGCGCCGATCAGCGCACCGATCAGGTTCGGGTGGTATTTGTGCTTGCGGTGCATGGCCGCCAGCAGCCCGCCGATCCCGATCGCGCCGACCGCGGCAAAGGCAAGTATCACGTACGACAATTCGAACGGTTGAGTGATTTGCATGATGTCTCCCCTGCATCGCTGTTCGTAACAGCTTGTAATTCGAGTATAGCGAGGGGAGACCATCGAACGGTCGTGCTGATTTTCCCTTACAGGGTTTTTACGGTGCGATGCCGCGCAACGCGGCCAGCTCGGTTTCGCTCAGCCATTGCCACGCGCCCGGCGCGAGCGTCGCGGGCAGCGTGAAGCCGCCGATGCGCTCGCGGTGCAGCGCTTCGACGCGGTTGCTCGCGGCGGCGACCATCCGTTTGACCTGGTGATATTTGCCTTCGAGCACGGTGAGTGCGAGCGCGTGCGTGTCGCGGGCCTCGGCGGCGACCGCCGCGATCGGCTTCGGCTCGCCGTGCAGCTGCACGCCCGCGCGCAGCGCGTTCAGCTGTGCGTCGTCGAGCGGATGGCGCACGGTCGCGACGTAGGTCTTCGGCACCTTGCGCTTCGGCGACGTGTACGCATGCACGAACTGGCCGTCGTCGGACAGCAGCAGCAGGCCGGTGGTGTCCTGGTCGAGGCGGCCGACGCACTGCACGCCGCGCGCGACGAGCGGCGGCGGCAACAGGCTGAACACGCTCGCGTGATGCTGCGGATCGCGCGAGCACTCGTAGCCGGCCGGCTTGTTCAGCGCGAGATACGCGCGTGCATGGAACGGCCATGCCGCGCCGTCGACCGTGAAGACGAGGCCGTCGGTGTCGAACGCGGCGTCGGGGTCCGTGCAGGGCGCGCCGGCGGCGCCGACCCGGCCGGCCTCGATCAGGCCGCGGCATTGGCGGCGCGAGCCGAAGCCCTGGGTGAAGAGAATGCTTTCGAGATCCATAGCGCGCGCATTCTATCAAGCGCCGGCCCGTCGCCGGCATGCCGGCGCGCGCGCTGGTAAGCTGCCGAAACGCCGCGGGCGGCGCGCCTGCCCGCGGCATCCGCTCATCTCTCACGGACAGGACATGACCTTCGATCTGCTCTCCCTCGGCCGCCGCGCGGCCGCCGTCGTACTCGCCGCGACCGTGTCGACGGCCGCGTTCGCGCATGCGCGGCCGGCGAACACCGATCCCGCCGCCAACGCCGCGCTGAGCGCCGCGCCGGCCGCCGTCACGCTCGATTTCACCGAGCCGCTCGAGCCGGCCTTCAGCTCGATCGTCGTCGTCGACGGTGCGGGCAAGGCGGTGTCGGACGGCAAGGCGAGCGTCGACGCCGCGAACCGCAAGCGGATGACGGTGCCGCTGCCGGCGCTCGGAGCGGGCGCCTATTCCGTCAAGTGGGTGGCCGTCGCGGCGGACGGGCACCGCACGCAGGGCAGCTACCGCTTCAGCGTGAAGTAATCGCCGCGGCAGGCGGGCTGCGGCCCGCGGCCATCTTCCCCGCAACCGACCCGGAGACCCTCGCATGAACCCGGTGACCCTCGACGCCCTTGCCGATTTTCCGCGTCTGCTCGAAGCCCACTTCGCGGCGGTGCCCGACGGTTGCGCACGCTGGACGCCCGGCGACTGGGAGGGCATGCCGAGCGAGCGTTTTTCTCCGCTCGGGCAGCTCTGTCATGTGCGGGACATCGAGATCGACGGATATCACGTGCGCTTGCGCCGGATGCTCGACGAGGATCGCCCGCGGCTCGTGTCGGTCGACGGCGATGCGCTCGCGCTCGAACGGCGCTACGACGACGCGCACGCGCCGGACGTGCTCGCCGCGTTTCGCGACGCGCGGCGCCGCACGCTCGAGCGCGTGTCGGCGCTCACGCCGGACCAGTGGGCGCGCACCGGCGAATTCGACGGCTATGGCGCGCTGACGGTGCGCGGGCTCGTCCATTACCTGAGCAGCCACGACCAGCAGCATCTGGCGGGGATGCAGTGGCTGCTCGGCAAAATCGACGCCGCACGGCACGCGCGCTGACGGCGCCGGATTGGATCGATTTCCTGGACAATCCATCCAGCCGCGGCCGGCTGACCGGCGCCCCATCCGTGCCTACACTCAGGACTTCGTTCAACGAGAAAGGAGTCAACCGTGGCCACTCATGCACTCGCAGACAAGGTCGTCCTGATCGCAGGCGGCGCGAAGAACCTCGGCGGCCTGATCGCGCGTGACCTGGCGAACCACGGCGCGAAGGCGGTGGCGATCCACTACAACAGCGCGGCGACGCTGGCGCAGGCCGAGGAGACGGCGGCCGCGGTGCGTGCGGCGGGCGCCGATGCCGCGACGTTCCAGGCGGACCTGACGACGGCCGCCGCGCTCGAGCGGCTGTTCGACGCGGTCAAGCAGCGCTTCGGCAGGATCGACATCGCGATCAACACCGTCGGCAAGGTGCTGAAGAAGCCGATCGCCGAGATCACCGAGGCCGAGTACGACGAGATGTTCGCGGTCAACAGCAAGTCCGCGTTCTTCTTCATCAAGGAGGCGGGGCGGCATCTCGAGGATCACGGCAAGCTCGTCACGCTGGTGACGTCGCTACTCGGCGCGTTCACGCCGTTCTATGCGGCCTACGAGGGCGCGAAGGCGCCGGTCGAGCACTTCACGCGCGCGGCCGCGAAGGAATACGGCGCGCGCGGGATCTCGGTGACGGCCGTCGGGCCGGGCCCGATGGATACGCCGTTCTTCTATCCGGCCGAAGGCGCCGATGCGGTCGCGTATCACAAGAGCGCGGCCGCGCTGTCACCGTTCAGCAAGACGGGGCTCACCGACATCGAGGACGTCGTGCCGTTCATCCGCCACCTCGTGACCGACGGCTGGTGGATCACGGGCCAGACGATCCTGATCAACGGCGGTTATACGACGAAGTAGGCGCCGAGCCAGGCTGCCGGGCGCGTACCGCACTGGCCGGTTTGCGTGGACAATGGGCAGGCGCGCGGGCATCACGGCCGCGCGCCTGTTTCATTTCCGGCGCCCGCCGCCCGAACGAACCCGCCTCTTCGCCGATGGACAAGCTGGATCAGGTCAGAATCTTCCTTCAGGTTGCCGAGATGGGCAGCTTCATCAAGGCCGCGCATGCGCTCGACGTGCCGCGCGCGACCGTGTCGGCGGCCGTGCAGCAGCTCGAGACGGGGCTCGGCACGCGGCTGCTGCATCGCACGACGCGGCAGGTGCAGCTGAGCGCCGACGGCGCGCTGCTGCTCGAGCGCGGCCGGCGCCTGCTCGCGGAAGCCGACGAACTCGATCGGCTGTTCCGCAGCCGCGACCGCGACGTGATCGGCCGGCTCAACGTCGACGTGCCGAGCCGGATCGCGCGCCGCGTGATCGCGCCCGCGCTGCCGTCGCTGTTCCGCCGGCATCCGAAGCTGCAACTGTTCCTCGGCTCGACCGACCGCTCGATCGACCTCGTGCAGGAGGGCGTCGACTGCGCGATCCGGGTCGGACGGCTCGCCGACAGCAGCCTCGTCGTGCGGCCGCTCGGGCAATTCGAGCTGGTCAACTGCGCGAGCCCCGACTACCTGCGTGAATGCGGCGTGCCCGCGCATCCGGACGCGCTGGCGCACGGGCACTGGGCGGTCGGCTACGCGTCGCCGGCGAGCGGCCGCGAGCTGCCGTGGGAAGTCTGCGCCGGCGGCGTCACGCGCGAGCTGGCGCTGCCGAGCCGCGTGATCGTCAACAACGCGGAGACCTACATCGCCAGCTGCCTCGCGGGGATGGGGCTGATCCAGATTCCGCGGTTCGACGTCCAGCACCTGCTCGACAGCGGCGCGCTGGTCGACGTGATGCCGGGCTATCGGGCCGCGCCGATGGACGTGTCGGCCGTGTATCCGCATCGCCGGCACCGGTCGCGCAGGCTCAATGCGTTCATCGAGTGGTTCGCGGAGCTGATGGGCGGGGCGCTGCGGGAGGGTGGGAGCGAGCGCTGAGCGCGCGCGGCCGAACCGCTCGTTCGGTGCGTTGCGGCGCGCGCCGGAAACAAAAAACCCGCGAAGCGGTGAGCGTTCGCGGGTTTCGACTACGGTTGGCGTATGACGCCGAAATCTGGTGCCCAGGGCCGGAATCGAACCGGCACGCCTTGCGGCGGGGGATTTTGAGTCCCCTGCGTCTACCAATTTCACCACCTGGGCTTGTTCGGGCCCGCGCATGCGGTTGTGCGCGGCGAAAACGCGGATTATCGCTGAAATCGCGGCACCGGGCAAGCCGCGTTGCGGTCGTTCACTGGCCGAGATAGGCGAACGCGCCGTGCCGGACGATCCCCATCACGCTCGCGCGCTGGTCGAGCCCGACGTGATCCTGGTCGCTCGTATTGACGACGCCGTTCGGCACCACCAGCTCGTGCGCGCGTTCGAGCTCGCGCCGCAGCGCCGCGCGGAACGCGGGGGTGCCCGGCTGCGCGGCCTTCAGCGCGCGGCCGACCGCATCGGCGAGGCGTGGGTACACGCCTGCCGCATCGCCCGCGAACTGCGTGACCGTGCCGGCGCCGTATTTCGCCTCGTACGCGTCGACGAACGCGAGCGCGGCGCGGCGGGCCGGGTGGTCGGCCGGCAGCGTGCGCGCAACGACAACGGGCTGGGTCGGGAACAGCGTCCCGTCCACGTCCTTGCCGCCGAGCTTGATGAACTCCGGCGTCGCGATCCCGTGCGTCTGGTAGATCGGGCCCTTGTAGCCGCGCTCGATCAGCGTGCGCTGCGGCAGCACGGCCGGCGTGCCGGACCCGGCGACCAGTATCGCGTCGGGCTTCGCCGCGATCAGCTTCAGCGCCTGGCCGGTGACGCTCGCATCGGTGCGGTTGAAGCGCTCCGCCGCGACCACGCGGATCTTGCGCAGCTCGGCGAAGCGCGTGAATTCGTTCAGCCAGCTGTCGCCGTAGCTGTCCGCGAAGCCGATGAAGCCGACCGTCTTCACGCCGCGGTTCGACATGGTGCGGGTCATCACGTCGGCCATCGCGCGGTCGCTTTGCGCCATCTTGAACGCCCAGGTGCGCGCGCCTTCCTGCGGCTCGACGACCGCGCCGGAACCCACCAGCGTGATCATCGGCGTCTGCGCATCCGCGACGGCGTCGAGCGCCGCGAGCGCGGCCGGCGTGATGTTCGGCCCGATCACGACGTCCACGCGGTCTTCCGCGACCAGCTTGCGGATGTTGCGCACCGCGGCGCCCGGATCGGACGCGTCGTCGAGCACCGTCACCTGCAGGTTCTGCCCGGCGATCGTCTTCGGCCACATCAGGATCGCGTTCTTGCTCGTGATGCCGATCGCGGCCGCGGGGCCGGTCGTCGACAGGTCGACGCCGACCTTCAGGTCCGCGTGCGCGGCGGCGCAGGCGAGGGCGAGGACGACGCCGGCGGCGCGGCGCAGCAGCGGGGCGGAAAGCGGCATGCGTGAACCTCCGTCGGGCGGAAAAAAGGGGGGCAATGTGCGCCCCCGTCGTGAGGCAGTCCGGTCAAAGTTCGTACGATTCGGCTTCGCCCTTCAGCGCCTGCTCGATCAGCTTGCGGTTCAGCGTCGGCGACAGCAGCTCGACGAGCGTATACACATAGCTGCGCAGGTACGCACCCTGCTTGAGCGCGACGCGCGTGACGTTGCTGCCGAACAGGTGGCCCACCGGAATCAGCCGCAGGTTGCGGTCGCGCTCCGGGTTGAACGCGATGTCGGCCATGATCCCGACGCCGAGGCCGAGCTCGACGTAGGTCTTGATCACGTCGGCGTCGA
>Ga0157367_1001361_pt1 | contig 10728 bp, 6 predicted proteins | sample AttbisABBM2_FD_113142 | JGI IMG/M metagenome (GOLD analysis project Ga0157367, IMG submission 113142) | Fungus gardens microbial communities from leaf cutter ant in Botucatu, State of São Paulo, Brazil - Atta bisphaerica ABBM2 | ecosystem: Host-associated > Fungi > Mycelium > Unclassified ...
CGTGCCTCCGCCGCGCCTCTCGCCGCCCTCGCCGGTCGCCGCGCCTGGGACCAGCCAGATCGCCGTCGGGTGCTTGTGCGTCTCGACCATCATCAGCGTGTGCGTGAGCTCGGTGTGACGGCCGTAGCGCTCGCCCGGCTCGCCGGCTGCGCCCGTGTTGCGCGGGAACCAGCGTTCCGCTTCGGCGCCCATCATGATCGACGAGTTGTCCGAATACGCGACGATCGTGCCCTGCGGGCTCAGCTTCTCGGTGTTGCGGATCATCGCGAACAGCGACATGTCCTGCGCCTCGCCGTCGATCGTCCACTGCGCGTTGAAGATCTTGTGGCGGCAGTGCTCGCTGTTCGCCTGCGCGAACATCATCAGCTCGACGTCGGTCGGGTTGCGCTCGAGCTTGCGGAACGCGTCGACCAGGTAGTCGATCTCGTCGTCGGCGAGCGCGAGGCCCAGCTCGACGTTCGCGCGCTCGAGCGCGCCGCGGCCCTGCCCGAGCACGTCGACGGTCGCGAGCGGCTTGGCCGGCAGTTCGTCGAACAGGTGCTTCGCGTCGTCGCGCGACGCGACCACGCTTTCGGTCATCCGGTCGTGCAGCGCCGCGGCGACGGCCGCGCGCGCTTCGTCGGACAGCGCCTTCTTCCCGCCGAGCAGGCCCGACTTCAGCGTGACCGTGTACTCGACGCCGCGCTCGATGCGGCGCACGCGCGTGAGGCCGCAGTGCTGCGCGATGTCGGTAGCCTTGCTCGCCCACGGCGACACCGTGCCGAGGCGCGGCAGCACGACGAACGACTCGCCGGCCCCCTTCTCGGCCGCCGGCTCGAACGGCGCGCCGTAGTGCATCAGCGCGTCGATGCGCGCGCTGTCGTCGGCCGACAGCGGCTCACTGGCGTTGACGAAATGCAGGAACTGGCCGCGGACCGCGACGATGTTGGCGTCGATCTGCCTGAGCGTGTCGAGCAGACGGGTCTGACGGAAATCGGAAAGGGCCGAAGCGCCGGGAAAACACGAGAAGTGAGCCATGGGCTGGACTGACGTCGATGAGTCGCGCAAGGTGGCGACGTGGGGCGAAAGGAAGGCCGTAATTATACCCGGAAGTCGGCCGCCCAAGGCCCGCCCGTGCGCGCCGTCGCGGCGCGAACGCCGCCGGCCGCCGGTTTGGCGCTATCATTGCCGGTTCACCGGGCCGCACGGCCCGTCACGCGAATCACCCACCGGGCGGCCGTGTCGCTGCCCGTCATCGAAGCAATCCATGGATGTCATCGTCATCGGCGGCGGAATCAGCGGCGTCGCCACCGCCTACCAGCTGCGCGCGGCCGGCCATCGCGTCTGCGTGGTCGAGCGCCACGCGACCGTCGCGCAGGGTGCGACCTACGGCGATGGCGGCACGCTGCTGCCGAGCCCGCTCGACGTCTGGTTCGGGCCGACCTTCATGCGCCAGCGCCACGCGCGCGACAGCGGCATCGTCTACAAGCCCGGGCTGAACGGCGCCGTGCGGCGCTTCGTGAAGCAGCTCGGCGCGCTGCGCGAACCCGACGCGTTCGCCGCCCAGTACGACCGGCTGCGCCCGCTGATCGACGCGTCGCGCGATACGTTCGCCGACATCGAAGCCCGCTTCGACCTCGAATTCGAACAGAAGACCGGCGTGCTGCACGTCGTGCGCGACGCCTCCGACTGGGACGCCGCGCAGCCCGCGCTCGAGCTGCTGCGCACGCTCGACCTGCCGCACCGCATGCTGACGGCCGCCGAATGCGCGGCGCTCGAGCCGTCGGTGCCCGCCGAACCGGCGTTCGCCGGCGGCGTGCTGCTCGAGACCGAGCGCACCGCGAACTGCCCGCTGTTCGCGAAGCTCGTCAAGCAGCTGCTCGACGAGCACGGCGTGCAGTTCCGCTTCGGCGCGGAAGTCGCCGCGATCCGCACGGACACCGGCCGCGCCGCGGTCGAGCTCGCCCCGCCGCGCGGCGACCGGCGCGCGGCGAAGGCGCGCGAGGTCGACGTGATTTCCGCCGATGCGATCGTGGTGGCCGCGGGCGCGGGCAGCCTCGCGCTGCTCGAACGGCTCGGCATGCGCGTGCCGCTGCATCCGCTGCGCGTGCACACGCTGACCGCGCCGGTTGCCTACGTCGAACACGCGCCGCACCTGACCGTCGTCGATTCGGTCAAGCGGATCGCGATGACGCGAACGCAGCAGCGGCTGCGCGTCGGCGGCGGTGCGGTGCTGCAAAGCGCGCTGGACGCCGCGCGGCCGCTCGCCGAACCGCTCGCCGAGGCCGCGCTCGCGCTGCTCGGCCAGGCCGCCCACGACTGGGTGCCAGGCGCGGCGAAGATCTCCGCCGCGCTGTCGTGGCAAGGCACGCAGTTGCTGTCGCCGGACGGCCTGCCGGTCGTCGGTCCGACCCCGCATCCGCGCGTGTTCGCCAACTTCGGGCATGGGCCCGCTGGTTGGGGGCTCGCGTGCGGGTCTGCTAAAGTGGTGGCGGATTACCTCGGCGGCTCGACGCAGCACTGGCCCGCCGACACGCTCGCCGCGCTGCGCGCCGAGCGCTTCACGCACTGACCGGCCGCACGGGCATGCCCGGCGGCGCCACCGTCCCGCCGCCATGACCGTCGCCCACCCGCCTCCCCGCCCCGAACCGATCGCGCTCTGGCGCGCCGCCGACCTGCGCGCCGCCGAAGCCGCCGCGGCCGCGGCGCTGCCGCCCCACGCGCTGATGGCGCGCGCGGGCGCCGCGGCCGCGCGCTGGCTGTCCGAGCGCGTGGCCGGCGACGACCGCCCCGTGTGGTTCGCGGTCGGCCCCGGCAACAATGGCGGCGACGCGCTCGTCGCGGCCGCGGAGCTGCAGCAGCTCGGCGTCGCGACGCAGGCGTGGATGCCCGTCACGGTAAAGCCCGACGACGCGCAATGGGCGCTCGGCCTCGCCCGCGCCGCCGGCGTGTCGGTGTCGGCCGAACCGCCGGCGTCGCTCGACGGCTACGCGTGGGTCGTCGACGGCCTGTTCGGCATCGGCCTTGCTCGCGCGCTCGACGGCGCGTTCGCCGCCGAAGCCGGCCGCATCGCCGCGCGCGCCCGCACCACCGGCCGCGTGCTCGCGCTCGACGTGCCGAGCGGGCTCGACGGCGACACCGGCCGGATCGTCGGCGCGGGCGCCGCGGTGGCCGCGACGCACACGCTGACCTTCATCGGCGCGAAGCCCGGCCTGTATATGGGCGAAGGCCGCGATCTCGCCGGCGAGATCGTAATCGCGTCGCTCGACGTCCCGCCTCCGGCCGCGCCGGACGTGGTGCTGAACGCGCCGGCCCGGTTCGCGGCCGCGCTGCCCGCACGCGCGTTCGCCTCGCACAAGGGCACGTTCGGCAGCCTGGCCGTGATCGGCGGCGACACCGGCATGTGCGGCGCGCCGATCCTCGCCGCGCGCGCCGCGCTGTTCGCCGGCGCGGGCAAGGTGCATGTCGGCTTCCTCGGCGCGGGCGCGCCGCCCTACGATCCGCCGTTCCCCGAACTGATGCTGCACCCGGCCGACGGCCTCGATCCGGGCGCGATGACCGCGATCGCGGCCGGCTGCGGGCTCGGCACGCGCGAGGCCGCGGCGACGCTCGTGCGCGACGTGCTCGCACACGATGCGGCCATGCTGCTCGATGCCGACGCACTGAACCTGATCGCCACGCACCCCGAGCTGGCGGCCGCGGTGGCCGCGCGCGGCGCGCGGGGCCTCGCGTGTGTCCTGACCCCGCATCCGCTGGAAGCGGCACGGCTGCTCGGCAGCGACACCGCGACCGTGCAGCGCGACCGCCTCGCGGCCGCCCACGCGCTCGCGGCGCGCTTCGCGAGCGTCGTCGTGCTGAAAGGCGCCGGCACCGTGATCGCCGCGCCCGACGGCCGCCTGACGGTCAATCCGACCGGCAACGCGGCGCTCGCGACGGGCGGCACCGGCGACGTGCTCGGCGGCGTGATCGGCGCGCTGCTCGCGCAGCGCGTCGCGCCCCATGCGGCCGCGCTCGCGGGCGTGTACCTGCACGGCCTCGCGGCCGACACGCTGGTTGCGGACGGCACGGGCCCGGCCGGCCTGACGGCCGGCGAACTCGCGCCCCGCGTGCGCACGCTGATCAATCGGCTTTTTTACCCGTGCAGGCGCGCGAACACATAACGCCGCTATACTGACTCCCCCGCCGACCGGCGGGCCCGCTCGTCCGCCGGCCGTTCGAACCCGACGCGCCGGCGCGGCATTCCTCCCGATTCACGCTTCACTCGAACCGTCATGACGCTGAATTCGTTCCCCGCCTGGACTGCCCTTCAAACCCACTACGAACAGATCCGCGGCGCCCGGCTGCGCGACTGGTTCGCACCGGAAAACGACCCCGCGCCCACCCGTGCCGAGCGCTTCACGTTCTCCGGCGGCGGCCTTGCGGCCGACTTCTCGAAGAACCGCATCACCGACGACACGCTGCGCCTGCTCGTGCAGCTCGCACGCGAGGCCGGCGTCGAAGCGCGCCGCGACGCGATGTTCGCGGGCGACATCGTCAATCCGACCGAAGGCCGCGCGGCGCTGCACACCGCGCTGCGCGCGACCGATCCGCACGCGCCGTTCCACGCACAGGTCAGCGCCGAGCGCGCCAAGATGGCGACGTTCGCACGCGCCGTGCGCAGCGGTGCGTGGACCGGCTACACCGGCAAGCGCATCCGTCACGTGATCAACATCGGCATCGGCGGTTCGGACCTCGGCCCGAAGATGGTCGTGCACGCGCTGCACCACGTCGCGACGCCCGAGATCTCGACGCACTTCGTGTCGAACGTCGACGGCGCCGATCTCGCGCGCGTGCTCGAGCAGGTCGACCCGGAGGAAACGCTCGCGATCATCGTGTCGAAGACCTTCACGACGCTCGAGACGATGACCAACGCGCACTCGCTGCGCGACTGGTTCGTCGCGAAGGGCTGCCCGGAAAGCGCGCTGTCGAAGCACTTCGTCGGCGTGTCGGCGAACCCGGCCGAAGTCGTCCGGTTCGGCATCGACGAGAACAACGTGTTCGAGATGTGGGACTGGGTCGGCGGCCGCTATTCGCTGTGGTCGGCGGTCGGGCTGTCGATCATGATCGCGGTCGGCCCTGAGCATTTCGACGAACTGCTCGCCGGCGCGAACGACATGGACCGCCATTTCCGCGACGCGCCGCTCGAGCGCAACCTGCCCGTGCTGCTCGGCCTGATCGGCATCTGGTATCGCAACTTCTTCGGCTCGCAGAGCTACCTGGTCGCGCCGTACTCCGAGGCGCTGCATTTCCTGCCGTCGTACCTGCAGCAGCTCGAGATGGAGAGCAACGGCAAGTCGGCGCGCCTGGACGGCCGCTTCGTCGACTACCCGACCTCCGCCGTGACCTGGGGCGAGCCCGGCACCAACGGCCAGCATGCGTTCTTCCAGATGCTGCACCAGGGGCCGACGATCGTGCCGATCGATTTCATCGCGGTGCTGACGCCCGAGCATCCGCTCGCGAGCCATCACCCGAAGCTGCTCGCGAACTGCTTCGCGCAGAGCGAGGCGCTGATGCTCGGCCGCACGCTCGACGAGGCGCGCAAGGTCGCCGGCCCCGGCAACGAGGCGCTGGCGCCGCACCTGACCTTCCCCGGCAACCGCCCGACGACGACGCTGCTCGTCGACGCGCTGACGCCCCGCTCGCTCGGCGCGCTGATCGCGCTGTACGAGCACAAGGTGCTGGTGCAGGCATCGGTGTGGCAGATCAATCCGTTCGACCAGTGGGGCGTGGAACTCGGCAAGATCCTCGGCAAGGTGGTCGAGGCGGACCTGAACGGCGATGCGCTCGATCCGGCGAAGCACGACTCGTCGACGACGGCGCTGATCACGCGCGCACGCGCAGCGCTCGAACGCTGACGGAAACGACGCCGGCCGCGCCGCGCGCGACGCGCATGCGCGGCCGGATCGTCGAAGCGGCGATCAGGTGCCGCGGTGCACCGCGCGCGGCGTCACGATGCGGCCCGCATCGAGCATCACCGTCGTCGCGCAGCGGCGCGCGAGCTCGGGATCGTGCGTGACCAGCACGAGCGTCGAGCCGTGCGTGCGGTTGAGCTCGAACATCAGGTCGATGACCGCGTGGCCGGTCGCGGCATCGAGGCTGCCGGTCGGCTCGTCGGCGAACAGGATCGACGGATGGGTGACGAACGCGCGCGCGAGCGCGACGCGTTGCTGCTCGCCGCCGGAAAGCAGCTTCGGGTAATGCGTGGTGCGTTCGCCGAGCCCGACCTGCACGAGCAGCGCACGCGCGCGGTCGGCCGCGTCGCGCGCGCCGATGCCGCCCTGCAGTTCGAGCGGCAGCATCACGTTTTCGAGCGCGGTCAGGTGCGGCATCAACTGGAACGACTGGAACACGAACCCGACCGCGCCGTTGCGCAGCGCGGCGCGCGCGTCCTCGTCGAGCTGCTCGAGCGGCTGGCCAAGCAGGCGAACCGTGCCGCTCGTCGCGCTGTCCAACCCCGCAAGCAGGCCGAGCAGCGTCGATTTGCCGGACCCCGACGCGCCGACGATCGCAAGGCTGCTGCCGGCGCGCACGGCGAGCTCGATGCCGTCGAGGATCGTCAGCTCGCCGGTTGCGTCGGCGACACGCTTGCTCACGCCATGGACTTCGATGATCGGATCGCTAATCTTGAGCATGGACACGACTATTCGCAGAAAGAGACGCGCGGCGCTCGCCGCGCTGTTGAGCGGTGCGCTCGCCGCGACCGCCGCCGGCCTCGCTTGCGCCGCGACCTCGCCGGCCGCGTCGCCAGGCCAGCCCGTGATCGTCGTGCTGGGCGACAGCCTGTCCGCCGAATACGGCCTGCCGCGCGACACCGGATGGGTCGCGCTGCTGCGGCAACGGCTTGCGACCGAGCGAATCGATTATAGCGTCGCGAACGCGAGCATCAGCGGCGACACCACGAGCGGCGGACGCGCGCGCCTGCCCGCGGTCCTCGAGCGGCTCAAGCCCGCGATCGTCGTCGTCGAGCTCGGCGCGAACGACGCGCTGCGCGGCGTGCCGCTCGCGACGACCGAGCGCAACCTGCGCGAGATCGTCGCCGATGCGCAGCGCGCCCGCGCGAAGGTCGTGCTGGTCGGCATGTACGTGCCGCCCAACTACGGGCCCGACTACACGCAGAAGTTCCACGGCATCTACACGAAGCTGTCGAAGAACCTGCGCGTGCCGCTCGTGCCGTTCCTGCTGGCCGGCCTCGAAAACAAGCCCGAGATGTTCCAGGCCGACCAGATCCATCCGACGCAGCAGGCGCAGGGCGCGCTGCTCGACAACGTGTGGCCGTCGCTGAAGCCGCTGCTCAAGCCGCGCGGCTGAGCGCACGCCACGCGCGCGCCCCGTCTGCACCGGGCCAACAAAAAGCCCCGCTCGATGGCGGGGCTTTTTGCTGTCGACGAAGCGACGATCAGTTTCCGCCGTCCTGCGTCGTGCTGGCCGTCGAACCGTACAGCTTCACCTTCGAACGGTCGCGCAGCGCGGCAAGATACGCTTCGCCTTCGCTCTGCGCATCGACCTGCGCCATCTGCTGCTGCGCGGCCGCGAGCTGCTGCGGGTCGACCGCGGAGCCCGGGATCACCGCGTTCACGCGATAGATCGCATAGCCGTCCGCGCCGAGATCGACGCCGACGTAGGCCGGCAGCGTCTTCGCATCGACCTTGTAGACCGCGCTCAGCGCCGCCGGCGGCAGGCCGTGCGACTGCGTGCGCGAGACCGTCTCGGCCGCCGCGAAGCCCGAGGTCGCCTTCGACTTCTGCAGCTCCGCAAGCTTCGCCGCGCCGTCCTTCTTCGCGAGCTCGGCCGCCTGCTCGGCGATCACCTTCTGGCGCACCGTATCCTTGATCGCGTCGAGCGCGGGCACGGCGGCCGGCTTGTAGTCGGTCACGCGCGCCGAGATCAGCGTGTTGTTGCCGATGTCGATCGCCTGCGTGTTGTTCTGGCTCTTCACCGCGTCGTTGGCGAACACGGCGGCCAGGAACTTCGCGTTGTTCAGCGGGCTGGTCGGCGGCAGCGCCGGGTTCGGCGTCGGCGTGACGGTGGCCGTCTGGATCGTCAGCTTGTACTTGTCGGCGGCCGGCTGCAGGCTCTTCGCCTTTTCGTAGACGGTCGACGTGAAGCCTTCCGCGTTGTCCGAGAACGCCTTCGACGCATACTGCTGCTTCAGGTCCACGGCAATCGCATCCTTCACTTCCGCGAACGGCTTGACCGCCGCCGGCTTCACTTCGGTCGCCTTCAGGATGTGGAAGCCGAGATCCGACTGCACGACCCCGCTCACGTCGCCCTGCTTCAGCGCGAACGCGGCATCGTCGAATGCCTTGCCGCCCGCGGTCGAGCCGCGCGTGATGAAGCCGAGGTCGCCGCCCTTCGCCGCCGACGGCGCGTCCTGCGAGCTCTTCTGCGCGATCTGCGCGAACTGGTCCGGATGCGCCTTCACGTCGGCGAGCAGCTGCTCGGCCTTCGCCTTCGCGGCCGCCTTGTCCGCGGCGCTCGCGTCGCTGGCCGCCGCGATGAAGATGTGGCTCACGCGCACCTGCGCTTCGGTGCGGAAGTGCGTCGGGTTGTCGTCGTAGTACTTCTTGATGTCCGCGTCGGTCGGCTGCGCGCTTGCCGCGGCGGCGGCCGGCGAATAGACGACATACTGGATCGTCGCGGTCTCGGGCGTCGCGAAGCTTTGCTTGTGCGCGTCGTAGTATGCGGCGAGCTGCGCATCGGTCGGCTGCACCTTCGACGCGTAGTCGCTCGTCTTCAGCACGAGCGCCTGCACTTCACGCTGCTGCGCGGCGAGTTCGGACAGGCGCTGCGCAAGGCTCTTCGGCGTGAACGCGCTCGACACGATGCTCGCCGGGATCTGCTGCAGCGACAGGCTGTAGCGCACGCGCTCCTGATACTGCTCGGGCGTCATGCCCTGGAACGACAGCAGCTGCGCATAACGCTCGACGTCGATCGAGCCGTCCGGCTTCTTCAGCGACGCGATCATCGGGTCGCTCAACAGCGCTTCGCGCACTGCGTTGTCGGATGCGGTCAGGTGCAGGCGCTGCGTCTCGTCGGCGAGCACGCGCTGCTGGATCAGGCCGTCGAGCACTTCCTTGCGGTGCTCGGGCGTATCGAACGCCTTCAGGTCGAACTGCGCGCCGAGCGCCTGGCGCGCGCGGTCGACCTGCTGACGGAACGCGCCGTCGAATTCGACCCGCGTGATCTTGTGCCCGTTGATCGCCGCGACGTTCGCGTTATCGTCGAAGAAGCCGCGGAAACCTTGGATCCCGACGAAACCCAGCCCCGGCAAGACGATCAGGAGCAGGAGCGCCATCATCAGGCGCTGGTGATTACGGAAGAAATCGAGCATGCGTGACGGGGAAAATTGGACAAAACGTCCGATATTACAACAGCGGGCGGGAAAAAAGCGAAACTGACGCCGTGCTGGTGCAGGCACGAACGAACGACAAACAAAAATGCCCGCACGAGGCGGGCATTTATTGTTTTGGCGGAGCGGACGGGACTCGCCTACATTCTGCAGGCCGCGGATGCGCCTGCAGGCGCATCCCTTCGAGTCCCGCCGGAAGCCGCGCAGGCGGCTTCCTCCACTCCGCAGCCACGTGCCCGCCCGCGGGCACAAGAAAAGCTACAAACAAAAATGCCCGCACAAGGCGGGCATTTATTGTTTTGGCGGAGCGGACGGGACTCGAACCCGCGACCCCCGGCGTGACAGGCCGGTATTCTAACCGACTGAACTACCGCTCCTTGGTCTTGCAGAATCACGAAACTGGTGGGTGCTGAGAGGCTCGAACTCCCGACCTACGCCTTGTAAGGGCGCCGCTCTACCAACTGAGCTAAGCACCCGCTTCGGATTCAATCTGGCTGCGATCTGCGTTTCGGCATCAACAACCAGCGAGCCCGCTACTTTAACCCATCCATCAACACTTTGCCAGCCCAGAAACGCGAAATTTTTTGCAGCGCCGCGAACACATAAAAAAACCCGCGGACACGCCGCGGGTTTCGTGAACAACCGTCACATGAGGCTCAGTGCTTGACGACTTCCGTCGAGCCGGCATCCTTCGCCGTTTCCGCGACCGGGGCCGCGGCCTTCGCCTCTTCTTCCGGCGGCAGCGGCGTCGGCGCCCGTTCGAGCGCCAGCTCGAGCACCTTGTCGATCCAGCGAACCGGCACGATCTCGATCGCGTTCTTCACGTTGTCCGGAATCTCCGCGAGATCCTTCACGTTCTCTTCCGGAATCAGCACGAGCTTGATGCCGCCGCGATGCGCCGCGAGCAGCTTCTCCTTCAGGCCGCCGATCGGCAGGACTTCGCCGCGCAGCGTGATTTCGCCCGTCATCGCGACATCGGCGCGCACGGGAATGCCCGTCAGCACCGACACCAGCGCGGTCGTCATCGCACCGCCGGCAGACGGACCGTCCTTCGGCGTCGCGCCTTCCGGCACGTGGATGTGGATGTCCTGCTTCTCGAACGCTTCGTCCTTGATGCCCAGACGCCGCGAACGCGAGCGCACGACCGAACGCGCAGCCTCGACCGACTCCTTCATCACGTCGCCGAGCGAGCCCGTGCGAATCACGTTGCCCTTGCCCGGCATCACCGCGGCTTCGATCGTCAGCAGGTCGCCGCCGACTTCCGTCCACGCGAGGCCCGTCACCTGACCGACCTGGTTTTCCTTCGCCGCGAGGCCGAAGTCGTACTTGCGCACGCCGAGGAACGTATCGAGGTTCTCGCC
>Ga0157367_1001363_pt1 | contig 10726 bp, 10 predicted proteins | sample AttbisABBM2_FD_113142 | JGI IMG/M metagenome (GOLD analysis project Ga0157367, IMG submission 113142) | Fungus gardens microbial communities from leaf cutter ant in Botucatu, State of São Paulo, Brazil - Atta bisphaerica ABBM2 | ecosystem: Host-associated > Fungi > Mycelium > Unclassified ...
GCGGTGCTCAACCGGATGCTGAGCGTCGCACGCCCGAAGTCCGTCCGCTGTAAGGTGAAGTCCGTCTAGCGGATGGGAAAGGGGGCCGTTGCGACCTCCGCCGCATTCATGCACCAACGCCTCTCCATGTCCCAGCGCACGGCCTCGAGCGATCTGAAAAGTTCCGGATAGAGCATCATCGTCGGCGTCGTCGGGAAGCGTTCGGGTTCGTGACCGGCCGCGCGGCGCTCATGCCGATTGCGTGGAGGCCGGCGCGGCCGCCTCGGCATCGGCTTCGCGCTCGTCCGCGTCGTCGTCCACCGTGCGCGGCGCCAGCCGGCCGCGCAGCAGCGCGTAGTAGAACTGGCGATAGGTGCGGTGGTAATGGCGGATACGCGGTGCGATCACGCCGTGCAGATCGTGCAGCTGCTCGATCGGCAGGTTCGGCATCATGTGGTGCTCGACATGATAGTTGTTGCCGTTCGTGAACCACGTCATGAATGCATTGCTCTCGATCGTGCGCGTGTTGCGGAATGGATCGGTGCTCGTCAGCTCGCAGCGGTAATGCTCGGGCATCTCGATCAGCGCATGCACCGGCGCCGCGACGAGCACGAGCGGCACGACCCACACCCATACGACGAACCACGTGTGCAGCGCGACCGACACGCCGGCCAGCAGCGCGATCGTCGCGACCATCAGCAGATGATCACGGCGAATCGCCCGCGACACGAGCGGGTTGTCACCGAAGCGCGCGCCCGGCACGACGAGCTTCGCGACGTTCTTCGCGAACTGCAGATAGTGCGCGGCCATCGACAGCCGCCACGCCCACAGCCCGACGCTCACGACCGGGCTGGCGCCGTACTGGTCGCCATAGTCGAAGAATTCCTTGTTCTCGGGCGTGCCGAGCAGCCGGTGATGACGCAGGTGGCCGTCCTGATAAGCATGGAACGACACGAGCATCGGCATGCCGACCAGCACGCCGAACACCGTATTGAGCCGCTTGCTGCGGAACCCCTGGTAATGCAGCGCCTGGTGCTGCAGCTCGACGCCGTGCGCATACGTCGCACCGATCAGCAGCACGCCGACGATCTTCAGGATGACGAACGCAGACAGCGCGAACAGCATGCCGTGCGCAAGAAGCGCGACGTAGACCGCCAGCTTCAGCGAGAAGACCACGCCGCTCGGGCGGCTCTTCATGTCTGTAGCCGATTTCTGGCGGGCAACAAGCGATGAGGTGACGGACAAAGTGCTCTCCTTGGCCGGACCCTGCCCGGCACCATGACGCGGCAACGCTGGCGCGCGCCGGGATGCAATTCTTCTGTGAGTCGATGCCGCGGACAAACGAATTTTCCGAACGCATTGCATGACGCCCGCGCATGAGCGCACCACATCGTGAATTAGACGACCGGTCGAATGCGTACCGGCCGTTCACCTCGTGGATGCGTGCCGCGCATGCATTGCCTGCATAGATTCCGTTTGTCGCGTCGCGCCGATGCGGCAAGAATCCCCCTCACTCGACGAACGGCGCCGCCGGCACCGTGGCGCGAGCGGCCGTGTTCCGCAACGGGAGAATCCTCGTGACGAAGTGCGCATCCACCATTCATCGCCTGATCGAATCGCTCGAGGACGTCGACGGTGCGACGCATCGCATGACGTTCGTCGACGATGCGGGCAACGAAGCCGGCATCACGTACCGCAGTTTCGCGGAAGCGGTGTTCCGCGAGGCCGGCGCTCTGCGCGAACTCGGCGTGCACGAGAACGACATGGTGATGCTCGCGCTGCCCGCGTCCGTCGAGCATGCGGTCGCGATGATGGCCTGCGTGATGATCGGCGCGTTGCCGTGCACCGTGCCGGTTCCCGCACGACGCGCCACGGCCGGGCGCCAGGTGGTCGACGTCGCCTGCGAGCGGTATCGGCCGCGCCTCGTCGTTGCCGCGGACGCACAGGCCGCCGCGTGGCACGACGATGCATTTCCGGCCGCGTCAACGCGCGTGGTCGATCTCGCGACGCTGTCGATGGCCGCGGACAGCGGTGCACGCGCGTTGATCAGCGCGAAGCATGGCCGCGATCCGCATCATGTCCAGCTGACGTCCGGCTCGACGTCGCATCCGAAAGCGGCCGTGCTCAGCCACGAGAACGTGATCGCGAACGTGCTCGGCATCGGCGGGTCGGTGCGCTTCGACATCGCGGCCGGCGACGGTACCGCGTCGTGGCTGCCGCTCTATCACGACATGGGGCTGCTGACGCTGCTGTCGAACCTGCACTACCGCGCGCCGCTGCTGATGATGCAGCCGAACAGCTTCATCCGGAACCCGCTCGGCTGGCTCAAGCGCATCGCCTCGCCGCGCGCGACGACGCCGTCGGTGCCGCCCCTCGCGCTGCGCTACTGCGTGCGCCGCTTCAATGCAGCCGCGATGGACGGCGTCGACCTGTCCGCGTGCCGCAACATCTTCATCGGCGGCGAGCGTGTGGACGAAGCCACGCTGCGCGATTTCGCCGCGACGTTCGCGCCTTATGGCCTCGCCGCATCGGCGCTGCAGCCGTGTTACGGGATGGCCGAATCGACACTCGCGGTATCGATGCACCGCGCCTGGCATGAAGGCGCGATCGACGGTGCGCCGTACCTGATCGCCGACACGATCGGCGGGCGCGCGCTGATCGAGCAACGTGCCGCGCAGCCGGTCACGCATGACGACAACCGCGACCCGCACGCGGAAACCGACACCGTGCTCGCGATGGGCACGCCGATCGACGGAATGGCGTTCTGCATCCTCGACGACGGCGATCATCCGCTCGCCGTCCGCACGGTCGGCGAAGTCGCGATTCGCGGCACGTCGGTAATGCTCGGTTACCTGAACCCGGACGACGGTGCGATCGCCGCGCCGCTGACCGCCAACGGCTGGTTCCGCACCGGCGACATCGGCTACGTCGCCGACGGTCAGCTGCATATCCTCGGGCGCAAGAAGGAAGTCATCATCATTCGCGGCAGCAACTACTTCCCGCACGAGATCGAGGAAGCGCTCGCCGCGCATCAGGCACTGCGCAAGAGCACCTGCATCGCCTTCGGGCTGCCCGATCCGGAGACTGGCACCGAACGCCTGGTCGTCGCGATCGAGGCACGGCCGGTCGACGCCACGCCGCGGACGCGTACCGAATGCCAGCAGCTGCTCGCGTCGCGGATCGGCTTCGCCGCACAGGATCTGTGCTTCGTCGAACCCGGCTCGCTGCCGCGCACGTCGAGCGGCAAGCTGCAGCGGCTTAAGTGTCGCGATCTCTATGCGACCGGCGCGCTGGCCGTGATCGCCGCGTCATCCGAGGCGGCGGCCGCCGCCAGCGCCGAAGCTCGGCAAGGAGCGTACGCATGACGGCCGCTCAGACCGCCGCGCTGCCGCCGGTGCTCGAGCTGCGCGACGTCACGCGCGTGTACGAAGGCGCCGGGCACGTCGTCGCGGTGCGCGTCGCGACGCTGTCGATCGGCCCACGCGACGTCGTCGCGCTGGTCGGCCCGTCGGGTAGCGGCAAGAGCACGCTGCTCAACCTCGCCGGCTTCCTCGATGTGCCAAGCAGCGGCGAACGCTGGCTCGAAGGCCGCCGAATCGACGATGCGCCGGACACGCTCGAACGGATTCGCCGCGAGCGCATCGGTTTCGTGTTCCAGCAGTTCAACCTGATTCCGGTGATGTCGGCGCTCGAAAACGTCGAACTCGGCTGCTTCGCATGGGGCACGCCGCGCACGCGCCGCGAGCGCGCCCGCGCGATGCTCGACGCGGTCGGCCTGGCCGCGCGCGAACGCCATCGCCCCGGCGAGCTGTCCGGCGGTGAGCAGCAGCGCGTCGCGCTGGCCCGCGCGCTGGCGAAGGAACCCGCGATCGTGATCGCGGACGAACCGACCGCGAGCCTCGACAGCACCAGCGCACGGGCCGTCGTGGAGCTGATCCTCGACACCAACCGCACGCTGGGCACCGCCTTTCTGATTGCGTCGCACGACGATCGTCTGTGCGCGCGCCTGCCTCGCCGCATCGAGATGCGCGACGGCGTACCGGGAGTGAACCGTGAACTGGTCGACGTTTGCGTGGCGTAACCTCTGGCGCAACCGGCGCCGGACCCTGCTCACGATGGCGATTATCGGCGTCGCCGCGTTCGCGTCGAGCGTCGCGCTCGGCTACGTGATCGCAACCTTCGACGCAGTGCGCGAAGGGTCGATCGACAGCGGCGTCGGCCACGTGCAGGTGCTGCACCACGGCTATCTCGACCTGATCGGCGAGCGTCCGCTGCAATACGGGCTCACCGCCGACGAACAGGCCGCCGCCGCGCAGGCCGTCGCAAAACTGCCCGGCGTCGCGACCACCGCGCGCGGAATCGACTTCGACGGGCTCGTTTCGAACGGCGACCTGAGCTACGGCTTCGTCGGCGAAGGCGTCGAGCCGAACCGCGAGCCGCCCGGCTTCTTCGACTATCACACGGTGCTGTCGGGCCGCTATCTGTCGGCAACGAATGCCGGCACCGAAGTGGTCGTCGGCGCGGAGCTCGCGCGCAAGCTCGGCGTGCATGTCGGCTCGGTCGTGCAGCTGATGGCGTCGACCGCGCACGGCGGGATCAATGCGACCGATGCGCAGATCGTCGGCGTGATGAGCACCGGCAATAAGGATGTCGACGAGCGGATCGTCGACATCACGTTCGGCGCGGCTCAGGCGCTGCTGCGCACCGACCGCGCGTCGCGCGTCGCGGTGTTCCTGTCGGACACCGCGAACACGCCGGCCGCCGCAGCGACGCTGCGCGCCGCGCTGCCGCAACTCGACGTGCCGACCTGGGACCAGCTCGTGTCGCTCTATCACCAGGTCGTCGCGCTGTACAAGAACCAGTTCTCGGTGTTCGGCGCGATTCTGTGCGTGACGATCCTGCTGTCGATGAGCAACTGGATCTTGATGAGCATCGTCGAGCGCCGCCGCGAAATCTCCACGCTGCGCGCGCTCGGCGTGCCGGCGTCGACGGTGCGCGGCGTGCTGATTCGCGAAACCGCACTGCTCGGCCTGCTCGGCGCCGCCGCCGGCATCGCCGTCGCGCTGCTCGCGATGGTCGCGCTCAACCACGCGCAGATCCACCTACCCGCCCCGCCGGGCCGCGTGAAGGCGATCCTGCTCGAATTCGCGGTGTCGCCGGCCGCCATCGCCGCCGTCGAATGTGCGTTCGTCGCGCTCGGCGTCGCTGCCGCGGTGCTCGCGACGCTCGGGCTCGCCAAACGCAACATCCTCGAAGGACTCGCCCCATGACCCGCATTCGCCTCATTCGCATGACGCTCGCCGCGCTTGCCACGATGGTTGCGTGCGCACCGGCCGCCCGCGCGTCGGACGCGCCGAACGCCGCGCAGACCATGCTCGCACGCGCCGATGCCTATCGCAGCACGGCCGCCGATACGCAGACCAACATCGAGATCACGAACGTCGTCGGCGGCCAGTCCGGCGACGCGACGCGCTACCTCGTCTACACGCGCGGCAACGGCGACACGCTCGCGCTGACCCGCAGCGGCGAGAACGACGGCCAGAAGTATCTGGCGACGACGCGCGGCCACTGGTTCTACGTGCCGAACACGCGCAGCGCCGTGCGCATCAACGGGATGCAACGGCTGCAGGGCGAAGTCGTGATCAGCGACATCACGCGCACGCACTGGGCCGACAGCTATCGCGCGAGCGCCGCGCCCGGCACGACAACGATCGCCGGCAAGCCGGCCACCGAGCTCGACCTCAGCGCGACCGACCCGGACAACGTCTATCCGACCATCAAGCTGTGGGTCGCGCCGGACACCGACGTGCCGGTGCGCGCGCAGTTCTTCCTCGCGAGCGGCCTACTGTTCCGCAGCGCCGATTTCTCGGCGCCGGTCGATGCGAACGGCCGCAAGGTGATCCGCAAGATCACGTATCGCAACGAGATCGAGAAGCAGTGCGCGAGCGTCGTCGACATTCTCGACGGCGGACCGCACCGGATTCCGTCGGGCTGGTTCAACCCCGACACGCTCGCCGATGGTCAGTGAGTACGTCGCCGATGCCGACGTCCATCGTGACCGCCCTCGCCGCTCGCGCAATCGCGCCGGCCGCTCCCGCCGCGGCTGGCACGGTGCCGCGCTTGCCGTGCCGCTCGCGCACGGAGCATCGCTGATGGAACAGCTCAGCACCCTGAACGGCATCGCTTACGCGCGCTCGGTCGACAGCATGGACGGCCACGCGCTGCTCGGCAGCCTGATCGGCGACGAGCCGCGCAACCAGCAGGAGGCCGGCGTGCTCGCGCGCATCGACGGCGAGAACCTGTTCATGAATGCGCGCGTCGTCGCGAGCAACCACTCGCTCGGCGCACAGGCCACCCGCTTCAACGAGGTCGGCGTGCGCTACGCGTTCGACAACGGGATCACGCTGACGGCCGGCAGGCGGATCGACACGCTCGATACGTCGCAGGCGTTCTTCCCGCTCGGCTTCTTCCAGAAGCGCGCGGCGACGGCCGACATCTACGACCGTTACGGCGACGTCGAAGGCACGCCGCTCGTCGAGGCGAAATGGGCCGGCGAACAGACCACGCTGCAGTTCATCGCCGGCGCGAACCGCACGCTGCGCAACGATGTCGACAACCGCGACGTCGAGGGCGCGACGCAGCTCGTGCGCGGCGCGTACAACGGGTCGGGCGGCTCCGCCGCGTTGCTCGTCGGCCGTCACGCGGGCCGCGGCGGCGCCGGCGCGACGCTGTCGTTCGACGTCGCGAGTTCGAACACCGTCTATGCGAGCGCGTGGGTCGAGCGCGGCACGACGCGGCCGCTGCCCGCGTTCATCGCGAACGGCACGCCGCTCGATGCGCCGGCCGCGTATGACGCCGTCGACCGCCGCAACGACCGCCAGTACATGTGGCGCAGCGCGGTCGGGATGCAGAGCGCGCTGCCCGGCAACCTGTCGCTGATCGTCGAGTGGTCGCACGACGAAGCGCGCTTCGATGCGAGCCAATGGCGTCGGATGGTCGGCGCGGTGCGCGCGAACAACGCGCTGCTGCCCGCGGCACCCGGCGCGGCCCTGGCCGGCCTCGGCGGCACCGCGAACTTCGTCAGCGTCGACGGCAACCTGCGCGACTACCTGTTCGCGCGACTCGGCAAGAAGATCGGCCGCGTCGAGTATTCGCTGCGCGGCGTCTATTCGCCGCAGGACAAGGGCTTGCTCGCGATCGCCCAGGTCGTCGCCGACGTGAACAAGCGCGTGAGCATCGACGTCGCCGTGTCGCACGCCTTCTCCGACAGCAACGCCGAGTACCGGATGGTCGGTCTCGCCACCCGAATCGACGCCGCCGTGCGCGTGCGCTTCTGACAGGAACTCCGCCATGTCCACGCTTTCCGTTCCCGCCTCGTCCGCTTCGTCCGCCGCGCTGCTGTCGCCGCGCGTGGCCGAGCAGGCCGCGTACCCGGTGCTGCGCCACCTCGACCTGATCGCGACGCCGCCGCGCGCGGCCGCCCGGCTCGTCGAAGCCGCCGCGGTGCGGCTGCTCGACAGCGAGATGGTGATCGCGCTGCGGGCCGCGACGCCGGACGTGCTGCCCGACTCGTCGGCCACGACGCCGCTGCGCCACGACGAAGCGCTGCTCACCGAGGCGCTGCTCGAGCAGATCGGCCGCGAAGGCTTCCACCATCTGTTCAAGCCGTTCATGCGTGCGTTCATCCGCATCATGTTCGGGCTGTTCTTCTCCGACGACCAGAACCGCCGCGCGTGCGACTGCATCGATGCCGGCCACAACTTCGCATTCCTGATGAGCGACGGCGGCGGCCCGACCCTCGGCGCGTGGCGCACCGCGGTACGCAGCGACGACCAGGGCCTCGCGCTCACGGTCGACAAGGTATGGGGCATCGAGGCGCACCGCGACTGCATGGCCGTCGTCGCCGCCCGCCTGCCGGGCGTGATGTTCCCGGCCGCGTATCTCGTGTGGCCCGACGAATACCGCAAGCTCGAGCGCGTGACGTGCGGCGCGCCGTTCCTCGCCGGCAACCTGCAGCTCGCGAACGTCGCCGGCCAGGTGCGCGTGCGCGCCGAGGACCGCCTGCGGATCGGCGGCCCGACCGTATTCAACAAGTACCTGACCGTCGTGCGGCCGTATTTCGTGCGTGCGCTGATGGCGCACGTCGGCTGGCTGGAGGCGACCGGTCGCGTCGAGCTGGACGCGGACGCGCGCGCCGTGCACGGCTTCATCGCCGCGGCCGCGCACGCGCAGACCGACGACGCGAACTACAGCTTCGGCAAGGTGCAGCGCGTGCTCGCGATCAAGCTGCTGTCGAACGAGTTCTTGACGGCGCTCGTGCGCGACGGCAAGGTCGCGACCTTCGACGACCAGCGCGACCTGCTCGCGTTTTCGAAAATGGAAGGCAGTTCGTACCGTTGTTATCACGAGCTTCGCAAGAGCCTGCGCTGCGAAGCCGACAGTTGACCCCGCGACAGGCCGATCGATCCCCGATCAACCCAACTCAAGACCCAAGGAGCTCCTCTCATGACGACCCAGACCGTTCCGGCCGATGCGCTCGACATCCTGTCCCGCGAAGTCGCGAAGATCCTCAACGTCGAAACCGTCGATACGGACGCCGGCATCGGCGAGCTCGGCATCGATTCGCTGAACATCGTCGAGCTGATCGTGTTCTGCGAACAGCTGTACGGCTCGATCGATCCGGAAGCGCTGAACATCACGCAGTACACGACGCTGCAGCAGCTCGACGCGCAACTGCGTCGCCAGCAGCACGCGGCCTGACCCGGCGATGCTCGCGCCCCTTGCCACCGCGGCGGCGCACGACGCCGCGCTGCCGGCCCCGGCCACCGCGCTGACGGTGCAGGCGCTCGCGTACCGGCGCGTCGCGCCGTCGCGCGACGGCCACGCCGTGCCGCTCGACGATACGGCGCAGGCGCTCGGCGCACTCGCCTGCGCCGAGCGCGAGCGGGTGTGCGGCGCGATCGGCGCGGACGACTATGTGCTCAGTTCGACGATCCTGTCGATGCTGCTGATGAACGACTCGCCCCAGCATCGCGTGTTCGCGCGTGCGCTGGCCGGCGCGAACGACTACGGGCCCGACTGGATGACGTGTTCGTACGAGTGCGCGGGCTGGGGCTACGTGCTGCGCCGCACGCTCGCGACGGCCGCCGAGACGGGGCCGCGCACGCTGCTGCTGCAGATCGTCGATATCGACGTGCACGGCTATACGTACTGGCACGGCAACCCCGCGTGGGGCTGCTCGGGTTTCGGCGTGTGCACGCTGCTCGTCGACGTCGGCCGCGAGGCGACGCCGTCGGTGCTCGCGGATGCCGCGCCGCCCGCGAGCGCGGTCGTGCGGCTCGGCCGCGACATCCGCGGATTCTGCGCGGCGCGGCCCGGCGTGCGCGCGGCGCTGCCGTTCTTTCCGGCCACGTCGCGCCGCGCGCTGCTCGCGTCGGTCGGCAAGACTCCGTTGCTGCCCGACGGCCACGGGCTGTTCGGTCATGCGTTCGGCAGCGATCCTTGGCTGTCGGTGCTGCTCGCGCACCGCGACGGCGACACGCCGCGCCGCGCGGCCGTGTGCTCGCTCGCGCTGAACGGCTATTACGCGATCGCCGACGTCGCGTTCGCGCCGGACGCGCTGCTCTCTCTCGACTGCGAGGCCTGACATGGTGCGCCCCGTTCACTTCACCTACCGGGTCGAGCGCGATGCGCGGCAGCCGGTCGCCGTCGCCGCGAGCGCGTACCGGATGCCGCTCGACACGCCGGCCGACTATGCGCGCGCGGCCCTCGCGGAAGCCTCCCGCGAGGCCCACGATGCGCACCGCATGCCCGGCGGCGAACGCCGCGTGCTGCTCGACCATGTCCAGTATTTCGCGTTCCTCGCGGACCTCGCACGGCGCGTGCGCGCCGCCGTGCATGCCGACGCGCGCCTGTTCATCGAAGTCTGCGCGCCGTACTTCGGCGCGCTGCCGGCCGAGCTGCTCGCGCCGCACGTGTTGCTCGGCGTGAACCTGTACGGCGAAGCGCTGCGCGATGCGACGCGCGGCACGCCGGTCGTGTGGATCGGCGACCGCATCCTGCGCGACGCGGAGTTCGCCGGCGACAACCGCGTGCATTGCGCGATCTGGCCCGCGCGGCTCGCCGATGCGTTCGACGCGCAGCTGCGCGGCCCGTGGCCGGCGTATGCGATCCGTGTCGAGCCGCACGCGGCCCTGCTTTCCGCGTATCCCGCGTTTTCCGCGTTATCCGATTCCGCCTATCATTCCGGCGCCGCCGTGCTGCCGGGGAGACCATGACATGACTGACACGCTCACCGTTATGCAGGACACGGCCGACATTCGCTGGTCGATGCCCGTCGACGCGCTGATGTCCAACGACTACGCGCTGCGCGAAGAGGCGCTGAACCGGCTGTATGAGAAGGCGAAGGCCGCGCAGTGGGACGTCGCGACCGACGTCGACTGGAGCCACGACCTCGATCCGGCCAACCCGCTCGGGATGCCCGACCCGACGCTGCTGATCTACGGCACCGAGCTGTGGGGCAAGCTGTCCGACACGGACAAGCGCGAGGTGCGCCACCACGCGCAGGGCTGGCTGTTGTCACAGATCCTGCACGGCGAGCAGGCGGCGCTGATCTGCGCCTCGAAGCTCGCGTCGGCCGAGGACGGGCTGAGCGCGCGGCTGTGCGCGGCCGCGCAGATGATGGACGAAGCGCGCAACGTCGAGGCGTACGCGAAGCTCGTCAACGAGAAGCTCGACGTCAGCTACC
>Ga0157367_1001365_pt1 | contig 10723 bp, 6 predicted proteins | sample AttbisABBM2_FD_113142 | JGI IMG/M metagenome (GOLD analysis project Ga0157367, IMG submission 113142) | Fungus gardens microbial communities from leaf cutter ant in Botucatu, State of São Paulo, Brazil - Atta bisphaerica ABBM2 | ecosystem: Host-associated > Fungi > Mycelium > Unclassified ...
CACACACACACACACACACACACACACACACACACACACACACACACACACACACACACACACACACACACATACACACACATGTTGCAATATGATCATGCAAGTAAGATATTCGAATATCTTGTCGTTTTTATCAGTTTTTATCAGTTTTTATCCTGTCAACTGTACCCTCTAACCTATACCCTTCTGTCAACAAGTTCCCTCTCTAACAGTTTATTCTAATAGTTTACTCTCTAGACCTTCTTTATTTCACAATTTTTGAATTATCTCAAATATGCTAGCTTCTCGATTTTCTATTGGAAATTTTCTGTTATTTGAGTCAATGGCGGCAAGATGATACGATATACATACACACGAGTGAATTTAGTTGATCGCGATCAACTAACGATAATCTTCGCGATCTTTAGTCGGTCTCTCAAACGTACCCTTTATCTGATCTGTGTGGTCCATCGACTAGCATATAGGATACTGGCGACTGTGTTGTCAAAATCTATCCCGAGCGAATCTTCGATCCCTGATCCCCTGTGGTGCGCTTGTGCATTGTTGTTTCGTTTGGGTCTGCCTCGAGAGGTCTTAGGTCTACCTACAGAAAGAACAGCGATTGGTCCGCTATAACTTATTAATATATCTCTCTCTCCTTTCGTTTCCTCCGACATGGGCAAATCTTATAACACTAGTCAGATCTGTCACCCCCGTGGGAACGGTTGCGAACATCGATAGCGAGCGACGAACGGAATAAACGCGATTCGAACATAAGACTCGAGCATCCGGAACAAGAATATTGCAAACAGATGCGATTCTATTTTCCAAGAAAGGTACTTAATTTTTCATAAGAAAAGAAGAAATTGTGCAAGAAAAATGAGAACTTATGCGAGAATATTCGCACATAAAATAGCGTGCCTGTACGATACTAATGATATCGGCACTGATGAGGCAAAAAAAGTGAAGTTGCATGAAGTTGACATATATTGCATGTTTTTCTAAATGCGACGCTTATGGCAGCGTATGTATAAATTACATCTTGCTGATATGGTTGCTTGATTATCCACGCGTTAACTCGAAATGACGCGAGACTACAGATTTTCTGTCGTGATCGCGATTCACTAGGATTCAATTGCTCACGAAGGCAAGATCGCGGGTTGTAATAGATTCCACGAACGGATACGGATGACAGAGGTATCGAGATTGTTTGCGAAAATGCGTGCTTCTCGCACGCACATGTATCGCTTGTTTCGGTTAAGACATCGTCCGGTAGCTAGACAGGTTGACAGGGACTGAACCAATTACACGGAATATTATCCCGCCGACGATTTGCCCTCCCCTGCAATCACCGTGATTAGTGTTGCGCCGACGCTCGTGTACACGCATCTCGTAACTAAGGCTAATTTGTAAATTCTCGCGCGTATTACACGCACACATCGACCGGGTTGCGGATGGCTTATATAATTAGATAGGATCGTTTGGTCGGATGCGCGAAAGATCTGGTTGTCGCGGAACGAGAGTGGTACGATACGAAGCATAACTATGTGCCTTGGAAATTATTCGTGAGTATAAAGTTGGATAAGAAAAGGTTTCATTATTTATCTGATTTGATTTCTAATTTTAATGCTTATTGAACAACAAACGTTATATATACATGTTTTAAAAATCAACGAATATTTGTATTCGTGACAAGTTTGAAGAATATTTGTCTGGTGATTCACTTCATCCAGATTGATTTAATTGATCAAAACAGGAATTACTATACAAATATAATATATGTTATTAACTTTTATAAGATGGGAAAGCATTATTATATTGGCGCTGAAAGAGTATCATATTTTGAAGCAAGAAATATAATGAAATACTGAATTAACAAATTTTACTCAACGAAAAGCTGTAAGATTTCAAAAATTAAATTCCATCTTCTAAAAAGATTAACAGTCACGTATAAACTGAGAATAAATTTTATTAAATTTTAATAAAAATTTATTTGAATAGTACCACAACTAAATATTTACTTATAGTAAATGAGTATTTATTCATTAAAAACATAATGGTTAAATCAAATTAATTGTTTTTGTACCAAATAAATGTATCTTTATATTTAATAAATATTAGTTAGTAATATTTAAACAAGTAATATTAAAATTTAATACATTTTGTTCACAATGTATATGTAAATATACATTGTATGGGTATTTATATGTAAAAAAAATCGACTTTGACACGACTAATGATTAGTCTTAATTAGATTTGGCGAAATTTATGAAATATAATATAATTATTTATCTTTTATAATTTTAACATAAAACATTTTAAAACGATAGCTGTAAGTATATAGAAATCGTGTACCTATAACTAGACATTCTAAATTATATATAGATCTTTCAATTGCATATCGACTTTCTGTCAAATGATTTAAAATAGTACGTATGTCACTTGATTTATCGGTGCTCGAATTCCACACGTAGCAAATATCAAATATCATAAAATTAGTCCCGCAAAATCGTATTCGTAATAATCCTACAACTGCACTATCTTTTAGTTCGCGAGACGTTCCACGACAGGCAAGCGGGCAGGTAGGTAGGTTCCTACCTGGAAACAGGTAACTACTTATTGTCACCTCTAACGAGGCCGCAGCAAAAACTGAGCTATTCGCAGGTGAGAATGCTGCCAGGTTATGAAAGTATCAATTACCTTCTACATTCAGTTCCTTAATGAGGGGAAAAGAACTACAGATTACGAGGGTCCACGAGAGTCACTCATAGTGAGGGTTCTTAGATCTGTTTCGATTTTTTCCAAAATTCCGTTTGCAGTCATTGAACAACGTGATAAAATGTATATGTAAATATAATTGTTCAACTTGTGTGTTTCGTAATTTATCCGCGATATCTAATCTTATATTATGTTGTTATTTTTCTCTTATGATATATATCTTGAGTTTTGACATGTAATAAAAAAAAGATCTTTATAATGAAACTTGTGAAGAAGATCCGGATATGATTTTAATATAAGATTGTAAATGATATTAAAATGTTTATATAACTTTATCTCAATCGATCTACGTAGGTACAGCATGAACTCTTGAGTTTGAAAACCATAGAAGGCAGGATTCGATGTATCCAGTGACGTCATTCACTTTTCTGATGTCCCATTGTTCACAGAACAAGCGTATATCGCTAGACGAAGAAGAAGGCGAGCAAGAGTCATTGCAGTTCGAACAGCAGACCGGTAGGCCTTCCTGCGGAGGAAGGCGGTAGGTTGGAACACGATTCCTGCGTTGGTCGCAAACCAATCATTCAGTAATATTATTGATTAATAGGAGCTATTAACAGAAAACATGATATACTTTTTGGCCTGTAAATTAACATACGATATTATTAATTTATTTTTACTTTTAAATAGTCTAAGATATTTCAGCACTTTTGTAGTGTTAGGCGAGATAAAAGAGCTAATTCTTCTATCGAATATTCTTTCATTGAACTCCTAGTATTTAAAGGTTATTGAAAAGTTCTGGGTTTCGGCACGCGTCTCTGATCCAGAATCGATAGAGACCATGACCATGGTAGCGATGATGTCATCGTCATCGGGGACTTTCTCTTCCGCGAACTTTCGTACGCGATATCTCTCCATGAGCATGGAGGTGTAAAGGCTTGGGAGCCTTTCCATTCATGAATTCAGCCTGTCTTCGAAGGTGGGAATAGTTCAATAGTGTGTAGGAGATAAGAGAGAGCATCACGTAAGTATGCGAGATTGCGCAGATCGGGGATATACACATTTTAACTACGTACTTTATGATAAGGCTAATTCTAATATTTTCCTGTTAATATTTTTGCTGCATGACAATTGTGATTGGGACAATTTTATTAAATGCGGGATCGTTTTATGAGTTCGATATACGATTTATTGATATGTCAATTGATATGCCAAAGAAGTGAGTCACTTACTGGATTTTATGATGTTTAATAGATAAGAACTAGTGCAATTGGCAAATAACAAATGAGTCAGTGTTAATTGCAGACATTTACAAGCTAGTCTTCAGCAGCCGAATTAATTTTACAGTAATATACACATATCGTGCTAATTTTTATTTATTTTATGAGTAGTACCAGTTCGTTGCAATAAAAGTTCATCAAAGTTCACTGAGTCTTTTTAGGACTCCAAATTGGAAGGTGTCGACTCTTTCTCTTGTAAATGAACCCTCGAAAATATTTATCTAATCGTAAGTGAAAAACCGGTCGGAGTGCAGACCATGGAACGAGCAATAACGTGTCGAGGTATATGGAACACGTGGGTCCTCTTGAGTGCAACTTACAGTAAGAAATAATTCTCAGTGTTCTTGGTGACTGCTTAAACGTCCGATACATCTTTCATTCGCGACATATGGAAGTAGATGGTAGAATTTTATGGTGACAGAATGCTATCGGTGCGAGCATGGTGGTCGCTGGTTTCGAGTGTCTTAAGCTGTTTCATTTTTTTCGATTATATCGAGTGCCACCCGGTATCAGCCGTCATCCAACATTCTCGATACCTAATGGCTCATATTAATCGACCGGTGCAGCGATTATCTGCGTCACCGGTCGAAAGTTAACTAAGATTACGTGACTGAATTAGGTCGCCTGCGGCTGCAATTAATAACGGGATGACACGTCCATTAGCCAAGAGCCGATGCCGGTCTGTCTGAATGTCCTGCTGACAAACTTCCACCCCATATGCATATGTCTTCATAAATATTCCACGGTTGCGTATTACGAGGGCAGGGTGAAATATATATCTTGAAATACTCGCTACTTCGCGTGATCTATTTCATTAACAGATAATCTTTGAAAGACGTACCGTATCTTGTATTAAGAATGTTCGAAAATATTTTAATAATTATACGAGTTTTGGTAAATCTATACATAAAATATTTATGATATCTAAAATCTTTATGAATATAATGTCGAAATATTGTCGTTCTATAGAAATTATATTGATAACAAAATTTTTCATTTTATCAGTGATACAATTGTAGCGTTATTCCAAATAGAGAAAGATTATTATAATACTTTTACAATCTCAGTGTTGTATGAAAATAAAGATTCTTAAGAAATTTTATTATATTTGTAGGAGATATAATCATATTTTTAATTAAGAGAGAAAGAACTTCGTTCTATGTAACATCAATTAGCTTACGTTAATTAATCTAAGTTATCTAATCTAATCTAAGAGTTATGTAATCTTATATTACATACAATATTTCGACATTATATTCATAAAGATTTTAGATATCATAAATCTTTTATGTATAGATTTATCAAAACTCGTATAATTATTAAAATATTTTGTAATAATAGAACAGCATAATAGTGCAGGAAAAGTTTATCTTCGTCAGAGAACGTCTTTCTTCCGTCTGCTAGAACGCGAGTAATTTCACTATTTCACATTTTCTTGTAGTACTCGAAGTGAGCCTGTGCTAAAAATAGAAGAAAATTAACGCCGCCTCTGCAGACTGCAAGCATCCCTTATTGTATACTCCAAGTCGCTTGTACGAGCGGCTCGTCACGTCTCGCCAAGGCATTCTTACGTCATCATCAGTACGACGTCACGATGACGTTGCGACTGTATGACAACATCTAAATATTTTCCTACGATCGAATCGAACCTTCCAAGAAGAAATCCATGCGCACTCATTTCGTATCATTATAATTGGAAGAAGATCAACCGGAAGCAGTATGACACAATTCTGCACGTACGTTTGTTATTTCTGACTTTTCGCAAATCATCTATCCGACAATCTAGGAAATCCCCGTGTACATATCGAAGAAATCTGTTAGCAGTATTCTAACTGTTTACACAAGGTAGTCTATTTGAATTCTTCCAGTAGAATATCATTTTTAAAATCCTTAAGTTTAAGAATAAATATTTCAGACAAAAGTTCAGACAAAAGAATATTAGATATAGCTAAAACAATTTTTAAACAATTTTTTCCTGTTGCCCTGTATGTAATTAGAGAAATCATATTATTGTATAAGAAAAATGTATATAATTCCATTAAAAAAAATTTTCTCCCGATTTTAAGGACATTTTTTCAAAGTCAATTAAAAGATCCATCTTCTTTTCCCTTTGTAGCTAAGCAATTTTTGTCTGAAACATTTTTGTCTTAAACTTAAAGATTTTTGAGATATTCTACTGGATGGATTAAAATAGATCATAATTTACTTATATAATTTTCTCAAACTTGTACTTCACGTCATCTGATTTCAAATACCAATGTACATTAACAATTTAATTTGTTAATATCATATGATAATCATAATTACAGTTACTTTCTAGAGCTGACAGTAAGTCCATTGAACCCACCTAATTGTAAATGAATCGTTAACGAATTTTAGGCACCGCATATTAATATCGACGTGACCAGGTCAGCAGCAAATGCATTACGATAATTGTGAAATAACGAATTTATAATTTGTGCAAATGATACATGATGGTTGCGACCCTGTAAATTATATAGCATGGCAAAACAATTTTTGTCTGTCATTTTTAATCGTAAATCTATTTGTAAAAAATGTCAAATAATTTAATTTTCCTTATGTTATATATCTACAAATTTAGATTATTTTTATTAAGATATATTTTTCTTATGTACTTTTCTTATTTTGTGCAGTTAAGTTATGTTATTTCGATTTCTTGAAATTTATTAATATCTTTTTTTATTAATTACAATAATATAAATTGGTCTTACAAATCCAACGTTATTAACTGTTACAGATTAATTTTGATATCGGTACTCCGGAGATTAATTTTAAAATCGGGCATGTTTTATTTCTAATGAGAAAAATTTTTTTTTTAAATTAACGTAAATTTATGTAAGAAAAAGATCATTTGTTTATGGTGCGATTATTTACTACACAATTCTTCGCGCGTAAATTATCGCGTTGCAATGTAAAATTCATGAATCACAGTTATACATTCACGTAATGTTTTCGTCTGAGCAGATTTCGTGATAAGATGCGGACGAGGATAAATTATTTTATCGATGATGGTACATTTAAACGCGATGGCGAACGTAAAATTCGCTATCAAAGCTGTAATGGTCACATTTAAATGTATATAAGTCACTTGTAAAACTAGTCGGCGCTGTATCGTCGTTGCGACTGCGTAAGAAATCTCAATAATAATGTCTTCGTGAGGCACGCTCTTGGAACCTTTTATGAGATCGATAAAGCGATGAGGACGCAACGCGTGCGCGCGCGTTCACGCTGCGGAACGAATTAATTCTAGTCGCGTCGACACCCACAAACTGGTTACGATACACCAACGATCTTGGCAGTACACTTGACAGTAGCCGCGATCCTTCACGATCTTTACAATTGATCGAAGCTTCCGTGAGATCCCTTTTCAATACAACGGGTCGATTCTCTGCGAGGTAGAATACGAGTCATGGGTGCAGGGGCGCATTCAAATGTAAATAATGGCTCTTACAACCGGATATAGATACATATATACAGCATAAAGTTCAAATTGTTTCTTGCAATAAAAATTAAATCAATATAATCTTTTCATATTTTTTCGCAGATATAAATAACAGATTTTGTAGAATGAAATGTGATACAGCGTAAAATATAATGCGTACATCAGATAAGAAAAAAATCTTTTAATATTATGCTGAATAATAACTGTAATATATGTAATAACATTAAAAAAAATGATGCCTAATATATTTGATAATACTTTGTGACTCAAATGAATTAGATTACAAATTCTGTTATTAAATCAGATTGATATTATCTGCAAGTTAATGATATTCCACAGATCCCTTACAGAACTTTAATATTAGAAGCACTAATTAATTATTAAGCATTGAACAATAGTTCTTTCATAAAAATAACAATAGTTCTTTCATAAAAATAAGTAATTAATTAGTATCTTTCAGTATTAAATTAAATTTTTGTGAAAGATTTTCACAGTAATTTGTACGATTTTCGAATGTGGGAATTTCTGCATTTGCGGCTTATTTTAACGAATTTTAGGCACCGCGTATTAATATCGACGTGACCAGGTCAGCAGCAAATGCATTACGATAATTGTGAAATAACGAATTTATAATTTGCGCAAATGATACATGATGGTTGCGGCCCTGTAAATTATATAGCATGGCAAAACAATTTCTGTCTGTCATTTTCCTGCGCTCACCGCTCCGTGTGGTGGACCCTGGTTTTTTGCACTAATCGTCGAAATTATCCTCGTGAGAAAATCGCGAAAAACGCTTCGCTCTCGCCCTCCCTTTGCCGGTCAGGTCTCTTTCTTTTGATCGACTCCTTTTCATCCTTACTTCAGTGCCGCCGTTATAAGAGCGAATACGCATAATGATACGTCATTTTGCGGGGATTCCTGCTCGTCTTGTTACTCATCGTTTATTGGTACAAATATTACAGACACCGGATACAAAAGCGACAGTAATGACTTTGGCCAAGAATGTTGATGACACGAAGATAACGTTTGTTTTCACAAGATGCTGGCCCCTCCTTGATCTTATCTTCGCAATCTGTTCTTTTGTCTCTATTTTAATTGCACGATCGCTGCACGTATCGATGTACTTACTTCAACGATCAGATCTCGCTGACTTACAAGGAAATGACTGAATTCGTTTTAGGCTTCAAATGAAAGTATAAGATGGCACCAAACATCAAAAAGTTTGATAATCTCGTTACTTTTATTTTCGGGGCAGCCGGACCTTTATGCCGTTGCACGTTTTTTCATTTCCTCCGTGGATGTGAGCCGGCTGTAATTATATAGGGCCCGCCGGCCAACGAGAGCCGACTCCCACTTAAACATTGCGAGAGAAAAAGAAAGAGAGAGAGAGAGAGAGAGAGAGAGAGAGAGAGTATTAAATATTAATACGTATTTAAATAAACCTGCAATGAAACGAAGACATTCTTCCAGCAGTGAATCTCTGGCTGCCGAGCATTGCCGCATCTTGAGATCTGCTCACAGAGTTCGTAAAACGGATATACGTATATGCGTATTTGCACTTTTCTTGTCACAGATATTGCGCCGTTGCTCGTAGAAACAACATTAGGTTTACGTCTCGTCAGGAGAGAGTTTTACATTTTTATTACACAGGACGGGATTTTGTGGCAAGCATGTTAAATAACAACGATAAAAGACGCGTGCATATTCTCTGAAACTTTCAAGGTAGGCGGATATATACCAGACATAATAACGAATAAATGAACTGGAGATACGCGTATTGTGAAAAGAAAATGACGCATATTCACTTGCGACATATTCTTTTCAAATTCGAAAGTACACGTTTTGCGTTTTACGTTAAAAAAAATCGACTAGTCATCCTTCGACAGGACGATTGCACGCGATGTTGGGCACGAAAATTGCATTCTCCATTGACGTTCTAGGAAAGACCGATGGTCTTATGGAATGACGTGCATTTGTGAACAATAAGCGAAATAATTACATTATGCAATGAATTTGAGATTTTATCTAAGGATTTCCCCTATTCTCGCTGTTGAGCATTAAAAATAGACAATGTTATTTAATTTTCAGTTCTGTGACGTCAAAGATGTCTTATTAAATCTCATTAAACCGTAATACCCTATAATATATATTTTCTATATTTTATATGAAACTTCAATAATTATATTCAGTTAAGTCGTACAGTCATTCTTCAATGTAATTGTTGAGATTTTATATTGACTGAAAAGATACTACAGTACGTATTAAATTGTAAGATAAATAAAAAAATATTATATATAATACATTGTTGATACTTGATTAATGAAAAAATAATTTTGTTGCTTTGTCGTTAAAGACTGATCGAATGATAGCTATAATTATCAACGCTGCGTCAAGATTTATCTTCAGGCGCGTTAAATCTATGTGATGTCAGCACTTAGATCCCTATCCCCATTCCCGCTGAATGAGGCTGTCTGATTCTGAGTCTAATACGAAGATAATAATTAATATAAACAGAACGTGAGCAATCGAACAGCCATATTTAACGCTGAATGCATGGCGCAAATGTAGACCTTAGTATTTAGTTAGATGAGTATGCGATTGATTAATAACGTAGAATTTCTCCTGGTCAATGGTCGTACGTTGCGTACTTCTTCATGAGGAAGAAACAGAAACATAAAATCAGCTGGCGGATAATCGGAGAAAGCTGATCGGGAAATTTGCTGTGATAATAATTGGCACAGGTGCTTTCTTCTACAACTGCACACTCGCGGGCACGACGAGCAACAAAAATATATGTAATAACAGCAATTGATAGTAAATGACACGTTGCCTGATTCGACCCGAGACTATTGATTTTCTATCTAGATATAATCGGTATTCTTGGTAGAATGTATCTATTGGGTTATCGACGTTCGACATGTTTGTTAATTGTGTTCCAGACTGAACGACTAACGCCAAATACTGTTATTACTTTGTAGATATGAAGCAATAATGCATAATGATTGTCAATGTACACAAATCACTTTCTCATTTTTCTCGAATAAAAATCTCTCTTAAAATATCTACCAAAAAAATAAATACGTCAAAATATATAATTTGATAACTGTAAATGTAAATCAAATTTTCCGGAGCAAAGAAAAAAGAGATAATATTTCGCGCTTCTTAATCAAATATATGTAATTCAATACATGTAAACAAACATAAATAATTTATTATAGAGAGAAAGTTGCGATACATTGCAGATATTTTAATATAAATAGGTATATAAAATTATACATATAAA
>Ga0157367_1001367_pt1 | contig 10712 bp, 8 predicted proteins | sample AttbisABBM2_FD_113142 | JGI IMG/M metagenome (GOLD analysis project Ga0157367, IMG submission 113142) | Fungus gardens microbial communities from leaf cutter ant in Botucatu, State of São Paulo, Brazil - Atta bisphaerica ABBM2 | ecosystem: Host-associated > Fungi > Mycelium > Unclassified ...
ACGTGCGCGACGAGGTGCTGCATCTCGCTCGGGTGCTGCGTCGAGCAGTACACGTGCATGCCGTCGTCGTCCTTCGGCACCGCGTAGGCGATCTGCCCTTCGAGATAGAACTGCTCCTGGCCGCCGAGAACCATCTCCGCCGCGTGACGGTGCGCCGCCGCGTCGAGATGCGCGGCCGCGTCGCCGCGCGCGAGCTTCAGCGGCGGGATCACGTACGACTCGGCGCGGCGCGCGTCCTGCGCGGTCAGGATCGCGGGCAGCTCCTCGTACTCGACCTTCGCGCGGCGCGCGGCGAGCCGCGCGGTTTCGTGCGACGTCGCGACGACGATGAACATCGGCTGGCCGACGAACTGCACGAGCCCGCTGGCGAGCACCGGGTCGTCGTGGATGATCGGGCCGCAGTCGTTCACGCCGGGAATGTCGTCGGCGGTGAACACGGCGACGACGCCGGGCGTCGCGCGCACCGCATCGAAATTCATCGACACGATCTTCGCGTGCGCCTTCGCGGAGAGCCCGAGCGCCGCGTGCAGCGTGCCGGCGACGAGCGGGATGTCGTCGGTGTAGGTAGCGCGCCCGCTCACGTGCAGGTGTGCGGATTCGTGCGGACGCGAGATGTGGACCTGCGCGGCGTCGGCCTGCGCATCGAGGGTGTTCAGGAACGGTTCGGCTTGCTGGTTCATCGTGTGTTCTCCCTCGTCAGGCCCGCGCCGTTTCGGCGGCCACTTCGCGCACGCTCAATGCCTGCGGCGGCAGCGGGTCGTGCGCACGCGTCTCCAGCCAGAACCGATACATCAGGTTCTTCGCGGTCTCGAGGCGGTAGGCGCTCGTCGCGCGCATGTCGGTGAGCGGCTGGTAGTCGCGCTCGAGCGCCTGCATCGCGGCCTGCGCGGTCGCTTCGTGCCACGGCGCGCCGTCGAGCACGGCCTCCGTGTGCGTCGCGCGCTTCGGCGTGGCGGCCATCCCGCCGAACGCGATGCGCGGCTCGCGGATCGTGTCGCCGTCCGCGATGAACGCGAACGCCGCGCACACGGCCGAGATGTCCGAATCGAAGCGCTTCGACAGCTTGTAGGTGCGGAACTGCAGCTTCGCGCGCGCGCCGCGGCGGGTCGGCACCTTCACGCCGACGACGAATTCGTGCGGGGCCATGTCCTGCTGCTGGTAGCCCGTGTAGAGCGCCTCGAGCGGCAGCTCGCGCACGGTGTCGCCGCCGCGCAGCACCACGTGCGCGCCGAGCGCGATCAGCCCCGGCATCGAATCGCCGATCGGCGAGCCGTTCGCGACGTTGCCGCCGAGCGTGCCCGCGTTGCGGATCGGCAGCGACGCGAAGCGCTTCCACATCTCGGTCAGCTCCGGATAGGTGCCGGCCAGCGCCGCGTAACCCGCCTCGACGGTGACGCCCGCGCCGATCTCGATCCAGTCGTCGCCATGCACGATGCGCTGCAGTTCGGCGACCTGGCCGACGTAGATCAGGTCGTCGAGCCGGCGCATCTGCTTGGTGACCCACAACCCGATGTCGGTGCTGCCCGCGAGGATCCGCGCGTCCGGGCGCTCGACCTTCAGCGCGGCGAGCGCGTCGAGCGTGCGCGGCGCGGCGAAGCGCGCGCCGCCGATCTCGTAGTCGAACGTGCCGTCGCGCTTCAGCGACGCGAGCGCGCGGGCGAGCGCGGCCGTGTCGACCGGTGGGGATGGCTGCGCCGCGCCTTCGCCGGCCGCACCTTCGCCGGTCGCACCTTCGCCGGCCGCGTCGAACATCTGCACCGCCGCATCGACGATCGGCCGGTAGCCCGTGCAGCGGCACAGGTTGCCGGTCAGCGCGTCGGCGATCTCGGTGCGCGTCGGCACGTCCTTCGCCTTCGCGCACGCGCCGCTGCCGCAGCCTTCGTGGCCGTGCTTCTCGTACAGCGCCCACATCGACATCACGAAACCGGGCGTGCAGAACCCGCATTGCGAGCCGTGGCAGTCGACCATCGCCTGCTGCACGGGGTGCAGCGAGCCGTCCGGCCGGCGCAGGTCCTCGACGGTCAAGAGCGCCTTGCCGTCGAGTGTCGGCAGGAACTGGATGCAGGCGTTGACGGCCTTGAACGCGACCTCGCCCGCGTCGGTCAGCTCGCCGACGACGACCGTGCACGCGCCGCAGTCGCCTTCCGCGCAGCCTTCCTTGGTGCCGGTGCAGTGCGCGTCCTCGCGCAGGTATTGCAGCACCGTGCGGGTGACGTCCGCGCCGCTGACCTCGCGGATCGCATGACGATGATAGAAACGGATCGGCTCACTCATGTCTCGTAACGTTCTTCAAGTTGGGGCAAGGCGGCCCGCGCCGATGGGGCTGGCCGTCGTCTTCTCTGACAGTTTGAACGCTATCACCGTCAAATTCCGCAACCCATAGCCCATCACGCATGCGGCCCATATAACTGAGGCGATATGGCGCAAAGGGCCCGATTCACTCAATGGTAACTGCGGCAAAACCGGTTCCATGGGAAAATCCCGATTCCATTTTCGGCCGCCTTCCGTGCGGTTTCGCTCATCAGTTCCGACCCCACATGTCCACCGATTCCGCCTCAACGCCGCGCAGCGGGTTCGCCGTCACGCTGCAAATCGTCTCCGTCGTCTGCTTCACGTTCATCTGCTACCTGACCATCGGCCTGCCGCTCGCGGTGCTGCCGGGCTTCGTCCACGACGACCTCGGCTTCTCGGCGATCGTCGCGGGCGCGGCGATCAGCGTGCAGTATTTCGCGACGCTCGCGTCGCGGCCGCTCGCCGGGCGCCTTGCCGATACGCTCGGCCCGAAGCAGACGGTCATGCGCGGGCTGATCGGCTGCGGCGTGTCGGGTGTGCTGCTGCTGGTCGCGCTGCTGCTCGCGCACTGGCCGGCGGGCAGCCTCGTGCTGCTGGTCGCGAGCCGGCTCGTGCTGGGCGTCGGTGAGAGCCTGTGCGGCACCGGCGCGATCCTGTGGGGCATCGGCCGGGTCGGCATCGCGCACAACGCGAAGGTGATCTCCTGGAACGGCATCGCGACCTACGGCGCGCTCGCGCTCGGCGCGCCGGTCGGCGTCGCGATCGCGCACACGCTGAACCCGGCGCTGATCGGCGTGATCGTGATCGCGCTCGCCGCGCTCGGCTACTATCTCGCGCGCCTGATCGCCGCGGTGCCGGTCGTGCACGGCGAACGGATGTCGTATGCGAGCGTGTTCACCCGCGTGCTGCCGCACGGCCTCGGCCTCGCGCTCGGCTCGGCCGGCTTCGGCTCGATCGCGACCTTCGTCACGCTGTACTACGCGGCGCGCCACTGGCCGAACGCCGCGCTGTCGCTGACGGTGTTCGGCACGCTGTTCATCGGCGCGCGGCTGCTGTTCGCGAACACGATCAAGACCTACGGCGGCTTCCGCGTCGCGATCGTGTCGTTCGCGTTCGAAGCCGCGGGGCTGCTGCTGCTGTGGCTCGCGCCGGTGCCGCACGTCGCGCTGGTCGGCGCGGCGCTGACCGGCTTCGGCTTCGCGCTGATCTTCCCCGCGCTCGGCGTCGAGGCGGTCGCGCTCGTGCCGCCGGCAAGCCGCGGCGCGGCGCTGTCCGCGTATTCGGTGTTCCTCGACCTGTCGCTCGGCATCACCGGCCCGCTCGCGGGCTACGTCGCCGGCGCGTTCGGCTATCCGCAGGTGTTCCTGTTCGCCGCGGCGGCATCGGCCGCGGGCGTCGCGCTGTCGGCGCTGCTGTACCAGCGGCAGGCCCGCGTCGCCGGCAGCGGCGCGGCGGCCTGAGCCGACGGCTGCGCACTATCGCGGCAAGACGTTGAAATCCCGTAGCACGCCGGCCGCTTCGGGATGGTCCCGGAAGCGGATCGCGTCCTTGAGCCTGAGTTTGGACGCGGCCCGGTCGAAGAGGACAAGCGCTTGCGCCGTATTCATGTGCCGCGACATGTACAGGAAGCCATCGACCTGCTCCTTGTGCCGGTGCACGGCAAGCGACCATTGCTGCGGGATGTCGTAAGGGACAATCGTCGAGAGCGCCCCGTCGCCGCCCAGGTTCTTCAGCGGTACGCCATGCAGGCTCGCCACGCGCAGCGGCGAACCGGCAAAGGACAGCACGTAACGCTCGAATTCAGTCGTCACGAGCGGAAAGCCGCCGAGTCGAAGGTCCGCCACTTCGTCGTGCAACACCGTCTCGGCGAATGCGCAATGCAGGTCGAAGCCGAAATAGCAGGTGCCATACCTGCCCCGCTTGCGCGGGTCGTCGAATCGGTTGCCGCCTGACTTGCCGAAGTAGGGCTCGCCGGTGTCGTAACGCGATACGCGCACCAGCGTCGCCGGGTCGATTTCCCTGGTTGCGGGCGTCGCGCTCGCCAAATGCCTGCTCGGGGCCGCCAGCATCAAAAGCCGCTCGCTCCAGGCCCTAGCGTTCCGCAAAGGCCACTGCCGCCCGCTCCACCTGCTCGACCTTGCCTCGCGACAGCGCGTCCAGCGGCGTGATGTTGCCGAGCGAAGCCTTGGGGGCCGTGAAGAACTGCCATTTGCTCCATCCCGGCAAACTGCCCAGACGCTGCGTCACCTTTCCGAGCGTCTTGCGGTCGATATCGCCCGCGAGATAGAAGGCCGGATAATACTGCCCCGCCCCGACGTCCAATGTGAACATCCGCCCCGACGCGACCGCCTTGTTGAGCGCCTGCCGCGTAATACCCAGCCCTACCCGAACCTCGATGGCCGGCAGCAACCTGCCCTCGGCAACCAGCGTTTGCCGTTCGGACAGCGCGCGGCGCTCGAAATCGGCGGAGACGCCGTCCGTGCGCGCAGCCGGCTTCGCATGCCGTGCAGGATCGGCGGATTTTTTCTTGTCGCGGGTAGCGGCAGCGGCGATGCCGAAAGTGACCGTGGCGGCAACATCGATCACCTGGGCGATGCCGATCTTGAACAGGCGCCCCAATTGTTCGTCGGACAGCCTGAGCAGCGCGCGGGCCCGATCGGGCCCGAGCATGGTCGCGGCACCGACGGCGCTGCGCAGCGCCGCTTCGGTCTCGACATCGAGAATCGCAACCGTGCCTTCGATCGCATGGGCATGCCGGGTCATCATCGCCTCCTTTTGCTGCTTCAGGAAAGCGTAGTCCATCATTGCAACCACGTCAACCATGTCAACCAAACCGAGGCGCCACGGAATCTCCGGCGGACAATCCGGCGACGCCGGTCACGGCCGCCGCGCGCCTCCTGATCTTGACTGCGCTCCCGCGCGGGCCCGCCGTCAGGCCCTCGCGGTGCCGGCAAACAGCCGCCGCGCCACGTCGAACGCGACCAGGTTGCCCGCCAGCACCAGCAGCAGGCCGACGACGGCCAGCGGCGACCACTGATAGCCCTCGAACACCGTCGACACGGCCAGCGCGACGATCGGGAACAGCACCGTGCAGTATGCGGCGCGCTCCGGCCCGATGCGGCCGACGAGGGTCAGGTACGCGGTGAAGCCGATCACCGAGCCCGGCACGGCGAGGTACACGAGCGCGCCGAGATAGCGCGGGCTCGGGTCGAGCGCGAACGGCAGCCCGGCCGCGGCGCTGCCGACGGTGAGGATCGCCGCGCCGATCAGCATCGCCCAGCCGTTGGTCGCGAGCGGATGGAGCCCCATCGACTGCATGCGGCTCGACAGCAGGTTGCCCGCCGAGAAGCACATCGTGCCGGCGAACGCGATCGCGAGGCCGCCCCAGGTCGCATGGTCGTCGAGATGGCCGGCCATCTGCTGCCAGAACAGGCACGCGATGCCCGCCAGGCCGAGCAGCGCGCCGGCCACCGCCGACGGCCGCAGCGGGCGGCCCATGAACAGCCGGCCGTTGATCGAGTTCAGCAGCGGCGCGGTCGAGAAGATCACCGCGACGAGGCCGCTCGGCACGACCCGCTCCGCGTAGTAGAAGCACAGGAAGTTCAGGCAGAACAGCGCGAAACCCTGCGCGGCGAGGTAGCGCCACGCTTCGCGCGGCGGCCGGATCGGCCGGCGCATCGCGCGCAGCAGCACGAACAGCACGGCCGCCGCGATCCAGAAGCGCCACGCGATCGACACGGGCGGCGGCACGCTGCCGAGCTGCCACTTGATCGCGATCCAGGTGGTACCCCAGATCAGCACGGTGAGAATGTAGAGCGAGAGGTTCATGACGCAAGCCGGGACGTGAGACGGAGCCGCCGACTATGCGGCCGCGCGGCGCGCGCCGATTGTCCGGAATTGCGGTCTTTTGCCGGCGGGCCGCTGCCGCCGGGGCCTGCGCGCGTATACTCGCTCGTCATGCGCCCTCCGCCTCCCGCCCCGCCCGCCGCCCGCCCGTCCGCCGCCGCCATTGCCGGCGACGCGATGCCGTTCGGGCTGCAGTCGGTGTGCCGCACGCTCGCGGAGGCGAACGCGACGCTCGAGCGCTTCGCATGGCTCGGCGACCATCTCGCGATCGCCGAATGGACGCGGATCACCGAGGAAGCCGAGACGGTCTACGACCAGCCCGGCCACCACACGCTGTCGTGCTACCTCGACGGCGGCTACCGCACGGAGCGCCAGAAGGTGCCGCGCTACGGCGCGCCGAGCCTGCTGTGCGCGCTGCCCGGCGACCACGAATCGCGCTGGTGGGTGCGCGGCGAGATGCACTTCGTCCACCTGTACTTCCTGCCCGAGCACTTCACGCAGCGCGCGATCCGCGAGCTCGACCGCGAGCCGCGCGAGCTGACGCTCGCCGATCGCACCTACTTCGAGGACGCGCAGGTCGCGGCGCTGTGCCGCTCACTGGCGCTGGAGAGCTGGGAGGACGCCGACGGCCGGCTGCGCGCGAACGAGACCGCGCACGACGTGCTGAGCCTGCTGCTGCGCGGGCAAAGCACGATGCGCGACGATACGCCGTTCAAGGGCGGCCTCGCGCCCGCCGTGCGGCGCCGCGTGCGCGACTACATCGACACCTACCTGACGCAGCCGCTGACGCTCGGCGAGCTGGCCGACGTCGCCGCGCTGTCCGAATACCACTTCTCGCGGATGTTCCGCCTGTCGTTCGGCCGCGCGCCGCATGCGTGGATCGCCGAGCAGCGGCTCGCGCGGGCGCGCCTGCTGCTGCGCACGACCTCGCTGCCGCTCGCGCAGGTCGCCGCGGCGTGCGGCTACGCGAACGCCGGGCACTTCAGCCATCGCTTCCGCGACGCGCACGGCACGACGCCGAACACCTACCGGCGGGCGATGCGGGGCGGCTGACGCCGCCCGCCGCCCGCCGCGCGTTCAGCCGCCGCGCCGCGACAGCTCCTGCTCGAGCGCCGCGACGCCGGCCGGCAGGTCCACCGGCACCTTCAGGTCGACCATCGTGCGGCCGAACGCGTGCAGCGTGCGGAACAGGTTGTGCTCGCGGCATTGCTCGCCCATCTGGCCGATCCGCACGATCGGCAAGCCGAACGAGCCGGAGATCTCGACCTGGTACTGCTTCGAGATATGCCCGCAGATCATGCCGGGCGTGAGGCCTTCGGGCGTCTCGATCCCGACCACCGACGAGAGCCGGCACGATTTCGGCGCATACAGCTTGAGCCCCATCGCCTCGACGCCCGCCTGCAGCGCGAGCGAGCAGCGCAGGTGGCGCGCGAAGCGGCTTTCGAGCGTCTCCGCGCAGACGAGCCGCAGCGCCTCGTGCAGCGCGAGCACGCCCGACACCGGCGCGGTGTAGTGATAGCCGGCGTTGTGCCAGAAGTTCTCCGCGAGCGCCATGTCGAGGCACCAGTGGGCGTTCGGCTCGGGGCGGTTCTTCATCCGCTCCCAGGCGGCGTCGGAGAATGCGATCAGCGACACGCCCGGGATCGACGACAGCCCTTTCTGCCCGCCGGTGATCACCGCGTCGATGCCCCACGCGTCCATCTCGAGCGGCATCGTCGACAGCGTGCACACCGCGTCGACGACGACGAGCGCGCCGGCCGCCTTGGCGAGCGCCGCGATGTCGCGCAGCTCGCGGTTCCACACCGTGTTGGAGGTTTCGCCGTGGACGATCGTGACGATCTCCGGGCGCTCGCGCGCGATCGCGTCGGCGATCTCGTCGAGGCTCGCGACGGCCCGGTCGGGCACCTCGAGCATCGCGACGTCGGCGCCGACGCGCGTGGCCATCTCGGCCATCCGCGCGCTGAAGAAGCCGTTGCGGATCGACAGCACGCGCGTGCCGCGCCACGCGAGGTTGGACATCGCCATTTCCATCGCGGCCGAACCGGGGCCCGCGACGCCGAGCACCCATTTCGTGCGGGTCTGGAACACGTAGCGCGCCATCTCCTTCACTTGCTCGATGACCTTCGCCATCGTCGCGCCGAGGTGGTTGATCACGATCGTGTTCGCCTTGGCCACCGCGGCCGGGATCGGAACCGGGCCGGCCCCCATCATCAGCAGCGGTTCTTCGGGCAGGATCGCGTCGAGCGGCACGACGACGGGACAGGGGATCGGCGAGTAATCGATGGACATGGCTGGAAAAAGGTGAGGAACGAAAAGGCACGGACGCGCGTCGCGCATTGCGGCGAATCCATCGATCATTCCCCGTTCCGCTGCATTGCGCAAGAGGATCGTGCGAATGAATCGCATGACACGCGCCCGCGCCGCCCAATATCGGCGCCGGCCGTGCGTGCGACGCGATTCCCCCTTTCAATGGCGGTGTTATTCGAATCGCCGTGAATCGGTTCCATTTTTTCGCGCATGCCGGCGCGTTTCCGGGCGCCGGCCGTCGCGCCGATCGCCCTGGAGAATCGAGAAAATGCGCTGCATCAAAAATCGGCGCCGCCGATTTGCGTGCGATTTAGACGATCGCCCCCAAAAATCCGCTATTGCGGCACGCATTGCCGGGGCATTGCGCAAAACACCGGAACATGCCGCACGCACCGCCGCAATACATTGATCTAAAAAGAGATTTTTTAATCATGCAGGCTGCGCGTCACAAAAACGACATGCCGCTTTCCGGCGTCATCCGCCGCCGTTTTCGCTGCATCGCGATACGCGTGATCCCGATTTTATGCAACCCGATTCTTTTCTCAGGTTGACGGATATAGCCACTGTCATGAACAATCGGCAACGCTATCGAAAATCCTCTTTTTTCGACGCGATGTCGATATAGGGGTTGCGCAGCGTTGCTTTTAGACTTGCGCAACGCAAAAACACAACCATAATCAATCAACCGGGCCGGAAAAATACGCAAGCTATGAACCAGATTCAGACCATGCGTGTATTCGTCTGCGTCGCAGAGCAACAAAGCTTCAGGCGCGCAGCACATCAACTCGGCGTGTCGAACGCCCTCGTCACGCGCTCGATCGCGATGCTCGAAGGCCATCTGAACACGCGCCTGATCCACCGCACCACGCGCAACCTGTCGCTCACCGAGGCGGGCGTGCGCTACCTCGACGGGTGTCGGGCGCTGCTCGAGGAATTCGATCACCTGGAGGCGTCGGTCGCGCATGCGGTGCGCGAGCCGATAGGCACGCTGCGCATCGTCGCGTCCGGCATGCTGTCGCCGCTCGCGCTGACGCCGCTCGTGAGCGGCTTCCAGCGCCGCTATCCGCAGGTGCGCGTGCAGCTCACCATCGCCGAAGGCCCGCTCGACGTGCTCGACACGGGCTACGACGTCGGCATCGTCACCGGCAACCGGCTGGACGGCAATCCCGCGCTGATCGGCCACGCGCTCACGCCGAACACGCTCGTCGCGTGCGCGGCGCCCGCGTATCTGCAGCGCCGCGGCGAGCCGCTCGTGCCCGACGACCTGCCGCGCCACGACTGGGTCGCGCTCGCGCCGCACCAGCACGTCAGCGCATGGCGGCTGGTCGGCCCGGACGACGCGGTCCATCCGGTAACCGTGCGCCCCGCGTACACGGTCAACCAGCTGTCGCTCGTGCAGGCGGCCGCCGTCGCAGGCTCGGGCGTCGCGGTGCTGCCGGAGAGCGTCGTCGCCGACGCGCTCGACAGCGGCGCGCTCGTGCGGCTGCTGCCCGGCTACCGGATCGACGACCCCGATGCGCAGCTGTCGCTCGTCTACCCGAACCGCCAGTTCGTGCCCGCCCGCACCCGCGGCTTCGTCGAGCACGCGCTCGAGCACTTCAGCACGCAGGCGGCCCGCTCCCACGCGAGCTATGCGTTCCTGCGCGACACGCGCGCGCCCGACCGGCCCGATATCGTCACGGGCCTGCAGTAACAGTAAACTGCACGCTTCAGCCTTCGGAGGTGCAGCGTGCGCGTGATCCTGTTCAGCAGCCGGCAGTACGACAACGATTCGTTCACCGTGGCGAACCGGCAGTTCGGCTACCGGCTGCATTTCCAGCCGTCGCATCTCGACGCGGAAACCGCGATCCTCGCGCACGGCTACGAAGTCGTGTGCCCGTTCGTCAACGACACCGTCGACGTGGCGGTGCTCGAGCGCCTCGCGGACGGCGGCACGCGGCTTATCGCGCTGCGCTCGGCGGGCTTCAATCACGTCGACCTCGCGGCCGCCGAGCGGCTCGGCATCACGGTGGTGCGCGTGCCCGCGTACTCGCCGCACGCGGTGGCCGAGCATGCGGTCGCGCTGATCCTCGCGCTCAACCGCCGGCTGCCGCGCGCCGTCGCACGCACCCGCGAAGGCGACTTCTCGCTGAACGGCCTGCTCGGCTTCGACCTGCACGGCAAGACCGTCGGCGTGATCGGCACCGGCATCATCGGCAGCGTGTTCGCGAAGATCATGATGGGCTTCGGGATGCATGTGCTCGCGCACTCGGTGCCGCCGTACAACG
>Ga0157367_1001368_pt1 | contig 10707 bp, 4 predicted proteins | sample AttbisABBM2_FD_113142 | JGI IMG/M metagenome (GOLD analysis project Ga0157367, IMG submission 113142) | Fungus gardens microbial communities from leaf cutter ant in Botucatu, State of São Paulo, Brazil - Atta bisphaerica ABBM2 | ecosystem: Host-associated > Fungi > Mycelium > Unclassified ...
AATTCGAGATCCAGTTTGATTATTCGTTTGATTTTTCGTAAACAATTATTTATAGCTTTTCAAAATGCTTATTAGCATCATTGAATTGCTTGTCAATTTAAAAATAATAGTAGAATACATTATCTCTTCTAAAAACTAACGAGAAATATCACTAAAATTGCGATAAATTATCAACACTTTTTTTCTGCGTTTCGCGCCATTTTTTATATTCGAAGTAATAAAATTGATAATTGTTAGAATTTATTTTTTCAAATTACATATATTGGTAGAATCCGATTAATAATGGCATCTGTAACCAAAAGTGGAAATATTTATCTTTTTCTTATACTTTAAAAATAAAGTGTCATGCTAGATTTGAAGTTAACACACATTTTCAATTTTGGTTTTTTAATAAAGGTCTCATTTTTAGATATCCATAAAATTGAACGATATTCCATTAATATAAAAAACATAATCAGAATAGTTCCAAGTCATAGTATTTTTCATAATTCTACAGTTTCTTATAAAAATAAAAGAGTTCCGCACTTTTTATATTAAAAAACTAAAATTGAAAAAAATCGCAGCCAAAACTCTATTTGTGATATTATTATCCAGTTTCAATTAAAAATTGTGTTTCAGATCAAAAATTATTTCGCACTTTACAAAACTGCACTGAGAAAATCTTCTGATTAAATCAAAAAAATGCCATTTTTATTGGATTCTTTTGTTAGTTTTATCATATTTTTTTCAATGTACACAAATTGACAAAATATTAATTGAGTTCACTGAGCTCAGACCGATAAAGTCTTATTATTTAACTATGTGTATTCACGTGCGATTTAATTGTTATTGTTATAAATTTTAAATTCTTTCTAATCATCAATTTTTAATTGATGGTAAACCAATCGTAAAAGTAATTGATGGTAAATGATGTAAAATTGATGGTAATTGTACAATTTATCGTAATAATTCTTGCGATAAAGCGTGCTCTAATTTCTAATCGTATAATTCACGTCGTATAATTCACGTGCACATACAATCTTCAGTCTGCAATATCTTTCGCGCACATTCACGCTAAACAGACATTCCTTCAGGACCTTCAGCGAAATGCTCTTTCATAAACGAGCGGTTATAAAATTTCCGGGACGAGAAATAGTGACACGACGTAGTATCTCGTGCGAAAATCGTTCTCGCGTCCCTGCAGAGCCCGAGCTCGTTAAATCGCGCACCGGGCGATTTTTCAATCGTGCGCGCGTGTCACCACCTCGGTCTCACGTAGATAAAGGAAACGCGTTTTACGGGCTCATAAAAACGGCTGCTCGTGAGGGTCGCCCTGTGCTGCGAGGGTTGGCGAAAGCCATTCTCGGGGGCGAGCTGCAGTTAACTTGAGGAAGTGAAGCTTCCTCCTCACAACATTTGCCGCTGGCTGGCTATTCTATTTCGCGTAGTATTTTGACCGGTTCGATGGATCCGCAACTCGGCACAGCTTGGCGACTAGTTGCGGAGTCCAGGTTTGTTTTGGATATAAAACTAGGCCGACGGGTCGATGGCCTCGGATGAATTCCCCACTCCTCTCCCTCCCCCAGACTCTTCGACTGCCTTTTCTGTCATATCCCCCCCCCCTTCCCGTTAACGTCGCGGCTCCTCCTTACCTCTTGCCTATAGCTTGGGTTGCGCGAACCCATATCAACTTATGTTACGAAGCTGATCTCGCACGCGTTGCGTGACCCACACGATCACATAAAAAAGAAAAGAGGAAGAGAGAGAGAGAGAGAGAAAGAGAAAGACAGCGCACACTCTGAGACACACGTTGGGACGCTGGTAGTTTCGAGGACAAAGGCGGTCGGTATTTCGGTACGTTTGATGTTTCTTTCGAGTAGTGGCCTGTGTTTCGCCAGAAGCTATGGATGAACTATTTCCTTTACGGAGAATTGGTTTACGAAAGAAAATAGTTATGGGTACACAATTATGTATTAATTGCTCACAATGAATGTTTAAAATCATCAAAACATGTTAAGAATGCATTCATAATAATAACACTGAAATGATATCTCTGAAATGATGATATGGATAGTAAAACGTTATAAATATTTATTGATTTTTGCTTCTGGATTATATATGTGTGTACAAATATGTGTGTATTATATTATTGTAGAATTAATTTAGTTGCGCGAATTTGTTATTTGTCTCGTAAAAAAAATCTTCAAAAAATGACGATATGTTTATTATTTTTAGACAAATTATAAAGGATAAAGTGTCTATCTAGAATTAAAATAATAAATAATGTAACAAAATCTTTCACGCTCCAATGTTTTGGTTTGTTGATTAATGCTTTGTGATTATTTATACAATACGTAATCTCTCATGATCGAACTTGAGACTTAACTGGTACAGATAAGGGAAAATGCGAAATTCACAGCGCGTCCCAACTCAACAGCGTATTATTCATTAAGAACAGAAGTTTTCGGGGACAGAAAGAACTCGGCTTCCCCCGGGCCCTTCGCGTCTTTGTCGGCCAAGCGTGTATTGCCGATTTAACGAAACAATTTAGGTCGCTTCGACAGCCTCGTGTGCTACGTCTTTGTTGTACCAACAGAACTGTTTCTCTGAGCCCCTAACGTGGGGCGGCTTTGGCATGCTTGTATGCTATCGTGCTATACACACGCACGCATGTACATGACGTATACGCAGAAATACACACTGCGCGTTGGCAGTGTGTATCGCTTGGAGCTGACATTTATAAACACTGTGTCGCGTAGCGAGATACACACAGAGGCTTTCATTCAATCGGAGCCTGATTACACGAGCTGTGCGAGTTATCGGTGAGATGGGGATTGCGAAATCGGACGCGTGGATTTCTCAAGAGAAAAAAGTAGGAGAACGACAGATGGCGGGGTGGGATTTTGAGGCTCCGAAAAAAGGGGGGCAAGTAAATTATAAACGGGTCACTTGAGTACGATCGCTACTAGCGAGAAATAAATTAGAGGCAAATTCACAAATTTTATTACATTAAAATATATTTCGGGGTTTAACTAACTTAAAATATGAATTTAGGTCTTTAAAAGAAAGCTTCTCGAGAGGTATGTCTATTTCTATAAATAATTTTATAAAATCCTGTATTCAAAATGTTCAGATGTCTATATGTCTTAAATAAACTCGCGGTATATTTCTAGAAAATTTTCTTACTTTTTTCTAAAGTCTAAATTCATATTTTAATCTTAAATGTTTAACTCTGAAACATCTTATACATTCATTATTTTTTTTCCGAAATAAACTAAATTCTTCTTCCGGAGAAATAATTTCTTTCGGAAATAATAAAAATATAAAATGTAAAAAAAATATTAAAAAGAAAAAATATTTTGAAGATGTAACTTAATTCGAACCGGTGTTAACACCAGCTGACGAAACACCGATCATCTCAGGATAGCTTTTGAAATTTCGAATGCGGGTAACGGAAATCATCAAAAAGTACAAGCGAAAGTATCCGGTTCGGAAAAATACGATAGAGATCTTCCGACCGACATTCTTATAGAGCATAAACGCCAGCGGAAATCTATTCCCTGTTGAATTTAGATGCGCATGCGGGTATAATTTTGCCCGATTACGCGGGTCCGCTTGCGCAACATATACCGGCGTCATTGTTTTTTTACTACCTTTTCATGATCGGCGTAATTGAGCTCTTCCCGCGCGAGACACATTACAACTCGAAGAAAATCAGACTAAAGAATTGCGCGCGTAGGTGTTTAACATTTTTATCGCACATACCTCGCGTACATCCGGCCGCGCAAAAAGGTCAATAGCGACGTTAAAATACTGATATCGATCTGCTGTAAATGATCCTCGATAAACTATAATTACGCTCGAGACCGGGAATAATTAACATATGTGTTTATTCTCACGCGGAGAAAGACATTGGGAGTACCTCTAATAACGCCGCCGGTTAAGTCGTTATTGCTGTTACGAGCAATTTTATTTTTTTCCATTCTGATTACAGCGCTAGTATTTAATCGCTTTTATATCTCGTGTCTATTTTTACCTTGTTGACATTTATAACGCTTCGTTAAATTCATTGCACGCAGATTCTGCGGAAGTTACGGTCAAAGTAGCATCACGTCGCGGCGTCGCGTCGGCTCGACAGCCAACGTATCGCGCTATTTATCGTGATGGAAGATTTCTTTGTTAAATTAAAGAAGAAATCCTGATAAAGATTCTCTCGCAAAAAACAGACACTATAAGTCGAGGCACACTAAACTCCGAAGGTTAACGGAAGTCGACAACTTCTCTGTGTGTCTCTACGATTGTTGCGAGAAGGGGACGCAGTTTTCCTGCGGTTCTTCCAATATTTTCTTTGTTCCGGTGAGCATTTCTCGCGCCGTTACGAAGGCCTGTCGCACGAGCGCCCGACGATAAAAGCGCGCTAATCGTATTAGCGGTTGCGAAGTGCAGCGAACTGTGTACACCGTCCTTGAAAAAAGTACTCCGGAGTCTGCTCTCTCGATGGAAGGAGGCACGTATCTTCACGCATGAGACGCGGTGGATGCTGCACGAAACCGTGAAGTTCTCGTGTAAGTCCCATCTCGTCCCTTTTTTTCGTAGCGGTGACGTCATTGAGGCCGCAATGCAAATAACGGTTGGACCACCTACCAGGCTCCTCTGTTAAAATCGCTGAGCTGCGTCTCAGTATGTCAAAGGTTACGCAGTACATTTCTGTGCCATTTTGTAAACGTAGTTACAGAAGAGTCATTTATACCCTCTTCTTACTTCTGATCCAGAAGGATGTTCTGGAATATGATCTATTTTCATAATTGGCATGATGGCATTCTCTCATGATGGATGATCGTACTTTAGAGTAGTCGGCAGATGATAGGATCCAGTCGAAGCTCCATGAAAACCAGTCATTGGCGTTGAATCGAAGCCAAGGTCTAGCCCCATCACTCAAACTGGATCCGTAAGCCGTGCAGCAAGCTGTTCATTCGCGTCACTCGCGTGAAAAAAAAAGAAATCAGGTCATTTGATTTCCACTTACCGTTAGTCAATGTTAAATCGTTCGCTGATGATCATAACGAAGTATTCGTATTTTAACCTTCTTCTTTTTTATTTCTTCCGCAATCGATTTCTTTAAGTACCGTATACGTTGTAAAACGTTCAAAGGAAATGAAATGACAGCTAATTTAGCTGGGCCTTTCGCGGCGTCATTACTTTTCGAGTTAACGTGCGAGCTAACAAACACTATAATTTTTTTCTTGTTCGTTTTGCGGCATCCTCCTGCTCGCTTCACTTCTACCGAGATCGGCAATACAAGAACGCAGAAGAAAGTTAAGTCTCGTGTGGCTACTTAAATGTACGATTTATCATTAAATATTAATGATATCGATGAAACGATCGTATCGTCTTGAACAAGTAAAATAAATCCATTCACAAATCCCAAATTCGGTCTCACAATAAGATGTTGTGTAATTGTATGGTGATGTTGCCGCAAGTTTCCTTCTACGGATTGCTTTTATATAAGTATGATTCGAGAATCGTACATTATGTTTCTTCAACGTGAGAGACAAGATAAGGGAGAGGGAGAACTAAAAGAATAGCTTTGGTAATTATTGATCAATTGCTTTTTTTCGACCCTTTACGATTCGAAATGTGCGTTAAAAAATGGGACAATATTATCAGACATAAACGCAATTATTGTATAAAGCAATATTTATAAAGCTGCTTCCATCCACTTTTCCCAGGTGCATTTCAGTGAACTTCAAGGATTCTGGTTCAAAAGGATACGCATCATCTCATCTTTGTCTTAACATGATGAGAATCTCGTCATCTATTTCTAAAATATCTAATCGGATTACAGCGATTTGCATAATTCGAGCGATTCATTGTGGATTCGTTTTTACACAGAGTATTAAATTTTTGTTGTAATTTGATTTATGGACAGCAAAATCTTGTGAAACGATTGTTCTACCTTTATAAATTATGCATATGGAGGGAAGGAGGTGAAAGGATCTATTTTAATACTTTCATCAGATAACTGCAGATTTTTCAGAAATGTTTTATTTTTGATCGAAACTCTGACTTTTTTAACCGTTGATTAAATGTTATGTAAATATAAAATGAACGTACGCGAGAAACGAAAAAAGAATGATCCATTTTCGTAAGAAATATATCTCATTTGTGTCATCTGTTCTCGCAGAAGCCAAGCTCAAATCCTCTGTAAAGCCTGCGTCTGTCTGTCGTCCAGTTCTTGTCACGAACGCCTTGCGTCTGACATATTTACGATAGAGAATGCTGTGTTTAAAGATACAGATAACAGCTCTTCTTATCCGTAACTTCTTCTTATCTCGAGTAACTCACAATCAGTATATAACAATAAAGAGATCATTACCATCAATATATATTCAACATCTTCTATTTCATCATCAACATTGCTCGAATGTTGATGAAACCTCGTTATGAGAACGATGCCCTAATAATAATTTCATTTTATTTCCTCTTTTTTTAAAAATTATTTACGTTGATAAAAAGTTTTTAAGTTGACTATACTCTTATCTTTCTACTTTTCATTTGTTAAGTAACTATATAAACAGTATTATTCATTACATTGATTTATAATAAACGGATATATAAAATAATCCCGAAATTATTTATATTTGAATAACTGTAAAGAAATTATTATGAACATAATAAATGATATTCGACTATCTATTTCATCATTTGAATGTTGATGGATGAAACCTCATTATGATGACGGTACTCTGATATCTTTCATTTTAACTTTACTTTTTTTAAAACTATTTACGTTTATGATGAAAAGTTACGTTGAAAAAAAGTAAATCGTATATATAGATAAGATCGTGTATATAGATATGTAAGCTTTTCTGAAATGACGCACGCAAAAAAATGTAAATTGCTCGAAATCCATCGCGCTCACGGCGCTCTTTGTTCTCGGCTGCTTCGAGTTATCGATCGGAGGGAATCGCGTCGTCGCATATAGACGAGATCCGAAGACTGCTGCGAGCGACGTCTAAATGGTTTCCTTCTTCTTAGTAAGAGGGGACTTGCGACAGTCGATACCTAGCGCAAACACTATAATTTCTTCCGGTCGCGTTCTTATCTTTTGACATTTGTGCGCTGAAACGCGAGTGTCACACGCCCGCTGGGGCAAGAACGTGTTCGAGATTCTGTCACTTGCGATTAGGACACCCGCTATTAAAGCTTTCCGATCTAGGGAAGAAAAACGAGTGGATTTACTCGTATCACTTATACCAGCAGTGTTCCGTATTTCTAAAAGATTTTATCTAAATTATTTCTATATAGTTTTCCTCCCCGGTTTATATCTAAGTAATTTTTATAGATCATTGTTTGCTTTTAATAACGTAATAATGAAAGAGATCATAATTTAATATTTCTTGAACAGGCTGAATTTCGAGTTGGGTGAGTAACAATTTATCTGAACCCTCAAAAACGTCCCAACGTCTCTTCTTTCTCTTTTATCTCCTTCCACGTGCTCTTTTATCTCTCCTTCTGCACATTGCATTTTGTCTCGTTTTATACCGCAGACAAGCCGGCTTTTTTCTATCTTCTTTCCTTTCTTTTAATTCTCTCTCATCAACTCTCAGGCATTGCTGCAGCTGCATCATCGAGACGCAATTCAAGTTTGACCTTCATTGTGTGCTCCCTACCATTGGGGCTCTACCGCTCTCACCCACAAGCAAAATGATTATTATGGTTCAGGTTCGACGTGCAAACACGCTCTTCGAGTTATTTTCTTCGAGACCGACGAGATGATATTGTTCCTTTATTTTAAAGGTGATACAACTTGAAAAATTAAATTTTTAGAAAAAAAAAAGGGAGAAACTGTTTTTCAATTTAACAGAAAATTATTAACTAATTAAATAATGTCGGCGAAAAGAATATAATTCTTAGAAACATGGTTAAATGTTGCTTTTGTCATTTTCATTGCACAACTTAAAAAATCATCCTTTTTGAATTGTAACGATTTTAATATTTTACAAAATTATAACAAATTCGGAATAATTCATCAAAAGAGATAACAGTTTTACTTTGATCAGCTAAAATGACTAAATTAAAAATAAAACAATTTCTTCTTCGATCAAAACTGACTTAACTCTAAATATTCTCTGTAAAGACTCTACTTTTTATTTACAAAAACGACTATTCAAAATGTGTCACTTTTATAGAAGGTTATAATATTTTTGAAAACCTTAAGAATGACACATGTTCTATTTTAGAAATTGAAGTTGAATTGATTTACTTTTGATCATCGATAGAGTAATCTTTGCCTTAATTCATTCAATATAATAGTAACTCAAAAATCGTATTTTTAATTCTCTTTTGAAATAAGAAAACAATGTTTAGAATCTCATTCTCTCGTTCTATGAGCGAAAAAAATTTCAGTTACATATTCAAGATTTTGTTTGCGTCGACATAAACCTGTATAAAATTATCATGCATTGTATTTTAATAATGTAATATACATTCCATCATAAATCGACGCTTGCAATTAGAGATACGCAATCTCGTCGACGTCTAAAGACAAACGATCGAGAGTAACGGTTTTGCTCATGCGAATCTAATACCAAGGCGCAATCGTTTGTTTGCGTACGACTAATTACCGAGATATCGCAGACATGGCCATCATCGTTAGCTAGTCTAACGGCAAGCATACACACACATATATATATATATATATATATATATATATATATATATATATATACGCGATGTGTTGCACATGCACAATGTTCGACATCCGACTTGTAATGCGTAGAGCATTAGCAACCGAGATAAGCTATGGAGGAGGCCTGATGTTACATCGTGCGCTAAGTATCGCGTCGTAGATTCGATTCGATTGACCATGAAGACGCTTGTTTCTTAGCTTCGCAAAGAGACGTAGGCGTTGAAGATAGACGCGGCGACACCGCCTGAACGAAGCAATGAGTTGCAAAGAGGGCAAAAAAATTAACGCAGTCGACACATTTATCAGTCACGATAGCGCGGAATAACGACGGGAGGTCTGTGCGTGCATCATCGTTTATAATCCATCGTTCATACATCGTTCACGTCGAAACGAGCCTGATCGAACACGTGCCACTACTGTCCGCTTATGACGAGGTTTAAAATAAGCGATTAGAAAGTGTTATTCTCATGACAGTGCTCGTTAAGGATTCATTGTTGCTCCTCGTTCTGCGCGCAGGTCATAACTCATAACTCTTCCCGAAACGAATTCCTGTGGAATGTTACTGCGAACGTCACGTCGTCGTATCCAGTATACACGTAAATGCAGACTTACGTCGCGTAGTAGATCTTGTGCAACATTTCTTATGGGTGTAATGCGTAACGAGAAAGACATGGATCATGAAGACATTAGAGGAAAGCCTCCTATTATGAGATAAGCGCCTAATAAGAGAAGAGAAGCGCTTCTACTAAACTAATAAACGCTATCTATTGGTTCCACTATGAATTTATTACTCTTGGATTGAAAATTATTTAGTAGAAAATTTATTATTAAATCATGCCTGTAATCATTGTGAAACAAGATTTTAGAATTTGAATGTCTTCAAGTTTCATTGAGATGAGCCTGTTTATTATTTAATAAATAACTATTTGACAATAAATCCTTCATGTAGTGATAGAGTAAGATCGTACTAATAGAAAAATATGGGATATGTTGAATTGTTTAATTATAGAAGTTAGATTTGATGATCGTAAAACCATAAAACGTGGAAATCGTAATGTAAGATATCCAAGGTATTTCTAATATGAAATAGTCCATGCTCTTATGTTATAGTGAAAATCATCGCTAAAGTATAAATGTTATTGTACAATAAAAAAGACAACCGGAATAAACGTCGAATGTCGAGATAAATTTTTGCGATGCTTGGTTTCAATTATCTGAAGACGAGTTCTGGATATAATCTATCGCATGCTCACTTTTCGCGCACGTTGACTGTATTTGTATTTTAGAAACATTAAATAAAATTTTTTAATTACAATATTGATATACTTTGCGTTTTACTATCGATTTCTCGCGGCATCTCATATTAGGAGCACAATTTTTTGACTTTTCGATTTGTTCACTTTTTACATTTCTTTAATTTAAAAAATAATGGAATTTGAATTAAATTTTATATAACGTTATCTTATCAAATTCCCTTCAAATCTTTTATTATTTTTAATTTTGCCTACAAACTTCTGGCATTTACCCAAAGTGAACTCGATATCTCATAATAGGAACCTTTCCTCCATAGATTATACGAAATATATAATAACGTACATCCGTAGCAAATGAGAAATATATAATTACGTACGTCCTTATCAATTTGATACAATCTGATAAAGGTACTTGCTGCGGATAAAATTATCATAATGTTCGTAACGGCGCAGAAAATATACGAAACAAATATGGGATTCAATAAAAATGAAAGAAAGTGATAAAATGTGCGGTCAAATATCGCTATTCTTTTGAAATTCTATTTGAGTTTTATTCTCCGAACTAGTTAACAGAAGAACCGTTATATAATATTATGGTTTCTTTATCAATCAAGTGAAAGTGAGGAGAAAAATATCGTGAATCTAATTTAAAATTCATAATATCATTTTTGTATTTTTTTTTCTTTTTTTTTTTTTTATATTTATTATTTTTTTTTTTTTCTAATTTTTAAAATTATTTCATTTTTTTTCCTTTTCTTATTTTATTAAAATTTAAAACTGCGG
>Ga0157367_1001369_pt1 | contig 10702 bp, 10 predicted proteins | sample AttbisABBM2_FD_113142 | JGI IMG/M metagenome (GOLD analysis project Ga0157367, IMG submission 113142) | Fungus gardens microbial communities from leaf cutter ant in Botucatu, State of São Paulo, Brazil - Atta bisphaerica ABBM2 | ecosystem: Host-associated > Fungi > Mycelium > Unclassified ...
ATCAGCGTGAACGGGCTGCGCGGGAACGGATACGGCTCGACCGACGAGCGCTCGATCAGCCCCGCGTTGCCGAAGCTCGTGCCTTCGCCGGGGGCGCCGCGGTCGACGAGGGCGACTTTGCGGCCGCGAGCCTGCAGGTGCAGCGCGGCGGAGACGCCGACGATGCCCGCGCCCAGAACGATTACGTCGAAGTCCATCGTGTAAGTGGCCATTGGCGGGGCGCGTGGCCGCGGTGCGGTGCGCGCGCCCGGGTTGGAGATCGAATGAACCGAAAGCATACTCGCGGCGGCGCGACGCACCAAGAGGGTGTGCGTTGCAGACACAGTGCGGGTGGCCCGTGCGTCACGGTTCGCGGTCGTCCCGGTCATGCCGGGCAGTCGAATGCGCCGCATTGTCGTGCACGGCATCGCGCATCGTTTCTACGTACCGTATGACGTAACTGGCGGGAGTATCCCACTGGTTTGGGATGCGAATTTGTATCTAAGATGGAAGCAATCGTGCGCGTGATACGGTGCCTGCACGCGCATGGCAGGTGGGAGATCGCGCCGCGAACGACTGCGACAGATGTTTCGACTATGGATGCGAGTGTGTGCGCGACGGCCGCGAATCATGCGGCCGCATCGACGCCAGCGGGCGCGGTGGCAATCGCCGCGCGGACGGCGTCCGGCCGGTCGGGCCGAGTCGCTGCGCTGCGCCACGCGTTCATCGCAATCGTTTGCGTTCTGAGCGTCGCTCCTTCCGTCCTCGCCGGATCGCCTGCCGCCAGGGCCGACCCGGTCGACACGGTGCAAATCGCAGCCGCCGCGACTCCCGCCGGCCCCGCGGGTCCCGCCTTTTCGTCACACGACTCGAACGTACGCCAGGTCGTGCTCGGCATCGTCAGTTTCACGCGCTGGCCGACGACGCCCGTTCGCCTGCATCTGTGCGTGACGGGCAGGCCCGACTACGCGGGCGACCTCACCGACACGATGCAGGCCGGCTCGACCGTGCTCGACGTGCAGCGCGTCCGCTTCGACGATCCCTCGCTCGGCAGCGCCTGCGACGTCGTGTATCTCGGCGCGCTCGGCAACGACGAGCGAATGCAGGTGAGAACCGCGCTCGCCGGCCGGCCGGTGCTGACTATCGCCGAACACGATCCGTCGTGTACCGCGGGCAGCATGTTCTGTCTGACGGTCGAAGGCGAGCACGTGACGTTCGACATCAATCTCGACGCCGTCGCGCGCAGTGGCGTGCGCGTGCATCCGAACGTGCTCAACCTCGCGCGGCGGACGCTGACGCCATGACACGTTCCGCGCCCCCCGTTGCGTCCTCACGCGTGCCGCGCCCGACGCTGCAGAGCGTGTTGCGCCGCGCGCACCTGCGTCTGGCGTTCGTCGCGGTGACGATGGCCGCCGTGTCGCTGATCGTCGTCGCCGTGATCGCGTTGCGTGCGTATGCCGGCAACAACCTGAACCTGCTGGCGCGCTCGCTCGGTTACACGGTCGAGGCGGCGCTCGTGTTCGGCGACCGTGTCGCGGCGAACGAGGCCATCGCCACGATCGCCACCGACGAGGACGTCGCGCAGGTGGTGGTGACCGACGGCAAGGGCGAGTTGTTTGCGACCTGGCAGTTGCCCGCAGGCGGCGGGATCGCGCGGCTCGAGCGCGGCGTCGCCGATTTAGCGTTACCCGGGCCGGCGACCGTCCCCGTGATGCACGACGGCATCGTTGTCGGTCACGTGATCGTGCGTGGCCGCGGGCATCAGTTCTTCGGCTTCCTGCTCGGTGGCATCGGCGGCATTCTCGGCTGTCTCGTCGTCAGCGTGTTCGGCGCGTATGTCAGCTCGAAGCGTTTGCTGCGCAACATCGTCGCGCCGCTGCGCGCGCTCGCCGCCGTCGCGCACGCCGTGCGGCGCGAGCGTGCGTTCGCGCGTCGCGTCGAGCCCGCGGCGATCGCCGAACTGAACCAGCTCAGCGACGACTTCAATGCGCTGCTCGATGAACTCGAGGACTGGCAGAACACGCTGCGCGACGAGAACGCGTCGCTCGAATACAAGGCGACGCACGATGCGCTCACCGGTTTGCCCAACCGCATGCAGTTCGAGTCGCGTCTGTCGCTGGCATTTTGCGACGCCGTGGTGACGGGGCAGCGGGTCGCCATCCTGTATCTCGACTGCGACCGCTTCAAGGAAATCAACGACTGCCTTGGCCACGATGCCGGCGACGCGGTGCTGGTCGGCATCGCGGCGCGGTTGCGTGCGCAGGTACGTGAAACCGATCTCGTCGCCCGCCTGGGCGGCGATGAATTCGCGGTGATGCTGACGGGTGTGCGCGAAACGGACAGCGTGTGCCGGATCGCCGACCAGATTTTGTCAGGCATGGTGTCGTCGATCGAGTTGCCCGACGGACGCAAGGTGGCCACCATGTTGAGTGCCGGCGTTGCGCTGTATCCCGATCATGCATCCGACGCGAGCGGCTTGCTGCGCGCGGCGGATGCCGCGATGTACCGCGCCAAGCGTGCGCGGCCGGGGTCGTGGCAATTGGCGGAAGGCGTAGCCGGGCCGGTTTGAGGTCTATCGTTTCGCGCTGCGGGCGAGGCCGCGGCGGCTGGATAAGAAGCGCACGCGATGCGGGCGCATGCGAAGGAAGGGGGCAGTGATGAAAAATGCGTTATCTGTGAGCATGGGGAGGATGTGCGTCGCGAGCGCGGTGCTGCTGTGCCTGCTGCTTGGCGGGTGCAAGACGCCGCCGCTTCATCGTGGGCTCACGCAGACGCAGGTCACGGCGCTGAAGTCGGCCGGGTTTCAGGAGACCGGGGAGGGGTTCGAGTTCGGGTCGACGGGGCCGATCTTGTTTGATTTCGATCGGTATAACCTCAAGCCGGATGTCAGGCGGATTGTCGAGCGGATCGGGAGGACGTTGAGGTCGGCCGGGATCAATGGGGTGCGGGTTTATGGGTACTCGGATGCGGAAGGGGAGGCGGCTTACGATCTCGAGTTGTCCCGGCGGCGGGCGGAGGTGGTGGCGATCGAGCTGGTGGATGTGGGGCTGGACGGGAAGCAGATCGCGGTTGTCGGGAAGGGGAAGAGCGATCCGGTGGGGGATAACCGGACACCAGCCGGGCGAGCGCAGAATCGGAGGGCGGCGATTGTGGTTTCGCCGCGGTGAGGGGGGCGTCACGTCTGCATGACCAGCGACGTCAACTGCACCGCCCGCGTCACTTCCGTCTTCGCATAGCCCCACCGACGGGTCCGGGAGAGACAGGAAACGAGGGCATTCGCCTCCAAGGAGGAGGCCGACTATCAAACTCGACTACGTTAGCGCGTCGTTGCGAATGCCCATCACGTAACGCGCATTGCGCGCGACGGCCGGGTCTGGATCGGCGGCCAGCCGGGCAAGCAGGGCCGACGCCGCGCCATTGAATTCGGCGAGCGCCTGACAAATACGTACACGGGTCTGGACATCGGCTGGACCGTCTGAGATCGCTGCTTCAAAGCGCTCCACAATTTGCTGTGCGATCGCAGGGTCTTCCGCCAAATCGGCTAACGCATCGGCCGCCTCGACATCGTGAGCCCCGCGAAGAACCTGCTCGATCAGCAGGGGAATGGCGTCGCGTATCCCCCATCCGCCAAGCACCCGCGCAGCGCGATACCGCACGCGCTCCGCGGGGTCGAGGAGCGAGCCACGCAAGGTCTCCACCGCATCGGAACCTCCGAGTTTCGCCAGCGCAAGCACGGCCCGTTCGCGTACTGCCGGATCGGGCTGTTGAAGCGCCGCGCCAAGTACGCTGGCGCCGCTGCCGTCGGTTCTTCCCAGCGCCCAGTGCAGCGCACCCGCGACATTCGGCTCTTGTTCCTGGAGCAGTGCGTGGGCGATGAGTGCTGACAGCGGGGCATCGCTGGACGCGGCGTCAAACGCAGCACGCTGTCTCTCAGGCGCATGCGTCGAGTCCAGTCCTTTCAACAGATGCACGACCTCGAGCACTGTTGACCAATCCTCAGGGGAGGCGGCGGACACAGCAGTCAGCCGGGAAAGCAACGCTTGCTCTGCGGCCAGCCGCTCGCGGCTGCGAACCATCAGCGCGTCAATGAGCACATCGGGGTGAGGCGCTTGTTGGCTGAGCGCCTGACGCACCTCGGCCAGCCCAAGGCCCAGCGAACGCAGGCTTTCCACTTGGAACAGGCGCAAGGCGTCGGCTTGCGAATACTCGCGGTATCCCGCTTCCGTACGTCCCGATGGGCTGACTAGTCCGACCGCGTCGTAGTGCCGCAGCATGCGCGCGCTGACGCCGGAACGATTGGCCAACTCGCTGATGCGCATTACTTGTCTCCGGTGTCATCGGGTTCACGCCGCCTCGTGTCGCGGCCTTGGCTCCAATCGAGCCTCGAAAATTCTAACAAACCGCCAACGGCTACCATCATCTCGGCCCGCACGTGGCTCATCACATCGATTGCCGTAAACCCGCCTATTCATCGACGTAGGGCAACGGTGCACCTGCGCGCGACGCATCGGCCGGGTCGAGCACAAATGCACTCTCCGGGTCGGCGATGAGCCTGAGGCTCGCGCAGGCGTGAACGCGAACCGCCGGGTCCGTGTGTCGGGCCGCCGCCGCATCGAGCGGGGCCATGGCGTCATTTCCAAGCATGAGCAATGCCCGGCTCAGACTCCGCTTGAGGTCCTTGTCGCCGCGGCCTAGCTCGCGAACCAGTTCGCGTGCCAAGGCGGCTCGTTGCCAGGTCGGCACCAGCCCCGCTGCGGTGCGCCACGCAGTTCGTGCCACCTCCGGATCGGGGTCATGTAGATGCCCATTTTTGATCGCTGACCAGGTTGCAGGGTCACCGATCTTTGAGAGCGTATGTAGCGCCTGACTACGCGCTTGCGCCAACGGCGAGCGCAGCTCGTCAAGCAGCAGTGGCAATGTCAGATCCTGCGCATGCCGGGTGAGCGCCCAGGTGAGCATGTCGCGAACGAAGAAATCCGGCTCGACACCGCAACGCTTCACCAGTAGCGCAATCTGGCCTGGATCGGGCGCCGTGCCGGCACCAAGCGCAGCCGCAAGGCGGAGCGAAGCGTCCGGATGCTCGAGTGCCGTGGTCAGTGCGTGACGGGAAGTCGGGGGATAGTGACGGGTCATGAACGCCTCCTCGCCCGACAGTGGACGCCTTGTCACTGTGACAAGGTCAAGTGGTTTCGGGCGAGGGGCGAATTGCACGCCCGGGCAGCCGTTCGTGGGGCCGATCACCGTCTACTCCGCAGGTGACGGGCGATGGGTTTCGGCCATGGTACGTTCGACACTCATATCGAGTCGCGAAGTTTCCTGATTCAACGACAGTTTTGGGAATTCTGAAGGACCGCTCAGGATCGATCTGCGCCGGTCGCGCGTCACAGGGCGGCGGCCGGCCGCGTTCGGCCATGAACGGTCATTGGACCGACGGTGCTAGATTGGTGACAATCTAAGGACCAAACTTCGGGGGCTTCGATATGGTCGTGAAATTCATCTTGGAAATCATTGATGTGGACACGGCCTGTCCTGGTAGGAGCTTTCCGATTGAAGTGCCGCAGTCGACTGTCATTTCCTCTCTGTTGGGAGACGAGAAATTTGACGCAGACAGTTACTATGAGTTAAGCGAGCAAGAGACGTCTAGAATCTCATCGCATTTCGGTTTTCCGATTGAAGAATCGGCCTTGGCGATTCTGAGGCCACGCCATTGGCTTGATGACCTTCCTTACCAGGCCCACACCAATCGGGAGCTTGCGCTGATGCTTGACGGAACGAAACCCTTTGCCGCTTTCAGCGAAGAATACCCATTGTCGACAGACGATAGTGCGATTCCAGAGGAGCTATTCGACCATTATGTGGCGGATGGACGATTTGTAAAGAGAGAGTACGTTGAAACAAGAATTCTGGACGGCTGCCGTACAAGGCGTGTTTTGTATGCGGGATCTAACGAAGCCTGGCGAATTGATGCCTATATACTTCTTTGGCATACCGGGCAGGTGACCGGGTGGAATGAATCACTTGAACGCATGGAGGGTTTCCTCCTAGGTTATGAGGAGTGGCAGACGGACGTATACATTCGTGCGGCCCAAGCGCAAATGTATACACGCAAATCGGTCCAAGGTAGATGACGATCCCCACATCGCTCGGCAGATTTTCTAACAGGCGCTGAGCTGCAGACAATCGAGAGTCCGCATGTACGATCCTGCTGATCCTATCCTGATAGCGTTTTTTTGGTGTTGGGTGTGGTTTACGTCTATTCTTGCCGGCCTGACTGCAATTGATACTGTCGCGAAGCACTGGGGCACGAGTTGGTACAAGCGGTCACTGCTATGGTGGACTTTACGAGGACTTTGGCTAGTCTTGTTGACTGGTGGAATGGCTGGCCTGGCCCGTCTGTCATATCTTTTACATGCGGCCAACGCGTTAGACATGCTGAGTTGGTTGATCGGTATCGTTCTCGGGATTTGTTTCTTCATTGCACTGCGGAACCTTCAGAGCAGAAAGGATGATTGAGAATGATTAATATGCTCGCTGGAATTCGAACTTCGAACGTTAATTTCGCTTGTCGTCACTAATGTGAGGCAGCGAATGAGTAAATCCCCGATACAAGGGCAAGAATACCGAAGCGCGTTCAAACTCTACAGCGAGGACGGCAAACGAGTTGCCGACGTGCTGGAGTTCCGCAACGGTGAAACGTATCTCGATGAGCAGGAATGGGTCGAAAGGACTACATTTAGGAGCCGACATGCCGGAAGGTTGGTTGGTCCGTTCGCCTCGCCAGCAGATGCAGAAAACTTCGTAGTGGCGACACCCTGGTTCCGCGGTAGCCATGCTTAGGCGTTCGCTTTCAGCACTCCTGTAGCGTACCTGCAGCCCGTTACCTTGCTTGATCCGAGGGTGGGTTGATCTGCGAGTAACGTCCGCCCAACTCGTTTGGAACAGCGGTGGCGAGCGGAAAATTCGGAGGGATGCCAACCCGCAGCGCGTGAACGTCCGTTCTGGAGAATTGTGCAGGACCGCTTCGGGTTGCGTGCTGTCGATCCCCGTCAGTCAGAGGTCGGTCAGTATGAGACATTCGACGTAGTCACCTGGATGGGCAGCTATCGCTGATTGGAACAGCCCATTTATGGGAGGCCTTATGGATAAAAAAGCAAGAAACATCTTGACCAAAACTTACTGGAGCGGCAAGGGGTGGACTGACCCAAAGGGCAGGAATGTCAGCGCCGCCGATTTCGCCTATGCCAAGGCAAAAGGCGTGATGTTCGACCTCATCACGCTGACACACGATCAGAGCATTGCGGCAATCAAAGAGAGTCTGGCCAAGATTGCACAGGACGCCGTAGCCAAGGCATTTTTGAGCAGCCTCTCCACGCGGCGGCTGGAATGGCGCTCGGCGCTGGCTTCTTTCGTCTGCGCACGACAATTACCGCCGCCGCATGACTATGTGCCGCAGGTGAGCGGGCACAGTTACACGAACGGTGTCATCACACAGACCTTTTATCGCTGTGGCGTTTGCGAGGGGTATCGGGACTATAAAGATCAGGACTTGAGCATATTGAACTTTGAGCGCATCAAATGGGGGGGCGTGCGTCTCGGTGATCGGATATATACCTTGTTCGATTTGCAACAATTCCTATGCGAAGAAATTTCCGAGCCTACGCAGGAGGACATCGAAATTCTCAAATCCTTGCTGTCGGTGATAGCCGGCAGCCAACCTGGTGATTACCCGAGTGCGCTGAGAGACAATCTGGCACCGGTCGTAAAATCGTCGAAAAACGAGCGCGGCGTTTTGATGGAAATTCTCGCTTGCGTTGACATCCTGCAACCGTCGTCTTATGACAGACCATCGCGGGGAAGGCATGATTGGCGTTTCATGGAGCACTGGCGCGGAGAGGACAAATATAACGAAGCCGCTGTGCAAAAATATTTTGGAAAGTACCTGAATTTATAAGAACGTGTACAAAAAGTTGCATGGTTTGCAGATCAAGATGGCAACGAAGCTTCAGCTAGCCTTGTTTACCGACGCCGTACATCGAGGCCGATGATCGGTTTGGTTGAATGGCCGCTTTCGAGAATTCTGCGTGTCCCTTATGGGTCGACTTCGGCCGACTGCATCCGGCGGTAGTCGGCCATCAAGCGTCATCCGGCCGTCAGGGCCCTTGGACGTTCAAACGTCGGGGCTGCCCTGCGAGCGGTTGTTCGTTGGGCGCAGATAAACGTTGAAACCTCCACGATTCCCGGGGCGGATACTGGAATGCCCAAAAACTCCGTCTGTTGAACCTCAAAAGCCGGCCCTCGACGGTCCCGCCGTCATCGGTCATTTGGCACCCAGGTAAGCCCGGCTGCCAGCGGCGACCGTCCGCCCGATTCGAACAGTGCCCCGACGGGCCTACGGTCGGCCAGTCACGCGCTGCACCATCGCGTAAAGCACCGACATCTGCAAGCCGTTCTTGAGTGCGTAGTTCGGGTCGTATTGATTGGAATAGCCCCACCAGTCGAAGCACGCATTCGGGTTCGTCGTCCCTGGCGCAGACGACGCGATCGTGTCGGGATACACGACCACGAGTTTGTTCGTGTCGGCCCATTCATTGATGCCCGCCTCGGTGACCCAGCGGTTTCCGATAAGTGATGCTTCCTGCAGACAGCCGTGGAGGGCGAGCACGAATCCGCACTTGTCCCCGTGCGCGCAGGCTTTCGGAACAAAAACGCTCCCGGTTGGACTCATGGAAACGTTTGGCGACGCCCCGAACTCCGTTTGATCGAATGCAGAGAGCGTACCCGACAGCTTTCCGTCGTTGCGCGGTTCCAATGGGCCGAGGAACATCGTCAGCCACGTTTTTACGGAATCGTAGACCACACCATTCGTCGAGCAGCGCACCATGTAGGGGCTCCCGAGCGTGCCGCATGCAAGTTCGCCGTCAGGCGATTCCCAGCCGTGCTCGGCGGGATACGTGTTGTCGAAGTGAACGTTGGCCCCATAACGCTGGTATTCCGAGTTGAGGTCGGCCATCTCGAGCGGATTGACGACTTCGTCTTGCGTGCCGGACCAGAGGTAGACGGGCTGTCCACGCAGATTCGTCGCCGGGTCGATGGTGCCGAGGGACGATTGCGCGTCCAGATATGCCTCGGATGCCGTAAGCGTGCTGTTGTACGACGCCTGATTCGACGGAAGCGTCAAGCCGCCACAGTTTGCCAACGCTGTCGCGGCTCCTCCGGCGCCGGCACACCAGTACACACCACCAGCGTAGACAGCGGCCCCTTTGAAGGTCGAAGAGTGGGCTACGTGCATCTGCACCGCCGCGAAACCGCCAGACGAAATACCCGCGACAAAGACCTTCGTCGGGTCGATCTGATAGCTCTGAAGTTTTACGATCCTGGACGCGACCGATCCGCTGTCCGCGGTGGGACTCCCAGCGGCGGATAACGCCTTCGCCTGTGCCGCATCCATACTGGCCGAATCGCCACCACCGCACCCTGCGAGGCCGATCGTTAGCACGGCTGCCGACGCAAGACGTAGACCGAACGCCGTCGTGATCATTGTCATCTCCTCGAAGCCATCGCCGCGCGCATCGCACGCCGCAATCAACCTGTTCGCGCGTTGTCGATGAATTGTGTTAGTGAGTTTTAGGCGGAAGCTGAAACGGCCGGTAGTTCGATGCGCGCAGTGATGCTATTGATTTTATTCCGCTCAGACGAACAGTAGAAGCTCGCGATATATCGCTGGTGGGTGATCGTCATGACGGGCGCTAACCGCCCGCCATGAGTCGGTGGCCTTCGAGGCGGTGCTCGATGCAATTCCCGCGGCGCATAGCCTGGACGGCAGACCGAGAAAGCGCCCGGTCAAGCTTCCGAGCTTGCCTCGATCCGTGGTATTGGGGCGGTTCCCGGACCAACCGTGGACTGACCACGCCAGAGCCATCCACGCTTGCGCGACTGCTGTCGATTTGAGCCCCTCGTCCTCGCAGGCTCGTGGACGGTCGCTCCGAGGTAATGGCGACACCGCAAGGTTACCGCTACATCAACTGACCAACGCCGCGCACGGCTTGGCACATCACCGGCAAACGTCCTGGAGCGGCGACGTTCCGCCGATTGCATCGACGGCCCCTACGGCTGCAGTACCTCGGAAGCGTCCATACGCTTCGCGCCAAGTCGATAGTCTGCTCAGGCGATCGGCGCCAGTCGCGCGTTGCAGGGCGGCGGCCGGCCGCGTTCGGCCAAGCGTGGTCATTCCCCACGCTCGAACGAGTGACGCCAATGCGTTCGGCTACGGCCGATCTCGTCTCCTGCGTGTCGGCTCTGGAGAAAATCCACGGCCGTGTTTCGAATAATTCATTCCGGACAAATTTTCGGTTAAATTCCCAAAGCGTCTACTCGAGAAGCCTTCCAGGCATATTTCGGTAAAGAACTTCTTCGCATGAGCTCCCGCGCACCCCCGGTTGATGTCGACCATCCGCTTGAACATCGCATTGCGCATAGTCATTTCAGCGTGCGGGGAGAACCGCCACGACGTCGCCTGCTTGCGTGGCGCGATCGGGTCGGCCATCTTGTTGACGTGCTGCCCTCGCTGTCTGACCTCGAGAGGCCATTTCAGGCTTCAATTGACCGATTTCAGGTTGGCGAGGTGGTGTTGACGGATTGCCGGTCGGACATGATGGTTCTCGATCGCTCACTGGCCCGGATCTCGACAGACCGGGTACGCGACTTCGTCCTTCATGTGTTTCTG
>Ga0157367_1001370_pt1 | contig 10700 bp, 12 predicted proteins | sample AttbisABBM2_FD_113142 | JGI IMG/M metagenome (GOLD analysis project Ga0157367, IMG submission 113142) | Fungus gardens microbial communities from leaf cutter ant in Botucatu, State of São Paulo, Brazil - Atta bisphaerica ABBM2 | ecosystem: Host-associated > Fungi > Mycelium > Unclassified ...
AAGCAACAATGAATGACTGAGATATCAAGCTATCAGTAGCTGTAAAAGCTTTGTCTGCTAATATCTCATGAATGGCTGAACGGATCTGCACAATTGAACTTGCATTGGAAAGTGCTCATCAATACATTTACAACAATATATGATGTGTCTCAAAGCAATAAGTATTGGTAGAGATACAAGCATATCAATGTAATAACATAATTAGTTACCTTCTAAAATTAGCCTGACAGTTGCTATGACAGATGACAGCTCCCATCAAGTATGAGTTTTGATCATGTGATAGCAACAGCTTGTGCATGGGCCATTACTCTTTTATATATATCTTTATATCTAAGGGCTAGACCTCAGACTTAACAACATCAATTATCCTTGTTGATACTACTCATTATTGTCTCCTTATACTGAACCTCTAAAACACCACTAAGTTCAAGTATCACAACCAGTGAGTAGCTTATTTGTGATAGTAAAGAACTTCCCAAAGATTTCCTAATTCAATACATAGATACCTATTAAATTGAATAGCTTTTGTAGCTGACAACTTATATTTCTTGACCCAGTTTATGAGATCCCAAGATTGCTTTTTTCTTGATACTATTTCTTGAATTTTCTAGTCAAAGAAAGATTTTTTTGTTCTTTTGACTGTTTCTTTGAATGTTTTCCAGTCCAAACTTGATTTGGATGAGCAATACATGTTCAGATTTCTACTATACTCTTTGTTCCACTAAGCTTTAGAATGTTTAGTAATATTGACACATTTAGAATACTTATTCCAAAGATTCTCTAAGAAAGTCACAAATTCTTACACTATTTTTTCCAGTGTTTTGCTATCAGAGATATAAGTGGTATCAATATTACCTACTGTATTCTTGAGCTCATTGATAAAACCTTCCTCTTTCTTACTATGTTTGATAATGGTTTGTTATTTGTCTTGAATAAGTTCCTTACTAATGATGATATCTACTATTAAGAGGGCATGGTTAGAAGAACTTTGTAAATTGGGTAAAATAAAATAAGTGTCAATTTCTTCTAAATTGACTCAAAGAAATATTAGATTGATTACTGAATTGGATTCATTAGGATTATCAATATATTGAGTTAAAACTTGAATAATAGATATAGATAGCCTTAAATCAAAAGTATCAGCAATTTCCATGAGAGTGTCAGTATATACTAAGTAGTGAGGATATGATGGGTCCTAGTTATTATTCCTAATGTTGAAATCTCCTGTCATGATGAGTACATTACTAATATTTACCCCCTAATTGTTGGAATAAATGTTAATGATAAAACAAATAAAACCATTATTAAAGAATAATTTTTTTGAGAAAAAACATAATTGAAGGAGTCAAATGTTAATGTATATAATGACTCTAGAATATTTGTTTTCAATGTTTGAATGTCTTGAAAAGATAATTTATGAAGAATAATTAGGAGCATCCACAATTTTTTGTTGTTTTCTAGTATAACATCAGTAAGAAGTCTGTTCTTTTGAATATTCTGCAAAAATATTTTTAGGTTTTGAATAATCATTAACTTACCCTACCCACAACTGAGTGAATTAATTTGCCCCTATCTTCATAGAGCTTTTGATACTTCTTTGTATACCATTTCTTATTGAAATAATATTTCTAAAACAGATATGTGTTGCTATCTGCTTGGTAATTTCCTTTGTAGTTGATATATTTGAAAGAATATAGGCAAAAATTATCCTTTTATATTTTAATTCTAGATAGGTTAGTCTTGAAATTCATCTTATAACACCACACTACATCTCTGTGGTATTCTACCTTATGTGAACCATTACACTTGACATATTTGGACCTATGCACATAATACATGGAGGCCATATGCCCTTATTTTCAATAATTCTTATATTGAAGAATACCTTTATAAGATTCTTGTAGGTTGATTTGAGTATTTAAGTCAAAAGAGAATAGTATATTCACTGAAAATCTTTTGGGTACTACTATTTAATATGGTAGTAAGAAAGAAAGAAGTAATACATATGTCTCTTATCAAAAAAGAAAGAAAAAAGAAAGGAAAATAAAAATAAAATATAGAGATTCAAGTAATATGGTACATGACAATTAAGTTCTCTTATATTAACCCAATATAAGGTTTCTCCTTTACCTTAACATTTTGGGGCTTAAGCTATGATAAGATAATATGTCTAATTTAATGCAAATCTTATTTATTACAGAAGACAGATAGTCTATAATCAAAACACTTCTTTCTCTCTTACCACTATCTTGCATGATAAAACTTAAAAGAGAATTAGCAAATACATTGTTTACTACTACTTTTACTACTATACAATCTAAACTAATAGCTTACTTACCATCCAATATCAATATCAACATGATCAGAAGAAGATCTACTTTCTCTAGCCAAATCAACTTCAGAAAGTCATCAACTCACTCAACTGTATCTTTAACTCCATACTATGAAAGATTGGAGATTCAGAACAACCTCTTAAATGAAGACAAACAGGAGCTGGTTGAAAGTTTCAAACTTTCCTATGCTTCTAGTAAAAAATAGAAAGATAAGATAGTCAGTATGACAACTGACAACAGCCCTCAGAAGGGAGCACAATCTATACATAATAAGGCACTAGCTCTCAACAACACACCCAGTCTATGATTTGGGAGTGTTTCTAATATTAACAATAGCACATATTTTCTATAAGAGGTTTTCAATATTCAGCTTCTATATGATATTAATCAAATAATAGAATAAGATTCTTGGAATAGTAACTTTTATTCCATTTTGTTACATAATTCTCTTAAATACCTTTCTTCTGACTCTAAAAATATCAAAGAGTCCCTATATCATATGACTAACTATATAAAGAATAAGAATATCAATTGTAACAAGATAAATGATATTCTGGATCTCAATGGCATGGGTGAAGTGGTCTAGAACTTCATTTCTGCAATCTATGAATCAGGATGGGACTCACTCATTACTGTTATGATTCAAAGCTCAAAGGGTTAAGCAATGAAACAACTCTTGTATTGAGTAACATAAGAGAACTTGATAGAGTTTCTAGTACAAAGTAGTCTACCTTATATACTACTACTCATGGTCTGTGCTTGCTACTGTGCATCCTACCCTAAATGACCATGTGTATGACATGAGGCCAACATGTGTTGTCCATATTGTATGACGTCACCTTGTTCCAGAACCTTCTACTCCATTCTTCTAAGTCTCATGATCAGTCTTGTGATTACGCCATCAACTTGTGACTGATGTGACAGTGTGACTGATAAACCCTAACCCAAGTTGTTCTAAAAATAGAAAAGAAAAGAAAAAGGAAAAGAAAAATAAAATAAAGTGAAAAGAGAAAATAAAAACAAAGTCCACCGTCAACGATCTTGACAATTACTAAGAAAGATAACAGGATCTTTAGACAACAAGTTATGTCTAAATTTACTTCAAAAATTCAAGAAACCAGAAGCATTATGAAAGGTGACAAGTTGACTGATAAGCCAGCAAGCTTTGCAAAAATGCCTCTTCTAATCTCCACAAAAACTCCTAAGAAGATCAAGGAAATATCTATGTTTTTCAAGAAAAGTACCAAGCCAACTAAAAAGAAGAACACTGGAAAATCATATGCTCAAGCTTTGTCACCCAAGATTAGTAAAATTCTAAAGATCAAGGAAACTTTTCCTAAGCTACAGGCAAATGAAATTAACAACATTTACAAAATCATCAGTAAACCTAAGCCTAAACTGAATATGATGACAAAGAGTCCTTCTAGGAAACAAGTTATTATTCCTATAAGTAATGTAAATAAGGCTAAATTCATGGAATCTTCTAGTACACATATTACTAATCTCAACAAAGCATTGAAAAATATCAAATTAGAAGTCATGGCTGACTTTATTCACATGGACTAGGTAAGTATTACTATTATGACTAACAAGATTGCCTTACCTCTCAATCTTTAAACAATTGAGAAGTACATTAAAAATGCCAACCACATTGACTCAGATAAAGTCAATACTCCTTACTTACCACAATCAAAATCATACTTGAAAATTATAGGTATTTCCTACTTTTTGGAAAACACTAACACTCCAATTTCAACAGATGTTATTAAAATGATCATTGAAGACAACTACATTTTTAACAACACTGCAGTTGCTTTGAAATCCTGAATTATCAAAGGATCTCCTAAGTCAGATATGGCTATCATCTAGTTGGACATATAAAATGTCTAAAGCAGCAATAAGACAAAGAGGCTTATTAACAAATGTTCCAATGTAGGAAACTATATTACTACTATTTGAGGTGCAAACATAAATCTGGGAGTCGCTTAGTATAAGAACTGCTAGAAGTAGAAACATATGACTTTTTTGTACTGAGCTCAAGGATCTAAGTGTGTCAAATGCAATGGACTATACAAGACCAAAAATCATTGACAATTTGCCTAGTACTGCAAAGCAAACTTTAAGAGTAACCTACCAAGACTTGAACAAAACAGGATGAACCATGCTCTTACTCCTTCAAATACTTGAACTACAAGAGCAATCATCTAGCTGATTCAAATTTATATCCCTTTTAGAAACATCATTTCAATAAGGAATGACATTCCAAGAAATACCAAAAACTTTGAGAAATCAGAAAACAATTGACTCACTCAGCCATGAATGTTATGATCTTAAATTCTTAGAGTGGGAAATAAGAACAATCCTTGTATTAGAGTAACACAAGAGAACTTGATAGAAAACTCTTCTACAAACTAGTCTACCTTATATAGTCCTACAGATGGTCTGTGCTTACTACTGTGCACCCTACCCTAAATATCCATGTATAGTCCATGAGGCTAACATATGGTGTCTATGTTGTATGACATCATCTGTTCTCAAATCTTCTACTAAATTCTCCCAAGTCTTATGATTTGTCTTGTGATTATGCCATCAGATTGTGACTGATGTGACAGCATGACCAATCAACCCTAACCCTAGTTTTTCTAAAAATAGAAAAATAGAAAAGTAAATTGAAAAGAAAATGAAAAATAAAATAAAATAAACTAAGTTCACTTTCTTTGATCTTGACATTACCTCCCTCTTAAGATTTCTCCTCCAGAGAAATATTCTGTTCTCTAATCCCTGTTTCTTATTTTTTCATTTTCCTCTTCCATTTTTTCTTCAATGTTTTTCAAATGTTTGTTCTCATCTATTTGCTTATCATTCTTCTACCTCTTCCAGTTCCTTTCTAACTTCTTTAAATATTTATCCTCAAATTTTCCGTCATCCCACCCATACAACATCTTTGCTGTAAACTTCCCCAGTAGCTCCCCCCATTTGAAGTCCCTCTCTTCTGCCATATCTATACTTTCTTGCCTCCTAACCTCTGCACTCATCCTTTCTTTGAATTCTTCCAATGCTTCTTCTGTATTTTTCAAATTCTCTTTTCTCTCCCATGTATCTCCTTCTGCCATGAACCCTTTCTACCACACCAAGTACTTTTCTACCCCTCTTATTTTTTTCTTATTTAAAACCTTTTCTACTTCAACTCCTTCAACTTTCACCGGTTTTTCTTCTTCTTTCTTTTGCCCTTTCACTTGCTCCTTGTACTGTACTATCCAGCTTACATTTACTACTGGATATATTCTCATTGAATTTGGTAACCGCAGTTTTACCGCATTCAACGATACTACCTCCTCTATTGCATACAGTCCAATATACCTCTCCATCAGCTTTCTTACTGGTCTTTTCTTGAACACTAAATCTTTAGTGCTCAATAACACTTTGTCTCCCTTTTCCCATTTTTCTGTTTCCCTTCTACTCCTATCGGTATACTTCTTCATCTCCTTCTGAGTTTTCTTTAGTGCCACCTCTGCTTCCTCATGGACTTTCTTCATCCTTTCTACAAATTCTGCCACACTCTCTACTTTTCCCTTTTTTCTGATGTCTCTTCCTATCCTCAATTCTCTCCCATAATTTGCCATAAATGGCGACACCTTAGTTGTAGTGTGAGCTTTATTATTCACTGCAAATTCTGCCAATGCCAACCACTCCAGCCAATCCTTCTGCCTATGTTCTATAAAAAATCGAAGATACTGCTCCAGTTCTTGATTCATCTGTTCCGTTTGCCCATCCGTTTGAGAGTGGAATACCATTGACAACTTCGTCTTAATTCCCAACATTCTATTTAGCTCCTTAGTTAATTCTGCCGTGAATTGCAGTCCTCGATCTGACACTACACTCTCTGGCAACCCATGTAATTTCCATACGTTATCTCGAAACAACCTTGCTAGTCCCTCTGCCAACATCCCTTCAGTAGTGGCTACAAAGTGTGTCATCTTTGATAGCTAGTCATACACTGCCAGTATCACATTCTTTCCTGCTACTACTAATAATTTTGTTATAAAATCTACCATTATGTGTGACCATGGTTTCTTCGGCACCTCACTTAACTTCAACTTCCCTGCCAATTCTTCTGTTCTGTTCTTCATCCTCTGACACAAGTCACACCCTTCCACATATTTTCTGATGTCCCTGGTTACCCCTGGCCACCAGTAGTTCCTCGTCACTAGCTCTACTGTTTTCCACCTTCTTCCATGTCCAACTGCTGGTACATCATGGTGTAACTGGATCACCTCTGCCCTCAACTCCTCATCCTTCAGTATGTACACCTTTCCTTCCTTCAACACTAAGTCCCCTTCTATCTGCCACTCACTTTCTCATAACTCCTTCACTTTTGCCTTCTTCATCTTCTCTACTATTCTAACTACATCTTTGTCTCTACTTCTAGCTTTTTTTATTTTTTCTAATATATCTACCTCTGGTCCTTCTATAATTACTTCTTCTAACCTATGAAGCCAATTGTCTTTAATAATTATTTGATTGTCATTATCATTTTCTACTCCTACTTTCTAGTCTGATCTCCTACTAAGTCTATCTGCTTTTCCCATTTTCGTCTCCAGCACATGTTTCAAAGTAAAGTCAAATCGAGACAAATACAAGACCCAACGAGCTTGTCTTCTATTCAACTTTTGTGCTTCCATAAAATATTCTAAATTTTTATGATCCATCCAGATCTCAAATTTAGATCACACTTCTTCTAACAAATGTCTCCACACCTCTAACTCTTTTACGATTTCTAGCATTTCTTTGTCATGTATTTCATAATTTCTTTCTGTTTCATTTAATGACTTTGAGAGAAATGCTACCAGTCTCTATAGTCTGTCTTCACATTCCATCAATAATACTCCTCTTATCACATAATCTGATGCATCTACCTCCATCCTCATTTTTTTATCTATATCCGGTACTGCCAACACTGGTTCCTTGGTAAACCACTCTTTCAACTCCTTAAATGCTTTTTCCTGCCTCTCTGTCTAATTCCACTTCTTATCTTTCTTCACCATGTCATGTAATGGCCTCGCCACTGATACAAACCCTTTTATGAACCAGCAATAATAATTTGCTAATCCCAAGAATTTCTGCATGTCTTTAACACACTTCGGTGTTGGCCACTCCAAAACCCCTTTCACCTTCTCCTCCTCCATCTTTATTCCTTCCAGTCTGATTACTACTCCCAAAAATCCCACTTCTCTAACTTTCCACTTGCACTTCTCTGGCTTTACATACAAATTGTTTTCTTCCAACCTTCTAATAACTTCTGCCACTATGTCGTTATGCCCTTTCTCTGTCTCCGTTCCTACTATTACATCATCAATAAAAGCAGCTACTTTCTCTGTATTGATTAAATCCCTTAATAACTCATTCATTATAGCCTGAAAAGTTGCTGGTGAATTTGTCAATCCAAAGAATATTACTGTTGGTTCAAATGACCCTTCTGGCGTCGTGAACGTGGCTTTCCACTTATCTCCCTCCTTAATCCTCATGTTGTTGTATCTCCACCTCAGGTCCATCTTCGTAAACACCTTTTTTGTCCCAATGTTTTCCAGGACATCTGATATCAATGGGAGCAGATAATTGTTCTTAATTGTCTACTTGTTGAGATACCTGTAATCCTGCACCATTCGCTTCTTTCCATCTTTCTTTTCTACAAAGAACACCGGCGCCATTTGAGATGACTTTGACAGCCAAATATATCCCTTTCTTAGCTGCTCCCAGATGAACTCCCTCACCTCTTCTCTTTTCTCTCTCAACAATGGGTATACTTTCTCCTTCTTTGGTACAAACCCCTCCTTCATGTCTATCGCATGATCCCATTGTTTCCTCATTGGCATTCTCCCTGACTGCTTTTTCCCAAATACCTTTATCCACTGGTGAAACTTTTCTGGCACCAGCTTTTTTGCTTCTTTCTCCGATCTCGCCTCCTCCTCCTCTTCATCCCATATCTCCCATTCCTCTGCTACTTTCTTTACCTCCATTATTCTTTCTCTTTTCTGCTTTTTTTTCTTATAATTTTCTTCTCTCTTTCTGCTGGCTTCTCCTTTTGCTTCTTTCTCCTTTTGTTTTTCCCACCCCAATTTTCCTTGTACTGGCCTCCATTGCTTTCCACATTCCTCTGGACATCTCATCATCTTTACTTCCCCTATTCTCCAATCAATCTCAGAATTGTGGTGAGCTAGCCATGACATCTCCAAGATTATCTTCCACTTCTGTCCTCTGATTACATCAATCTCTATCCTCTCCCTATGTCTCTGGTAATAGATATTAACTTCCACTGTATGCTCTATAGACCTCTCCTTGTTCAACGATCTGTCCATATTTCTCACATTCATTGGTCTCTCCAGCTTTTTCAACTTAAAACACTGCTTCCTTGCAAACTCCGAACTCATTACCAACCCTGTCGCTCCACTATCTAACAGTGCCTCTACCGTTATTCCTTCCTGTGTATCTATCCTTTCCAACCCAATCTTCACTGTTACTTCTCTCAAAGTTCTTCCCTCTACTTTTCTTACTTTCTCCTCTAATGCAGGTATATCAGCATTTATTATTGTAGCTAACACACTGTACTTATTTTGAGAATCTAGTTGAGGAGTTCTAGATTCTCCACCCCTTTTAAATTGTTTGCATTATCATAAATCTCCTCAATTCTTCCTCCACCATACTCTATCCTCCTTTCTTTTATTGGCCTCTCTTTTCCTCTATTCCTGCAGTGGCGGGCCATGTGCCCAAATCCCCTACAGGCATAGCAATTCCTCCCCTGATCTACTTCCATTGCATATGGATCCCTCCTCGGAGCCCCTATACCCTGTTCTTGCCCCTGTCTTTTAACAACTACTGCATTAGTTCTCTCAATCCCTTCTATTGGAGCAGGCCCTGTTGTCGCCTGCTAAGGGGGTGGTTGCCTTCTCTGCCATACTAGGGGTTGTAGTATACTTTGTCTCTCCTGCTTCTGTATTCCTCCTCCTGCCATTTCCTTTTTCCCCCTTAGCCTCTCCTCCTCCCTTCTGCTCTCCCTCCAATTTCTATCCAGGGCCATTGCCCTTCTGTACCACTGCTCTATGGAGGTCGGCAGATTTTCCACCTCCATTAACTTCCTCTTAATTCCTCTGTTCATCCCCCTCTTAAACTCCTCCACTAATGGCCTCCCTTCATATCCACTCTCCCTCACTGCCCTCTTAAATTCCTGAACAAATTCTTCCATCGTCTTCCCTCCCTGTTCCAACTTTCTCAACTCCACTACCTTTACCAATTCTTCTTCTTCTCCCCCAAATTTCCTCTTTAAACTTGTCAAAAATTCTTCTGCCGACTTATATTCTACCTCTCCTGACTCCAACTCCTTCATTACATTCTCCTTCTATACATCTGCAGATCCTCCCTACACATATGAGAGAACCCACTGTACTTGTTCCTCTACTATAGCTCCTCTCAACTTCATTCTCAAAAACAATCTACATACTGTGATAAATCCCCCCACTTTCCCTGCTTCTCTGTTAAAGATGGCTGGTTTCGCCACCTCCATATGAGGTTCCAGATTAGACCCTGTTGTCACGTCTCCTATTCCTGCTCCTCCTGCAAGCAGGGCTTGAATTTGTGCCTGTATTGCAGCCAACTGCTCCTGCTATCAAATGATCTCATGTAGGTTGACTTGACTCATATTGTTGTAAGGGGAAGGTGAGTCAATAGAGGATGGTATCAATGATGATGGTAGTAGTGGCGGTGGTGAAGTATATAGTAGGAGTGCTGATCCTATGCTAGACTTACTCTCCAATTCATATTCGGAAGAAGACAGAATTTTCTCGGTAGGTGATAACAGGCCCTCTTCTTGTCCTGTCTATACTGTTTACTAACTATTTAATCTACCAACTACTGCCCTAAAGAAAATGTATGCAATTTTGTCCTAAGAAGGACATTCTACTCTAAATGGTATTTTAAGAACGACTGTTGTTCCTCTGTGTAAACAGACTACAAGGAAGTCTGTAGCACAAGGCTGATATTTGAAAATATAACTAGCATGTCCACAAAGGGTAATGTGTCTGAAATGTACTAGTGGGCTTTGATACACACAAACGGCTAGGCTTTCTCTACCTAACTAGCACTTCCTCTTAAGTCTAGGGTCTGGCTGGTCTCTTCTTGACTAAAGTGTCAAGATCAAAGAAGGTGGACTTGACTTATTTTATTTTTCCTTTTGTTTTTTCTTTTCTTTTTGATTTATTTTTTGATTTTCCATTTTTAGAACAACTAGGGTTAGGGTTGAATGGTCATGCTGTCACATTGGTCATCTGATAGTGAAGTCACAAGACAGATCACAAGACTTGGGAGAATTTAGTA
>Ga0157367_1001371_pt1 | contig 10695 bp, 12 predicted proteins | sample AttbisABBM2_FD_113142 | JGI IMG/M metagenome (GOLD analysis project Ga0157367, IMG submission 113142) | Fungus gardens microbial communities from leaf cutter ant in Botucatu, State of São Paulo, Brazil - Atta bisphaerica ABBM2 | ecosystem: Host-associated > Fungi > Mycelium > Unclassified ...
CAAAGACTTGGAGGCCAATTTGAATTTCGATAAACCTCCGAGTACTGGTGGTTCGAAAACGATGACAAGCGAGGAAAAGCTGGACGATCATCACGACTTGGGCTATTTTGTCATATATGAGGTCCATCCCGTGGAGACCAAGAAGGCTATCTTTGATTGCGAACCATCCTCACAATCTCTACCTCCGCTTCCGGTATCACCCGAAGCTCAGCAACAAACGCTAGACAGGACAAAGGATTCTCTGGGTGACCACTTCAACATACCGGCAGTCATTCAATCCATCGGGAAAGAGGTTGGCCACAAAGGTCCTATCGCAGAAGCTATAAATGACTCTCCCCATGAGCATCGACAGCCCGAAGATGCTACCACTACTCGACTTAATTTCGTCAAAGGTCTCAGATACGAGGAGAACAACAGTGGGGACTACTCCGACTTCTTGGTCTGACTTTGATATGTCTGACAATTATGGTTTTTCACAGATTTCAAATTCCCAGTAATTCTCTCTGCTCTTCGTGTCAAGTCCATCAAGCTTAACAACTTACTTCAAACCGCTACCATTTCATCTATCCCAACTACGCGTCCCTCACCCAAACAGAAAGCCTACTCCATATCCGCAGCTACTTCAGTCATTCCGAAACTTCAACAAATGACTGTTGTGCTCGACCCATCTTCCCTATCACTTTCTCTTCCCCCAGCCCAGACATCCACTTCCTCTATTTCTTCTTACTCTTCATGCATAATCACTGAAACGTCCCTCGCCGACTTCGCCACTCCTGCAGACGAAAATGTTCATATTCCTTTCAGTTTCGATCACAATTTTCCAAGCTGGCACCGAGATCCTGACTGTGCAAAATCCATGTTCGGGTCGTTCGCTCGATCCGTCATTGATTCAAATAGTGATGGAAAATTTGAAGCTGGAGCCACAAATGATGGCCAAGGTCATTTCAACTCGATGGAGAAACCGAAAGCCGAAGGTGAACGGACCAGTAGTACGACTACTTCGCTGCTTCAAGAAGCAGCTATCCCCGAGAAGTACATTACACCCAAGAATCAGAGACTTGAACATATGATTATCGCTATGGGTCTAAACCCGTTTCCTTCGGCGTCAACGCTTCATTCCGATTTTGGAATCTTTGAGGACAAAGGGCAGGGGAAGGTGCAATCCAGCAAAGAGCATGACATCACTCATACTGGGCTGGCGGCTCTGATGAACACAGCGATGAGTCGAGAGTCAGTGATAAGCGACTTATTGTCTTGGATGGAGAGCTCTTCGTCCATCAGTTCTCGGTGAAGGCGATGGATTGGAGAGTATATACTCTGGTTTTGATTTTTTGTTACTCTGGGCATCTATGTCAGTATCCCTTACGGATATTTTTCTCCTTGGATTATTAAGTTAGAGCGAGCATCATAATGATCCATGAACAGAATGTGAACAAGCGAGTACGAGGGGATGCAAAAGTTTCCCGACCTATATTGAGAACAATAATATATGGTTCAAAACCACTGCCTATAAAGGACAGTTGCTATTGCGCAGATTCCTGGTCGGAGGGGCTGATCGTAGGTGCCTTCACGAAACCAAACTATGTTAACCGCAAGTCGGAGGAGCATGACCATTATAATTCCACTACCCATCCAACTCTGACCCAAACAAGATCCATCGGAAAAATCAATTATCATCGATAATCGCTGGTATATAAAATGTCAAAACGCCACCAACTTCGGCTGAACCGCCAAAGTACACGTAGAGAATCAAACAATGGTTTTCGCATATACCTAGGTGACCGGTTAGAAGCCACTTACCATGGAAAAATGAAGACTTACATGCAATTGTCGTCTTAGAAATGACGTGGCAGTTAAGGAACTTGAGAAAACTACGGATTGACACATGAACAGTAAAGATTTTGTCTATATCAATTTTCTCATCGGCGGATGGCTCTTCGTCAACATCTAGAGATCATAATGAATAGAAACAGGTGTCTGAAGGAAAGTCAACACGTACATTTCGGATTGGTCAGGTTTTTCCACTCCGTTCGGACATGTGCCATTTCTGTGCGGATTGCTAGTTGGAGTGTGCCGTTATTGTTAGCCCGCAAGGCGAGTATATCGGACATTGGGCGAAGTCTTTCTACAATAGTGCGGAGTTTATGTAGTGGGGGAAGGAGAATATGCGTCTAGAAATCCAATGTTACTCTTCACTTCTCATCCGATGAAGGATCAACTTGCATTTTCTTCAGGACACAATGGCTCCACGAGCTTCGCTACTTCGTGGGGCTTCAGTACATCAACAAGTACATCATGAGAGACCTTGGCATCTCTCCCTATGGAGTTGGTAATGATGATGTCGAATCTCAGGACTGCACGGTCATTCTTCTTTGCTAGCTTCATGACGGTTTCTTCTGCTTGATAAGAAGATGCAGTAGCTGAACGCAAGGCAGCAAGAAGAGCTTCAGAAGATAGAGCCATGGTTATTTCATTATCTGAATTGGATTCAATCCTATAGTCGGTGAAAATGGACTCTACTTTGATCAATCTACCAGATGCCTTAGATGTATGCTTATGCTTTCAAGGGGGCAAGAAGACCTACGACCAGACTTGCATGCCTCCTTCATTCGCCTCGTGATTGCATACAATATGTAAATTTTCAGGCGTAAATTTGAGAGTAAATCGCTTCTGAAGCTTCTCTATAGACTGAGTGATTTCTAGCTAATATTAGCATAATTCCAGAAACATGAGATCGTTAGCTGACTATGAAAGACCGATATTGATACAATTGTTGCTCGAAAACGCATTTCTAAGGGCGTTGAATTGAATTCCTTTGTCACGCATCCCCATCGTGACCATCACGCTGCTCCTGCATCTTTATTCCCATGTCGAGACATATCCTGCCCCATGCCCTCCGAACGCCAGCCATAAAGAAGCTCGAGGGGAAGAGAATTGTTCTGGCATCAAACAGTCCCAGGAGAAAGGAAATCCTCAATACTTTCGTTCGTGCATCTTTGTTTTTCTGACATTCAATTCAACCTCTGTCTGTGGCTGCGCGAAGTGGATTTAGGGTCTGGCACCAGATATCGTACCCTCAACATTCGAAGAGAATCTTTCGTCCAGCTCTTTCTCGGACGTGCATGAATATCCTGTAGCGACTGCTTCACATAAGGTTGCTGAAGTTTATGAGCGACTTGTGGTGTGCACTCAAGCTCCACTGCTCTCCGACTACCGATTAAATGAAAATTTAGCGAGAAGACCCTGATAATGCACCTGATCTTGTGATTGCAGGTATGGCCAAGCCATTTACTTGTCTCTAAACTGTAGCTCAGGACTTTGTGGATAGCCGATACTATCGTGCTAACACATGCTTTGCCATCCACTTCCCAAACATCTTATACTGTCCTTCCGCAGATCAACCAGGAGTTATTAGAAAAACCTCTGAACAGGTCGGACAATCTGAGGATGCTCATGGACATGAATGGTGGTGTTTGTGAGGTGGTTACCGGCGTCTGTGTTGGTCAGCTTCCATCCTCGTATCTCTCGACATCTGAGTCTAATATATACATGTTTTCTCATGTAGCGTATCCTGTCATATATTCACCCGGATACACCATCAAGTGTGTGCTCATCTCGTGGCTTCGAGTCTCCGCTTTGACAATTGTCCCGTAGATCAATCGATGAACGGACTTTGGTTTATTTTGCCGACAACCCAGAGTACCTTATTCAGGCATACGTTGATAGCGGGGAAGGTGTCGATCGAGCTGGAGGTTTTGCCATCCAAGTAGTGTTACCACTCTGATAGTTAAAAATTGACTGACTGGGGCAGGGTCTAGGAGGTATTCTGATCCGCAAGATTGAAGGGGACTATCAGAATGTCGTTGGATTCCCTGCTGCTTCATTTTACAAGTTACTCGAGATGCTTGTAGAGGAGGATCCGGACTTCTTAAATTGAGAATAGCCTTTTCACCACATAGTGCAGAATTCTGAATAAAATGGAAGGCCTCAAAGGTGACTGGGTACTTTGAGTAAGTATGTCGTCTCATGTTCGGCCTTGGAATGCTGTTTTAGAGGTTAGACGAGTGCAATTGGTTTGATTTTCTGTTCCCAGCGATGCTTTCTCGATGCTTTCTCAAACTTATATCTCTTACAGTGATGATACTGCATTTCCTAATTTCTGGGCCAATCGAATCAACACCCTCCACACGGACTCTATTTTGTTAGGATGTGGGCAGCCGGCTCGATACAGCAGTGCCCCTAAATTTTGAATATACTGTACACGCTATAGCAACTGATCCTTCTCACTTTCGTAAGCTCTGTAATCTGTCTGATAATTCCTGGCAATACCCCTCCTGCCTTGCTCCAAAACACTCGGCGCATCTTCGTCCATCCGTACTTCGAGGCCTCTATAGGTCCTTTCCTGAAGAAAGTGCGCTGGAGATGGAAGAATCAGTTTTCGACAGCTTCCATGACGACCCACAATACCTGCAGCATCGTCACCCAGTCTGGAGATGGCGGAATTTTGATCACGGAGGATTATCGAACCAGACCCAGTTAAGTTTTGTGCTGACTGTAGCGTAGTCTCAATGCCTGCAACATATCGTTTTGCATGTCGATATTTTCCTGTGACAAGAGAAAACTGGGGTTTATCAAAATCCTGTTGTGCATCTCCTTCGATAATCTCATTGTCCACTTTTGCACGAGAAAGTTTATCATCTCTACTTTCATCAACGTCCTGCCTGTTATCCTCTTTCCCCTTCCCTCCCTCCATTACCTGATCGAAATCCAACACATATCGCCCGGTCCAACTAACCTCTTGCTTCAGTGACACTTCCATTTCATATGGTGTAATGATAGGTTTAAGAAACTCTTTTGACTCGATCAGGCTATTTTCAGGGCACGCGACTAGAACAAAACACTCAATTTCGAGGAAATTGGCGAGTTTAGATTGGGTAAGTCTGCCCACAGAGATCACGTAGGATTTTTTATGGTGTGAGGCGAGGAGTTTGCGAAGGTATGTTATCAGAGGTAAATAAGATGCTGAATGCACCGAAATTAAGTACATGGTTCGTATGAGAGTGCAAAAAAGACAGACCGACACCCAGTGTGCCTACGAGAATCCCGAAGACGTCGGCATCTCTTGCCTTCTGGACGACTACGTATCGGCGCATAAGCATTTTGTTTGTGCGATGAGATTCCAGTCTGGTGCTTCCAGTGCATGGATCATACGAGAATACCTGGTGGTCGAGAGGTCGAGTAAGTTCTTGAGGAAGCATAGTGCATTGGGATGTAGACTGACATCACAAAAGGCGTGAGTCATTAGGAGGTTTGTTAAGGAAAGACTTTCGCTGCCGATGTAAAATACGAGACTGAAATCCGAGATTATCGTCGAGTCAGTGGAAGTGGTCGCGGAAGGTACTGATTTAGAGGCATATTCAACGTATTGAATGGTAACATTGAATGGTTCGAGGGCAACTCGTAGTTGGGTCAAGATAGATCCTATGTAGAGCGATGGCAAAATGCGAGTCAAAGGAGGCCAGCCAGGCATACCTGCGAGATGTGTATAACCAACTTCGTGACGAAGGAGTGCCATTCGCGATGGGTAGTCCGAACCATGGGACTGGTACGCCTCTACTAATACTGACACGCACCGCTGGATATCGAGTGGTTTTTGTCCAAAGATGTAGACAATTGGAAGGCGAGAGGTCCTATTAAGACTGAGGAAAGCACAGTTTTTTCAAGGGTTAATTACTCACAAACTCATACAAGCGTGGCCAAAATGGACTATCGCATCAGCATTAACGTGCTGAGCGGCTACTTCATCAGCGCAGCAGCTACAAACAGCATGTTAAGCTCAAGATATAGCAAGTTTGTATTCAGGATTGCGCGCCTGCCGTATGAAGTGTCTGCGAGGACATAAAGGTCCCTTCCAGAACCCAGTTTAGACCTCAGGCGCCGATATATTGGCACAGAGTCGTGTAGAAGCTCATCAGGAAACTGAAGTGCTATCTATGATGATCATGAACTCAGTACGTTTGAACTATATCGGAAACGTACCCGCTTGAAGTCGTTGTGAGTGATCTCGTCTGCCGTTCTCCGAATATCATAGAAATCATCGAATTCATCGACGGACAGTCGGTCGGCTGTAGTGTCCGATCTGGTATAGATTGTACACGTAATTGAGCTTTCATCTGCGGTAGAAAATGCGGAGGCCTCGGCTGGCATGATTATCAGAGCAGAACTTGACGTAATGTGACGACTGTGACGACTGTGACGCATACTTTCGTCCTTTTGTCATCTACTGAGGGCGCGTGGTAAATGAATGTCCTTGACACGGCTATTATGCTCAATTTTTATGTTTCCCCTAGGTATTTTCGTAATTTGCCTTGATGTCCAATTCCAAAGAACGGCACTACTGGTCACAACTTCGCGCAGCACTGACGGCTGGACAATGGTGTTCGAGTTTTCCAGCTAAAACACCCAATGGTGCCCCTCTGCCGTGGTCTGAGCTGTTTCGCAAGTTTAACAAGCACTGCAGAAGTTCCCAGGATGTTGCTGAGCTTGCATTTCATACCAGAACCCTTGGAGCACTCTTGGCCATGGACACAGACGATGAGGACGTGACCGGAAACCAAATTTATCCACCATTGGATATAGGGAATGAATGTATTATACCATCTGGTCGCGTTCAAGAAATCTCAGTTAACTACGAGAAGTTAAGAGGTATGCAAGCTTCAAATGTGAGTTCGAGTTATCGCGTAGACTGCATGTCTGAGCGTCCCGTCAGTCCCTGGATTTCACCCTTGCCTACTTTGCTTACGCCTTGAACAAACCAGAGGAATGTCTCGACCACCTTGGTCGAGCTTCTGATATCTTGATGCTGCAGAATCACATTCCAACTAGCACTAGCGAGCGGCCTCAGGCCAGTGCAGGTGTGTCTATTCCTATAATAACCCAAGGGTGGCTCGGTAATTTAATTGACAGCGATCTTCGTAAGCCTCTCTGACTCTTCACCGCCCGAAATACAAGATGGCCGAGCATGGGCTATGGCAGAGACCTTTCGTAGTATCTGTCTACAAGGCTTGTGATCTATTTCCTGTCAAGTTCATCCCTCACAATGTTCTATTCAGGGATGTCGCACGAGAAACTATTCCCATCAGAGTCCTACCGTGCTCTCAGAATATATCATTCTGCAATTCCTCTCTTCACCACTGTCGTTTCCGAATTCCCATCACCATCCTTAACACAAGGTACGGGTAGCCTGGATTTCACCCCTTTTTATCAATTACGCGAGATGTGGAGATGGGCTGAAAGACTCCTATGGCGTGCTGTCGTTTTAAGTGCACGACTTTGTGAAGTGCATGCGAACGAAGCTTCTGATGCAACTGAGTCACTCTGGGAGTGGTTTGGCCACTACGTCAAATGTAGTTCTGGCTGGCCCGCCAAATTTCGCACTGGCCATCGATCTGCCGTCATCTCCATTTATCTCCGTGCATTCGTCCTTCGTCATCGTGTGCTTTCGCAGTCTCCTGTTTACATCTCCAAAACCCCCGCTTGGCTTCACGAAGCACGAGTATTGTGTGCGGATTACCGCATGATACTCATCTCCAGCACAAGTTTCCCTCGTGCACGGGAACATAACGTTAAGGTTGAGGAGTTTGCAGACCTCAGTGTGGCCATATGGGAAGCTGCTGGGGGGGCGGGCGAGCATGCAGGCTGGGTTATCGATGTACGTCTTCAATCTACTTCTTTATCTCTAGTAACTTCTCCTGGGTTAGATCCTCTGGTGGGCAACCCGATATACCTTCAATTCTCCTCGGGTGTATAGACACATGACCCGTCTTCTCCACCTGTCGGGGGATACGCCTCTTGCAGTCCGCACACTCAAACTTTACGTTCAAACCGTCAGCAAAGCTTACCAAGCCAGCATAGAGGGTGTACGTGAGGACCTGGATTCTGACAGTGATTGGGTTCAGATCTTAGTGTTCGGCATTCGAATGATATGCTGCCACGCTGCTGCATCTGGCGACCCGGAGAGTATCGAAGATGTGAAGTACGCAGGGACTTTGATCGGAAAAGCTAGATCGAGGTTGGCCCAAGATAAGCCCTTGTTGATCGCCAGCCTGCACCTCGCTGAGGGAGTATGGAACTCTGTCATGGCTCTCAAGGGTATGACCCTAAATTATATCTGATACCATTCTGTATTTATCTTCCCGAGTAGAAGAGGATCCATATACGCGTCCACGACGCCTTCAAGACGCACATCACAATTTTATCCTGTCGGTCCAGACTGAACCCACATCCTCCGGCTATTTCCACCTCGCTCTCTCATATGCCCGCTCGGGACCCTTCCAAGATCTTGAAAAGGCTGTTGAAAGTTCCTGTCTGGCCTTGAAAGCTGATCCCAAAGAGATCCGGTATTGGCATCTCCTCGGCTTATTGCTTACCGCCCAGGAAAGGTGGAAAGAAGCGGCAGAGATTCTAGAGAGAGGTGCTGAACTCGACAAAGAAGTATCTGGAGAATTGGAAGACGAAGATGACGAAGAAGGGGGCACTGATTCTGAAGTCGAAGCAGGATTTCCGATCGCTGCCAATAAATATGCCCCTGAGGCGACGGTTTCACCTCGACTAGTGAAAGACAAGTCATTTCTTGCTTATAGAATGGCATATGCTCTCGGAGAGATGGAGACAACGATACCACCCGCGTCAGGATTGATAAGATCAGTACTTGAAAAGAATCCACCATCAAAGAGGGATATTTATGAATATAGTTTGCAGTTGCGGATGACGCAGGTGGCCTTGAATGAGGCTGTCAATGGTCCGGAGGGTGCGGAAGAGAAGTGGGTAGAGGTATTTTCTTGGATTGCGGGGAAGAAGGAAGTATTGCAGTCATCTGAGCGTAGGTCTTGCCTTGTCTCATTGTCCTGTAACAGATTATTGATCATCGTGACCAGAGTCCCACCGACAATCACTAGATAGTGGTGCCCCACAAAGTACAATGGACAAAACTCAAATACCTCTCTCCGTGGGCAATACACCAGAAATTGATCCTGCATCACATCTCGAATCGACTCAGGGTCAACTCGTTGCACCTATCACCATTTTACCCGCAACACCTACCACCGATAATTTTCAGGAGACCAGGAGCCCCATGGAAGACTTACTATCAGAGAACAGTGGTCGAAGTGGAGAAAAGAAGTTGAACGGTCTGCGGATAAAGAGGTCCATATCCATCGATCGCGGTGATTCGTCTATGAGCAAGAAAGAAAAGGTACAACAGATGTTAAAAAACCGTGTACATAAAGGTCGGGCAGGTATTACGGCCGTGTCTAGGAAGATTGGCCATGGTGTTTCGAAACATCATCAATTGCAATTGAGAAGAACGAACTCTACCCCTGGTATGTTTCTCTCCTCTTAGCTCCCTGGGTCCTTTGCAACGCCATCGAAGCCGACTAGTGTTACTTGATGCCGCAGATTTTCACCAAGTGATCAGAAATGCATCGTACCAAGCATCATCTATCCACTCTCGTCGCCGCCTCGGCTCATTTCTTCAACTCAGCTATAGGACGCCGACAGTGCCGCCACTGCCACTGCCACCTCCACCACCTCCCCCACCCTCACCAACATCACAACAGGTTCTGAAGCTGAATAATCAGCAGGCAAAAGAAAATCGCCTGTTGAGTAACCTTTGGCTGATGTCTGCGGCAACTTTCAGGAGGCTTGGCAAGATTGAACAAGCGAAAGGTGCCATACAGGAAGCTGAAGCGAAAGACGAGAGCAATCCAAGCGTTTGGGTTCAGGTATACCATGTTCCTTTTGATGGGTCCGGTGTTCATTAGTGTCAATTCAGCTCGGACTGTATTACCTCGCTCTTGGATTCCGCGAACAAGCTATTGAGGTCCTTCAAAAAGCATTGACTATCAATACCGATGACATACCAGCCACTGTCCACCTGAGTCGAATATGCCTCACTCCACCATCACCGTCAAAATCATCACGCCAGCGACAGCAGCTACCACGACAATCCTCATCTCCTTTCTTCCCTGCTCAGTTCACTGTGAGCGACAAGTTCCTTTCTTCAGCATTGAAATGCAACCCCAATCTATCCAACTCCCATAAAAATGTGTCAGTGGCTCTTGACGTTGAAGACCCCGATCGTGGTGTAGATCTCGCTGCAGGCCTTCTATCTCATCTGACGCAAGGTAAGGGGTGGGACATTCCCGAAGCGTGGTACTTTTTGGCGAAGGCATACGGCGTACAGGGAAGAAAAGAGAAGGAGACAGAGGCACTTCAAGTTGGATTGCGTTTATCTGAAGGAAGGGGGGTTAGAGAACTTCAGAGTGCGATAGGATGGTGTATTTGATCAAGTAATGTATTATCCGTTTCACATTCTGTACCATATTTGATCCTATGAAATGCTAGGTATAAGCTTCAGGACAGAAGAAAACAGAAGAAAACGGAGAACTTTCGGCTGACTAAAACCCTGTGAAGTAGAAACAGAGCAACAATGCAGACCTAATAACAATGCAGACCCAATAGGAAAAGGCAAGAACAGTACCAAGTCCAATGGATTTGCCGCAGAAAGATCGGACCAAGGGTCAGATTTTTCGGTAAGGTCAAGTAATTTTTTGAAACCCATGTTGAGCAGCGACGTCCAATCACATCCTTCCTTTATATCACCATCTTGCACGGTAGCGCCGAATGGAAAAAATA
>Ga0157367_1001372_pt1 | contig 10694 bp, 11 predicted proteins | sample AttbisABBM2_FD_113142 | JGI IMG/M metagenome (GOLD analysis project Ga0157367, IMG submission 113142) | Fungus gardens microbial communities from leaf cutter ant in Botucatu, State of São Paulo, Brazil - Atta bisphaerica ABBM2 | ecosystem: Host-associated > Fungi > Mycelium > Unclassified ...
CGTTAGCCATGGCTTCAATCGTCCTAAAATTATTCGAGCGAATCGGGTTTTCCTTGCCGTGCCTGCCTGGCGGCGTGATCGCACGCCGCGCCGGGGCGCCACGCCATCCATGCAAGCGCCGGGTGGGCAAGCGCAAGCGGCTCGGAGCACGGCTTTGGCCGGAAGAATCGACTATTCTAGCAAACAATTTTCCCTGTACCTCCAGATCCGCGCGCCGCGTGCGCGCAGCCGCCGCGCGGCGCCCGGCGACGCACGCGGATCGCCGTTATGCCGCGCGCCATATCCACGCCGGCCCGCCATCCTGTAAGCTCCGATAGAGATCCCGCCGTGTTTGCGCGGCGCCGTTTCGTCCGACCAAACCAAGCCTTACGGAGACACCATGCCGCATCACCCGTCCGCGCCTGTCGTCGTCATCGCGCCCGATTCGTTCAAAGGCTCGCTTTCCGCGGCGCAGGTCGCGGACGCGATCGCCTCGGGCATCCGCCGCGCGCGGCCCGACGCCGTGGTGCGCTGCTGCCCGATGGCCGACGGCGGCGAAGGCACGCTCGACGCGATGCTCTCCGGCGGCGGCACGCGGCGCACGATGCGGGTGGCCGGCGCGTCGCTCGCGGCGCGCGACGCCGCGCTCGGCGTGATCGACGGGCGCACCGCGATCGTCGAGACGGCCGAGATCGTCGGCATCACCGATCCGGCCGGGATGAGCGTGCCGGTCGACGCGCGCAGCACGCGCGGGATGGGCGACGCGATTCGCCAATTGCTCGATGACGGCGTGCGCCGGTTCTTCGTCGCGCTCGGCGGCAGCAGCACCAACGATGCGGGCGCGGGGCTCCTCGCGGGGCTCGGGCTGCGCTGCCTCGATGCGGCCGGCCAGCCGGTCGAGCCGGTGCCGGCGCGCCTTGCCGAGATCGTGCGAATCGACGCGTCCGGGCTCGACCCGCGCGTCGCGGAAGCGGAATTCATCGGCATGTCCGACGTCGACAACCCGCTGACGGGCGCGCATGGCGCCACCGCGGTGTTCGGCCCGCAAAAGGGCGTGACGCCCGAGCAGGTCGCGACCCTCGATGCGGCGCTCGGCCATTTCGCCGACCTGCTCGAAGCGGCGCTCGACCGCCGCGGCCGCAACCTGCCGGGCGCCGGCGCGGCGGGCGGCCTCGGCTTCGCGCTGCACATGCTCGGCGCGCGCTTCGAAGCCGGCGCGGAAGTCGTCGCGCGCCAGGTCGGGCTCGACGCGGCGCTCGCGGGCGCCGACTGGCTGATCACCGGCGAGGGCCGCTCGGACGTGCAGACGCTGCACGGCAAGGCGCCGTTCATCGCGTGCCGTCACGCGCAGGCCGCTGGCGTGCCGGCGTCGCTGCTGTCGGGCGCCGTCGACCCGGCCGCGCTGCCGCGCCTGTCCGAACATTTTTCCGGGTGCTTCTCGCCTGCGCCGGGCCCGATCACGCTCGACGTCGCGATCCGCGACGCCGCGCACCTGCTCGCGAACGAGGCGGAGCAGCTGACACGCCTGAAATACGGCACGCGCTGACCGTTGACCCGAGCGCGCGATACAGGAACAATCGGGCCCGCCCTTTTTCTTCAGGATTCGACATGAAAGGCCGTCAAGCCGGGCTCGATCAGTATCTGACCTATCGCCTCCACCTGCTCACGAAGCGCTCCGACCGCGGGATCGGCGAAGTGTACCGGGACAAGCTCGGCATCTCGCTGCCCGAGGCGCGCGTGATCGCAGCCGTCGGCGCGTTCGGCCCGTTCTCGATCATGGAGCTCGCGCGCCACACCAACCTCGACAAGAGCCAGGCGAGCCGCGCGGCCGAGGCCCTGCTGCAGCAGGGCCTGCTCGAACGCAGCGCGAGCGAGGAAGACGGCCGGATCGTGCTGATCGCGCTGACGCCGGACGGCCGCGCGCTGCATCGGAAAATCATGCCGATCGTGCGCAAATGGAACGACGGGCTGCTCGCGTGCCTGTCCGACAGCGAGCGCAACACGTTCGAGCGGCTGCTGGACAAGGTCGTCGCCCACGCGCTCGAGCGCGACGAGTAACGCGCGCGACGCGCGATTCACGGCGCGCCGGCACGTCCGCCCGGGCATCATCCCGGCGCTCTGCCCCTATAGTCCGCTGTTCGCCGCGCGCTGGCGCAACAGGCCGAGCACCGCGTCGCAATACGGCGTCGGCACGCCGAGCTTGCGCCCCAGCTCCGGAAACACCCCCAGGATCGGCCCGACCTCGAGCGGCCGCCCCGCGTCGAAGTCCTGCAGCATCGACGTCCGGAACGCGCCGAGCTTGCGCGTCACCGCGATGCGCTCCGGTGCGCTCATGCCGGTGGACAGGCCGAGCTTCTCGCCGATCGCGGCCGCCTCCTCCATCATCCGCAGCGCCAGCGCGTGCGTGAACGGATCGTCGAGCAGCCGGTCGGCCGTCGAGCCCGTCAGCGCGCTCAGCGGATTCATGTTCATGTTGCCCCACAGCTTCGCCCAGATCTCGGTGCGGATCGCGGGCGTTACCTCGACGTCGAAGCCGCCGGCGGCCAGCGCCGCCGCGAACCGCGATGCGGCGCCTTCGAGCGCCGGCGCGGGCGCGGGCGCCCCGACGATCAGGCGATTGCCGCGCCCGCGGCGCACGACACCCGGCGCGTCGGTGCTCGCCGACAGGTGCACGACGCAGCCGATCGCCTGCGCCGGTGGCAGCGCCGCGGACACCGCGCCGCCCGGGTCGACCGCCTCGAGCGGCACGCCGTCGAGCGGCCCGGCACATCCGTGCGTGAACCACCACGGCAGGCCGTTCATCGCCGCGACGATCACCGTGCGCGGCCCGACGAGCGGCGCGAGGCGCGCGGCCACGCCCGGCAGCGCCTGCGCCTTCAGCGCGATCACCACGTAGTCCTGCACGCCGAGCGCCGCCGCGTCGTCGCTCGCGTCGAGCGCCACCGACGTCTGCGCGCCCGTTTCGTCCAGCACGCGCATGCCGTGCGCGTTCAGCGCGTCGAGTGTCGCACCGCGCGCGTAGGCGCTCACCTGCATGCCGGCCCGCGCGAGCGCGGCCGCGAGCAGTCCGCCGATCGCGCCGGCGCCGACGATTGCCGCGCGCACCGGCCCTGAATTCGTCTCGTTCATGATGGGATTCCGTCTCCTCGAAGCTGACGAGCATAGCGCTCAATGGTTGCGTACACAACCATCACCGCGCACGGCCATGCTCAGTCCCGCTCGCTGCCCGCGCCGAGCACGCTCGCGATCTGGCTCTTGTCGTGCATGCCGAGCTTGCGGTATGCGCAGCGCAGGTAGTGCCGCACGGTGGTCGGCGAGATCGCCATCTGCTGCGCGACCTCCTTGTGCGAGCGCGCGGCGCCGCCGCGCAGCGGCTGTGCGCCGGGCGGCTCGTAGTCGTTCACGAAGGCGGCTACTCGGAGGCATACGTGCCGTTCTGCGGGCTCGCGATCGTCGAGGCGCTGGCGGGAGTGCGCACCGGCGTCGCCGACCCGATGCTCGAGCTCGCGATCGCGCAGCAGCCCGGCGAACGGTTCCTCGCGTTCCAGCTTAGGCTGCTCGACGAGCTTGCGGCGTCGTTCGGCCTGTGATGCCTGCCGCGCGCGGCGATACGTCGTGCGGCAAGCCTTGCGCGATCGGCGCGGATGCGGTCTCCTGTGCGTTTGCGCTCACCGGGCCAGGAACCCGCACTCTTCCGATGAAACCGTCCCCGCACGAGAAGCCGCGCCGCCGGCCGTCGACCCTGATGCTGAATATCGTCGCGATACTCGTCGGCCTCGTCACGTTCGCGATCGGCGCCGGTTGGGTGATCTACAGCTGGATCGTCGACCGCGAAGCGCAGTATTTCGCGATTCCGCTGGTGTTCTCGGTGCCCGTGATCGTCGCGGTCGCGATCCGGAGTTTCTGGGACTAGCAGCGCCGCAACGCCAGGCACCGCGCGCTTCACGCCATTCCCGCGCGACCGCCTGCGTCGAACGCCAGCCGCGCAGGCGGCTCGCGCAGCACGCGACGGCGCCGGCAGTCGATCTCGGCAAGCGTCGGGCGCTGTCGCGGCACCGCCGCACGGCGGATCCCGAAGATCTCGGCGAGATTCGCGCGCGGCGCGTGCATCGGGATCAGCACGTCGGCAGGGCCGGTCAGCAACGGCGTCACGCCGGGGCCATGGCCGCTGACCGTGCTGTCGCCGTGCACGATGACGCCGATGGTCACGCGGCCCGATTGATAGAGCGGGCCGCGTCGCGTATCGGCATCGGTGATCGCCACCATGTCGCCGAAGCGCAGGCTGCCGAGCCGGTAGCGTTCGCGGGTCGGCCGGTCGGACAGCTGGATGTCGTAATCGCCGCGCCACGCGGTGTTCTTGCCGAGGCCCGAGCCCATCAGGCGCGACGGCACGAGATGGGTGACCGGCACGTGCAGGCGCCCGTCCCGCGCCAGGATGCCCCAGCGGCGCAGCAGGCGCGGCGCGCAGTTCAGCACCTCGACGCGCGGCCACGCCGGCAGCCGCAGCCCGAGGCCGTGCGACACGATCTGCACGCGGTCGCCGATCCGCAGCCGCATCAGCACGTCGGTCGGGAAATCCACCAGCACGTGATTGACGCCGCCGTGCTTGCCGGTGACCATCCCGACCTTGCCGCAGCATGGCCCGCTGACCACCCGCGCCACATTGCCGACGCACGCGGCGGTCATCAGCGCGTTGTTGGGGCCGTCGCGCGGGCCGGTCACTTCGCGGCCGTTGTTGTGCAGCGCGACGCCGGGCTCCACATGGTCGCCGGCGAGGCCGACGCACAGATCGCCGATCCGCTTGTTCAGTGCGATGCCGCCGGTGCCGGGCAGCACGCGCGCGACACCGTCGTAGCCGATGCGATAGGCCGACGCCTGGCCGACCGGATGCGCGATCTGGCCGGCGACGGTGGTGGCGACCAGCTGGTCGGCGTTGATGCGTGGGCCCGTGCGGCCGTCACGCGGGATCGACAGGCTGCGGCTCATCGCGAATCTCCGATAGAGGGCGCCGGCTCGCCGCGCCGCCATCGCGGCGCAGCAGCGCGACACGTTGCCGCTTACAGGTAGTACCACCACGCGCGCACGTCGTCCCACGGGTTCGCGGCCGCGATCCGGTCCGGCGTACCCGGCCCTTCGTCCGCGCAAGGCGGAACGGGCATCCACGCCGCCTCGCGCATCGCCGGCACGACGTTCACATGCAACGCGACCAGCGGCGGCAGCGCCTGCGCCAGGCTTGCCAGCCCCGCCGCCGCGAGCGCGTCGCGCAGCAACGTCCGTTCGGCGGCGAACAGCGACGCGGACCGCTCGTCCGGCAACGGATCGAGCAGCCGCGCAGGGTGGCCGATGCGCGCGAGCGCCTGCACCGGCCAAGGCTCCTGCTCCGCCATCGCGGCCGTCAGCACCAGCGCGCCGTCCAGCGCCGCCGACAACGCGAGCGTGTCGACGCTCGCCTCGCGGTGATCCCAGCGTGACGGCCAGATGCCATGCAGCGGCGCGTCTTCAGGCCGCAGGCGCATCAGCAGCGCCTCGGCCAACGTTTCGTAATCCATGACGATGCCCGGATCGGCGGCGCCGTCCAGCTGCGACTCGGCCAGGTTGTCGCCGATCCAGCGGAACGGCCACGCGCCCGCATCGGTGGCGTCGCGCAGCGCGATCCACGCGCGCAGCACGTCGGCCACCGGCCAGCGCGCGTCGGCGTCGTCGCGCTGCGACGCGGCGGCGAGACCGGGCAGCAGCAGCTCGCTCGCATCGATCACCTGCCAGAAGCTGCGCGTGAGCCACGGCTCCAGCACCCGCGACAGCCGCAACGCGAACGGCAGGCCGACGCGCGAGCCGAGCACCAGCGCCGGGTCGAGCACGCAAGCGAGCTTGCGGCTTCGCACCGAGACCAGCATGTCGTCCGCGCGCATGGCCGTTCACCCGCTCGCCGCGTCACGCGCTGATCGCCTGCGGGACGCCCAGCACGCTCTTCAGCGCAGGCGTCACGCCGGGGAAGCCGCGCCCTTCCGGCGTCATCCGGTAAGCCGCGAGCCACGCTTCCGCATGCGCGCCCATCGGCCGCACGACGTTCTGGAACAGGATCGGGTCGATCGCAGTCTTGAAATCGTTGTCGGCGACGAACTGCAGCATCCGCCGGCCGCTCTCGGCCATCTTGGCGCGCTGCGACGGCTCGGCCACCCCGCCGAGGTAGCGGTTCGACACGATCTCGACGACATCCCACTTGGTGTTCGCGTCGAACGCCTTCTTGATGTCCGGCGAATCCAGCAGCTTCAGCACCTGGATCAGGTAGTGCCCCGTCTCCATCGCCAGCGCGAAGATGTTGCCGTAGGTCGAGCGGTCCAGCGCGTAACGCAGGTCGAGGCCGATGCGCTGGATCGTGCCGACGCTGCCGAACGGCCGCTGGTCGATCAGCTGGCCGCCGCGGATCACCTCGCCGATCAGCAGGTCGCGGAAGTACTGGCCGATCGCGACCATGAAGCCGACCATCTGCCGATGGAAGTTGCGGTTGACGATCGCGCCGGCCGGCGCCTGCGCGTTGCCGTAGCTGAACGCGCGGCGATAGGCGATCATCCGGTCGGCCTTCTTGTAGCGGATCGGCTGCCACTTCTCGAGCAGGTACAGGCCGCGCGCGCCGGGGCCGCGCTGGATCCGCATCTTGCCGAGCCGGAACAGGCGCAGCAGCGTCTCCACCACCTCGAAGATCTTCATCCGCTCGTGCTGGTAGATGTAGTACAGCTCGGCCGCGGCATGCAGCTGGCTCGGCACGATCGAATCGTCGAAATCCGGCTGCAGCGACGGATAGGCGATCTTGTCGAAGCCCACCTCGCCCTGCGGGCCGAGGCCCAGCAGGTCGAAGAAGCCGGCGTCGCCGCCGCCGTTCGGCTTGCCCAGCAGTTCGCCGAAACGCTGTTCGAACTGGTTGGAGAACGCTTCCCGCTGATCGGGCGGCATGCTCGCGAGCTGCTCCTGCAGGAACGTGTCCCACAGGCGCTGGATCGTCTCGTTGGTCTGAAAGTTCATGGCCTACTCCTGTGAGCGAAGTCGATGCGCGGAACGAACGACGGGCGTGGTGCGGCGTGCCGCCATCAAGCGCCGCTCTCGCCGTTGGGGCTTTGCCGCGGCCGCGACCGCCGCCGGCCGTTCACCACCTCGACATCGGTGCGGCCGGTGCCACCCTGCGCCGGTGACGGCAGTTGCGCGTTCTGCCCCGTCACCTCGGCATGGATGCGGGAGATATCGTCCCAGGAGGTTTCGGCGTCGCGCGGAATGCGCAGGTCACCCAGCCGATTCAGCCGATCGACGTGCATGCCTTCGTCCACGAGCCACAGGCCGCCATGCTGGAAGGCCGCGAGCACGCCGAGACCGGCGACGTCGAGACCCTCTTGCGCGTTCGAGCCTCCCACGGTCTTCTCCATCCCGCCGAAGACCTGGCCGACCGGCACGCAGCCGGAGGCCATCTGCTCGACGATCGGCCGCCAGTTTTCGTCGGTCTGCGCCTGCAGCATCAACTCGTGGCGCAGCCTCGCGCGCGCCGGAAGCGGCACGGTCAGGCCCGCGTCCTCGACGTTCGGGTACCGTGGCGCCACGTCGTGCCAGCCTTCGGCGGAACCGGGATCCCAGTAGGCCGCGAAGCGGCTGTGGTGATGCTTGCCCGCCTTCTGCGGGATCAGCAGTGCCTGCAGGTCGTTCAGTTGCTGGTCGACGCTCAGCGATTGCCCGGCGTCCCGCGCGTTGTCGTCGAATGAACCGAGATAGGACAACGCGTCGACGTCCAGGGCCTGGGTCGAGGCTGCGGGCCTCGCCCAGCTCTGCGGGTAATGCGCCGCGAAGATCAGCACGCCGCAGGCCGCCGCCCGCAATTCGGGATCCCCGAAATCCTTGTCCCCGATCGCGTACAGGTCGATCGCGCGATCGATATCGAACAGGATCCGGTCGAGCACGATCTGCGCCTTGACCACGTTGTCGCTGCACATGCAGCGCGTCAGGCAGTCGATCGTCGACGCGAACTGGCCGCGCCGGTTGACCAGCTCGATCAGGCGGTTCTCCGCGGCGGTCAGTTGCGTCGAGCCGTACAGCCCGTACAGCAGCACCGTCGGCCGCGAGATCCGCAGCAGGCGGAATCCGCCGGAGTTGTTGAAGCCGTCGATGAAGAGCTGCAGCGCCTCCTGGAACCCGGCCAGCGCCGGTGACTGCGGATGCACCGCGTGCAGCGTGATCTGCACGAAGCGCTGGAAGCGGTTCAGCGGCGCCCACGCAGTCGCGCCCACGCGCCGCATGCCGCTCGTCGAGCCGCCGCCGGCCGCCTGCACGAGATCGTCCATCGCCCGCGCCAGTTCGGCTTCCGACAGCAGCGACCGGAGTTCGAGCTGGCCGCGCTCCTCGAGCACGCTGTAGAGCTGCCGGTACGCGTCGAGGCCGCGCGGCCAGGTGCTCTGGTTCAGCGATTCCTGCGCGCCGCCGGACAGGTTGCGCAGCGCCACCAGCACCGCGTCGCGGCGCGCCTGCAGCTCGGAGTACGGCACCTGCAGCAGATAGCGGCCGCCCGCGAAGCCGTTGTTCGCGAGCGATTCGCCCATCAGCACCAGCAGCACCGCGCAGACTTCGTCCAGGCTCTGCGCGAGATTGCGGTAGTCCTCGTTGAGCTCCGGCGTCAGCGCGCCGATCAGCCGCGCGAGGCGCGCATATTCGCCGAGCTGGCGGCGCATCGCGAACGCGCGGTCGCGGCTGTATGCGTCGAGCCCCTGCTGCGCGGCGCTCACGCCGTCGTCGATCAGGTCGTTGATCGCCGACTGCCACCCTTCCAGCTCGGGACGGATGTCCTTCGCGAGATTGCTGGACAGCAGCTCGGCCAGATCCTGGTCGACGTCGCCGCGCGCCTGGTCGAGATCGAGGCGGGTGGCGGTCGGGGCCGCCGCCGCAGCTGGCAGCGACGGCGTGTTGAGGAACGGCAGCCCGCGCGCTTCGCCGCCGATCGCCTGCGCACGCGGATTGTTCTGGTAACGGTCGAGCAACGCGCGGGCGATCTGTGCCGGGTCGGCCGGATCGCCCACTTTCAGTTCGCGCCGGATCAGGTTGTCGAACGCGGTGCGCTGCGCGCCCGCGCTCGCCGGCGCGCTCGTCCCGCCGGACTGCGGCCAGCCGTTGTACGGAAGATTGGCGGGGATGGACATGGCGGTACCTCGCTGGAAAGGGCTGGACGGGTGTGGGTTCGATAGCTCGGCTCGTGCGGCCTCACGCGGCGATCCGCAACCGCGGCGCGCTGCGCGGCGGCGACAGGTGCGCGGTAAGCGTCGCGGTCACGCATTGCGCGAGCCGCTGCGGCGCGATGCCGCCACCCGCGAGTGCGTAATGCGCGGCGCTGACGAGATGCCGCGGCGCGAGATCCGGCGCGCGCCCGGCGGCGAGCCGGCGCGCGCCGTCGCGAATCGCCGCCTCGTCGTCGGGGTGAAACGGGATGATGTCGACGAGCGCGCGCTGCGCGAGGTTGCGGCGGGTCTGGAACGCGATCTCGTCCACCACCTCGGGGATCAGGCGCGGCGCGCTCGCCATCAGCGGCGCCGGGATGCGATGGCCGGCGCTCGCGCGGTACAGGCCCTGCCAGACGCGCAGCAGCCGCGTCGCGTCGGCGCCGAAGCCGAGACGGCGCAGCATTTCGGCGAGCAGGTAGACGCGCAGGTAGGCCGTCGGATGCGCGCCGCCGGGCCGGTAGGTCATGGTCCGCGGCTGCGGATGCGCAAGGAAGTCGGCCATCCCCCACGCAGCGGCCGGCCCGCCGAGCAGGATCGCCGCCAGGTCCGCGAAGATCTCCTTGTGCCAGCGGCCGTAGATGCCGGCCAGGAACGGATCGCGCGCGCTGCCCATGATTCGCCGCAGCACGGCCTGGCGGTTTTCCTGCCAGATGCCGAGATCGGCCTGCAGGTTGTGCGCGACCTCGTGGAGAAACACGGACTGCCAAGGTTGGTCGCGGTCCCACGGAATGCGGATCAGCGGGAACGGATTTTGCTCGCCGAGCAGGCGCGACAGCTGCACGCCGCGGCGCATCGTTGCGGGCGAGTAGCCGTGCTCCATGTAGCACACCGGCTTCAGCAGCGGGCCGTCGAAGATGCGCGGCGCGGCCTGGCGGATGGCCTGGTAGCAATCGTCGGCGATCGCGTCGTGGGCCGCCAGCGCCGGGCCGTAGCTCGTGCCGCGCTGCGCGAACACTTCGTAGAACATGCCGAACAGGCGCCGGGCCCGGTCGAGCTCCCGCTCGACCAGCGCGATGTCGATCAGCACCCGCTGCGGCGCACGCCGCTCCCACTGCCGCAAGCCGGCGAAGCGCGCGCGGATGCGCTGCTCGACCTGCGCGAGGCGCGCGTTCGCGGCGTCGAAATGACGGGCGGACGGCGCGTACGGCATGTCCTGCGGGCGCAGGCCGACGAATGCGTTGTCGATCCGCGCCAGCCGCGACAGCCGGGCCGACAGGCCGCCGATCTTCGCTTGCAGAAAGCGATGCAGGTCCATGGCCGGCTCCGTGAGCTCCGGTGGCGGAAGGTTAGCGAACGCCGCGAATCGTGATGGTCACCGGGCCGCGCAGGCGCACGTGCCGCACGCCGCAATGCGGGCACGCGCCGGCGGCCGCACCCGGCAGACGCCGCCCGGCGGTGGCCGCCACGCGGCGCGCCACGGGCGCGATCGCGCGTGCGACCGTCCGCGCGCCCTGGCCGCGCGGCGTC
>Ga0157367_1001373_pt1 | contig 10692 bp, 19 predicted proteins | sample AttbisABBM2_FD_113142 | JGI IMG/M metagenome (GOLD analysis project Ga0157367, IMG submission 113142) | Fungus gardens microbial communities from leaf cutter ant in Botucatu, State of São Paulo, Brazil - Atta bisphaerica ABBM2 | ecosystem: Host-associated > Fungi > Mycelium > Unclassified ...
CATCTACAATCTATATGATGACAATCAGAGAGGTACTGCGTACACAGGAAGCAAGCGCTAGCCATCGGAGTAGCGGTGTGGGTGTATCCGTAACATTCTAAATAGTGTGTAATAAGAACCTTTGATGTTATTCCGAAGTGCCTCCAAGGTGAGCTTCAAATTGCATGCAGTGAACTCCGTACCACGGTCTGTTGGAGTGATTTGAAGTGGCTGAATGCGGCAGGCAAAGTGGCAACCGCAACAATGCGATCAGACGAGTTACAAGAAAGGTAACATGCCAAGGGTCCGAGTTCTACAGCTATTCATCCTCTTTCCTACCATGGTTCATCCCTCGCCCCTCCCTCCCCCCCATACCTCTTTTGTCCGAAAACTCTCCAACGATCGCAGCGACGACGGCGACGGCGACCTCGGTCTTGCGAACAACGCTCCTATCATCCAGTCCGTCCCTTCGTTATGGGGAATTCCGCTGAAATATATTTCGTATGTTTCTTTCCAGCAGCCTGATTTTGATTTAACTCACACTTACACGCAGGCTGGTGACGCTGGCCGTCCAGAACTCAGCGTTGGCACTTATAATGCATTACTCTCGCGTTTCGGCTTCCGAGTCACGAACATATTCAGCAGCGACTGCTGTCCTTATGAATGAACTCTTCAAGGGATTTATCTCACTTGCCATTGCGTTTATGCGGACGGATGTCGGTTCCATGTACGACCTGACGCAGGCGTCGCTTCCTGCTGGTAATAGAGGGGTAGTAGCTCGACTACATAAATTATGGAGGGAAATCTTCAGTCCAGATTGCTGGAAGCTCTCGATCCCGGCCATTCTATATGGTGTGTTCTTATCCGCTACCAGCCTAGGACAAGCTCAGATTTGAGCCTCCAGTAATTCAAAATAATTTGCAATACGTTGCTGCAACGAATCTGGAGGCCGCGACGTTTCAGGTCACCTACCAGATGAAAATCCTCACCACGGCCGCATTCTCAGTCATACTTCTCCGCAAGAAGCTTTCGACTGTGCAATGGATATCACTCCTATTTTTAGCGCTTGGTGTGGGTATCGTGCAGATCCAAGCCGGCGCCCACAATGACGCAGCAGGAAGCGCTCCTATGCCATCTATGAATGCGCTGAAGGGTTTTATGGCCGTTGCAGCAGCCTGTTTCACCTCAGGCCTGGCTGGGGTCTACTTTGAAATGGTTTTGAAAAACTCCCAGGCCGATCTCTGGGTGCGAAATGTCCAACTATCACTCTTCTCCCTCTTGCCTGCGTTGGCCCCCATCATTGTTACATATGGTGCACAAGCGACAAGTGAAATTGGAAGCTTCTTTCCGCTGTTGTTCCAAAACTTTGGGCCCTGGGCATGGGTAACCGTAGCTGTCCAAGTTCTTGGTGGACTGCTTACGGCAATGGTTATCAAATACTCCGATAATATTTTGAAAGGCTTTGCGACCAGCTTGAGTATCGTCATTTCATTCCTTGCGTCCGTCGCTCTCTTCAATTTCCAGATGACGTCCACGTTCCTTCTAGGATCTGTCGTCGTCCTGGTTGCGACATGGCTGTATAATTCTCAACCCAAACGAGTAGCAGCTTTCTTCCCTATTTCCTTACCAAAAGAACCTCTTCCCCTAACATTAACCTGGGTTGGAAGGCCCGAGAAGCGGCACATTGAGTCGGTGCGGTCACCCACCCCTGAAGCTTATCCTATACGTACTCTTGGCGGCCTTACCGCAATTTCGTCAACAACGTCCTTGTCATCGGTATCCTCCACACATACGTGCCTTCCTTTCACAGACTCAGAGAAGGCAAGGTTTACCTATACACGGTGATGCATCATCAAAGTAGATGTCCGTTGGTTCTGAGTACAATACATAATTTCCCTTATCGTTATGAACCATTGAACTCCTATCTTTTATTTCTAGAGACGAATACTACCTTTCTTGTTCACGTCTGTGGGCACAAAACTACATCCACTCATGTTTTCCACGAGTTGCCATTGCCGTCGGTAGTCATCTCTGGACCTCCTTTATGGATTGTCATGGTTGATTGTTCAGATTCGTTTACTTTTTGATCTTATTCAAACTTTTTTTTTGGCACGAGACATGTTTATCAAGGGGACTTTCAACTACTCAACAGCAATAGTAATTTCTAGCCATTTCATGCGAGTTAGAAAAGGAAAGGCTTGAATGCAAAACATAGTGAAGATAATGAGATAAGAACCGCCCAAAATTGCATAAGCTACTCAACAGCACAACTCAGATACAAATACACTACCAAACGCAGAACCGTGCTGCTAGATCCTTGGACCCATGAAACATCCATTTCTGTGATCACCCGCGTGCCTCTAAGCCGCGTTTGATAGCTATACACAAAAAATGGGTTCAATTCCATCCATTGCGATAGACATCATTCTACGTACTTTCACATGTATCTTTCGCATCTCCAAAGAGCATCTTGGTACCAGGCATATAGAACATAGGATTTGGTACATCAGCTATTATGACCATCGAAAGTCATCAGTCTCGGGGTTATCAACGATAAATAATCTCATACCATAACCACTGGCCAATCCGCGCTTCATCACGATCACCTGCTTGCTCTTCCATGCGTGGAGCACAGGCATGCCCTATTCCATGTTAGCCAGTGGAGTGTGCCTTTATAACTACTTACAGCAATAGCAGACCCAGGCTCAAGGGCGATGGGGTTGACTGTATCATTAGCACCAATAACTAGCGTTACATCAGTATCTTTAAAATCTTCGTTAATCTCGTCCATTTCGAGTACGACTTGGTACAATATTCAGTCGAACGAAGAAAAAGCCGAAGAATGTGGAAAACTCACTATCATAGGGAACAGATGCCTCGGCGAGAAGTACGTTGCACTGCCCCGGCATACGCCCTGCGACTGGATGAATAGCAAACTGAGATCGGCATGCACGTATTTAGATTCCGAGGGACTATTTGTGCGAATTGTCAAGGCTTACCCGAACATTAATCCCTTTGGCCCTGAGAAAGGCGGTAATTTCGGCGATGGCATACTGTGCCTTCGCCACAGCCATTCCATACCCGACGACCTGCATGCCGAGCGTGAAGCTTTGAGTATAGGTGTCCAATATGGGACGAGTATAGCTACCAAGATAACGCTATCAGCATTAGCCAGCGCCTCGACAGTGTCGTCAACAGTGGTTTTGGTAATCGAACCCTCAATCTTGGTTTCGGTAGTGCCCACAATTGAGCTGATACCTCCGAAAAGCACATTCGTAAGAGAACGATTCATTGCAACACACTGCGCCACATGGATTAGACACCGGAACTGAAGTAAGTTGAACTCTTCCTGACCATGATATAGGATAGGATTGAACCGCTAACGCCAATGAGGGATCCAACAGTCGTTAGAAGCGGGTTATCCAACATAAAACCTTCAGCCACAAGCGCGAATCCGCTGCAGATGTATTTCGACAATTACTAGTAAGTCCCACTCACAGAATCCTATACTCACGAATAGGCATTCAGGACGGTAATCACAACAGCTAGTAGACAAATGAAAGTGTCATGTCTTTGAGAGATTTTTTGCGAAGACGTTACACATACGCATATCAGCACCTCCAATTGCTGCAGTGGTCGTGTAGCCTTTAATGAAGCTGAGAGCTGTGCTTGCTCCCAGGAAAGAAGCAGCCATCATTGGTGTTGAAGGAACCGTTGAGATAAAACCAGCCATTGTAGCAGCATTCGCACCCAGAAGAGTTGAGTTCACGAGGTGCTTGCCAGGGAGCACCAGAGGCCTGCTCGTCATCTTGGCGGCCAGCTTGAGATATGCCACAATAGAACCCGTAAAGGTGATGCCACCTAGTGATAATCAAGCACGCAAACGACCAACTCGAGTTTCATACTCACCGATGACGACACCTAAGTAGGCAGTGACCATGTGCAGGATAGAAAGATGGGAGACATCCTGCAGAACACTGGCAATGCTTGTCAAAACAGCCGACAAGCCGACAATAGAGTGAAGCATTGCAACGGTCTGGGGCAACTCAGTAGCTGTCACACGCCGACCAATGAGAGTACCCAGAAGACCTCCAATGGCAGCAACGCCTGCAAATTGCCCAATGACTTCTATCGGGAAACCGACAGCAGAGAGGGAAGTAAGGACACCAGATCCAACACCGAGGATACCGAGAATATTCCCTTGCCTGGCGGTGGTCTGAGAAGCGAGACCAGATAAAGAACCTGGATCATCATGAACATGGTATCCGAAAGATATGCTAGGGTATCCATACCGATGCAGAGGATGCTACTTGTGAGGTAACCTGCCTGCACAAGCCCTGCCATTCCAGTGCTCGCCGCAGCAAGGAAACCACCAGTGAAAATAGCTGCAGGGACAGAGTAAAGCCAGGGATACTCCGGGGGGTCAGATGGACCTATGGGACAAATGAGAAAAATGAATAAGACATAATAACCAAACTTACGTTTAAACATGTCGAGCATACGCTTAGTGATAATGAAACCACCCGAAACGTTGATTGTAGCAAGTAAAACAGCTAGAGCACCAAGTACTTGGGGCAAGGTGCCAGGCAAATAACCACCACCCATGACAAACATACCAGCAACACCGACCTACAAATCTGTAAGCCTTCCTTGTTTAAACAGGGATGTAATCTCACCAGTCCAGAAATTGCATTGGTGACGGACATGAGAGGAGAGTGCAGAGCAGGAGTGACGCCCCAAATGACCCTATCAAAAAATGTGAGGAAGTGGGCAGGTGCTGAATCAGAGGTTTGCCTACCTGTAACCAACTAAGCCTGCAAGACCAAAAGTAAAGAAGCTATCCATAAATGCGGTGCCAGTGGCCTTTCCCAAAGCAACTGCAGTACCCATTCCACCAGTGACAACAGTAACTTCTCGTGTTGCCTTTTGCCAGGGAGTAATAGCTACAGAGACCTTTTCGACCGCCGCAGTTGGTGTTGGAGGTGTGACTGGTGGGGGAAGTGGACGAGGCGCCGGAGGCAAAACTTCACCTTTATGCACCACAATGGCGCCACGAACAACCTCATCTCCAAGGTCGATGAAGTATCGACCTTCGCCTCCCATCGACAGCAAGAATTTGGTGATATTGTTAGAATACAATGTAGAGGATTGTGTTGGTAGTCTGGAAGGCAAGTCTGTGTAACCTGCAAAAGGCTTTTGAGAACTATACAACAGGTGGAAGTTCCAGGATGCTCCTACCGATAACTGTAACCCCGTTATGTACTGCAATCTCACCGGGAACAGTGGCTTCGCAATTACCACCTGCTTCAGCTGCCAAGTCCACAACAACAGATCCTTGTTTCATTGCGACAAGCATCTCGGTAGTAATTAACTTCGGAGCTGGCTTTCCAGGAATGAGAGCCTGTGATAAAATAAGAGCAGAACGTAGTGACAGAGGTGATCAGACGAACAGTAGTGATTACGATGTCAACTTCCCGACATTGTTCTTCGAATAAAGCCATTTCTGCAGCAATGTATTCCTTGGACATGACCTTCGCATATCCACCTGCACCACTACCGTCTTCCTTGATATTGACTTCTAAGAATTCGGCACCGAGAGATTGAACTTGTTCACGAGCGGCTGGACGCGTATCAAAGCCTCGTACGATGGCACCAAGACGCCTTGCCTATCTCCTGATCAACACAAGAACTCCAAGAGAAATATAAATATGGAAGGTAACACACAGTAGCTACCGCACTCAAACCAGCAACACCTGCGCCAATAACCAGAACTTTGCCGGGAGGAATCTAGATTTTGTCGAGATCAACATAGCAAAAATCATATGGGAGATGTATACCTTGCTGTGAAGAGAGTATTAGGGTGGAAGAAAGTAAGTGTTTCTGAGCTCACCCAGCAGCAGTAACTTGACCGGTCAGGAATCTGCCAAAATGATTGGAGGCTTCCAAGACAGCTTTATATCCTGCGATATTGGCCATAGAACTGAGCGAAAGAAGTTTATTGTTTGCCACCTAGAAAGGCCCAGATACCTGCCTCAAAGCATCGAAAACTTGAGCACGTGAAATGCGGGGTATCATGTCCATCTAGATAGAGCTTCATGAGGAACTGATCACGCAGTAACATGGATGTAGCATACCGCGAAGACATTGACATTACGTTGTGCGAGGGTATCTACGATTGCCCTGTTTTGTGCCGGATAAAGGAATGATATTACAGAACTACCCTCTCTAATCCTTTCCACCTCCTGGCCTATCAATGGTGGTCGTACCTTCAGCAAAATGTCTGATTGCTTGAATAACTCGTCCCTGGGCACCAGGGCGGCACCTGCCGCAGCGTAGTGTTCATCCAGGAATTGCGCACCGAGACCAGCATTGTGTTCGACGAGGATCTTAGAAAAGCCTTTCTTGCGCAGCAGGGCGGCATTTTGAGGGGTGAGAGACACCCGTCGTTCGTTCGGGAAGATCTCGCGAGGAATACCGACAATCAGAGATGTGTAAGGAGTTCCCTGAGGCTCAGACGCAGGTATGGGTTTGGCAGTGGTTTGGAAGCATCGATGACCTGGAGAGAAATTAGGCGTTTGGTGTGGTGGATCAAAGAAAGCCGCCGACCCAGTTTGTACAACCTTGTGAAATTGGTCGATATGCCGAAATGTGGCACTCGGACAGACATTTCGAATACATGATGTGGCCCTCGAGCCATTCTGCGTTTCCGCAAAGATCACAGTGTACGACAAGTGGTAACCTGGCAAGCGAGCTCTTGTTGGGCGTATGTCCTCTAATACAATTCGGGTGTAGCCCGGCTGTATCAAGCCGTTTGACAATGATTGAAGCATGGGTGAATGTGCGGTGTGAGAAAATGCGCCATTCACGTGCAATAAAGAGAGAGAGAGAGAGAGAGAGAGAGAGAGATAGGGTTCTATATTTCTACACTGTAACAAGCAAACTAGTGCAATGGTCTGTTGCTGCTATGTACTACTCCAAGTGAAGTGTGAATGATTCATGTCGTACGACGGAGGTTCCTACACCACCGCCTATATGATCAAGCTGTTACCAAGTTGTAACTTGATCAAGAGTTACTGCCTATCACTGATCAACGGTATCTCATAGCCGTATTCGGGACTTGTGGTCACCGATTGACTTCTGCCAGTCATATCATCGCTAATAAAGGATGCTACCTAATTCTACAGCAGTACTCGTAAAACAAGAATAACAACAAGGTGCAGAGGGATTCTTGAATAAGCAAGAGACTGACGACGACGAAAGCGCAAACGGAGCCGATTGATGATGATGTCCCGAGGATGGTCTACTTTTCAATTACTCAGACTCTCCAGTCGAAGCGTTGAAAGGTGAAGGGACACAGTTCGACAGACTTCCGCCACTTGGATTAAGGAAAATGATATTGAGGTTAGCCATTTGCAATAATGCATCGTGCTGAGAGCATTCTAACTGACAGAAGCTGCTGCTGCCGGAAGTCACTCATTTTTTCCCGGGAAGCCAAGGATCAAGGGGGGTAGATCATATGAGACGATTCCGTATCGTGCGGTGAGAATGAATGCTGCTGCTGCTGACGAAATGTACGTATTATCTAAAAATATGGACGTTACATAGCTATTAGCCACCTGTGAAAGTGTCGTGGTGCATCAGACCCGCGGATGTGGTATCACCTGGTATCACTTCTCAGCTAACAGTCTTATCACTTAGTTCTCGTTCAAGCTGAACCAAATCGCATGTGTGTGGATGCTCCCAGAGATTTTGGGCAGCAGAAGGATCCATAGCCGGCAAGGGTTTGCGAGGGACTCCCCCATATCCATAGAGGCGCTCAAGAAGGTTCTTCGTCCCAGCGATTGAGGCTTTTGCAATGGTATAATCAGCCCGCGCTATTATCCCTTGTACTCTCTGAGCTTCCGGAAGGATTGATGGATCCTTTCTAGATGCTTCAGATAAGTGGAAGAGTTTCACAATTGAGCACTTCAGTGCAAAAGTAGGTCAGTATTTCGGGAGTATACTAGCAGGAGACAGGACTCACGGGCGCTAGATTAGCGAGTCCAGTGATGGCACCATGTGCATTCGCGAAAGTAGAGGTCGTGAGGAAATCAACGAATCCCCCCAGAACAAGGAAAGGAGCGTCGGCATTCCGACGAGGATAATTGACAGCAAAAGAGGGCTGGGAAACTTCATCGGCGATACGCGTCAATTTGCCAACGTTTCCACACCTATACGTGGTGAATTATGAGCAGAAGCCACAAGAGCAGAAGCACAGGCGTACGTGAGCTTGACACCGCAGATATTTGGACATTCTTTAGCCAAATCAGTGATCAAGTCGGAGTCGAGATCAATACCCCCACTTGCTCCGGGGTCTGATGATGGTTTAAGGATACTGCTTCATTAGAGTTCATTGACTTACTTACAGTTGTATATCATGACGGGGACGGGGCTCTGCTGGGAAATCTCACTCCAGTAGGACTTTAGGGCCTCTCGATGCGTTGTCAAGACACCGGCAAAATATCCACTTGCAATGACTAGAACATAATCCGCCCCTGCCGCGGCTGCATCCTTGGTCAACTCAATGGTCTCTCTTGTGCTACCCGACCCGGTGCCCGCGATAATCGGAATTTGCGTTAAGCCTGCACCATCCAGAGCTCTCCTAGCTGACTGAATGAGTGTGACCCTCTCGGCACGTGAGAGATGAGAAGCTTCTCCCATGGATCCAGCAATGACAGGAGCTACACCGAATGAGCCAAGTCGAGATACATGTGCTTCAAATGATCCTAAATCTGAAATTACAGAGATTCAACATTGGAATGACGGTATTACACAAATCATGCTCACCTAGGTCCTCAGTGTCTGGCAAGAAAAAGGTAGGAATAGGAGCGAATATGCCTGCCCTCAGAGGCCTAGAGACAGATGGATGACCATTCACTCCATTTACACCGTTTGTAGCCATTGTTTTGGAGTTGATGAAAGGATAATGAGCAGAGTGGGGAGATTGCGAAATGTGCCTATATATATGACTTTTCCGGCGAGTAATTGGAATAGTTCGGTCCGGGAAGGGCGGACCGGAGGACGATGCTCGGACCGTATGGAAAAGGCGGGATCTCACTTAGTGATTACCGCCCACATGTGCGCCGATATATCATTGTTTGGCGGTACGCCCGTGGTAAAGAAAAAAATGTCAGTCTAAGTTATATACACCATTAGTCTAATTGCCGCCTGAAGCTAACCTTCAAATCAGTTGAGGTATTAGACAACCAATGCAGGGGCGTCAAAGATTCCCTTAGAGGAGAAGAATTGACTCCTCTATCCCCGATTCAATAACTCGTGGATAAGTGACGAAGTGACAAGCTGGTACACGCCCCTTATATATCATTCTATCCAACAAAGATAGATGCCCATGAATGAAAAAGGGTTTTAGCCTAAATGCATTTGTACAAGCTCCTAGCGTGAGCGATCTGGGCGAATGCGAGGAATTATGGTCCCGGTACTGGAATAAGATATAGCCTGCTTACTTAAAAGCGATATTATTGATCAATGACCTCCAATCGATCCAGAACGTTCCTTTCCCATTCAGTCCGTCCTTCTTCGTCCGGTTCTTCTGAGGTGTCTAGTGCCCTTTGGAAGACATCCCAGGGCAAGCATGAGATGTCTCCTTCTTCAAATGGCTCACCCATGACAAATTTGCCTTGCCGCGACCGAGTTAACGTTACAACGTGTCCCGCAGAATCCAGATGATGTGCTAAGTCGTGGATGATGCAGCGAACATACGTACCACCAGAGACAGTCATCTTGAGAACAAATGCTGTAGGATTCTCCTTCGCACTAGGCGGTTCGACATCATCTTCGAGGGATACTTCCCTCTCGACACTTTTGAAAGTGGTTTTAATGGCTTCCTTTTCATCATTGCTTAGCGATTCTTTGGGCCAACTGAAGTCATGGTTTTGCCCTTTCCATTCAACGAGCTCCAGGGCGTGCACAGTCACTTGCCGTTTCTCGATAGGACGAGGAAGCGATATGCCTTCCCGCGCATATTCGTGTAGAGGCTTTCCATCCATTTTCAGTGCTGAGAAACTATTAAATAAGATATCAGCCTTTCTCTGTTCACACAAACCAGGAATTCTGTCCTTCACATTGGCGGGGTCTGCAAAATCTCACCAGTAAACTTGGATAATGCAGATTCAACTTGCTCCCTTGTGACATGACGCCATGGAGCAAGACGCACGCATTTTCCTTCGCTGTCATATGTGTCCGTTTCGCATCCAAGTAGGCAAGTCGCATGATATTCCTGCGCTTGTGCGTGAGTACAAATATTACCAGAAATCTGAAACTCGGAGACTTTAGTGCAGCCCAAGAATTGGTTCAAATGTTTAGTTCCTTTCCCAACGCCGACAACTATGATCCAATAGGTCAACTCCTGAGTCACTGCTCACATGCTCGAACGTAAACATACCGAGGACACCGTCCGCGAGGGGATCTAGTGTTCCGCCTTGTCCGATCTTCACAGGATCGGATCCACTCCGCTTTTTGGACTTTTTTTTCGACTGATCGTGCTTCACGAGTTTGTCTGCCTCGACAAACAAAGGAGATTTCGCGACGAGTTTCTTCACGTCTCTCAAAACAGACATGCTTGTTGGCCCGGACGGCTTGAGGACTCCGAACAGTCCAGACAGTGGAAAAGAGAACTTTGGCATCACTTCCGCCGTGTGTCTGTGTCAAATTTGG
>Ga0157367_1001378_pt1 | contig 10680 bp, 8 predicted proteins | sample AttbisABBM2_FD_113142 | JGI IMG/M metagenome (GOLD analysis project Ga0157367, IMG submission 113142) | Fungus gardens microbial communities from leaf cutter ant in Botucatu, State of São Paulo, Brazil - Atta bisphaerica ABBM2 | ecosystem: Host-associated > Fungi > Mycelium > Unclassified ...
CGCGGCGCGAGCGTCTGCACCTCGGCGATGATCTGCGACAGCTGCCCGCCGACCTGCTGCACGTCGAGCATGCCGCGGCGCACTTCCTCGGAGAACTTGTCCATCCCCATCACCCCCGCCGACACGGCCGACTGGATCTCCTTCACCGTCTGCTCGATGTCGTAGGTCGCCACGGCCGTCTGGTCGGCGAGGCGGCGGATCTCGGTCGCGACGACCGCGAAGCCGCGGCCGTACTCGCCGGCCTTTTCGGCCTCGATCGCCGCGTTCAGCGACAGCAGGTTCGTTTGGTCGGCTACCTTGGTGATCGTCGCGACGACCTGGTTGATGTTCAGCGCCTTCTCGTTGAGGATCGCGAGCTTCGCGTTCACCGAGCCGGCCGCGTCCATCACGCTGCGCATCGTCTCGCCCATCCGCGTGAGGCCGCTCTGGCTCACGCCCGCGAGCGTCGCCGACTGTTCGGCCACGCCGGTCACCTCGTTCATCGTGCGCAGCAGGTCGCGCGACGTCGCGAAAATTTCGCGCGACGTCGCGCCGATCTCGGTCGTCGTTGCCGCGGTTTCATTGGCGGTCGCCTGCTGCTCGCGCGATGTCGCCGCGATTTCGGCAACCGACGTCGTCACCTGTAGCGACGACTGCTGCGCCTGCGACACGAGGCTTGCGAGCTGTTCGGTCATTCGGTTGAAGCCGTCCTGCAGCGTGCCGAATTCGTCGCTGCGGCGCAGGTCGAGCCGCTGCGCGAGGTTGCCGGTGCGCATTGCGTCGTGCACCTCAATGAGCCGTGCCATCGGCCCCGTGATCGCGCGGAACAGCGCATAGCCGGTCGCGAGCGCGACCAGCAGCACGACGCTCAGCGCGGTCGCGAGCGTCGCTTCCGCCGTGTTGACCAACATGCGGATCTGCCGTGCCGAATCGTCGGCCTGGCTGCGGTTCTCGTCAACCAGCCCGTCCGCGGCACGGACTACGTTCTCCCACGCCGTCGTCACGTGCGCGAAGTTGGCCTGCGCAGCCGCGCGGTCGCTCGCCGCCGCATGCGCGGCGTCGTTCAACAGCGGCAGGTACTGGTCGTATGCGGCCCGGAGCGCGGCGAAGCTCGCTTTGTCGTCGTCGCGGAACAGCGTCGCCTGGTATTGCGTCGACGCCTGGTCGAAACGCCGCAGCGCTTCCGGAATCCGGTCGAGATCGCGCTTCGTGGCGTCCGCATCGCTGTCGATGAAGATCGCGCGTTCGACCACCGTATAGCTTTGATTGATCGCGGTGCGCAGCGACGTCGACAGGTACAGGCCCGGCACCGAATCCCGCTGGAGGCTGTCGGCAGCGGCGTCGATCGCCGTCAATCGGGTGTATGAAATCACGGCCATGACCAGCATCAGCACGAAGATCGCGCCGAAGCTGAGCACGATGCGCGTGCCGAGCGTGAAGCGTCCGCCGCGCAGCATGGCGGGCAAAGGGGGTGTGCCGGCGCGGGGCGTCACAGTGGCCATGTCTATCTCCCGTAGGGCGTGGGTCGTCTGGATCCGGCGGCGCGAAGTGCAGAGAAAACGACTCAGTCGCGGGTCGGCGCGATCGATCGAATCGTTCCGGATGGGTGTCCGATTGCCGACGCCCCGCATGCTGTCATGCGGCGCGTCTGATCGCAATCGAATTTTTTACGCATTGAGCCATGCTTTTTCATCCCATTAAAGATAGGTCAATACGCAGACGTTTGCGGAAGTTTGAAAGGACGCAGGGGTAGGTTGTTGCCGGTATTTCGGCCGGCCGACGACGGGGCGCCGGCGGCCTGAAATGCGGAACAATGACGCATGATCGAATCACCTGAAATCTAATTGAAATCTTTTCGGTGCGGGGATGCGAGCACGACTATCGATTTTCTTGCCGCCCAACTCTTGAAAGCCACGCAAAGACGCTGTCAAGTTGGTGAAGAGGCGGCGGGAGAATGAAGCGATGAAGAGGACGAAATGGCTCTGTCAGGTTGACGAGCGCACGCTAGAGGGCCGGCCGGGATTCACTAATATGTGAAGCTTCGCATATTCACGATTATGCTCAGTGCCGGATTATGCACAGCGGCGGCCGGAACGTATTGAGTGACGGACGTCTTGGACCGCCGCGGTGAATATAATCACAGGCTCTCGAGGAATGCCATCACCCTGTCGGTCGCGCGAAACCGCGGAGCAGTCTGCCCCGCCGGCTGTAGCCGATTCAGCGTCTTCTCCTTCAGTGCGAGATCGGCCTCCATGTAGATGTGTATCGTGTCGAGATGCTTATGGCCGAGCCAAAGCGCGATCACGTTCATATCGACACCCGACTGCAATAGATGCATGGCCGTCGTGTGGCGCTAATATACCCAACGATATAACCGGCATGCAGATTTTGTCCTCGCTAAGTTCAATTGTCGGGCTTCCGGCTAATTTGAAATGTCGCGGTGTTTGGGCTTTTTCCTGTCCTTATTCAAGGTGTTGGGGTGGGGCGGCGAAGCCGCCCCACGTTCCCTGATTCCTTCAACGCTGACTTCAAGAATGGCTTGATTCAGGTCGGCAAGCTCGATGGCACGCTGCTTCTTCAGCCCGATGAGGGCCTTCTTCGCCTGGACCTCGGCACCGCAATGGGTGCGCGACGGTGAGCCGGAAGCGCGGCGATCGTCACGCCACGCATCGTCATGGTGATCGTCCCAGTCGCGTTCATCGCCGGCGCTCCCAAGGGTGCAGGCGATCAACCTACAGGCCAAAAACACGACATTTTTATTTAGCGGAAACGGGGGTCCCTTTGATTTCTGTGCAATTCCCCGGTTGGATCCACCTCAGCAGGCCGGCGCTTTCCGTCCAGGCCCCAATTTAATAACAAAAATAATCATGGACTTGCTGACTATGTGATGCAGTGGGGCCAGCGGCAGGCTCCGAGCCTCGTATCACGGCGAACTCGGGACTCTTGAGATGGCCGAGCGGCTCAGCAGCAAGGTCATGACTGGCAATTCAATTGAAGGATTGACCTTCTTGTGCGATGCGACGATCGAAGCCGTGCGCAGTCGGCACCGATTGATCGCCGAGGATGCTGGAATCGGCATGCCGCCTCGACCACCCGAAGTCTGGCCGTGCAATTCGTGTGGGCGGTGCCGCGTCGTTGACGACCTCCCGCGCTTGGATGTCGCTTCCAATAGTGTCGTCGCTTCGCCGCCAGTTTCTAGCAGCATGGTCGATTCGACCGGCGTCACGTCATAACATCAACAATGACGCCGTCGGGTTCCTTGCCTATCTCGGGCGCGTGCACGCTCGTGCGGCAGTAAAAGGCTCCCCAAGCAGGAACAGTTCTGCCGCCCGGAGGTGGCCCGCACGTGCTGGTACCGAGAAGCTCGACCCGAATTCCGGTACCAGTCCCAGGTTGACGAACGGCATCTGGAACTTTGCGCGCTCTGCCGCGTAGACGAAATCGCAGTGGGTCAGCATGGTGGTCCCACCGCCGATTGCTGCGCCTTGGACGGCGACAACGATCGGTTTGTCGAACCGAATCAGCGCCTCGATCAGGCGGCCCTGCGGAAAATCGCCCAGCCGCGGCGGGTACTTGACGAAATCCTCGATGTCGTTTCCTGCACAGAACGCCTCGCCAGCGCCATGCCAAAGGACAACGCGGATTTCGCCGTCATCGGCGGCCTCGTTGAAGATGTCCGCTTTTGGCTACATAGAAATGTCCGCTTTCGGGCCGCGTAAGGTGACCGGTCGCCGGGTGTCCGGCGCCGGAGGCTGCGATGGTTGCAACGGAGCGGATCACGATGACGATGCGCGAGCTGGACCGATTCAAGGTCATTCAGGATGTATACCATCGCCATAGACTATTTAAAATTTTTATTCAAATTAATGCAATTGCACCTCCGAATATAATTGACTCCATAAGCGAGAAAAGCGTGACTGCGCCAGATATGCCGGCATCTCCGAATAGACGAAGAACGGAGTCAGCCCATAGCGTAAGCCCTGTCGATCACATTGCCGCAGAAAAGTCGGCCCCGCCTGTGTCGCCGCCTCCAGCAAGCTGCGTAGCGGCATGCCCGCGGTCTCATTGCGCACGACGTGAAGAATCGGATAGTCGACGAGGTACTCCAGCGACTCCGCGTTTCCGCGCCGGTGGACGCGCACCGCCCAGCTCGCCACGTCCGGTGCGGCGGCCTGGTCATTTAACGGTCCTGCCACGGTCAACAGTTTGTCCAGTGACCAGGTCGTCACGGCGGCATAACCCGGATGAAAAGCCACGATTGAAGCGCGATCGCCATAGCCAAATCGCGCGAGCACGTCGAGGTACTGTTCGAGCCGCTCCAGGTGCGCACGCACGCATCAAGCGATTGATTCAATACTGGTTTATCCGGTGTTCAAGCGAAAGGCGATCCGTTCGCGCGCCCGGGCATGCTTATTTCCGTCGACTCAATTTGTCGGATTTGATCAAGAATCCGGCGCAGCTTGCGCTTCCGGTTTCCATAGACTTACTCGCATATAGGTAACGATCCGTAATACAGCAGCGAGACATGCGAACCCATGGGAAGCGCACGTCTGAATGAAACGATTGCCCGCGGACGTGTACCGCACGGCGTCGGCCCGATCGCCGGACGCATGAGCATGGGGTGAAAGTCGGTCTAATTATAAGTTATGCGAATGAAACGATATTGACGAAACCCGGTGCCGATTGCGGTCGCCGGGCTTGATTGCGCGAGCGAGTCGCTTCGGGGAACGGTCCACGCGGCAGGACGAGGTGGGCGCGCCAAATCGCTAACGGGCGCGCGATGTTGGGGGGGCGTTGCCATGTGTCGATCACGGTGCCATGTGTCGATCACGGTGCCATGTGATCGGCGCGCGACAGCGATCGGAGTTATGCATACCGGTGCGTCGCAGGTGATGCGGGCACTTCGCCGTTCCGCGGGACGGGGTTGGGTAGAGGATCGAGAGGGATCCTCGATCGCATCGTCGCCGCATGAGCGTTCACGGCCACGAGCGATGCCAGTGCCGCGGCGGTGCATGTCGACGTTCGGCGATGTCGGATGCCACACACGATACGAACAATCAAGTACACGACCGATGACGATCAAGCTACGTGCGAACGCGACCACGAACAAGCCGGCGGCCATTGCCCTGGGGGCAGCGGTGGCATTTTCCCTGCCGGCTGGTGCGGCGGGCACGCCGGTGCTGACATCGCTGGGGCAGTCCGGCGGGCTATTGATTCCATACGGATTCACGCTGCCTGAAGGAACATTCGAGGGGCAATACAACAACTACATCGATCCACGGTTCGGGAAGCAGACGACGAGTTCGGACATCGTCTGGGGCGCGATCGGCCTGTTTCCGCACGTGGAGATATCCGGCGGTCTGGCGAACTATCCAGGCGACGTACGCACGACGGTGCCGGGCTACGACCACATCGTGCTTCGACATCTGATGGCGAACGCAAAGGTCTCGATTCCGAAGTTCTTCACATACCAGCCGGACATCGCGATCGGCATCAATGACGTTGGCGGGCAAACGCACTACTTCCGGTCCACCTACGGTGTCGTATCGCAAGTGCTCGGGCCCGCGACGTTGACGGTCGGCTACGGGCACGGCGACCGGCTCGACGGGGTGTTCGGCGGCGCCGAGCTTCGGCTGTGGCACACGGGCCTGTCGCTGCTGGCGGAGCACGATTCGAAAACGCCCTATGCGGGCATCCGCTTCCAATCGCCGCCGATCAAGTGGCTGGCCGACGCGAGCCTCGTGGGCACCGTGATGCGCTCGCTCAGGCATACGGACGGGATCGCGCCGCGCACGTCGTTCTCGATCGGCGTGCAGATTCCGCTCGGCAGGCGGTTCGATGCCGCGCGCTGCGGCGACAGCTTGTGCAGCGACGCGCCGGTTGTCGCGGCAGGCACATCGGCGCCGGACGACATGCGCACAGCGGACGACGACACGCTGCGACCTGCGGCCGCGCTCGCGCCGCTCAGCGCATTCACGCGGATCGAGCCTGCCACGCCTGCGGCGGCGGACGCGTCACGCGACGATCGAGTCATGCCGTCGCTTCACACGCCGCCGGATCTCGTTCGGACCGCCGCGCCGGCAGTCGACGCGGCGCCGGACCCGGCGGCGCTCGACAGGATCGTGCGCGCGCTGACGGACGCCGGACTCGAGCGCGTGCGCGCCGGCATGGCGGGCGCGGATCTCGTCGTCGAATATGAAAACCACCGCTACAACCAGAACGAGGCGGACGCGCTGGGCATCGCGCTCGGCGCGGCAGCGGAGTACGCGCCGAAGGGCGTCGAGACCGTGCGCATCGTAATCAAGAAGGCGAACGAGCCGGTGGGCGAGGTGAGCGTCGATCGGGCGGACTACGCGCGCTTCGTCGCGGGTGGCGCGTCGACCGCCGCCAGCGCGTCGCTGTCGATGCGCACGCGGCCGACGCACGATGCTGATTCGATTGCGTGGGTAGGCAACGCCCGCGCGCACGGGCTCGTACGGATCCAGATCGCGCCGGTCACGCACTACCTCTACGGCACTGAGTACGGCAACTTCGACTACTCCGTGGGCGCGAAAATCCAGGGCTTCGTGCCGCTGTGGCGCGGCGCGGAACTGTATTCGAGCGTGATCGTGCCGATTGCGAACAGCAAGAACATGGACAACGGCCGCGTCTACGACCAATACCGCTTGCGCGGCGGGCTGTCGACCGTTGCGCTCGTGCAGAGCTTCTGGATTGCGCCGCGCGTTTTCAACGTGACCGCGCTCGGCAAGTTCGACCTCCAGTACCTGGGCGTCGAGAACGAGACGACCGCGTTCGTACCGGGCCGTCCCGACGTGGTGCGGCTGAAGCTCGCCTATCTGCATCACGAGCCGGGCAAGGATGCGCTGCCGGCGGAGAAGAACGCGCTGCTCACGTACCGGTGGGTCGAGCCCGCATGGAAGATGTGGATCGAGGCGGGCGTCGCGCGCTATGTCGGTGGCGACAAGGGCCCGCTGATCACGTTGACGCGCTGGTTCGACGACGTGTCGTTCAGCGTGCAGGGATGGCACAGCGGCCACGGCTCGTTCGTCGGCGCGGCGGTCAGTTTCCCGTTGACGCCGCGCCAGGGCATGAAGCCGGGGATCGTGCAGATCAACGGGCCCGAGCAGTTCTCGCTCAATTTCCGCACGCGTGTCGGATCGTCGAACTATCTCGCGCAAGACGGCGCCGAGAATCTCGACTTTGCCTACAACGCGCAACAGTTCCTGCTCAACCAGGGGCGCTTCAGCGCCGAGTACTTCGCGACGCAGCTTTACCGGATGCGCGATGCCTACAAGCGCTACGCGCATTCCGCCGGCGTGGCGCCGCCCGCGACGGAGGCGACGCTGCCGGCTGACGGCGTGCAGCCGTCGGCCGCGCGCGAGGCAAGCATTCAATGATCGAGGGACCGGAGAGTCCTCGGGAAAATCGAGTTGATCTAACGGAGAAAATCAATGAATACGATGAAGAAAGCGGCACTGAGGGCATTGCAAGTCGGCACGTTTGCGCTCGCGGGTACGCTCGCGGCCTGTGGCGGAGGTGACAACAGTCCGAGCACGACGCCTTCGAATGCGTCGTCGGCCACGATCAACGGCACGGCCGCGACCGGCGCAGCGATGGCGAACGCGGCGATCACGATCGTGTGCGCGACCGGCAACGGTTCGGGCACGGCCGACGCGAACGGCGCTTTCTCGGTCACGTTTGTGCTCGCGGGGCCGTGCGCGATCACCGGCACGAACGGGACGACCACGCTGCACTCGTTCGCGAGCGGCGGCGGCACGTTCAACGTGACGCCGTTGACCGAACTGCTGCTGACCTATCTGGCGGGGCAACTGGGCACGGACCTGAACGGGCTGCTGTCGGGCCTCGCGTCCAATCCGACGTATCAAAGCGCGTTGACGAACCCCACTGCCGTTGCGGCTGCGGCGAATGGGGTTGTCCAGACCATCAAGAACGAAACCGGCGTCACGCTGTCGACGTCCGCGTTCCTGACGACGCCGTTCAAGCCAGGCCAGGCCGGCCAGGATTCGGACCTCGAAGCGCTGAAATCGAAGGGCGCGCTCGGAGGAAACGGCCAGCCGTCTGCGACGTTGCTCGGCAAGGTGGGTGACGCCGGCAAGGCAGCTGGCAAGCCCACCGGCGGCACCGGCGGCAGCGGCAACCCGGCGTAACGGCGAGCGAAGCCGCGCGCGCGGCGCCGTGCGCGCGGATTCACACCCGGCGCGTTGCCCGCCACGCGGTTCGATGTCGAACGCGCGCGCGGGCAACTGTGCCTTGGCGGCTGATATGACGCCCCGTGTCAATCGGGTTCGTTTTTTCAGTTTTCGAAGGCATGTTGCCTGAATTTCGGGGCGCCTTTGATTTCCATGCGCTTTTCCGGTTAGGCGCCTTTAGGCCTGGTTAGGCGCTTCGACTGGTTGACGGAATGGGGTTGTCGGCCGCGATGCTCGGCAAGATCCGCTTTGCGTACAGTGCCACGGGAAAGTTGAAGGTGCCGCGCAAGTTGCAAGGCGCTGATCGAGCTGTTCAAGGATCGGTCCGAGAAATTCGTTCGGGTCTTGGGGCAGGCCGAGGGGTCGGATAAGGTCTTGAGGTTGCCATCGTAAAGTGAACGTAACGTGCCAAGGTCTGGCGGCTTTACATTCAGCTGTCGGCCAAGATGTCGCCGGAGGACCGTGGGGATCTGCTTGTACGAGCCGAGCGGCCGGCCGGTCATGCGCAGAAAGCCGATGTGCAACGCGACCGCGAGCCGAAAGAGATCGGTGCGTCTTGAATCAATGGCAACGCGCTCGCGCTTGGAGAACGCGAAGAATGTGGCGAGTTCGAATTCGCTCAGCTCGCGCGGCACTTGTCGGATCCCGAGATAAGCCAATCGCCAGTGGTCCATCAGCGACTCCGCATCAATGACGAGAGCGGCCAAGCGTAGCGAGGCAAAAATTGAGGTGCTACGGGGAAAGTCGGGATGGCAGCTGTAGCTGTCGATCGCCTAAGAATGGTGTCGGAACGAAAACGTCCCGCGGCGCTCAAGCTGCGCGAGCTGTCGTACTTAAGACCAGGTGGTGCTGGTCAACAAGGAGCTTGCTCGACGCAGTATTTTCTCGCGACCCCAAAAGATCGCTAGTTTAGCTTATGTCAAATTAATGCGTGATTTCATAAGAGTCCCGCGGGATCGCGGGCACCCGCGTCGCTAGCGCGCATCGAGTGCGTCCTCCCGTCGCTTCGGGACAGCCAGAAGAACGTCCTTCCTCGCCGCGACCTTGCCTTGGACTCAGTCGCGCGCAGTATGACCATCCTGTCCGATCGACTCACGGGATACGGAAAACACATTACCGCGTCATCTGCACAGCGCATCCCGAGCGGCCTGGAGTATCTCCTGCGACAGCGCTTCGTCATCGACGACGCGCGACATCATCAGCGCACCGATCATCGCTGACACGGCCGCCAGTGACTTGCCACGCCTGCTCGCTTCCGTGCCCCCCAACTGTTCCGCAAAGAGACCCGCGAGACGCAGAAACCCGTCCGTCGCGACTTGCCGTGTGCGCGAGTCGGCTCTCGCCATATCTCCACCCAGCGCCGCAAACGGACAGCCAATCGACATATTGTCTCGATGCGTGACCGACAGGTAACGCTCCGCAATCTCCCGGCGCGCCTCACGCGGCGGCTTCCCCTGCACGTACGACTCGAGCGTCTCGTATAGCGTCGCGCTGGCGACATCGCATGCTTCCGCCACGAGATGGTCCTTCGACTCGAAGTGCCGATAGAACCCGCCTGGGGTCAAGCCGGCAGCCGACATGATGTCGGCAATCCCTGCGCCAACCACCCCCTTCTCGCGCAACTCCCTTGCGGCGGTTTCCACGATCCGCTTGCGGGTCTCGCTTGCTTCTTCCCTGGACTTTCTCATATCGATCACGCGCCTGAGCGCTCCGCATAAAACTTTTCATTGACACTTAGAGTTTATTCATACTCTAATTGGATGTCGACCATACTCTTATTTATGCAAGGGGACGGAAGTGGAACAGGACTGGAAGCATGGATACGTCCATACCAACGGCATTCGCATGCACTACGTGGAGCAGGGCTCGGGGCCGCTGATCCTGCTTTGTCACGGGTGGCCTGAATCGTGGTTTTCGTGGCGCCACCAAATCGCGCCATTGGCGCGGGCCGGGTACCGGGTTGTCGCAATGGATCAGCGAGGCTACGGCGACACCGATGCACCGCAAACAATCGACGCATACAACGTCCTGAATCTCGTTGCGGATCTGGTCGGGCTGGTTCATGCGTTGGGGGAAGACCACGCAATTCTCGTCGGGCACGATTGGGGATCCATGGTCGCAGCGCCCGCTGCACTGCTTCGCCCTGACATGTTCCGCAAACTGGCTTTGCTGAGCGTGCCATACCTGCCACGCCAGACACTGCGGCCGGCCGTCCGCTTTCAATTGCTAGCGCAAGAGCAGCATTTCTATCAACAGTATTTTCAGGAACCCGAACGGATTGAGCGCGAGCTGGAAGCCGACGTTCGACGTGCTTTGCTGGGCATTCTGTATTCTGCCTCGGGGAAGGCTCGCTTGAGTGAGAAGCATCGCCATTCCAGCTTCGTCCGTTTCGACAAAGCCAGTCGTCTTGTCGACAGTCTCGTGTTCCCCGACGAGCAGCTCGCCTGGCTAACGACGGAGGAACTCGACTACTTCACGGCACAGTTCAAGA
>Ga0157367_1001384_pt1 | contig 10663 bp, 12 predicted proteins | sample AttbisABBM2_FD_113142 | JGI IMG/M metagenome (GOLD analysis project Ga0157367, IMG submission 113142) | Fungus gardens microbial communities from leaf cutter ant in Botucatu, State of São Paulo, Brazil - Atta bisphaerica ABBM2 | ecosystem: Host-associated > Fungi > Mycelium > Unclassified ...
CACTATAGAGAAGAGATGAGGAATCAAATCAACGAGAAATACTATACTCGAAAATAGTATACTGTACTCTCAATTTCTAGTAGCGAAGGAAAAGTGCGAAACAATTGAAAGTTTCAACTTGAAATGGAATCAAACGTTATTAATTTCATAGCAACGATGGGGTTGAGCCTCTCACTTGCTTTGCTCGTAGCCTTCCGGGCTGGTAAAATGAGGGGTCTGACGGACCAAAACTTCGAGGAAAAGATTGGAGACTTGGCGTTTGACACCCTCAAGGGTGAAATAAACGCTAAGTTGCAGGAATGCTTCAATCTTTACCATGAAATGCCACAGGGCCAGAATTGGCGATGCCCGGGCCGTTTTACCATTAACCGGATTGCCACTCATTTGCATAATGATACAGAAACCATGGAATTACTACTAAATATATATTTGGATCTAACAAACCAGGGTGTTGCAAGTGAGGCCTTCCTACAAGCACTAGCTTTTGTAGCAGGTCCTGGAATGTAATGTCAAGTCTCGACTCGACATGTAAGAAGGAATGAAATCCTTTGTTGATTTTATTACAGAAGCACTAGGTTTTTTCATATCTACCATTTTAGTGATCATTTTTGTTGTGGGTCTTTTGACCCACCGCTACGCGGGATTGGTGAAGGAGGTAATCAAACTAAATTCTAGGTTTGATTACCCGATCCGATTCCGGTATAGTTGGCTCCAAGGAGTCTGCATCGAATCGCAAATCGATGCAGACCCCACTTGCGGACCGACAGCTAAAAACATAAGAATAGTAGATAAGGTAAAGGAATAGCATCCTGGGTTCAGGGTATTTTATTATAAAAATTGCGAGTTGCGATGGAAAGGAAAAGCGTTAAACAATGTAATGGAAAGTTTCAACTTCAAAATGTTAGAAGGAGCTAAATCAATAGGTGCCGGAGCTGCTACAATTGCCATTTACCCCCCTTACGGAAGGCTGCTGGGCCTTCAACGAGGGTTTTGTACCGACAAAGCCTTAACTTTAAATTCCGTCATCGAGGAGTGGGAAACTATTAAGGGGGAAGGCGCACAGCATCAGGTTTGGACCGGGCCTTTGCTGCAAGCCATCTCGAAAGATAATAAAAAAGTTTGGACATTGCCTTATCGTTCAATTAGAACCTAGCCCCTAGAGGCCATTGCCAAAAAAAGAAAGGGAGGCGCTCTAGGGGACATTTTCGGTTTAAATTCTCGCGAGGAGAAAGTCGCTATTGCGCGCTTTTTGTCCTGCAAAGGGGCTGACCACACCACTTTGTGCTCTCTTTTTGCTGTGGACATAGTCTCCGACGCGAACCTCTTAAACGAGGCAGAGCTCGCAAGCGAACAGCCGAAAGATGGAGTCGGGCCCAGCAAGACACCATCTGACGAACCTGTTTGCTAAAAGCAAAGGATCGAGACCCACAACGAAGTTCAAAATCCCGGTTTCGATTTCAATAAGAAACCAATCGATGATCGCCCGGTAATCGGCGATTTGAATGATCGCGGATGATTTCGACGCCGGGGACGTGGGGGATTAATAAAGAATGGGTTGGCAAATATCTCACTTAATGGTAGTATTTTTAAACAGTCGGACTTTACTTTACTTTACTTTTCTTTACTTTACTTTAGGTAACATTTGATATCCAAATAGGAATGCCTCAACTTGATAAATTGACTTATTTCTCACAATTTTTCTGGTTATGCCTTCTCCTCTTTACTTTTTATATTCTTTTTATTAATAATAATAATGGAATACTTGGAGTTAGCAGAATTCTCAAACTACGGAACCAACTGCTTTCGCACCGGGGGAACAAGATCCGGAGCAAGGACCCTAAGAATTTGGAGGATATCTCGAGAAAAGGTTTTAGCACCGGTCTCTCATATATGTACTCCAGTTTATCCGAAGTATCCCAATGGTGTAAGACCGTCGACTATTTGGGAAAAAGGAGGAAAATAAAGCTGATCTCTGATTTCGGAGAAATAAGTAGCTCACGAGGAATGGAGAGACAGATTCCCTATTTGATCTCGAAGTCCTCATATAACACTTCTTCCAGTCAGATCACTTGTTGGAAAAACATAATGCTCACACATGTTCCACACGGGCAAGGGAGCATAATCTAATGTTAGCAGGTTGATATTCTTTTATCTTCGTCAGTCTTTTTTTAATTACATTTTTATATAAAATGTTACCTTCACCTTATATTTCCCCTACTCCGACTGAGGAATACTTTGGTATAATTCTTATTTATTAAGAAACTATATTATCTGAAAGAGAACCCCATTTTCGGGGAGTGCAATAGAGAACCTGAGATCCGATGCGAACAATCAGTCGAAGGAGCGGAGCGCGGGCGCACTCACTCTAACGGCGTACCTTTCGCATCAATAGCTTCGGTGGGAGAAAAAAAATAATATCACCTGCCTAAAACCCTGTTTGTTATAAAACAGGTCGCTTTGCAAAACGGCCCGGATCCGCTGGAATCTTCTTGTTGAGTCGGACTTTACTTTACTTTACTTTAGGTAACATTTGAGATCAAAATAGGAATGCCACAACTTGATAAATTGACTTATCTCTCACAATTTTTCTGGTTATGCCTTCTCCTCTTTACTTTATATATCCTTTTTATTAATAATAATAATGGGATACTTGGAATTAGCAGAATTCTCAAACTACGGAACCATCTGCTTTCGCACCGGGGGAACAAGATCCGGAGCAAGGACCCTAAGGGAAATCTACTTTCTAAAATACTAACTAGGTGGTATAACTCGATTTTTTTCTTTATTTATTTTGTTCTACCGAGACTAGTACATAGGGTTTTTCTAGCACTATCCTTATACTTGGTCGCAGTGCGGGTGTTCTTTCTTCTCTTGCAGTTTTCCTCTCTTTTATTCGCGCCGGAAGCACTCGTCTTCGCTTCCTCGTATAACGGGGCTAGTGCTCCTTCCACTTTTTCAAATATGAATCTGATGTTATTCGGCAACGATGATTTGTCGCGGGCTGTAGCGCCATTTCTCCCGCGGGGAGGGGGGTCTCCAGCAACTCTTCCCGAGGAGCGACCCCTCACAATGAAGGAAGAAGGCGACCTGGCACAAGTTTTAAATTACCACAAGAAAATTGCCGCTCTTTTAATAAACCTCGATGCTACCTGGCTCTGGAACAACCACTTCGCGGGGGAAAGCGCCGAGGATCTCGCGGCGTCGACCCTCCTCCATAAGGATGAAGACCTCCACGACCCGGACAAGCTTTGGGTTGTACATGAAGGCCTTAAGCGTCATGGACACAGCTCTCGGTACTACTTTAGAGCCCTCAATTGGGTAAGGACAGAGAGAAGTGTGCGTAATGGGGAGTTGCCTCTAACGTTCATCATCGATGATGATGGTGAAGGATAGAGAAACAAACGATATCCTTATAAGAGCCCAGAACGAGGTCAACATACGAATGAAAGCAGATCTAGAAAAACCCCAGTCTTTTACGAACCTTTTTTACAATTTTGGAGAGATCCGCATGAGTAGAAATTTGTTAAAAGGAGGGTATGACAGTACTTTTTCGTGGTGTAGGTTTCTCATAGGAAACCGAGGCCCCACCTTCCTTCTCTGGGTACTTGGAAAGGTAGGTAGGTGGGGGAAAGAAGAGTGGGTAAGTGGGCTTCTTTCACTTGTTTCTTTTCCTAAGAGTCACCCATACTACAACGCACACAGAAGATATGGCTTCAATCAACCAACTATTTCTTTTCTTGCTTGAGCTGCCTTTAGAAAGCCTAAGCGCTAACGCACACGCGCATACTCTTGCTGTGAGTAACTATGGCACGTTACGAGCAGAAGAAAGCTACTGGTACATTTCGATTATTTTCTTTCTAACTAGGGGCCTTCTACATGCTATTATTATACCTCTCATCCTTTCCCTAAAGACATGTATTTCGATTTTCTTTCTTGTTTCTATTTTTTCTCTTTTCCTAATTTTCTTGCAGCTCCACACCTCTCGCTTCATGTATGCTTTTTAGCCTAGCCCCTTCAGTGTTCGTCTCATTTGTATTCGCTCATACAGAGAGAGTGGCTATGACCCCGGCAGTAGAACGAAGCTTTGGAAAGCGGTTAAGCGAATTTTTCAATATCTTAAAGGAACTCTTTCTTTGGGTCTTTGGTATGGGAGACACTAGGTTCTCGATTTGGTAGGGTATACCGATGCCGATTTTGCTGGCTGGGGATCGTATGGACCGCAAAAGCACGAGTGGTACGTGTCAGTTTTTAGGCAGATCACTTGTGTCTTGGTCTAGTCTCAAAAAAATGAGGTAGCCCTCCCTCCGAAGCAGAATATGTTGCGGCTGGGAGTTGTTCAAAAAAATGACTTTTTTAAAAGTTGGTGAAAACTTTGTGGCGGGATTATGGGATCTTTTTTAGGAGGACTTGTCGGGCATTCCCCCGGTTTTTGGAACTGGAAGTCGATAGACTTACTCAGTGCCATCGCTTCGCGCCTCACACGTATAAACCAACACCTTATTTTCATGTCTGTCCCGTGTATACCATATGCCTACTTGCCTTGTTCCTATCCAGACACATCTATTGCTTGTATACCTTTTTTGTATATACCTTTGAATAAGCCTATCTCGGTGTAGAAAGTCGAGCAAATATTAGTTACCTTTTTTGCATATCATATTAAGTATGGTTCAAACTATACCTACTTGCTATTCCCACTACTAAATGGACTGATCACGCATCCAGTTTACCGGTGTAAATAAATAGGCCGATCCTCTACCTGGCGGTTTTGTACTGGAGGGTAAAACGATCCCATTCCGCCTCAAATGCAAGAGGTCAAAACAAAAAGTGACAAGCTAGGAAAGATTTGAGAAAGATATCAGTTGGAAAAAGAATGAAAAGGAGAATGATCAGTATACTCGTACAAAAGTATGCCACCAAAAATACGCACCTCTAAAGAACGAAGTAGAAGGCGAAAACAAGTAGTACTTCTGCAAAGCTTTAGTTGCTCTTCCCAAACACTACTTGCTCTGGATGGAAAAGAAGGACATGGATTCCCTAGCTAAGCAAGGTGCTGATCAATCACATTCCTGAAATACGTTCTCATCTCATCCCACCTCATCCGCTCTATTAGGTTCGGGAAGCTCGATCAACCCTGAAGAAATCTGTGAAGAACAACATCTTCATTTCGAAAAAAGGCATATTCTTTTGATTCTCTTTTTATCTTTCCTAAGAAAACTTATTTTCTTGCTTGACTATCCATTTATAAGGGCTGAAGAGGTCAGTACCAAGTGCCAGTAGGACTTGGTGCTTCCTAGCTGACAATACTAAAAGCATTTCAGTTGTCCAAGCAGCATTGTATTAAATCTGTCATAGGAAATTAGGAAATCATCCCACTTCGTTGTCTTTCTCTTTCTTTTGGAGTGAAAACAGTAATCACTTCGTGCCTACCTCTGCTTCGCGAGTGCCGATTTTCTTCATTTATGAAATTATGGAAAGGAAAAGAATAGCCAACTCCCCGGCCTGGCTTTCTTGCTTTGAAATTCAATTCAACAAATTCCTCTTGCATGAAATGAAATCTGTACAACCAGTTTAGTTAAATGAAACAAATGGAAGTGCGATCCAATTTCCCTTAGATCTGATGGAAAAGAGAAATGTGGGTTTTACGAGAAAAGGGGTGAGCGTCCGCGATATGAGAGTAGAAAGATATACTAGTGCTAGGGTCGCTTTCGGAATGTAGGAGGACGCTTTATGAATATAGGAGGATACCGTGACTATGAGCTATAGAGGGTGGAAGTGTGCTGGAGTATGGGAGGGCGGCATCATACTCTTATTTTATTTAAGGGGGTTTCCTCTTTTCTTATTATACCTTTTCTGTGTATTATTCTGAGTGCGGATTGTTCTTTTAGTGGTTGGTTTAGGACTAAAATCATGACTCTTTGGAGTAATAAGATGTGGAGAAGGAGACGGTTGAGGTGGAGACGGAAGAGATGGTAGAGGTAGAGAAGGGGAAGGCTTGCCTGTACTAGTGTCCGATTTCCTAGAATCTAGTTCTTCTGATAGGCTATCCACCTGTCTGCATAAAGAATCACGACCTGTTCCTTCTAAGCTGTCAATGTGCTTAGGCAACCCATAAGCCGGTTTCAGTATCTCTGCTTTCATCTATTTTAGATACAGGTAATAACGAAAGCATGTGTGCAAGGGGAGGATCCGTTATACTATAAACCCTTCTAGGCATAGTATCAATCCATTGATCAGATGCATCATATACCTTAACCCTCTTATGGCATGGTTAAGAGAAAGTCGGATGTTCACAGACATAGATCTCATATCAACTGCTGGTAACACTTTCGATATGAGTTCGGTTGGTATATTGATTAATATACCATTCCCGAGTGACATGCTCTTTTGCTGCCCCTTTGTGAACCAATATATCACTAGACCCTTCATAAGGAATTAGACAATAGCTCTTAGGTGCTAAAGATATACCTTCCTTAACATGATGTTCTAACTTGAATTTACCGAGTTCAGTTGAAGATACAAATCCTTCAGGATAGCTAAGTACAACAGAGTCCGTATAGTCATCTCGAGGGGTGCATTTTAATTCTAGGATAGAAAGAAGCTTTTGGGGATGTTATCGCGCTTATGCGTTCTATACCTATATAACGCTATCCTACTACCTACACCGACACCTAAGAAAAGCTCAATAAGGGCACACCATCGAGAACTAAAATCTAGACTCCACCGAGACAAAGACCGTTCAGTCAGACTCCAGTGACCACAAGATTGGCAAGCGATAGACTTTTCTAGGAATCCACCTTGTTTTTTTCTATAAAATTGCACCGACATGGATACCAGCTCCTTGAACCCTTAAATGGACTCTGGGGAAGACAATTACGGAACACTGCTCTCCTTTAATCATAAAACCCGCTAGCTTACTGTTTACTAACGATAGACAGACTTTGAGCTTACTGTTTCTGAGGAGACCCACGTACGAGATTCTGATTATGAGGAACCAGAGTCCATAGCTAGGCTAGCTTTTCGGCAAGCACACTATTGACGCAAGTATGTTGAATTGAAAAAAGAAGATGATAGGAAGGAAGCTATCTTCTTTTTCCGCTACTCTATTCTATTCTATATTGTAAGAAGGTCAAGTATGACTGCTCTTCCTTTCTCGAATCAAAGGTTCTTTGACTCCTTCCGAACAAGGATTGTGACACCCTCGCTTTGTGCTCAAAATTAGACTTCTGCTTAGCGCCCTCCCCTTTTTCTTCCTTTCCCTAAAGACATGTATTTCGATTTTCTTTCTTGTTTCTATTTTTTCTCTTTTGGTATGTTGGTTATCTAAAAGCATCTGTGACTTGTTTTAGTACTTTCGTCACAACTATGGCATTGGCATGGGCCTTTGCTAAACTAGACTATCAGAGCTCGATCATGGCAAACGAAGGAACTCAGACCCGATCTAGACAACTTGAGGAGCAAGTTAGAGCTATGAGAGAATCCATGGATAAGATCCAAGCAGATCTAGCCGAACGGATGCAACAACAGAGTGAAGAGTTTCAAGCTCAAAAACAATTACAACAACAACAGTTTGAGAAGCAAGTAGTTGAGTCTATTTTAGAAATACAGAGAGAGGTTAGTGGCTTCAACCTCTCACAAAGAGGGATAGAGGCAACACCTTTTGACGCCCTCCAATTTAGACTCACACTGCAGGGGCAATAGAACAATTTAGAATATGCGGTAGTGTTAGTAGTTTACATCTATTAGGCATTTTTGCAAATACATGGAGGGGAGTGGCCTGTGTAACCAAGACAATACACCTCAACGTCATCTTATCGAACACATAAAGGGGACTGGCCTCTTTCACTAAGACAACAATTATGGCCGTGTAGATGCAGTATTCGATGTTTCACAAAACAAAGACAGAGGAGAAGAGAGACCTTGTCAGTGCGAAGGAGAGGAAAGGCGTGTCGAGAAGAAGACACCTGTCCGGAGAGGTGCAAAGGAGAGCTGCGAGAATACCATCAAGTGATCACATACCGATTCGCCACGTGAAAGCGGGGTTAGGGTAAGGCAGGAAAGACTGACGCCGAAAGATATGTTTTGAAGAGAGCTCCATCGGGTTGAAGCCGAATTGCAGAGAATCAAGATCTTCTACCTTTGTTTGTTCCATCAATGCCCTTCGGACTGGCCTAAGAGTTGGGTCCCTGTCTGTAATTATGTGGCTAGGTAACCCATTTATGGCTTGTGGTCTTTCTGCTTATGACGTAGCACTATTCCATCTTGTAAATAACGCCTTAAAGAAGGCGCTACTATTTCTAGCGGCATAGGTGCTTTATCACAATACGAAACATGTACATACGAGGACTACGATTCCTATTTAGAGATATTCCTACGAGCGATAGACGTAGTAAAGAAATTACGTACGCCAATAACAAATACGAATACGAATTACGCCTACGAGCCTACGCAATGGCATGTTTCGGCGTATAAAGCTAAGAACGAGAATAGCCTACTGCCTCCACTCGGAAAAGGTATCCGGTTCCTTTCATCCAAAGAAAATAAGGATACGCAGATCGAAGCAAATCAAAGCTAAGGGAATCATTTCCTATAACTGCTAACGGCGAATATCCGTTTCCTCGGGCAAAGCACATTCTATTTATCTTAATTGACAAAGCAAAGGGAGTTATCAACCCTTTTCCGAAACCCTATAACGGCTAGTTCCCAATGCTCGGCTTCCTACTTCCTCTAACTAAAGAAAAGGTAATATCCTCCTCTTGGTTGGACCAACCCAACCGGCGATTTCCGACAAGTCTTTCTGCTTAGAGCAAGAAGCGGAACAAAAATAAAGCTTTCTTTATTTTCATTTATGGATAACCAATCTATTTCATATGTAGGCGCCGGAATCATTGTTTCGGTTGCCATTTTTGCCGCTTATAAAGCGGGGCAAGTTTCGGGGCTTAGGGAACGAATCCACTCCCACACATTGGAGATGGAGATACTAAAACAGAAAATAGAATCTGCGCTAGGGAGGCTTTTGGAGGAAACTCCTGGTAATGCCCAATTACCGGAGGGACTCTCACTCCAGGATATAATTCAAAAAATGGTTTTTCCAACAAAAAACAAGAACATTCGAACACGAACTTCCATGACAAAACGAAATGCTAGCTTCCCAGTACAGTAACGCATACACTGGAGCGTTTGTCCCATCGACGAGGGCCAATGAGACTATTATACGAGTTTTCTGAGGAGCACACTTTTCCTCTGTAGGTTTGCCCACCCCATCTGGTATGCCAACGGGAGGAGTACATGAAAACGAGCCTATCCAGCTTTGGAAACCACCCGTGCATTCCCTTGCCGAATCAACAGCTACTACTACTCAAGCGCTGCTTCCCGCGAGGCTCAATAAGGTTTTTAATTCAAACCCTGCCGATGATCGGGCTAAACCAGTTACTTACTCAACGAAATATGTTTTTCCTACACAAACACTATGGAGTGCATTTTCCTATCCTTCCTAATCCCAAAAAGCATATCGTACGTGCTTACAACTGTGTCTTCCAACATCACGAACAGGAAGTTGACTTTGTTGAAGCCATCCATTGGAAACTCTTCTATTCCTTGCCTTGACTCGCCTACTTCTCCAGTCTTTGATGTTGCTTTCCTGGCTTTCGATTCCTATTCGTCTGATGTGTTGATGCTTGAGAAGAAGCTTTGGCACTGACACCTTGCCCTGGCTAGACCAGTTCATACCTATTTGGTTTTTAGACCTTTCCCGCCTCCTTTGCGGATATGCCCTTATTCAGCTCTTGAAAGAAAGAGAGATAGAAAGAGAGAATGATCAAACTCAACTAGACGGCAGTTCCTCTTGTTCAAACCTCTCTTGCCGGGTCTTCTCCTCATAGCAAGTTCCGGGAGATCGAAACTACTAATATAATGTAAATAGCAGACGCTAGAACAAGAACGGATTGCTTTACCCGCTATAGCCAGCGACGCATCCTGCAGTGCTCCCTTCATCAGCGGATCAAGCTTTCGCAAGGCAAGGTACAGCTTTTTCATCCCAGTTCCGGGTTCCTGAAAGTCCATTCTTCAATGTTCGAGAGCATCTCGCTAACCTCGATCTACTTCCTATCAGATGCTGCAGAAACTAACTATACTTCTATATATATATTGAATTCACAAAAGCCAGGGGTTTCTCGTTCGATAGATCGCACTCCCTGGGCGAAAAGAAACTAACTTAAGTAAGTAGTTCAGGATCAGCAGCATTGAATTGAAACCATCCGGAAGTAGGATGAGAAACAGAGCGAAGGAATTCCTGATTTGAATCCACTAGTGCAATACTCCGAGTTGAGGGAGTTGTGATTAAACTGTTGCTAAATCTCCGGAGCGGAGTACCTCCTTAGAGCTATTGGATTTATCCTCCATACTCGACTCGAGATAATTACACGTGATAAACAAGCACCACACTACTAGATGATTGAGGCGCGGGAACAACCCCAGTTTCTTTCCTTTCGTTAGCGACTGCTTCTTTTCGCCCAGGGAAGAGAGTTGCTTCGAGTCCACCCGCGACTTGCACAAGGAAAAGAAGAAAGGAAGCGAAGTCACCTCAGCTGTCCATTCCTTCTTTCTGTTCTGCCTTCTGCTGAAACAAGAAGTTCTGGCCCGGGAGGTTAAATCTCACCATCAACGC
>Ga0157367_1001386_pt1 | contig 10661 bp, 11 predicted proteins | sample AttbisABBM2_FD_113142 | JGI IMG/M metagenome (GOLD analysis project Ga0157367, IMG submission 113142) | Fungus gardens microbial communities from leaf cutter ant in Botucatu, State of São Paulo, Brazil - Atta bisphaerica ABBM2 | ecosystem: Host-associated > Fungi > Mycelium > Unclassified ...
GCGTCGTCGATGCGGGTGGCCGACAGCCGCGCGAGGCGCGCGACCACGCGGAACAGCAGGCAATGGACGGCGGTGGCGATCGCGCCGGCGGCGGCGAGCAGGACGAGGATGCCGACGAGCGGCGCAAACCAGGATTCGTTCAGGGTCATAAGGGCAGACAGGGGCCTTCTCGTGCGTTGAATCTGCGCCGCGACGCGGCGCGCGCCCGGTGAAGGGCACATGAAAGGGACCGTGATTGTGCCATCGGGTTCCGGCCGGAGGCCGCGAATGCATGACGTAGGGATCCCGAACATTCTCACCGTCGCGCGGATTTTCCTTGTGTCCTTGAGTCCTTGGGTTCACGCCGCGCAACAGACTGTGCACTTGCCACGCATTGCCCGCTCGGGGCACGATGCGTGAACGGCTTCGCGAACCCCGCTTCCACGTCATTCCGGTCAACCACGCATTTCACGCATGCAAGATTCCAACGAAAGCCGGCCGTCACGCGTGCGGCTGCTGAAGGGCATTGTGCCGATTCGCCGCGCGTCGGCCATCCGCGACGTGTTCGCGGGCATCTCGCTCGCGTCGATGGATATCCCGCAGGTGCTCGGTTATGCGCGCATCGCCGGCATGCCGGCCGTGACGGGCCTCTATACCGTGTTCCTGCCGCTGATCGCGTTCGCATGCTTCGGTGCGTCGCGCCATCTGGTGGTGGCCGCCGACTCCGCGACCGCGACCATTTTCGCGAGCCGCCTGTCGTCGATGGCGCCACAAGGTAGCGCCGAGTATGTCGCGCTGGCCGGCATGGTCGCGTTGCTGACCGCCACGATGCTGCTGCTCGCGCGCATCTTCAAGCTCGGCTTTCTCGCCGATTTCCTGTCGCGCACGGTGCTGGTCGGATTCCTGGCCGGCGTCGGCGTGCAGGTGTCGATCGCGATGCTCGGCGACATGCTCGGCCTGGCCGTGCCGTATCCGGCATCGCGCAGCGTCGCCCAGCTCGACTACGTCGTCACGCATGCGGTCCATGCGCATCGGCCGACGCTCGCACTCGCGATGCTCGTCGTCGTCGCGATTCTCGCGTGCAAGCGCTTCCTGCCGCGCGTGCCGATGCCGATGATCGTGGTGGCGGGCAGCATTGCCGCGAGCAACTGGTTCGGCTTCGCCGCGCAGGGCATCGCGGTGCTCGGGCCCGTCGCGGGCGGCTTGCCGCCGCTGCGCTGGCCGTCCGTCACGTGGCAGCAGTTCCTCGATCTCGTGCCGGTCGCCGCGTCGTGCTTCGTGATGATCATCGCGCAGAGCGCGGCGGCGGCCCGCGTGTTCGCGCAGCAGTACGGCGAGGACGTCGACACCAACGCCGACATCCTCGGGCTCGCGGCCGCGAACGCGGCGGCGGCGGTGGGCGGCGCGTTCGTCGTCAACGGCAGCCCGACGCAGACCGCGATGGCCGACGGCGCGGGCGTACGCAGCCAGATCGGGCATCTGGCGTTCGCCGCGGTCGTCGCGGCAGTGCTGCTGTTCCTGAGTGCGTATCTGCAGTACCTGCCGCATGCGGTGCTGGCCGGCATCGTGTTCACGATCGCGCTCGGGCTGATCAACGTGCGCAGCCTTGCGGCGATCCGCAGGGAAAGCCCCGGTGAATTCACGCTCGCGCTCGTCACCGCCGCGGCCGTCGTGACGGTCGGCGTCGAGCACGGGATCCTGCTGGCCGTCGCGTTGTCGCTGATGCGGCACGTGCGCCACAGCTATCAGCCGCACACGATGGTGCTCGAAGCCGCCGACGGCAACGGGCGGTGGCTGCCGGTGCCGGCCCGGCCGGGCGCGATGACGGCGCCGGGGCTGATCGTCTACCGGTTCGGCTCCGACCTGTTCTTCGCGAACGACCATCGGTTCGCCGCCGAAGTGACCGCGCTCGTCGATGCGTCGCCGGTTCCGCTGCGCTGGTTCATTGTCGATGCGGGCGCGATCACGGATCTCGATTACTCGGCCGCGCGGACGATCACCGATCTCGTCAAGGCGCTGCACGCGCGCCGGATCGGCGTGCTGTTCGGGCGCGTGAACCGCTACCTGCACGCCGACATGGAGCGCCACCGGATCACGGAGATCGTCGGCGCGTCGTGCATCTTCCCGACGCTGCATCAGGCGCTGGAAGCGGCGGGCGTGACGCCGGCGCAGCAGGAGCCGGGTGTCACGTAGCGGAAAGCGGAAAGCAGGCTAGGCGGCTGCGCGCACGCGCGCGAAGCCGTTGCGCAGGTGGCGGGCCAGTTCCGCCGCGGCCGGCGCGTGCTGGCCGCGCGGCAGATGGAGGTTGATCGCGAAGTTCGGCAGGGCGGGCAGGCCGCTGTCGGCCGGCAGGATGTCGAGATCGGCCGGGACGGTGGACGCGAGCCAGACGGTCACCGCGAGATCGGAGCGCACGGTCGCGGCCGTCGCATCGATGCTGCCGTTCTCGAACACGGTGCGCCACGCGCGATCGCAGGCCCGCAGCGCATCGAGCACGGTCGGGCGGAACGCGCAGGTCTGGTCGACCATTGACACGGGCAGCGGCGTCTGCAGATGGGCGCTGCCGCCTTTCGCGCCGACCCAGACCAGACGGTCGACGGCGATGCATTCGCCGCGCGACGGGCCGACCGGCGCCTCGATCAACGCGACGTCGATCTCGCCCTGCCGGAGCGCCTTGCGCAGTGCGGGCGACGCCGCACACACGAGCGACAGCGCGACTTGCGGATGCGCTTGCGCATAGCCTTTCAGGATCGGCGCGAGACAACTGCCGACGAGATCCTGCGGCGCGCCGATGCGCACGGCACCTTCCATCGCACCGGCCGTCAGGTCGGTCAGCAGCGCGTCGTGCGCGGCGAGCAGCCGGCGCGCCTGCGCGAGCAGACGCTCGCCGTCCGCCGTGAGCAGCAGGTTGCGGTGCTCGCGCACGAACAGCGGGCCGGACAGCGTTTCGAGCCGCGCGACCTGCTGGCTGACCGCGCCTTGCGTCAGGTGCAGCGCGCGGCTCGCCGCCGTCATGCTGCCGTGATCGGCGACCGTGACGAAGGCGCGAAGCAGGGCGATGTCGAGGTTGCGTGCCATGGGTCGCATTATGAGCGCTAATGGCAGGTATAAAAAGCTTTCGCTGTCGTAATGCATGGATCGCGGGTAAAACGGGGCTTCGACGACCCGAACCGGGAGCCCGTGTGCCGCTTCAAGACTATTTGCCGCTGATACTGTTCGTGATCGTGTCCACGGTGACACCGGGTGGCGCGACGACCCTCGCAACCGCGTCGGGCGCGCATTTCGGCTATCGGCGTTCGCTGCCGATGATGACGGGCATCGCGGCCGGCCTGGCATCGATGGCGGCGGCCGCCGCGGCCGGGCTCGGCAGCGTGTTGCTGGCACTGCCGGCGCTGCAGCTCGGGATGAAGGTGCTCGGCTCGCTGTATCTGTTGTGGCTGGCCACGCGCATCGCGCGTGGCGGCAGGCCCGGCGTCGACGCGGCCGTGCAGCGGCCGCAAGGATTCGTCAGCGGCGTATGGATGCTGTGGCACAACCCGAAGGGCTGGGCGATGACGCTCGGCGCGGCCGCGTCGTTCGCCGCGCTCGCGTCCGGCCCCGTGCGGCTCGGTGCCTTGCTCGGGCTGGCGTTCGGCGTGGCGGCGATGGCGTCGCTGTCGCTCTGGTGTTGCGCCGGGCTGCTGTTCGCGCGCGTGCTGCGCACGGAGCGGCAGTGGCGGTGCGTGAATGTCGGGTTGGGCATCCTGCTCGCGGCGTCGATCGTGCCGATGTGGTTGCAGTAGCGGCGCTGCGCGCACGGCGCAGCCCCGACACTCAACGCGAGCCGGCCCGCGCGGCCCCCACCGGCCGTCCGCCCGCGCCGTTCGACCATCGCGGCAGCCGCAGCGTCGTCGCGAAGCTTGCCGCATGCAGCGTGCAAAGCAGGCCGAACGCCCACGCGTAGGCGGCCCCGTGCGTGCCGCCCGTCGACGCGGATTCGGCCTGCAGCCGCCACGCGAGGAACAGCGTGCACATCGTCATGAACGTCGGGCCGCCGAGGCGCTGGACGATATTGAGCGACGTCGTCGCCATCGGCAGGTTGTGCCGTTCGACCGACGCATATGCGGCGGAGATCGACGGTGCGCCGATCGCGCTCTGGCCCATCCCGCGCAGAAACAGCGCGGGCACCAGCACGGCGGGATCGTAGCCGGCCAGCGCGAGATACACGAACGGCAGCGTCGCGGCGAGCGCGAGCAGCGCGCCGGCGGCGGCCAGCCGGCGCACGCCGAACCGGCTGGTCAGCGCGCCCATCGACGGATAGGTGACGAGCATGCCGAGCCCGAGCGGCGCCAGCAGCCAGCCCATCTCGCCGGGCGAGCGGCCGCACGCTTCGATCAGGAACACCGGAATCAGCATCTGGCCCGCGTAGATCGCGCCGTTGGACAGGAATTGCGTGGCCGCCGCCGCGCCGAACACGCGCGAGCGAAACAGCGCGAGGTCGATCAGCGCATGCTCGCCTTTGCGCCGCTCGACGCGCAGGAACGCGGCGAGCAGCAGTGCCGAACCCGCGATCGCGGCAAGACCGGGCACCGCGTCGATGCGCTCCGCGCCATACAGGAACAGCACGAGCGCCGGCGACAGCAGCGCGAGGCCGACCCAATCGAGTTCGCGCCGCTGCGTTTCCTCGCGGTCGCCGGGCAGGAACCACACGGCCAGCGCCAGCGCCAGCGCGCCGACCGGCAGGTTCACGAGAAACAGCCAGCGCCACGACGCGTACTGCAGGATCGCACCGGCGACGACTGGCCCCAGGATCGGTGCGATCAGCACGGGTACCGCCGCATAACCGATCACGCGCGCCATCTGCTGGCCGGCCACGCGCGCGATCATCATCTGCGCCATCGGCGCGAGCAACCCGCCGCTGACGCCTTGCAGCACGCGGAACGCGATCAGCGACGGCGCGGACCACGCGAGCCCGCACAGCGCCGACGTCAGCGTGAACGCGGAGAAACACCACAGATACAGCGCCTTCGCGCCGATGCGATCGACCAGCCAGCCGTTCAGCGGCAACACCAGCGTGAGCGCGAGCAGGTAGCCGCTCGTCACCCACTGGATCGTCGACAGGCTCGCGTGCAGGTCGGTCGCGAGACTCGACAGCGAGACGTTGACGATCGTCGCGTCGAGCTGCGACAGCAGCGAGCCGAGCGTCGCGACCGCGCTGACTTTCCAGATCGACGGACCGGGACGGCCGGCCGCATGGCCCGGCGCCGGCTGTGCGCGTGGGTCGCTCACGCGCCGCGCCGGTCGAGCAGCGCAAGGATCTCGTGCGCCGAGCCCGTCTCGCCGAGACGCGGGAACAGCCGTTCGACGCTGTTCGCGTGCGCGTGTGCGTTGAGGTCGGTCATCGCGTCGACCGCGAGCGTCACGTTGTAGCCGAGTTCGTGCGCCTGGCGGGCCGTCGATTCGACGCCGATGCTGGTCGCGATGCCGGTCAGCACGATCTGCGTGACGCCGGCCGCCTTCAGGTGCGCGTCGAGATCGGTGCCCGTAAACGCACCCCAGGTTTTCTTCGTCACGACGTGGTCGTTCGGCTGGCGGTTCAGTTCGGGCACGAGTTCGGCCCAGTCGGCCGGGAACGGATCCTTGCGCGGCGGCAGTTGCGTCCGGCCCGGTGCGCCGCCGTCGACGTTGACGAGCACGACCGGCAGGCCGCGGCTGCGGAATGCGTCGAGCAGTTCGCGCGTGCGCTCGATCACCGGCGCGACCGGGTGGGCGGTGGGCAGCGTGACGATGCCCTTTTGCAGGTCGATGACGACGAGTGCCGTATGCGTGTCGAGACGGGTTGTGCTCATGATGCGGATGCTCCGTGCCTGGGGAGAAGGGACGCGTGCCGCACGGATGCCGCGCGGCACGCGCGCGGGGTCACTGCTCGCCGATGCGCCGGATCAGCGGAATCGCGGCGGCGAGCGTGCGGATGTCTTCGGGGGCGAGCTTCTCGATCGCGGCGCCGAGCCACTTGTGCTTTGCGGTGTCGCGCTTGCGCCGTGCCGCCAGGCCCGCCGCGGTCAGCAGGAACAGGATCTGGCGGCCGTCGGTCGGATGCGGCTCGCGTTCGACGAGCCCGTCTTCCTCGAGGCTCGCGAGAATCGCCTTCATCGACTGCGGCTTCATCGCCTCGGCGCGCGCGAGATCGGCGGTCGTCATCGGGCCCTGCCGTTCGAGCCGCGCGAGCGCACTCGTCTGCGACAAGCCGAGCCCTTCGGATTCGATCTCGGAGCGCAGCCGTCGAATCAGCTGGCCGACCGCGAGGGTGAGATCGGCGGCGACGGTGTCGGCGGAAATGTGGGATGTGCGTGACGGTGTCATGCGGCGGATCATAGAACACGACAGTTTAACTTGCAAGTTTAGCTGTCTAGTTTGGCGGGCGTTTGCGATGCGCGGCGCACGACGTACGACGCATCGACGCACGATGCGCTGGTGAGGCCGGGTGGGAGGAACAGCGGGCGGAGGTTCGGCAACCGCCGATTGGCGGACTGTTGGCGGTGTGCGGCCGGACGCTACGCGCGGCGCGGCAACGGAACCGGCACGACGTCGTTGTACTTCGGCGACGCATTCTCGTGCAGCAGGTCGCCGAGATATTGCGCGAGCTCGTCCGCGGCGAGCGCTGAAGGAATCTGCAGGTTGGCCGGTCGCCGCTTGCCGTCGGTGCCGAGATCGAACACGGCCCAGCGGCCGTTGGAACGCACGACGGCGAGCAGGCGTCCGAACGCATTGAAACGGTATTCGTCCTGCATGGCATCGCTCCTTCGTGGTTGAACGCGCCGGCCGCGTGCGTCGTGTTGTGCTTACTGGATCGAGCAGGTCAGCCAGCGATGGATCTTCAGCGCATCGCTCGACACGCCGGCGCGCGTCGGCGCACCGAGCAGCACGATTGTTTCGCGGCGGCCCTTCACGCGCATGCGCATCACGACACCGTGCCCCGATTCGTTGATGAAGCCGGTTTTCTGCAGCCGGATCGGCAGGCGGCCGTCGCGCACGAGCGGATCGGAGTTCACGTACAGCAGCTCGCCGTCGCCGGCCGGCACGGTGGTCGACGTGTCCGTCGAGAAATAGCGGATCAGCGGATCCTGCGCGGCCGCGCCGACGAGCCGCGCGAGATCCTCGGCGGTCGATACGTTGTGCGGCGACAGGCCGGTCGGTTCGCGGAAATGCGTGTCGCGCATCCCGAGCCGGCGCGCCTCGCGGTTCATCGCCTTCACGAACGCGGCGCGGCCGCCCGGATAGTCGCGGCTCAGCGCGGCGGCCGCGCGATTTTCCGACGACATCAGCGCGATATGGAACATCTGGCGGCGCGACAGTTCGGCGCCGATCGGCAGCCGCGAACCGGTGAACTTGATCGTGTCGCGATCGCGTGCGGTGACGCGCAGCACACCGTTCAGCGGCCGGTCCGCGTCACGTGCGACGACGGCGGTCATCAGCTTCGAGATCGACGCGATCGGCCGCACCGTGCGTGCATTGCGGGCCAGCAGCGGTGTGCCGGAGTCGACGTCGAGCACGTAGGCCGCGCGCGCGTGCAGCGAGCGCACCGCGCGCGGACTGTAGCCGCAACTCGCGAGCAGGCGCGGCTGCGCGGCAGGGCGCGGGCGAACCGCGTTCGTGCGTTTCGCGCGCCGGTGCTGCGGCGCGGGCGCCGCGTGACGCTTGACCGCATGATGCGTCACGCGCGGGCGGCGGTGCTTGACGGCCTTGTGCTTGCGCTGGGCCGGCTTCTTCTTGACGACTTTCGCATGCGCACGCGCATGCGGAGTCGCGGTGCGATGCGGCTGCGCGGACGCGTTCGTCGCGAACGCGAGTGTCAGGAACGAGAGGGCGACGAGCAGGGTGGTCCGGGCGCGAGGCAGGCGCGCGATGAGGCCGGTCAAGCGAAAGTCTCCTTTTCACGCGCATTGCGGCGGCGCGAAATGCGTGGGCGGTCAGCGGGTGCGGGAAATTATAAGGTCGATCGTGGGGCGATGACGATCGATGTGCACGCAATGATGCGTGATGCAGGCGGGTTCCTGCTGTTTTTTTGCGGAAGATCGAACGCGTGCGTCCGGCGGCGGGCGCCGGGTGCGTCGATTCAGCGCGGCCAGTTCCGCCGCGACACGACCGCGAAGCTGATCGCGATCGAACCGGTGACAGCACGCGGTGGCGCATCGTCCGATGCATCGCCGAAACGGAGGCGGCGGCTGCGTCCGTCGGCGCGTGCGGCACGACGCTCGGGCACCGGCGTGTCGGGCTCGACGCCGCCTGTGTCGGCGACCACCGTATCGCACGACATATCGGTCAGGCACTCGGCCGCATGATCAACAGGCATGACAGTGAATTCCGCGAAGGGCATGCCCGTATTGAACGTCACGCCATTCGATCAGTAAAATGAATGTTTCGATCGATACGATTCCTTTGAAGAATGGAATTGAAACTGCTGCGCACCTTCCTGACGGTCACCGAGCTCAGCCATTTCAGTCGCGCGGCCGACATGCTGCACATGAGCCAGCCGGCGCTGAGCAAGCAGATCGGCGCGCTCGAGGCGAGCCTCGGCGGCAAGCTGTTCGAACGCGGCAGGCATGGCGCGGAGCTGACCCCGTTCGGGGAACGCTTCCTGCCCGACGCGCAGGCGCTCGTGCGCGATGCCGATGAAATCCTCGCGCGTGCACGGGAGGCGACCAGCGGGCAACGCGGCCATCTGCGGCTCGGCATCTGCCTGTCCGTGCTGACGCTCGTGCCGAAACTCGTCGCCGAATTCCGCCGCCGCAATCCTGGAGTCGCGGTCACGCTGAGCGACCTGTCGTCGTCCGAGCAAACCCGTCGGCTGCGCACCGGCAAGCTCGACGCCGGGTTCCTGCGTTTGCCGTCGGATGAAGGGTTGTCGTCGTTCAAGGTGATCGACGAGGGGCTCGCGCTCGCGGTGCCGCCGCACCTCGGCTTCAAGCGCGTGCCGGCCGATCTCGACGTGCTCAACGAGATCGGCTTCATCGCGCTGCAGCGCGCACGCGGCCCCGGGCTCGCCGCGCAGATCGACCGCTGGTGTGTCGAGCGGCGCTTCGTGCCGCAGGTCACGCAACAGGCCGAGGACGTGCAATCGGTGCTCACGTCGGTCGCGGCCGGAGTCGGCGTCGCGTTCATTCCGTCGGGAGCGCAGTACCTGCTGCGCGACGCGACCGTGCTGCCGCTCGCGGGCCGCGACGCGAAGTGGCGCGTCGGGCTCGCGTGGCTGTCCGGCCGCGACGATCCCGTGACCACGCGTTTCGTGTCGTTCATGCGCGCCGCGATCAAGGGCGCGTGACCGGGCGTATAGTGTCCGCGATCGCCTTCCGCCCGAATGCCGGCCCGGCGCCGGCTCACGAACCCGAACCGATGACTTCAGAATCCGACGACTCCCCGCTCGATCCCGCACTCGTTGCGACGCTTGCGACGCTGCACGAAGCCGCGACCGATCCGTCCGGCAAAACGTGGTCGCTGCCGAAGATCGCGAAGCGCACGCAATTGCCGATGAGCACGCTGCGCCGCGTGCTGACGCAGCTCGACGCCGCCGGCCTGTGCGCGACGACGCTGAACGACGACGGCACCGGCAGCGCCGCCTTGACCGAAGAGGGGCGCGCCGCGTGCGCGCAACTGTTCGGTGCGAACGACGGCGGATGAAAAAACGGGTCGCCCGAAGGCGACCCGTCATATTGCGGTTCGACATGCGGCGTCGGCCGCTTCGACACGGCATCACCACCGCGCCGTCACTCCAGCCATGACGGAATGACGGTAGGTCTGGTCGTTCAGTCCATGCCGGTAGCCGACGTCGAGATCGAGCCAGCGCTTCGGCGAGTAGATCGCGCCCGCGATCACGAACGCCGGATTCGCGCCGGCCGTGCTTTCGGTGTTGCGCGACAGGCCGATGTCGGCCACGAGCTGCACCTTGTCGGTCGCCTTGTAGAGTGCCGCGGCCGACACGGCCCAGACCGAGCGCAGGTCGCCCTGGCGGTTCGGCTGGTACGCGAGGCCCGCATTCGCGAGCAGCGCGAAGCGCGCGACGTCGGCTTGCGCGAGCAGCGTGGCGCCGGTGCCGACGCGGCCCGTGCCGAGCCCGCGACCGTCGTTGCCGGTCGGCATCGTCACCTTCGGTTTCAGCGCAAGCGACAGCGGCCCGCGTTCGACGAAGCGCCATTTCATGCCGATCTCGACATCGCCGATGCCCGCGCCGTGGTCGTCGGTCCGCGTTTGCAGATGCGTATACGGCGCGTTCACGTAGAAATCGACGTGCTCGCCGAACCCGCGCGTGAGCGTCGCGTTCCACAATTGATGCCGGCCGTTTTCGTCCTGTTTCGAGGTTTCCTCGCCGTTGAACTCGAGCTGCCAGTTCGCGTTGCCCTGCGTACCCGTGTCGTCGCTGACGAGCGGATGGGCCGCGTACGCGTGCAGCGGCACGAGGAAAGTGCTCGCGGCCGCGAGCGAAAGCATTCTTTTCATGAAGTCACCCTTGCTGCGTCGTGGGCGGCCGGCCCGCGCGGGCCGGCACGCCGTCGTTTCGGAGGCAATCAGAACCACTGCTTGTAGCGACGCACATAGATCGTCTTGACGATCTGCGCGAGCAGGATGTAGCCGACCATCGTCGCCGCGAGCCACAGCCAGTAGGTGCCCGGCAGGTGCATGAAGCCGAGCGAATCCGCGAACGGCGA
>Ga0157367_1001390_pt1 | contig 10637 bp, 7 predicted proteins | sample AttbisABBM2_FD_113142 | JGI IMG/M metagenome (GOLD analysis project Ga0157367, IMG submission 113142) | Fungus gardens microbial communities from leaf cutter ant in Botucatu, State of São Paulo, Brazil - Atta bisphaerica ABBM2 | ecosystem: Host-associated > Fungi > Mycelium > Unclassified ...
ACCAGAATGCCCTGCAAATGCAATTTTCTCTGAAGATGAGTTACCAGAAGGTCAAGAAGCATTTATTGAGTTAAATGCTGAACTTTCTCAAAAATGGCCTAACATTACTCAAATTGGTGACCAACCTGCTGACCGTGAAGAATGGAACGGCAAACCAGATAAGTTACAGTATCTAGAAAAATAATTTCAAAAAAAGATCAGCAACCGCTGATCTTTTTTATACCCTATTCAAACATTTCATTGCAAAATCCTCGTAATTTGTGCACTGTTTTGCATTAAAATAGGCGCAATATTTATAAGCTTTTGATTTTTCTTATGCGGAAGTTTTTGCAGAGCTTGGTGCCCTTATGCATAATCCCAGCGATTATGGTGGGTTGTGCCAGCTCTCCCCAACACACAACAACAGGCAAAACCTCTCCAAACGGTAAACGCATCTTTATTCCTCAAGAGCGCGTTACTATCGAACGCCCAGTTCCCCCTAAAGTTGAGCCTGCTTCTTATCGCGCTTGGTTAAATACAGGCGATCACTATGAACGTGTACGCGAATATGAAAAATTTCTAGCGCGTAATGATGTTGCAGGCATCGTACCAAGTTTTGAATTATTAAGATCCGCTCGTGATTGGCAAAAATGCGGCAGTTCAGAATATGCCGTACCCAATCGGGAGCTGTGGAATAACTCTTTATCGACTTTACGTGTCTTTAAATACTTAGTTGCCGCAAAAATTTTAACTGACTTTGAAGTGACTTCTGTTTATCGTGACCTTCCATTAAACCAATGTGCTGGTGGTGCAAGTTCATCTAAACACTTGTTTAACTCGGCTATCGATTTCCGTATTGGGCCAGAAGTTCCGCAGCCACAAGACTATGCATTTATTGAAAATACCAAGTTTAAATTGTGTCAATTCTGGGCTCAACATGGCCAAAGTTTAAACTTAGGGATTGGTTTATATAGTTCAGGACAAATCCATATTGATACTCAAGGCTATCGTACTTGGGGCCCTGACTTAACCCGAAACTCTTCTATGTGTCATTTCTAAGAATACTTCCCCTTATACTTACACGTGTGAGGGGAATTTTTTATTCTGTTTTTTATTCAAAATAACGCCTCTCTTTGCTCATTCCATAAGCAACCAAAAATTCTTCAATCGAAGATTTTTGCACTCTAGTGATAAACGTTTAAAATACGCCTATCAATATACAGGTAAATTTGACTATGCAGCAGTTGTGGACAGACATTGACGAATATATCGACTCACATTTAATTCCCGAAGATCCCCGACTCGACTTTGCATTAAAAAATACCGATGAACACGGCTTTTCAAATCATCTTGCAGTTGCTCCAAACCAAGGGATGCTTTTGCAAATGCTGATTCAGATGAATAAGTGCAAACGTGTTTTAGAAATTGGGACTTTTGCTGCCTACAGTACCATCTGGTTAGGACGTGCCCTCCCTGAAGATGGTTATTTACTTACCATTGAAGGCCGTGACACTCATGCAGAAATGGCTCAAAAGAATATCGATCACGCAAATCTGCCTGTAAAAGTTGAGCTAAAAGCAGGTCGTGCTGCCGATATACTTTCAGCAATTGATCCGCAGTCGATGGAACCATTTGATTTTATCTTTATCGATGCTGACAAACAGGGTTATCCGGAATATTTGGAACTCAGCCTTAAGTTTTCAAAATCAGGCACGATTATTGTGCTCGACAATGTTATTCGTGCTGGTGATATTTTAAATCCGGAAAACAAAAAACCAAGTATTGAAGGTATTCGTGAAACGTTCAAAGCTTTAGAAAACCATCCGCAAATTCTGTCTTGTACCGCGTTACAAACCGTTGGCTCAAAAGGTCACGATGGCTTCGCGATTGCAATTGTGAAATAATGATCAAAAAATCATCTTTTACATTTTATTATTTATAATCAACAAATTACTTTTATTACCCTTGCTTTTCCATATAGTTATCCACAAGATTTGCGGATAACTATATACTTATCTCATTATTTAGCCACAAGTAATGGGACAGTCGCGTTTCGGAATATGGTGGTTGCAATACTTCCCAAGAAGAATTGATGAATTTTGCTGTGACTAAATGCACCCAGTACAATAATTTGAATACCGTGCTCTTGTTGATATTCAAGAATATTTTGGGCTACATCGCCATAACGGTAAACGGTAACTACATCTAGCCCCGCTTGTTTGAGGTAATGCTCTGGCTCATTTAGTATTTCAGGATGGTCACCGACATATACTAAATGACATTGCAATGTGCGTAACAAGTCACTTTGTGCAATACGGTGCATCATTTTTTGACATGTAGGTGAATATTCATAGGCGAAAATAAAACGCGTTGGTACTTTAAAGTTTTCACCAATGGTCAAAACCGTACAGTTCGCTCCGCGAATAAAGTTTTCAACATTACTACCAATTGGTTTATGTTTTTCGGCAGCTCTTTCGCCAACTCGACCTAAAATAACAATGTCGTTTTCATGTAAGAGATTAAAACTTTGTTCTAAAAAATCACCTTTTTCTTGAATTTTTGAACAAGTAATTCCGTGTTTTTCTTTAATGACATCAGAAATATGTCTGAGTAAATTATTGCTGTAATCTAAAGCAAGTTCACTTTGTTTTTGCTCTAATTCAGATAACTCTTTAAGCAACATTGCATTGCTTTCAAAGCCGATTACACCACTAATTTCACCGAGGTGATAACTTGCTGGGTAGTAATCTAGAATTTGTAATAACACAAGCTCTCGTCCGGTTGCTTTGGCAACCCAAGCTGCTGCATCTGCAATCGCATTAATACAAGGTGATGAGTCAATACACGCAATAACACGGTTCATTTGTTGCCTCTCTTCTTCAGGTCTATTTGCCTTGGAGATTTTTCTATAACTTAGCTTTAACTTAACATAGATAAAAATTTGTATGTTAAGGTTTATGTATTAAAAACAAACTTTTTGTTTAAAGATCAAACATTTTATTACATTCTTATGACTGTATTATTCTCTTAAACGGATAAATTTTGCAGGGTTTCCACCCACAATATGGTAGGGTTCAATGTCCTTGGTGACCATACTATTCATACCAATTACGGCGTGTTTACCAATTTTAATACCGTCTTTTACCCCGACATGCGCCCCTAACCAAACGTCTTGCTCAATCTCAATTCCTTTGGAAGTAACAGGCTGTTGGTAAAGCGGACGGTCTAGCTGCATACCATGATCAAATGCATAAAGATGACAATAAGCAGCAATACGAACTTGATCATGCAATTTTATGCCGGCCCGACCACCATCTAAAATGCAATGGTGGTTAATAGCAACTTCATTACCAATCTCAAGCGGCCCATGCAAACTACAGTCGGCTGCAATAAAACAGTTATCACCAATCTTAATTTTACGGCCCGGCTCAGCAAAAATATGAGCCAATGGTGAAATAAAGCAGTTCTCACCAATCTCGACTGTTTCCATATCCATTAAATAAGCTTGATATTCTTTTTGCCATTCTTCAGCCCAAGCACGATGCTTAGGCTTTAGAGTCCAATATAGCCATGGCATATAGTTTAAACGGTGCTTATGTTGCTCACGGTATTTAAGTAAGGAGTCAGTCATCAGTTAATTCCTCCTCAACTTTTAACTCTTCACGGCCACGGGTTACATCTCTGAGTTTCAAGGCAAGTGGTTCAATTTGGTGGATTTGCAGTCTCGCTTCAATATCTACACCTGTTGCAGTATAGGTTTCTTGATATTCTATTTGCTGCTGCGAAAGCTCATACTGAAAGATGGCCCATTCATTAAAATGACATGAAAAGTGAATGGTTTTCTTTGCAATCAGCTCAATCCGATCAGCCAACAATAATGATTGCCCAGCACAACCGCCATAGGCTCGTACCAAACCACCGGTTCCCAGCTTGATTCCGCCATACCAACGGTTCACCATCACAATAATATTGGTCAGGTCATTTCCCTCAATAGTTGCCAAGATTGGACGCCCTGCTGTACCTGATGGCTCGCCATCATCATTAAAGCGAACGTTATGTCCAATTTTCCATGCCCAACATTGATGCGTGGTCGATATATCTTTATTGATTTCTAAGAATTCTTTTACTTGCTGTTCATTTTCTACTGGCGCAGCAATCGCCTGAAATCTACTTTTTTTAATTTCTTCTTCAAATGTAACGGGTGATGCAATCGTAAAAGCCATAAATTAAATAAAGCACAATAAAAATCAAATTATAACGTGAATTTAATAGAATCAAACCTATAAAAAAGCCCCGAAGTTCGGGGCTTTTTTTATTATCTTTCTCGCAATGCTTCTTTCGCTTTATTAAACGGTTTAAGCAAGTAATCCAATACAGTTTTCTCACCCGTACGAATATCTACCGTTGCCACCATACCCGGTGTAATTCCATAAGCTTTACCTTGTTTATTGTAAAGCTTATCGGTATCTGTTCGGATATACACACGATAGTAGAATTGGTCTTGCTTCACTTCATCACGAATCGTGTCTGGAGAAATAACTGTAACCTTCCCTTTTAAACCACCATAAATTGAATAGTCATAAGCTGTAATCTTAACTAACGCTTCTTGACCAGGGCGAATGAATGCAATATCTCGAGGCAAAATACGGGCTTCAATTAACAATTGCTCATCAATTGGGACAATCGTCATTAACTTACCGTTTTGTGGAACAACACCACCATGCGTTGTTACTGTAATTTCTTTTACAACACCACGCACTGGTGCTCTAAATACAGCACGCTCTAAACTGTCATTACGCCCCATCACCACTTGTTGTTGAGTTTGGCTATCCGTATTTGCTTTAGATAACTCTTCACGAGCCTTCACATAATACTGGTTACGTGCATCGTTCATTTTATTTCGCAAATCATTCGCTTCACGGCGTAAGCGTAAAACTTCCACTTCACTCGCCGCGCCTTTAGCAACTAAAGGTTCAGTCATCGCTAGTTCTTGTTGAACCAACTCTAATGCTTGCTTTAAGCCCGAAAGTGTTTGCTGTAAATCAGCTCTACGGGACTCATATAAAGCCGTTTCTTCATGGACAAGCTTTGGATCTTTTGCAACAATTTCAGGAAAAACTAACGGTGTACCATTCACTTCCGCACGCAAACGTGCTGCTGTTGCCTGAGCCGCAATTAATAAAGATCTCGACTCACCTACATTTGATGCAAATCGGGTTGGATCTAACTGAGCAAGAATTTGTCCTTTTTGAACAATGTCACCTTCTTGTACATTCAGTTTAGTTAAAATACCGCCTTCTAAAGACTGAATGACCTGTTCTTTAGACGATGGAATAACTTTACCTGTACCTGTAGACACTTCTTCTAACTTAAAAAACCATGCCCAAATAAGCAAACTAACGAGCCCAATACCAACAATCCAGATGACTAAACTGGCGCGTGGTAATGGTGGTTCACTATAAGATACATTCATTGAACGGGTGAGTTCTTGTTGTTGTTCGCTCATGAATTATCCCCCTTGGCTTACTTGTTTTTGTTGGGCTGTTGATTGATTAAGTACTTGATCTCTTGGCCCATCCATCACGATCTTGCCCTCATTCACGACAATAATACGGTCGACCAGTTCTAAGACAGCACGGCGGTGTGTTGCCACAACCAATGTGCGATGCGCCAGCCAGCCTTTTAGATGATCAATAAGTTGCTTCTCTGCCACATCATCAATCGCCGCTGTCGGCTCATCGAGTAATAAAATATTTGGTTGGCGAATCAATAAACGTGCAAGCAATAATGCTTGCTTTTGACCACCAGAGAAACCGACACCACCTTCTAAAATCAGGTGATCGAGTCCTTCTTTCTTCTCTTGAATAAAAGGTAATGCACCTGTAACAACCAATGCGCGAATAATATCTTCATCGGTGGCAAGTGGTGCACCTAAGGTTAAGTTTTCACGAATTGTGCCATAGAATAAATGTGCATTTTGGTTCAGAAGTCCCATATCACGACGTACATCTGACGGATCAATTAAAGAAAGATCTAAACCATCTAAATGCACTGCACCTTGAGTTGCAACTTGCATACCCGATAGAAGTTGAAGCAGTGTCGACTTACCTGCACCATTACGTCCTAAAATTGCAACTTTTTCCCCAGCACGAATCTGTAAATGGCGAATTGCAAGACTCGGTTTTGGGTCATCATCACCATATTGGAACGTTAGATTTTTTAGTTCGTAATTACCATTTAATACCGCTTTATGAACTAAATGCGCACGATCCGCCTGATCAATTGGACGCTGCATGAGCTCATCTAAACTTTGTTTAGCAACTTTTGCTTGCTGTAAACGGCCTAACACCCCAGTAATTTGAGCAATCGGCGCCAACATACGTGAAGAAAGAATTGAACATGCAACAAGCGCACCCGTTGTCATCTCTCCATCCATCACAGCAAAACAGCCGACTAATACCACTATCGCATACGTTAAGCCTTGAATCATTTGAGTCCAAGCCATTAAAGTACCGACAATTTTACGCTGTTTCATCCCAACATCAGCGGCAACCTCATTCATGTGGTTCCACTGGTTTTGGAAACGTGATTCAGCACGTAATAGCTTAATGTCTTCAATACCCTGCACTGCTTCTACAAGAATTGCGTTACGGATTGAAGATTCTCTCATACCTTCTTGAGCAAGCTGTGCCAGTTTCTTTTGTACCAAAATACCTGGCAAGATCATAAGAGGCACAATAACGAGCATAACCCAGAATAATTTCCCACCAATAATCCCAAAGATAATCAGGAACAAGAAAAAGAATGGGAAATCGGCAATTGCACTAATCGTTGTGGAGGTAACTAGCTCACGAACACCTTCGAGTTCACGAATTTGAGAAATAAAACTACCGGTAGATTTAGAACGGTCTTTATTTTTAATGCGTAAGGCATGACCAAATACACGGTCAGAAACACGTAAGTCTGCACGCTTACCAATAATATCGGATAAATACACCCGTGATATACGTAAGGTAAATTCGAAAAGCGCTGCAATGAGAACACCACCTGCCAAAACCCATAAAGTTGGAATCGACTGAGATGGTACAACACGGTCATAAACCTGCATCGAGAAAATAATGGTTGCCAATGCCAAAATATTGGCAATGAGTGAGGCAAACATAATATCAACGTAGCGTTTCCAGTCTCTTAAAACGATTGACCAGAACCAGTTTGCTTCATATGGCTTGATATATTCATCAATACGCGCATCGGGAATAGATGTTTCAGGGCGCAAAATATAGACATTTTTAATTGTCGTTTTTAAAGCGTCTAAAGATAAATTTTGCGAAAGCCCCTGATCGCCACTGAACTGGATACTAACGTTTCCTTGCGTATCGGCTTTATCAATAACACCAACTTGTCCATCAAAAAACTCTACCATAACTGGTAAACGCCATGGGTTTAACAAGTCTAAAGAAAATGGTGCCTTACGCAGATTCATGCCGACCTGACGCGTCATTAACTGTAACACGTCATCTAAATTCTGATTTTGGTTCCAATCGAGTTGTAAACGAATTCTTTCTTCTGAAGGTTCAATTCGATAATGTTTGGCAATAGTTAAGACCGCCTGTAACCAAGGCTGGTAATTTATTTTTGTCATCATGGTTGTACTTCGAACCCCTGAATTGAAATATTATTTAAGCCGTAGGCTTGGCGGGAACGTCCTGTTGCTGCTATGTACTGAACAATACTGTTATAAATATCATAACGTGCTGATTCGAGGTCTGAGTCGGCACTGTGAATCGCTTGTTCAGCATTTAATAAATCGACGAGTGAACGGGTACCGAGTTTATATTGTTCTTGGTACAGTTCGCGCGTACGAACCGTTGTTGCTTGGCGGCTTACTAATACCTGTATTTGCCGTTGTTTATTTTCAATTTGTTCACGACTTGTTCTAATTTGATCCAGAACATCTAGATAAACAGAATTCACTTTAGATTTAGCTGCTTCTTCAGCGTAGCTTGCCATTTTTACTTGTGAAGCAGTTGCCCCACCTTGATAAAACTGGCTTGTTGCTTCAAGCATGACGGAACTATATAGACCATCATCTTTATCATTATTTGGATTTTTACCATTAATCGCCTGACTGACCGAGCCTTTAACAGCTAGAGTTGGATAGCGAGTTAAACGAGTTTGCTCTTTTTGTGCTTTAGCGACTTCAACACTTGCCTGTGCTGCAATCATTTTAGGAATGGTATTAAATTCAGGTTCGCTATATAAGTCCGATTGCTTAACAAGATCGTCGGAAATAATCCATCCAGTACGACTAACATCCGCACCTAATAGCGTTCTTAAATGCTGTTGATATTGTCGTAGCAATGATTGCTGTGCAATCAATGTAGCTTGTGCGGCTTGTAAATAGGATTGGGCTTGAATAGGGTCAGCTTGACTCGCGACACCAGCATTTGCACGCAGGTTAGCAATGTCTTGAATACGTTGAATACCTGCTATTTGCTGCTCAGCAATTTTATTAAGTTGAAGATAACGTTGGATATTAACAATGGTCTGCGCAACATCAAGCGCTAGTGTGTCGATACTGACCAATACATTGGCTTGTTCAACCTGAACTTTAGATTGCTCAATATTGACGCCTGATTTGACTTTACCAAAGTCATAAAGCATTTGAGTGGCACTTAAAGTGAGTAACTGCCTACCTCTCTCTCCACTGCTTAAATCACCAGTTGAAATCCCTCCAGCGAGCTGGGGATAGTAACCAGCTTTAGCAACGTCAACTCCTGAATTTTGACCTGCTAAAGTTGCAATAGATTGTGAAATATCTGGACTACGCTGAATGGCAATTTTTACAGCATCTTGCAAGGTCATCGTTCTAGACGACAAGTTGGCTAAAGATGAGGCCGACTTATCATTAAGCTGAACAGTTGGAAATTCCTGTGCAATAGAACGATCTAGCTTAAAATTACTAAGCTCTTGCATCTTGGCAACTTTAAATTCATCACTACTTTTAGGGACAAAAAGTTGTGACAGGTTATCTTTCAGGGTGTGATATTGCTCACTTGGTTTAGCAGCATATACCACGACAGGAACATGTAGTGTACTTAGAAGCATCAGCCCTTTCAGGAAAGCCTGCTTACTACATTTCCCTTTCACTCTTTTCTGGTTATATCCAATCATGCTTATCTTGTTGATGTTGTTTGTTATCGTTTAAAAGCATCTCCATTCTACATAGTTTTTCAACTAAAACAGCATAATTGGTCGAATAAATCACACATTATTTTTTTATTAAATGAGTGGTATATGTGTTTGTTTTTATTTACAAAATACCAAAAAACAAAAAAGAGGCCTTGACCTCTTTTTAACCAATTAGATTAATTACTTTAATTAAACTGTAAAATCGTCGCCCAAATAGACTTTACGTACTTGTTCATTATCTAAAATTTCTTGTGGGGTGCCTTCGGCAATAACCGAGCCTTCACTTACGATGTAAGCGCGCTCACAGATCGCCAAAGTTTCACGTACGTTATGATCTGTAATGAGTACACCAATTCCACGATCTTTGAGTGTCTGGATAATGTCTTTAATATCACCAACCGAGATCGGGTCAACACCAGCAAAAGGTTCATCTAAGAGCATAAATTTAGGATCTGCTGCCAACGCACGCGCAATTTCTGCACGGCGGCGTTCACCACCAGAAACACTCATCCCTAGTGAATCTTTAATATGACTGATTTTAAAGTCATTTAATAATTCATTAAGACGTTGTTGACGTTGCTGTTTATTCAAATCTTTACGCGTCTCTAAGATCGACATAATATTTTCAGCAATCGTCAACTTTCTAAAGATAGAAGCTTCTTGAGGTAAATAACCAATACCTTTACGTGCACGCTCATGCATTGCCAAGTCGGACATATCCAAGTCATCAAGATGGATTTCGCCTTTATCCATACGCACCAGTCCAACGACCATATAGAAACTTGTCGTTTTTCCGGCACCATTAGGACCAAGCAAACCAACAATCTGTCCACTTTGCATACTAAAAGAGACGTCTTTAACCACCCAACGCTTACTATAGTTTTTTGCTAAGTGTTTAATACACAAAGTTTGCGGTTGTTGAAGAGCTTGTTGCATTAGTCACGCGCTCCTGGGAAACTTTTTGAACTTGAAGGTGGAATAATAATTTGTACGCGGTTTGAAGAAGAACCTTGAGCTTCAACATCACCTTTATTCATACTATATTTCAGAGAGTTACCACGAATACTTGAACCATCTTGATATAAGTACGCGCCGCCAGACAACGTAATAATGCCTGTGTCTGCATTATAAACAATGGTCTGTCCTTCACCACGTGCAACGCCTTTATTGGCATTGACTTGCTGTTGGAACTTGGCTGGTCTACCTTTTGCAGTAATAACCTGAATTTCACGTTTCGAGTTTAGATTTGCAACAATCGAGTCAGCTTGAAGCTTCATCGTACCTTGTTCAATCACGACGTTACCCGTGTAAGTCGTCAAACCAGTTTTATCATTGTAAGTTGCACGGTCTGCAACCAATGAAATTTGTTGATTACGGTCAGACGGCAAAGCAAAAGTCGAAGCAGATGATAAAGCAACGAGTGTAATTACCGCAGCTTGTTTTAGGAAAGCTGAAGAACGTTTTAA
>Ga0157367_1001391_pt1 | contig 10636 bp, 6 predicted proteins | sample AttbisABBM2_FD_113142 | JGI IMG/M metagenome (GOLD analysis project Ga0157367, IMG submission 113142) | Fungus gardens microbial communities from leaf cutter ant in Botucatu, State of São Paulo, Brazil - Atta bisphaerica ABBM2 | ecosystem: Host-associated > Fungi > Mycelium > Unclassified ...
TCGATCCACTACAGTTCCGACGGGCATTAGGAAATTTTGCAACAGGCGTTACCATTGTTACTGCACAAAATGCACAAGGTGAGAAAGTCGGTGTAACCGCAAATAGTTTCAACTCGGTGTCACTCGACCCACCGCTTATTTTGTGGAGTATTGATAAAAAATCTTCAAGTTTTTCAGTATTTGAGCAAGCAACACATTTTGCAGTCAATATTTTATCAGGCACGCAAATTGAGCTATCTAATAAGTTCTCTAGACGCAATATTGATAAATTTGCAGACACCAATTTTCAACTTGGTGCAGGAAGCACCCCCATTTTAGAAAATTGTTCTGCGGTGTTTGAGTGCGAACGTTATCAAGTGATTGAAGGTGGAGATCACTGGATTATTGTTGGTAAAGTGGTTCGTTTCCATGATCAAGGTCGAAGCCCGCTGGTCTACCATCAAGGTGCATATTCTTGTGTCATGCCGCATCCAAGTCTTCAAGTTAAACAAACGGAAGAAAACGGTGTAGACCAAACACATTATGGGCATTTATATAATAATGTCTGCTATTTAATGAGCCGTGCTTTTAAAGCTTATCAAACGGACTATATTCCAAAGCAAATGGCTTCGGGTTTCCGTACCAGTGAATCACGTCTCTTGCTCGTTTTGGCCAGTGGTACCGCTTCAAGTAAAGAAGATTTACCTCGAGATATTGCGATGCCAATGCAGGAAGTTGAAAGATCGGCTGAAATTTTAAAATTTGAAGGCTTATTGGTCGATCACGATAATTTGTATGCACTGACTGAAAAAGGTAAACAAACGGCGCAGTATTTATTTGATATTGCCGACAGCCACCAAAATGAAGTCTTTAAAAAATATTCTGATGAGCAAAAGGATATTTTTATTACCATGCTGCGAGACTTTGCAGGTGTAGCATAAGCCCCATTAAGCTGATAAATTGAATTGATTTATCAGCTTTTTTACATCTAGCTGACTATCATCAAAAGAATTCCATGGACAAGGGATTTTTGGCACACAATTTGTTTATCAATAAAACATGATTGTAAATAAGCCAAGACAGTGAACCACAGCAAAAGAGAAGTCTTGAGCAGTGGGACGCGTATAGAGAGGTAAGGGATGAACCAATATGTAAGTGATGCATTACTCACATGGACGCACCATATTAAAAATGTGTGCGGCAATTTTGAAACGGATTTTGATGGAACCCGTAATTTATTCATTGGTGAAGTACAATGCTTTTTATTGGGCGATACCGAAATTGCATTTATCAAAAACAATGCCAATAAAATTGTCCGAAAAGCTGATGAAATCGATCGAGTGAATAATCGTTTTTGTTTTTTAATTTTGCAGTATTCAGGGAAAATGCTGCTCGAGTATAAAAATGAAACTCTAAGCCTGAATGAAGGCGATATTGTTTTGGTCGATCCTGTTGAAACCATTTCGATGTATCCGCAAGGCTTAGTCAGCCAGATTTCAGTACATCTATCGCGTGAAAAATTACTGAAAGAAAATATCAGTACCGAATACTTTGGAAAACTTATTACGCAAAATATGAGTGGTTTTTTACTTAAAAATATTTTGAAAAATATGTCTCCTGAAAACATCAAACTTTGGTATGCAACCGAAGATGGGAATGCTTTTGAAGATGCACTAATTGCCTTAATCAAACCGACTATTAATTATAAAAATATTAATAGCTCAAATAACCTAATGGAAAAGGCTGAGCGGTATATTATTGAAAACTTAGCAAAACCAGATTTAACCCCTAAATTAATTGCAGAGCATATTGGTGTATCACTACGACATCTCTACCGGTTATTTCTTCAAGAAAACTTATCAATTAACAAATATATCCAGCTCAAACGTTTAGAAAAAGTCAAAGCAGATTTACTCGATAAAAGAAACAAACAAAGCTCAATTACCCAGATTGCCTTGAAGTGGGGTTTTTGGGACGGCGCTCATTTTTCAAAAATCTTCAAAAAGACTTACGGTATTTCTCCTAAAGAATTTAGAGAGGGTATATCGGTGTAAATCTTTATTCTTTTGATGTCATTTTTAGACAAGTTCTAGGTCATTCTTGAACAAGCTAGCCCCATGCAAGTGTGTTGAAATTAAATTAATTAGAACAGGTTAGATAAGCTTAATAATCACAAAACAATTAAGTTGATCTAAGAAATTTCACACATCGGAAAGTGCATTTTAACTGTCTGATTCAGATAGTTCAGGGATAGATGAAAAGGATGAAAACCATGCGTAAACAACGATTATTGAATGATATACAAAAAATATTGGCGCTTAATTTATCAATCGCTGCGAGCTTTTGGGGGCTCAATACTCAAGCTTATGCGCATGGTGGACATGCCGAAATGGTATCGCTTTATCAAAACATGAGTGAGCAGGGTGCCAAAGTTGTCAAAGACGATTTTACCAACACTTATATGATTACCAAGGGTTCTATGGTGGTACGAGCCAAACCTAATTCAGATCAGGTTTTAGTGAATGGCAAACCTTTCAAGCTCAGCGTGCCTTTATTAATGAAAGACGGTAAACCTGTTATTGGAAAAGATTTTTTTAATGAAGTATTCCAGTCCGGTTTAGATCAAACTTTTAAAGTTGAAAATACGTTTCATCCACTCAATAGTTTAAATTCTGATGAAATCAAAAAGACATTTGATGTGATTAACCGCTCAAAATACGCCTATAAAAATATGCGTTTTGCCGAGTTAAAACTTAAAGAACCAGAAAAAGCCAAGGTTTGGGATTTCTTTATTAACCATAAAGAATTTAAAGAAGACCGCATCGCCTCTTTTATTTTATTAAAAGGCAATCAGGCGATTGAAGGTGAAGTGAATCTAAACACTCAACAAGTCACAAAATGGAATGTACTTAAAGACACTCATGGAATGGTGTTACTCGATAACTTTGAAACCGTACAACGTGTAGTTGAGACGAGTAAAGAATATCAAGAGGCATTACGCAAACGTGGCATTACCGATGTGAAAAAAGTGATCGCGACACCACTGACTGTTGGATATTTTGGCGGTAAAGATGGTCTAGATAAACAACTCAATATACTAAAAGTTGTGGCGTATCTCGATGTTGGGGATGGTAACTACTGGGCACATCCTATTGAAAACTTGGTGGCTGTGGTTGATTTAGATAAAGAAAAAATTATTAAGATTGAAGAAGGCGCACTCATTCCTGTACCAATGGCAAATCGTCCTTATATGTCAGATAAGCCAGTACCAAGCAAGACAAAACCACTCAATATTACTGAACCCGAAGGTAAGAACTTTACTATTACAGGTCAAACCGTACACTGGGGCAATTGGTGTTTCCATGTCGCGTTAGATTCTCGTGTTGGTCTACAGCTTTCAACCGTGACTTATAAAGACAAAGGTGTGAAACGCAAAGTCATGTATGAGGGGAACTTGGGTGGAATGGTGGTGCCATATGGCGACCCTGACATTGGTTGGTACTTTAAGTCTTATTTAGATTCTGGCGAATATGGTATGGGTACGCTGACCTCATCCATTCAATCAGGCACCGATGCACCTGAAAATGCAGTTTTACTTGATGCCGTGATCGCAGATTATAAAGGCCAGCCACAAGTCATTCCAAATGCGATTGCCATTTTTGAGCGGTATGCTGGACCTGAATATAAACATCACGAAATTTTTGGCAATCAAGATGCCAGTGAAGCCCGCCGTGAACTTGTCGTTCGCTGGATTAGTACAGTCGGTAACTATGATTATATGTTTGACTGGGTATTTGCCCAAAATGGTGTAATTGGAATTAATGCGGGTGCAACGGGTATTGAAGCTGTTAAAGGCGTTAAATCACGTACCATGCATGACAGTACCGCCAAAGAAGACACTAAATATGGAACTTTAATTGACCATAATATTGTTGGGACAACCCATCAACACATTTATAACTTCCGCCTAGATATGGATGTAGATGGGGAAAACAACAGCTTTATGCATATGGATCCTGTGGTGAAAACCAGTGATAAAGGCGGTGTGCGTACAAGCTCGATGGAGATTGACAGTAAAGTCATTACCAATGAGCAAAATGCAGCTGAAAAATTCGATCCATCCACCATTCGGTTACTCACTAACTTTAACAAGGAAAATAAACTCGGGAATCCAGTTTCTTATCAAATTATTCCGTTTGCTGGTGGAACACACCCAGTGGCGAAGGGTGCCAATTTTGCAAAAGATGAATGGTTATTTAAACGTTTGAACTTTATGGATAAGCAAATTTGGGTGACGCAGTACAATCCAGATGAACGCTATCCTGAAGGGAAGTATTCAAACCGTTCGACTCATGATACAGGCTTGGGTCAGTTCATTAGCAATAATGAAAATATTGAAAATAAAGACCTTGTGGTCTGGATGACAACAGGCACGACGCATGTGGCACGTGCGGAAGAATGGCCAATCATGCCAACAGAATGGGTCTACACCTTAATCAAACCGTGGAACTTCTTTGACAACACTCCGACTTTAAACTTGGATGAAGAAGAGCAAAAACCGCAGCATGACCATCATTAAAGACGCACATTAACTAGAATGGGTAACGAGCAAGTTCCCCATTCTTGAGCGTCTGGTAGACCATTCACAAAAAAGGATTTTGTATGAAAACTCTACTTTCTCAAGTTATGAGAGGGACTCTCTTTGTCTCATTTTTTTCAACTGTACATGCAGGTGAGCTTGAAATTAAACCAACTTTTGAAGCAACTTTTGGAGCTTTTAGTAGCGGTAAAAGCTATAACGGTGAAAACCTAGCTAATGAAAGAGTCAATTGGCAAGAAGGTCATCTTAAATACGGTGCTAAAGGGCAATACATCTTTCAAAACAGTCAACTCTATGCAAGCTTGAGCGGTATTAGCTCGGCAACATTTGGCGATGGGGATGCTGGCCAAAATACTAATGGCAAAGAACGTAAAACCGATGTGAATGAATGGATCATTGGCTTTAAAGACGGTACCCATAAAGATGAGTTAACGACTTATGATTTAAGTATTGGTCGACAAAATATCATGATTGGCGATGGTTTTTTTATTGCAGGTGATGCACTAAATCTTGGTAAAGCTCCTGTGGATGGCACACTCGATCGCGGCGGGGCATATTATCTGGCAGCGCGTCGAAGCTTTGATTTTACTAGTCTGCTTCAATACAAACTTCAAAAAAATACAACGCTAAAACTGGCTTATTTAAAGTCAGACAATAAAGCACAATTTTCACCTGAGCTTTTTGTGACTGATCTGATGTATCAGCTTAAAGATAAGGGCGTTGGGTTTACCTATTTAAATGTATTAGACCTTGAAGATGCTGAACATATTTCAGGACGACAAGATCTTAAAAATTATGCTTTACGTTTGAACTATCAACCCTTACCGGAACTACAAATAAAGTCTGAGTTTGTTGTTCAAGACAAAAAAGATAGTCAAGAAAATGCGGGCTATTTAGGGCTGAACTATAACTTTTTATCTTCAAAATATACACCTTCATTAGGCTACCGCTTTAGTCACTTTTCAGACCAATATGACCCGATGTTTTATGGAAATACGGTCGGGTTTGGCACATGGTTTCAAGGAGAAGTCGCCGGAAACTATGCTGGTCCATTCAATAAAAATGCAGATATTCATCAAGTCTCTTACAGTATGAACTTGAAGGAAAATTTTATGTTGGGCGCTTTGGCCTATAAGTTTAAAACAGTCAATAAGTCTTTAGCTAATCTAGATGGACATGAGCTGGACGTTTTTTCGGTTTGGTCGGTCAATAAAAAGCTCAACATTATTCCCTTAGTCGGACTCTATAAACCGAAACACGATATCCATAGTGACGGTACTCAAAACTACGATGACAAAACCAATGTGTATGGGCAGTTGATTCTGCAATACATCTATTAAATTGGCGCGAAGGAGACCGTATTTATTGGCGGTGCATTCACAAAAGTAAAGTGAGGATAAAATCAGATGGATAAACAATATGACTATATCGTGATTGGCGCGGGCTCTGCAGGTTGTGTAGTTGCAACTCGGCTGTTAAAGGCCAAGGCAGGACGAGTTCTTGTATTAGAAGCAGGAAGCCGAGATAGCAGTATGTTTCATACCATACCTGCAACGGTGGTTAAAGTATTCCAGCAAAAATCATGGCAATACATGACCGTTCCGCAAAAATATTGTAATCATCGTGAAATGATCCTTGCACAAGGAAGAGTGTTGGGTGGTGGCAGCTCGGTTAACGGGATGATCTATTGCCGAGGTCAACGTCAGGATTATGATTTATGGGCTTCAGAATGGGGATGCGATCAGTGGTCTTATCAACATGTACTGCCATTTTTTAAAAAGTCAGAAAAAAATGAAAGCCTTGCTGGTGAGTATCACGGACAAGATGGCATTTTACCTGTCAGTGAAAATCGCTATCGCCATCCTTTAACCCTAGCTTGTATTCAGGCGGGTCAGCAAATGGGGATGAACTATGTTAATGATATTAATGGTTGGGATCAGGCAGGCGTAGGGTTTTATCAAACTACCACTCAAAATGGTTCACGTGCCAGTACATCAAAAACCTATTTAAAGTCAGTCGAAAACCACCCAGATCTCACAGTGATTACTGATGCATTGGTCCATAAAATTGAAACCCAAGGTGATCAAGTCACTGGGGTAACTTTTAGCGTTGGTGAAAAATCACCGATTACTGTACAGGCTCAAAAAGAAGTCATTCTCAGTGCAGGCGCAATTGGTAGCCCTAAGGTTTTATTACTTTCAGGCATTGGGCCAAAACAGCATTTAGATGAACTCGGCATTGAATGTATTCGTGATTTACCTGTAGGTGAAAACTTTCATGATCATTTGCACATGTCAGTCAATGCAACAGTAACAACCAATAATAGCTTGCTCGGCGAAGACCAAGGTTTAAAAGCAGTAAGGCACTTTTTACAATGGCGTTTTACTCGTTCAGGATTATTAACCACAAATATTTTAGAAGGTGGTGGCTTTATAGACACCAACAATAATGGTCGCCCCGATGTTCAGTTTCATTTTTTACCTGTGCTGGATAATTTTGATAATACGCCAGGTGAAAAAGCAGTGGCTCAGGCACATGGACTTACCATTAAAGTTGGACATGTACAGCCAAAAGCACGCGGAACTTTACGTTTAAGTAGTAAAGATCCAAAAGCTTTACCTATCATTGACCCTAATTATTTAGGTCATCAAGAAGATATTGACGCCAATATTCGTGCAGTACAGGCAGGACTTCGCCTATTACAACAGCCCGCATTAAAAGCAATTGTCAAAGAAGTGATTGAACCTGCAAATACTGACCCCGATGACATTGAATCGATTGATACATGGATGCGCCAGAACATTAAAACGGTCTATCACCCCGCAGGTAGCTGCAAAATGGGTAATGCTCCGCAAGATTCGGTCACAGATCAGACCCTAAAAGTCCATGGTTTTAAAAATTTACGTGTGGTGGATTGTTCTATTTGCCCACAAGTTCCAAGTGGGAACACCAACGCAATTGCCATCATGATTGGTGAACGTGGTGCAGACTTTATTTTGAATCAGGTTGCCTAGTTGCTGTCATATCAATATTTAGAAATGGAAAGAGGAAAAGAAAATGAGTGAAGTTCAGATTTTAGAAAGCGTACAGCAATTTATGGCGCGACAACATGGACATTTTATTGATGGAAAATTAGTTAATGCTGAGCATTTAGATAAAGTGGATATTGTAAATCCATCGACTGAACAAGTTGTTGCTCAAATTAGTATTGGTAGTCAACAAGATGTCGAAAATGCGGTGAAAAGTGCTGACCATGCTTTTCAAAATGCTTGGGCTGAAACGACGCCGTATGAACGTGGCGTTAAACTGAACAAGCTAGCAGACCTAATTGAGCAATATGGTGAAGAACTTGCACAGCTTGAGTCGTTGTCTACCGGAAAACTCATTAATATTTCCCGTCATCTTGAAGTCGCACAATCTGTTATTTTCTTAAGATATTTTGCTGGTTGGGCAACCAAAATTAATGGTCAAACCATGCAACCCTCTATTCCTTCTATGCAAGGTGAAAAATATACAGCTTTTACTTTAAGACAACCAATTGGTGTGGTTGCAGGGATTGTGCCTTGGAATTTTTCACTCATGATTGGAGTTTGGAAAATCGGCTCAGCTTTAACAACTGGCTGTACCATTGTGCTTAAACCAAGTGAGTTTGCCAGCTTATCTTTATTACGTTTAGCTGAACTTGCCATTGAGGCAGGTATTCCAGCCGGTGTAATTAATGTCGTTACAGGTAAGGGCGATACAGGACAATATTTAATTGAGTCGCCACACGTTAAGAAAGTCTCGTTTACAGGTTCCGTACCAACAGGTATTGCGATTGGTAAACTCGCGATGAACAGCGATTTAACCCGTGTAAGTCTGGAGCTCGGTGGTAAAAATGCTATTGCTGTTTTGGCAGATGCAAATATTGATGAGATATTACCGACTTTACTACAAGCAACTTTTGTTCATCAAGGACAAGTTTGCGCATCGCCAGAACGGTTTTTTGTACACCACACAAAATACGATGAATTAGTCGAGAAACTTTCTAAAGCACTTTCGCAGTTCAAAATTGGATCGGCTATGGATGAGGGAAGTATGTTTGGTCCACTTTCTAATCAGCCACATTTTCATAAAGTAAAACATTATTTAGATATAGCAAAAGCAAACAACCAGATTATTGCAGGGGGTGAGGCTTTAGATCAGACTGGGTATTTTGTACAGCCGACTTTAATTTCCTTTAAAAATACCGATGATCCTTTATTTTCAGAAGAAACCTTTGGTCCAGTGGTCGGGGTAATGCCATTTAAAACTGATGAAGAGCTTATTCAGCTTATGAATCAGTCACGCTTTGGTTTAACCGCAAGTATTTGGACAAATGACTTGTCTAAAGCCTTGCGGTTAATTCCTAAAATTGAAGCAGGAACCGTGTGGGTCAATATGCATACATTCTTAGACCCATCTGTTCCTTTTGGTGGTGTGAAAGCTTCGGGAATTGGCAGAGAATTTTCAGATGCGTTTATTGAAGATTACACCGAATTAAAATCAGTCATGATTCGGTATTAACTTTAAAATCCAGAGATAAAAAATGGCCTTTATCGGCCATTTCTTTTGAATCATTAGATTAACTCAATAAAAAATCTTTTAGGATTTTATTAAAAGCTTCTGGTTGCTCTACATTGGAAATATGAGATGCATCTATTTCTGCAAGTTTTGATTGCGGAATACGTTGCTGCATAAACTCACCATCTGCAATTGTGGTTACAGGATCTTGGATTCCGGCAATGACCAATACAGGAACTTTAATATCTTTTAACTGTTCTCGGACATCCGCTTTAGCCAAAGCCTCACAACAATTGGCATAACCCATTGCGCTGCCAGCACTTAAGTCGTTACACAGGTTGTTGACAATTGAAGCATGACTTTGGATAAAGGGATCTGTAAACCATCGCGAAGCTGCTGTAGCTGCGATCGGTTGTAAACCTTGCTCACGTACTAATTTTGCACGGCCAAGCCATGCTTGTTCTTGTCCGATTTTAGCGGCAGTATTTGCCACAACCACATGACTAAAACGGTCAGGGTAGTGAATCGCCAGCCATTGGCCTGTTAAACCTCCCATGGAAATTCCACAAAAAGCAGCTTTGCTAATATGCAGGTGGTCGAGTAGACGGACAACATCCTCACCTAGTTGCTCTACTGTATATGGACCGTCAGGCGTAGATGATGAACCGTGACCACGGGTGTCATAGCAGATCACAAAAAATTGATCTTTTAACTCATTAAACTGTTTTTGCCACATGCCATAATTGGTACCTAGAGAGTTGGAAAACACCAAAGCAGGGGAAGACGGTTCACCAAAAGTTTGATAGTTAATTTGTGCATCGGCAGATTGAAAAGATGGCATTTGTTTCTCCTTAATTTGCTTCAACACGTTCAATAATCAGTGCGATACCTTGGCCTACGCCAATACACATCGAACATAAGGCATAACGACCACCTGTTTGCTCAAGCTGGTTTAAGGCTGTGGTGACTAGGCGTGCACCTGATGCACCAAGTGGATGACCTAAAGCAATCGCACCACCATTTGGATTTACCTTGTTGCTATCGTCTGGCAACCCTAAATCACGAGTCACTGCCAAAGCCTGTGCAGCAAATGCTTCATTGAGCTCAATTACATCCATCTGATCTAAAGTCAGATTGGCTTGTTTAAGTAATTTCTTAATCGCTGGTGCCGGAGCAAAGCCCATAATGCGCGGTTCTACACCCACTGCTGTTGAAGCAATGATCTTGGCACGTGGTTTTAAGTTGTAGCTTTGCACGGCTTCATCAGAAGCAATCAGGAGAGCTGCTGCACCATCGTTAATACCTGAAGCATTCCCCGCAGTGACAGTTCCCTCTGCTTTTACAACTGGTTTCAGTTTGCTTAAACCTTCAAGTGTGGTCGATGCACGTGGATGTTCATCGGTATCAATTACAACAGCATCCCCCTTACGCTGAGGGATTTCAACTGCCACGATTTCTTAGAAAAAAAGCCTTTGGCTTGCGCGCTTGCGGTGCGTTGTTGGCTCGCCAAGGCAA
>Ga0157367_1001392_pt1 | contig 10610 bp, 10 predicted proteins | sample AttbisABBM2_FD_113142 | JGI IMG/M metagenome (GOLD analysis project Ga0157367, IMG submission 113142) | Fungus gardens microbial communities from leaf cutter ant in Botucatu, State of São Paulo, Brazil - Atta bisphaerica ABBM2 | ecosystem: Host-associated > Fungi > Mycelium > Unclassified ...
ACTGCGGGGTTCATCTTCCTGCGCCGGCCGGGCACCCTACAGGCATCCGACCAACTCCGCTTCCCCCTTCCGCGCCGCGTTGCCGTTAGCGCGAAAGAGGCGTGATTCTAGGCATCCCGCGCCGCCAGCGCAAGGGGGTTTGCGAAAATATTTAAGAGGCCTCGCACGCCCCCGCCGCCTCAACCAAATAATCAATGAACGCCCGCGCGGTCGCCGGCAAGTGCCGGCGCTGCGGATACGCAGCATAGCGTTTTAGCGGCGCGGCCGGCCGGTCGAGCGCAACCCGCACCAGTTCCCCGCGTGCGATCAGGTCGCGGCACGCGGCCTCGACGACGATCGCAAAGCCGACCCCGCACCGCGCGGCCGCCAACGCGAGCGTGCCACTATCTACTCGCAACCGCTCCTGCACACGCAAACTGGTCGGATGCCCGCCCGCGCCGACGAATCGCCATGGCCGCCCCTCGAGCACACCGACGGTAGTGCCTCGAGCGCCTCGATACGCACGGGGCTGCCATGCGCGGCAATCACCGACGGCGCCGCGACAACCACGCTCGGCAGGCTCAACATCGGCTTCACGACGCACGCGCTGTCCGGCAGGCGCCGCGGCCGACAACGACTGCCAGGTCGAGATCCTCGAGCCCTGTTTCCAGCCCGGCGAGACTCGTCAAACAGCGCAGGTCCACGGCCGGATGCCGGCACGCGAAGTCGGCCACGGCCGCGCCGAACAGCTGCGGACCGATTTCGCTCGGCAGGCTCACGCGCAGCCGGCCCTGCAAGCGGGACTGCTCGGACGCAAGCGCATCGAGCGTTTCGTCGAGCACATCGAGCATCGGCCCGCACCGCTCGAACAGCAGCCGGCCCGCGTCGGTCAGCGTCAGGCCACGCGCGTGCCGCTCGATCAGGCGCGTCTGCAGGCTCGCCTCCAGTTGCGCGACATGCCGGCTGACATTGGCATGGCGTCGACCTACATCCGCCTCGTCGCGGCGTCCTCCGTGAGCGCAGCCTTCCCCGCTCCGGACCGTCGCACCGGTTTCAGCGCGCTGCAAACGGCCGCAACCCATTTCGGCACGACGCTCGCGTTCGCGCTGGGCGCCTGGATGCTCAACGGCCACGCGGTGACCCGGGCCGGCATCGCCCCGCTGCTGTGGGCCTGCCTCGTCGGCTCGCTTGCGTTGCCGGCCTATCTTTGGTGGTTGCGCGCGCACGCGTAACGGCGCATCGCGCCATGTCACATCGATGAAACGATTCTCCACCGCATTCCGGCCCGGTCGATCAAAACTGAAACGTTTTTGGCGACCAAGCTTTCATTACGTCAAGTTACTTCTTGGAAATCAGGCGTTTGCGGCACCTGGCACGGTGTTCGCATGATCCGCCCTCGGCAGGGCTGCGCGCGGGTCATGGCGATCGTTGCATGCGCAGCCGGTCCATCGTGCGCTGCCGTCCCGCTCCCGCAAGCCGGGCCGGCCACGCCCCCGTTCAATCCATTCTGTCACGCGCCGCATGACGCGGCCGCGTCGGGAGGACACCATGCATCCCCCTGGATTCAAGCGCTCGTCACGCTGGCCACGCGTCATGCTCTGCAGCCTGTTCCCGGCGCTGATCGCCGCCACGGCGATCGCGCCGCCGAACGCACTCGCGGGCGGCAAGGTCGCGCCGCGCGGCCACGCCCAGGCGCCGTCCGGCAAGGAAGGCTGGGGCAAGCCCCAATACCCGCCGTCGGGCCCGCACCCGGGCGACACCGTCAACAAGTCGGCGACGAACAATCGGATACCGAAGCAATAAAGACAGGCGCCACACCATTTTTTCGAATTGTCGGGGGACTCGTCCGAATCATCGGACACGATGCGTGAGGTTTGACATGAGCGCTTTGCGAACCCTATTCCGCCAGTTCAGGCATGTGGCGCGCTGTATCGTCGCGGCAGCACTCCTGGCCGCGGCCGGCGCCAGCCATGCAGTGCCGAGCGATGCCCAGATCGACCTGAAGATCCTGATCATCGCGAGCCAGCAGGCCGGCAGTTCGCCCGAGCTGGCAGCCGCCCGATCGATCCTCGATCGCGTGGGCATCCCGTATGCGATCTACACGTACGACACGAACAACCCGACGCTGCCGCCGCTCGAAACCGGCAACCACGCGCTGTACCAGGGGATCGTCCTGCCGGTCAGCGACTACCGCTACATGAACCCGTTCGCCGGCGGCGCGCTTGCGCAGACGCTCGCGCGCTACCAGTTCAAGTACAACGTCCGGCTTGCGAGCTTCTATACGTGGCCGGGCGACAGCGCCTGCCTGCAGTACGTGAACTACCAGGACACGACCGCGACGCCGCTGTCGTCGCTGCTGACGTCGTCGGGGCAGGCACTGTTTCCGTACATGAACGCCGGCACGTCCACGAGCAATCCGCTCACGATCTCGAACGCGTGGACGTACTTCGCATCGCCGGCCAGCCCGCTGCCGACCGGCACGACCGTCACGCCGATCGTGCAGGCCACGGGCCCGGGCAACACGACGTACTCGATCGGCGCCACCTGCCTGTTCGCGAACACGACGCCGCTCACGGGCGACAGCACGACGCGCGAGACGATGTCGCTGATGTTCGACAACAGCCAGTACCTGACGCACTCGATCACGCTATCGTACGGGATCGCGAACTGGCTCACGCGCGGCCTGTTCCTCGGCAGCCGGCACGTCTACATCGATCCGCAGGTGGATGACAACGGCATTCCCGACGAGATCTATCCGTACGCGCAATCCGACTCCACCGGCCTGTGGTACGACGTCCGGACCGGCGCCACGACCAGCACGAGCCCGCCCGGCCAATGCCCGCTCGGCTCGACGAGCCCGGCGACGGGCCTCACCGGCTGCGAATACCGCACCACCGGCGCGGACTTCACCAACATCGTGAACTGGCAGTCGCTCGTGAACCTGACGACGCCGAACGCGTCCGCGGTCAAGCTTACGCTCGCGTACAACGGCGAAGGCTACGGCAAGGCGTTCGGCGGCCAGGGTTTCTACCCGCCGAGCGGCACGGATTCGCTGTCGCTGCAGACCGCGCTGCTGCAACGCAATTTCAAGTGGATCAGCCACACCTACGACCACGAACTGCTGGATCCGCCGTACACGACCACCGCCGCGCAGGTCACGGCCGAGATGCAGAAGAACCTGACCGTCGCGAACCGGTTCGGCTTCACGACCTTCAGCGCAAGCACGCTGGTGACGCCGGAAATTTCCGGCCTGTACAACCCGACGACGCTCGGCGCACTCGCATCGTTCGGCACGCGCGTGCTCGTCTCCGACAGCTCGAAGCCGACGCCGCCCGTCGGCACGGCCGGCTGCCCGGTGAACAACGGCGGGGTGGCGTGGCCGCTGCCGGCGTTCAACGCGGGCAAGTACAGCTGCGTGAACCAGACGATCTTCGAGGTGCCGCGCTATGCGACCGCGCTGTTCTACAACGTGTCGCAGCCATCGGAATGGGTTGCCGAATACAACTACTTCTATGGCGCGAACGGGATCGACCCGACCCGCTGGGGCTATGACCTGACCTACGCTCAGGTGCTCGACAAGGTGTCCGACCAGCTCGTCGTCTACCTGCTCACGTACGACAACCGGCCGATGATGTTCCACCAGTCGAACCTGCGCGCTTACAGCGGCACGAGCACGCTACTCGGCGACCTGCTCAACGCGACGTTCACGAAGTACAACAAGTACTACAAGAACCTGCCGATCCAGAGCCCGTACCTGTCGACGATCGGCACGCTCGCGAACCAGCGGATGGTGTACAACGCGTCGAACGTGGCGGCAACGCTCACGCCCGGCAAGTCGATCGTCGTCAGCGCATCGCGCTCCGACGGGCAATCGGTGGTCGTGCCGGTGACGGGCGTCACGTTCGGCACGTCGACCGAGGTATACGGCGGCCAGAGCATTTCGAACCTCACGCTGCTGCCGGCCACCGCCTATACGACGCAGATCACGCCGGCGCCCGCGTGGCAGTAGCCGCGCGATCGGCGCATCGCAGCGCAGCACGGACGCCCGCCGCCACGCGGGCGTCCCGCTGACTGTATCTTTCCCCCCGCGAAATCGAGGTCGATAATGTCGGTGTCCCCGCTCCGGAAGGAGAGCTGCCATGACCGACCACGCTTCGTCGCCGGGCGACCCCGATCTCGCTCAAGGCATCCCGCTGGCCGACTTTCCCGACGGCGGCATGGTGACCGGCCATGTCGGCGATGCGCCGGTCCTGCTGGTGCGCCGGGCAGGCACGTGCTTTGCTGTCGGCGCGACCTGCACGCATTACGGTGCGCCGCTCGCGGACGGGCTCGTGGTCGACGACACGATCCGCTGCCCGTGGCATCACGCTTGCTTCAGCCTGCGTACCGGCGAGGCGCTCCGCGCGCCGGCGCTGTCCGGCCTGACGTGCTGGCGCGTCGAGCAGCGCGACGGCAAGGTCTTCGTGCGCGACGCGTTGCCTGCCGCCGCACCGCCCGTCTCGCCGGCCGCCTCGCATCCCGCATCGGTGGTGATCGTCGGCGGCGGCGCGGCCGGCAACGCCGCGGCGCAGACGTTGCGGCAGCAAGGGTATCAAGGCCCCGTCACGCTGCTGAGCGCCGATCCTGCATTGCCGTACGACCGGCCGAACCTGTCGAAGGACTATCTCGCCGGCACCGCGCAGGCCGACTGGCTCCCGCTGCATGCGCCGGAGTTTTACGCGGAGCGGCAGATCGACGTGCGCTGCGGCGCGCGTGCGGTCAAGCTCGACCCCCGACAGAAAATCGTCACGCTCGCCGATGGCGGCCAGCTTGCGTACGACGCGCTGCTGCTCGCCACCGGCGCTGATCCGATCCGCCTCGCGGCGCCCGGCGCGACGCTGCCGCACGTGGCCGTGCTGCGCACGCTCGCCGATTGCGATGCGCTGATCGCGCGCGCCGGCAGCGCGCGCCGATGCGTCGTGGTCGGCGCCAGCTTCATCGGGCTCGAGGTCGCGGCCGCGCTGCGCACGCGCGGCGTGGAAATCCATGTGGTCGCGCCCGAAGCGCGCCCGATGGAGCGCGTGCTCGGCGCCGCGCTCGGCGACATGGTCAAGGCGCTGCATGAAGCGCACGGCGTGACGTTCCATCTCGGCGCGACGGTCGCGGCGATCGACGCGGATCGCGTGACCCTGTCGACCGGCGCCTCGCTGGCCGCCGAGCTGGTCGTGACCGGCATCGGCGTGCGCCCCGATATCGCACTCGCGCAGGACGCGGGCCTCGCGATCGATCGCGGCGTGACGGTCGACGCGTTCCTGCAAACGAGCGCGCCGGGCATCTACGCCGCGGGCGACATCGCACGATGGCCGGACCCGAGAACCGGCGAGCGCATCCGCGTCGAGCACTGGGTGGTCGCCGAGCGCCAGGGCGCGGCGGCCGCGCTGAATATTCTCGGCCAGCGCCAGCCGTTCGCGGCGGTCCCGTTCTTCTGGAGCCAGCACTACGACGTGGCGATCAACTACGTCGGGCACGCGGAGCACTGGGATCGCATCGATGTCGACGGCGATCCGGCCGCGCACGACTGCACCGTCACGTATTGGCGAGACGGCAAGCCGCTCGCGGTCGCGACGGTCGGGCGCGACCGCGCGAGCCTCGATGCGGAAGCCGCATTCGAACGACAGACACCGGCGTGACGCGCGCGCGTGCCGAAAGCAGGAGGATCTGCAACATGACGACGAGGTTCAAGACGGGCGACCGGGTCACGTGGAATTCCGAGGCCGGCCGCGTGACGGGTACGATCATCGCGATTCATACGCAGGATTTCGCTTACAAGGGCCATCGGCGCCACGCGTCGCCGGACGATCCCCAGTACGAGATCAAGAGCGACAGGCCCGCCCCCGTCGCCGCGCATCGCGGCCGCGTGCTCCCGCGCGTTTCCGGAAAGGGGGACGCGTGAAGCTGCCATTCTTCACGATCGGTCATTCCGACCGCACGCTCGACGACTTCATCGGCATGCTGACCGACGCCGACATCGCGCTGCTCGCGGATGTCCGCAAGATGCCGCGCTCCCGAACCAACCCGCAATACAACGAAACGACGCTCCCAGTCGCGCTCGCCGCATTCGACATCGCGTACGAACACGTCGCCGCGCTCGGCGGCCTGCGCGGCAAGACGCGGAGCGTGTCCGACGACGTCAACGGCTTCTGGACCAACGACAGCTTTCATCGCTACGCCGATTACGCGCTCACCGAGGCGTTTCGCGCGGGCCTCGACCACCTGATCGAGCAAGGGCGCCGGCAGCGCTGTGCGGTCATGTGCGCGGAAGCCGTGTGGTGGCGCTGTCACCGGCGCATCGTCGCCGACTACCTGATCGCGCGCGGCGAGACCGTCTTCCATATCATCGGGCCGAACCGTCTCGAGCCTGCCCGCCTCACGCCGGGCGCCGTCGCTCAGCCCGACGGCACGATCGTGTATCCGCGCGCGGCCGACCACACCGGCGAGCCGGATCCCGGCGAACTCCCTCACGGTTGAATCCGGGATGCGGCGACGCGAACGGCCCACGCTTCCGGCGCCCGCAATCCTGCATTACCATCTTGCGTCCGCCGCGACTGCCCGCCCCCGGCATGCCGGCCTCGTCCACCACCCGCTCCCGCACCGATGCTCACGCTCGTCATCCTCGCCGGCCTCTGGGCCGGCCTGCAGAACTCCCTCGCCGGCGGCGGCTCGTTCGTCACGCTGCCCGCGCTGATCGTGTCGGGCATGTCGCCGCTGGCCGCGAACATCACGTCGACGGTCGCGCTGTTTCCCGCGCAGGTCACGACCGGCTGGGCCAGCCGCCAGATGGTGCGCGGCGCGGGCAAGCTGCCGTTTCGTGCGCTGTTCATGATCAGCATCGTCGGCGGCGCGCTCGGCGGCCTGCTGCTGCTGAAGACCCCGTCGTCGATCTTCTCCCGGCTCGTGCCGTGGCTCGTGCTGTTTGCGACGGCCGTGTTCGCGTGGGGCAGCTTCTTTCGCAAGCCGAGCCAGGAAACCGTCCATCTCGGCCCGGTGACGACGGCAATCGCGCAGTTCGCGATCGCGATCTACGGCGGCTACTTCGGCGGGGGGATCGGCTTCCTGATGATGGCCGCGCTGACGATGGCGGGCCTGTCGCCGCGTCACGCGGCATCGACGAAGAACGCGCTCGCGGGCGTGATGAACGCGTCGGCGGTCGTGCTGTTCCTGACCTCGCCGCTGCTGCACTGGCCCGCCGCGCTCGCACTCGGCGGCGGCGCGATCGTCGGCGGCCTGCTCGGCTCGTGGGCGCTGCACCGCGTCAACGAGCGGATTCTGCGGATCGGCATCGTGTGCATCGGCGTCGCGCTGACGATCGGGCTGTTCGCCAAGCCGTTCTGACCGGCGAAGTCACAGGCCGGCGCCGGGGCCCGCCCCCGCTCAGCCGAACGGCCGCACGCCGATCAGCCAGCCGTGCAGGAACAGCGCGAACACGGCCCAGATCACGAGGCCGGCGACGATCGCGATCGCGTCGCCGGACGTCTTGCCGGCCGGGTAGCGCACGCCGTCCCGGCGATCGCGCGCGCGCGACACCACGAAGCTCGCGAGCGACCAGACGAAGAACGCGCCGAACAGCACGACCGCATGCAGCGTGCCGTTCGCGAGCAGGTGCGCGACCGCCCACACCATCACGCCGGCCACCATCGGATGCCCGACGAGCGCCTTGATGCGGTTCGCCGGCACGTGCGACGCCGCGATCAGCACGAACGCGATCGCGGTCAGCATCCCGGTCAGGTGCCGCACGCCGGCCGGCGACACCCACAGCAGCGTCGCGCCGCCGCGCGCGATGCCGTAGCCCCAGACGATCAGCACGAAACCGACGAGCGACGCGACCGAATAGCGCGCCTTCCAGCCCTTCTCGCCGAGACGGGCGATCTGCTCGGATCGCCAGCCGTCCGCGACGAGGCGGATCGAATGCACACCGAGGAAGATCGCCAAACCGAGAATCAGCACGAGCATCGGTTGTCTCCATCTGGATGGATGATGAGTGGGGAAGCGTGCCGCGTGGCGTTCTGCGCGCCGTCTGCGGGGCACGACCGCGCCGATCATAAACGCCGTGCCGCCGGTTGTGAAGCGCGGGCGTCGGTGAAACCGGACCGCGGACAAGGTGTCGGGCATGCCGGGCAAACCGGCACGCGCGATGCGCTGAAACGGAATGCGGATAAATGGCCGGCCGCGACGCCCTCCGCGGCCTGCGCTGTCATGTCGCGCGCTTGGGCTTCGGCTTGCGCTTCGCCGGCCGCGAGCCGGCCAGCAGCGCGGCGCGATATGCGCCGCGGCACCAGTCGAACAGCGCGCCCGCGTCCTCGAGCACGTCGGCCGGCGTTTCGTAATAGCCCTCGAGCGCGACGGTGCGCGTGCGCCCCGGATAGGAGAACGGCCCCATCCCCGCCGCGACGAACGCCGGGCGGTTGACGTCGTCGACACGCAGGAACAGCGACCCGCGCGACATGAAGCCGAACATCACGCCGTCGATCCGCAGCGATGCGCCGCTGAAGAACCGCGCGACCTCGACCGTGCCGAGGCTCGCGAGCTGATACGCGATCTCCTCGCCGTGCGCCTTCTCCGACTGCCAGCTCACGCGCGCTCCGTGCAGCGCTGCGTCCACGCGTCGAGTTCCGCGTCGGCGAAACCAACGGCCGCCGCGCTGTCGCGGATCTGCCGCCAGGTCGCCGGGTCGACCGGAATCCCGTCCGCGCCGCGCACGGCGCGGCTTGCCTCTTCCGGCTCGCCGGGCATCCGCACCGGCGCGTCGCCCACCTGCGGCGACGCCTTCGCCCACGCGACGAACGCGTCGGCTTCGCGCTGCGCATCGGCCGCGTCGAACGCCTGCGGATCGATCAGCACCGACAGCATCCCGTTGACGATCGCGCTCGTCTTCTGCAGCGTGCCATCGTGCGTCGTGTGCCCGCCGACCAGCGCGCCGCCGAAGATCTCGCACATCGCCGCGAGCGCATAGCCCTTGTGCAGGCCGAACGGCAGCAGCGCGCCGAACGGCTGCTCGTGCATCACGGCCGGATCGTCGGTCGGCCGACCGCGATGGTCGATCAGCGACCCGGCCGGCACGCGCTTGTGCTGGTTGTACGCGACGCGCGTCTTGCCGTACGCGATCGCGCTCGTCGCGAAGTCGAGCAGCAGCGGTGGCTTGCCCGCGCGCGGATAGGCCGCGCAGAAAGGATTCGTGCCGAAACGCGGATCGGCGCCGTTCAGCGGCGCGACCAGCAGGTCGCCCGGCACGTTGACGAAATGGAACGACACGAGGCCCGCGCGCGCGCATTGCTCGGCCCAGTGGCCGATGCGGCCGAGGTGGTGGACGTCGCGCAGGCCGACCGCGCAGATGCCCATCCGCCGCGCCCGCTCGATGCCCTCGACCATCGCCTCGAACGCGATCACCTGGCCGAAGCCGCGCCCGCCGTCGATCGTCAGCACCGCGCCCGCGTCGCGCACGATCGCCGCATGCGCGTTCAGCGCGAGCTGCCCTTCCCGCCACGACGCCACGTAGTTCGGGATCATGCCGATCCCGTGCGAATCGTGGCCCGCGAGGTTCGCGCCGACCAGATGATCGGCGACGAGCCGCGCCTCGCGCTCGCTGCTGCCCGCCCGCGCCCAGATCGCGGCCACGAACGCGTGCAGCGGATCGGCGCGCATGCGCAGCGGGTCGGTGGCGGGCGGCTGTTGCGGGTCGCTCATCGGCGTGTTTCCTCGCGGGTGGGATCGGTGCTCGGGCAGCCAGGCGCTCAGCGCGCGGAAGCGATCACGTCGGCGACGGCCGCCGTGAGCTTCTTCGCATACGGCACGTGCAGGAACTCGTTCGGGCCGTGCGCGTTCGACTTCGGCCCGAGCACGCCGCACACCATGAACTGCGCGGCCGGGAAGCCGGCCTGCAGCACGTTCATCAGCGGGATCGTGCCGCCGAGGCCCATGTATGCGCAGTCCGCGCCGAAGTGGCGGCGCGACGCGGCGTCGAGCGACGACGCGAGCCACGGCGCGAGATCGGGCGCCGCCCAGCCGGTCGCCGCGCCCGCGTCGGGCTTGAACGTGACCTTCGCGTTGTACGGCGGATCGAGCTCGAGCAATGCCTTCAGCTGCTGCACGGCCTGCGCGGCGTCGACGAGCGGCGGCAGGCGCAGCGACAGCTTGAACGCGGTGCGCGGGCGCAGCACGTTGCCCGCGTCGGCGAGCGGCGGCAGGCCGGCCGCGCCGGTCACCGACAGCGACGGCCGCCAAGTCGAGTTCAGCAGCGCCTCGCGCGGGTCGGTCGTGGTCGGCAGCACCGGCTTGCCGTCCGCGCCGCACGCCCACGGCAGCCCCTTCCACACGGCATCGCCGAGGATCGCGGCGGTGGCGTCCGCTTCCTGCAGGCGGCTCGCGGGAATCTCGCAATGGAACGCGCCCGGCAGCAGGTTGCCGTTCTTCGCATCCTCGAGCCGTTCGAACAACTGGCGCATCACGCGGAAGCTCGACGGCGCGATGCCGCCGAACACGCCCGAATGCACGCCCTCCTCGAGCACCTCGACCTGCAGGTCGCCGGACACGAGCCCGCGCAGTGACGTCGTCAGCCACATCTGGTCGTAGTTGCCGGCGCCGGAATCGAGGCACAC
>Ga0157367_1001393_pt1 | contig 10609 bp, 14 predicted proteins | sample AttbisABBM2_FD_113142 | JGI IMG/M metagenome (GOLD analysis project Ga0157367, IMG submission 113142) | Fungus gardens microbial communities from leaf cutter ant in Botucatu, State of São Paulo, Brazil - Atta bisphaerica ABBM2 | ecosystem: Host-associated > Fungi > Mycelium > Unclassified ...
ACATGATCATACAGTCCGAACTTTAATTCAAATCACGAACCCCGCACCGCCGCAACCGCCCCATCAGCGCCTAACCATTTGTAATAGGACGATATCACAATAAATGTGTACAACTATACCACGATCCTCGGCCCCGTACATGCCGCATCCACCGACATTTCAAAAGGCTCTCTCACTTAGTAGCATTTAGGCTCAGCGGGTGAAGACTTATAGGTGGAGCATTTATCCGCCACCGCCACCGCCCTCTGAGTCTCCAGAGTATGACAGGAATTCCCATGCCCTGGTTATTTCTTTTCTTGGGAGGAGTCCCATTAGTAATTTAATATGTCCATTCGATTCGATGAATCAATGTATGTTCAGACTCGGAAGCTTTTCCTAAACCTCACCAAAAGTCTCATCGAAGCGAACCGTCATCGCCACTCAGACGGTAATGTCAATGATACGGTGATGAATGATGCGACCTGCAAGGATGATCACTGATCGATGATCCCTTCAAATTTTCCGGACGATTGAACGAAATCTTGAGTAATTCTTTGGATAATCATAAAGTGTATCGCGCACAGAAGGTTGATGCACTTTTCTACAGACCATAAATTCGACCTCGGAGACCCTAGACGCTACTATACAATGAATGAATAATATATGTACACAACCTGCGGACACACTTTTATTTATGGAGGGCTCGCACATCCATCTTCATTTCCTTAAAACTGGTTTTTTGCTCATAGGAGCTTATATGAGAATCGGAAACTGTTCCTCTATAGACCTCCTGCAAATATAGTCACCCCTTTCAACATCAAGAGGGATCATTGTTCCATTACTACCGGAATACGGGCTTTAGCATCCATTTGCATCATTCTTGTTCGCGACTTCAGGTGCCGGGTCGTAACTCCAAGGGAAAATATGAACTCCCCGTGCTCTCTATCTTGGTCATCCTGAGTCATACCACAACGCTGGGACAATTGCCTACCCTACACAGACTAGAGACATCGAACTGGGGAAGGGTTATGCTTTGAGCCATACGAGGCCAGAATCGGGTCGAGATCGGTTGAAGGGGGAGGGAAAGACAAAAGAACAGGGAAGCTGTTAGAGTGTCTATAGAAGATAAGCGAAGACAACGAATCGCCGTGCATGAAGGTGTTAATCCGAGGGATTTTTGGATGAGAAGACTCGTGGTCGAGGGGTAAGAGAATGCCGTTAATCGAGTTTTGGATGAGGATTTAGTTCCCATGGCACTTTATCCATGGCACTGGATCTGCCCTTTGAAGGAAGAAAGAAGGGTAAGGGACGGTAAAGATGGGGACGGTGAAGAGAGTTTAGGTCGGGTTTAAAACTTTTCGGGGACAATCCGGACGGATTATATGTAGTAATGCGGGTGAAAAGTGACTATGTAGCGCGAAGAAGAGCTGAAGCACCTGATAAGGCTTTCGAAGCATAATGAAGGGCAAGGACCAGGAATGTAACGAGGGTACTAGAAAATAAGAACTAGAATTTAGTCAATCCACAAACCACGATCTTACCAGGTGCGAAAATAACTCCAACAGACATATCCAAGGTATTGAGGAAAGCTGCCTCAGTTATGCCTTTCTGAAATAACGCTAGCTGGAATGGAGATAAAATGAACTTTCTGATTCTGTAGATGTCGGAAATTTCTGCCTGAAGGAGTCGCGGTAAGAGCTTCTGACCAATTCCTCGAACGTAACCCAAGATACTGGCAACCGAAGTCTTGTCTGACAAGAAGCCAAAGCCAAAGCACGCGAGATTCCGACGATGTCAATTCTAATGACGGAGAATAAGTCCCTACATGAGCTTGCGCCTTGATGGTTTGGAAGCACACGGAGATTGCTCAGTCGATTCGAAGCAAACATGGTCATATGCATTTCCATCCTTGCTTGCGCGAAAAGCGGAAGTCGTTACCAATTTCATGTCAACTGCGATCCCGGGGATCGAGAGGAGAGCAGTTTTCGCTGGAGAAGAAGGGTCTCGAAAAGGGTCATCTTGTGTCCTTTATAGCCCTGATCACCTAAGACGGATTCCTACCAGTACGGCGACTGCTTCATACCATAAGCTTTCGTCCCAACCAAGAGAGAAATGTTGACGTTTGGTCACACCACAGCAGGTATAATTTGGCAAAGTGATCAATTGATCTGACTGAATGACACTGTAGATCGATATCTGGCCCCACGTGAAGCATGAGGCATTCCAGAACGTATGGAGACTGAAGCAGGTAATTATGTCGAAATTTTGAAGGAGGACTCAGAAACAAACAAGTGCAGAAATGCAACTCCCATCATGGTCAGGGCTTGCCGCATAGATCAATAACGTGCTGCTGAGCCTTCTTCTGTTCAGAACCGCCCACACCAGGGACGTCTTCTGGAGCCTCCCCGTCCAGGTTTAACTAATGGAAATGAGGTTATCAGGCCACCGCGGTCAAATAGCCTCGGAGAAACCTACACGACCACGATCTGCACCTGCATTAATCAGGAGAACAGCGGCTTGAGCGTGAGCCGAGTCCATCGCAAGGTGAAGAGGTGTGTTTCCTATGATAGAAAAAGTATGATTGTCAGGCATTGTACATGATGTGGATATTTGTAGGAGATTAACCAATCCGATCGCCGGTATTGAGATGCAATTTTTTCGAAGCCGTTGACGAATCCAATAAGAGACGGATAAAACCTACAGAACCCGTTGTAGCTGCACGATGCCTACGAGAAGTGGGGTAAGCAAGCGCATGTGAAAGAAGTCCTAGGAGGCGCACTTACAGAGGTTGTTGGTTGGCCTTGTCCCTGGCATTTATCTACTCCGTGGTGGGAAGTCCTCGGTTATGAAATATCGCGTCAAGGATACGTACGTCGGCACCCCTAGAAACCAAGAGCACCCCAATCTGAGAATTTCGTCAACATTTATTAGTGCTCTAGTTGGTCAGGACATCACATCATTGTGAGACTTCGAAGCAGCGTAGTGCCTATGAATCGCTAAAGACCAGAGCTTGCTTAATACTTTGAAGACAAAATACAAACAATGGGGTTATTCCTTTATCATTTTTCCTTCGGTTACTTTAAGCAAAACAGGAGAGAATGAGGAATTCACAACGGACCTATTTACGTCTGCGCCAGCACCAATCAATTCTTCGACAGTCGACTGATGCCCAGCGCTAACTACAGAACCGTGAGCCTTCATAGTGCCATGCGCAATTCGTAATTACCGACCTGCAATGTGAAGGGCTGTCCATCCACTGTTGTCAGGCCTGTCGACTTCGGCTTTTTGTTCTAGAAGATACCGCACTATATTAATCGAGCCCGTTGATGCTGCCCAATGTAATGGAGTACGTTCATCCTAGTGAACTGGGTTGGTGCAAGTACATAGGCTCTAAAGTAATAACATACCGCGTCTAATGAGTTCACGAGTCCCGGACTTTCCGTAATGAGCGTCCGGAGAAGTGAGAACTGATCTAACTCGGCGATCCAATCATTAGTTCAAAATGTTAGAATCATATACGGCAGCTTACTTGTTTGTGCAGCTGAGTGGATAGATAGAGACATTGTACCTTCCCTGTGGAATGAATGTACGCTCATGAGGAAAACTGAATTTTCTTACACGATAGGAAGCTACCTTCATCCCGAATGATAGTAATGACGCATTAGACTAGACCATGTGATACGTCACGAGGCTTAAATTAGTCATCTAGGTAAGTTTGTCGTGGAAAGTGACTTTTCCTTGATGCCTTCACTTCTCAGACAGACAGAACAAGATAAAAAAAATACTTCCCATTCTCTTCTCCCATTCCTCCAGTCGCAATCTCAGAATACGCTCACCAGACTTTATCAAAGGCCATCCTCATGCCTTTCAATATTCCGGTCGTTCCATTCCTGAGCTTACTCCAGTGCACTATCTGATCCATGTATCAGTCTCTTGGCACCTTTAGAGAGGCAAATAGTCATGAATCTCCTTTGGCTCGAGTCGGCCATTGCTACTTCGACTATGGTTGCTTGGATTCAGCATGATGGACGAAAGTGATTATGGACATCTCATTTTTCGCGACTTGAGCGTTGAGCGTACTACAGACTCTATGAAGATGCCTTAGCAAATCTTTCTCGCTTACATATCCTTCCCAATTCCACTGTGAAGCTAGCCCTGAATTTCACGTTCAAAACAAGTATGCGTCAAGCGCTTACCGGAGGGTAAAAGGTAATTTACTACTCTTTGGACTGGGCTAACACGAATCTTTAGTGGAGCAAGTGGGAGTTTCGGTGTCTTTGCAGAAAAGGACGATAAACAGTCTAGACCAGACCTTGAAACACTAGACAGTTTTGCCTTGGAGCGATGGGAGGTACGAATCAAGAACTGAAGCCACCCAATGCTGACCCACGGTGTCAGACAATATTACACTACTTGGTATCTTCTGGAACTGGTCAGAACCCAACAAAACCGTCGCAGGGCGTTCTGTTTTTGCTTCAGCGTAGTGGACTGATGGGCAGCTTCTAGTAGGTCCTACCATTACTCTTTGAGATAGAGATAGACTGCATACTTTCATCAGTGGGGGGCCTTTACAGATCACGTCAGCAGGCTTTCAGTTCTTGCTTCATTCTCCGCACACGCAGCTCTGGGATCTACTTCTTCAGTACTTGCACTTAGCCGAAGTGAGTCCATACACGGACATAGCTTTTTGATTGTATCTGACGTCAACGGAATCCAGGAAAGGCATATGGACCTAGTTGAAGTTCTAGGATTTCTATTTATGCTATCCACCATGGACCTCGGACGAGTAACTCGTGTCGTGGTGCACCTTCACCTCCGCTGATAGCTTGAACCCTTGTGCAGGAATACTCAATTGAAAATCTGAGCACCACTCAAAAAGCTATGCTTGAAGACCTCCGTGATTACGGTCTGATTTGGCAACGAAGGGTATATGCCATTGTGGAGTTTGACCCTATCCTTCTCTTCTGACTGCTCTCTTCAGCCTAATTCGCGGCGTTTCAGCCCGACTCGACTTGGCACAACTCTGACTTCGTCCTCGCTACCGCTTCCCACGACTACCGGTGCAGATTCTGGGCCTAAAGAAGGGTTCATTGTTCTCGAAACAAATTATCGAATATACGCCTACACGGGTATGTTTGATTTTTCGACTTTCAACAACCGTTGGCAGCCATTGACGATATACCAGATAACCCCTTGCAAACTGCTGTTTTGAATCTCTTCGTGTCACTCAAATACCGCTTTCCAAATCTGGTTGTTCGCATGATTACAAGGGATAGCGTCAAAAAAGCCTTAATGAATGGCATCACCGCCGACCAAGTGCGTGTTGTTCGCCTTGTGGTGAAGCAGACACTGAAAGTCCCTTTGGAAGATCATCAGTTACCTGGTCACACATGCGCATCCGCAGATGCGGAAGAATGTAAGCACTCGGATGTTTCCCTCTCTTCGCTCTGAGCTTATCATCCATCAGAATCCTCTTCTACCGGTCACCGTCCAGGATCAGATACGACTTTGGGAACTGGAGAAAAACCGGCTCAAATCTAGTGAAGGTGAGATTCTCCAAAAATTTGGGTGGTATCGTAGAGCTGACCAAAGATTTTACTCATCCTAGGTTATCTCTATACGTCCTTTACTTCACAAGCCGACTACGAATTGGTGCTCAATTACGCAAGACAATTGGACGTTGTTCTTTGGGAAAACGCCACCAAGCGTTGCTTTTTCGGTAGTTTAGACGGTCATGCTAGGATTAAGGAATTTATCGAGAGGCGAACGCAAAATTCTAATTCATAGGCGCAGCTCTCAAATAGTTTAGCACCTTCCGGCTTCGTTTGATTATGTGTTCTTGTGATATCATAGACTTCATGAATGATATCCTACGACAATTGGCGTGTTAACTAATACCCTTTTTTTCAAACTTGAGTTCGGGAGTGAGAGGGTGAGGGCGAGAAAAATGCAAGACTCGGTGTCACTACCAAGAATATTCCAATCCATTTGTAGGGTATAGAGCACATGTGTGTGTAACAGTTACACCAAACAAAGACAGCAGAGTATACAAGAGAAAATAGGAACTCCAAGATATTCAACTTGACCAAACTATGTGGCACGGCATGATATGACCAAAGTGTATCATCACATTTCATCAACATTAGCGAACTCTGCTGAACCGGTCATATTTGTAGGATTAGTGGTGTAGGATGCGGTATCGTACGAGATATTGGTTTGAGGCGGCAAGGCTTGAAGAGCAGCCGGTGTGTCCATGACCGACACGTCAGTCGACGACCAGCCTGAGGAAGAACTATAAGAGTGGTTTGAGGAATGGTGCTGGTGTTGATGTGATTGGTGATAACCAGAAAAGGGTAGAGTAGGGGAAGGAGTAAAAGACGTGTCAGCATGGTGGTTCCGGCTGTCCTTTAAATTTTCGACATCGCGCTGATGCCAGCCTAACCCACGATGACTAGTATCTCTACCACTTTGGCAATGTCCAGGGAACCGATGACTATAACTCGGCGACATGCTCTCTGAATCTCGTCTAATGCTTGCTGCCTCCTCATAGGGATGAGCCGATGTTCGTATCCGTGCACGTTGCTCAAGGTAGGGAGTCGTATGGTTGGAGACATCATGAGAACCGAGCCACCTGCCTGTTGAACCGTTCAAGCTCGACCACGATTCAGTGGGAGATAGGTGGCTGGTATCCCGTCGCCTGGCAATGCTGGGATGGGAAGAATGGAGAGCGGGCGTCCAGGAAATATGCTCCTGGCGCCCGGGTAAGGATGATAGAAGGCTGTCGGCCCCCGAACTTGTCCATCTCTCGGCGGTGTTGGAACGTCCGTATACATTGTTATGAGAGAGACTGTGACAATGGGACAGTGGGTGAATTGGACTCCCTGTAAAGGTATCATCAACAGGCATCAAATGTACCATGCAAGAACTCCAACCGGAAGCATCTGGAACATGATACACAGGCTCTTCTGCCTTGCACTCTGGGGTCGTCGGCAGGTCTTCAGCTTCGCACCTGTTGGTCCTCGTCAGCGGGAGCTCCTTTCTGGTTGGGATCAGGGAGCTCTTACACTAATCTCGGTTTCCCATCAGGTCCGATCTCGACTTTTGGTGGGACTCTGAAGTTTGTTAGCCGGAATATGTGTGGTGGCATATAGAGGCCCATGATATCGGACCGAGACGTTGGGCGCTTGTAGCCAATTATCAGATCCAATGGTCATCTGGCACTAACAGAACTCACTTTGAGGATGCCGGAACGTATGTCCTCCGAGGTATAGTATGAGATAAGGTGAAGGTCAGAGCCTTCAATCGTGACTGTTATCGTCTGCTCGGCGACCTTCGTCAGAGAAAGGCAAGGGATGGCTGGATGCTCTGGCGCACCTTTTTAATCAAACCATTTGGTTTGAATGTGCCTTGGTCATTACTGGATTGACCATTGGTAAGGCTCTTATAGGATAACTGGTCTGGAGAGTTACGCCTGGCGAGATTACGACTTGATGGGTCGTCTTGTGGATAAGGCTTCTTGTGTCCGCTGCGACTACTTGACCTCTCATTGATCTCCCGATAGACCTGGAGAGAAGAACATCAGTTGATGGTGCATTGAAACATCCATGGAAACTGACAAGAAAGTTGCCGACTATACGTGATGGAGACCAGAGGAGCCCATCTCAAAGAGGAAAGTCAGAGTGCGGAGCTCGCATGGAACGAAATCATAATATACCAGTCCAACGTTTGATGCCGCTTTCCTCGACACTGAAAACAAAGACTGCGCCACTCTTAATCATTGTTCTTCGCTCAGAGTCATTCAGGCGACGAGTGATGCGCGGTATGACACCCTGGCGCGCAGCATGGATGAGTCGGAGAGCATGTACGGTGGTCTCAACATAGCCGATGAAAGGAGGCACGTCGGGGTTGCTCGTCATTATGGGATGTCTAAGCTTGAGGTTGTCGGACAATCGAGAGTGCTGGGGTGAGCTACGTGAAAGTTGTCTCTCTTGCTTTATCAAGTGCTGAGTCGTGCTGTTCCTTGCATAATCAGAAAATAATTTAGACCGGATCGATGGTAGAGGAAAGCCACCTGTTCGTATTCAGGATGCCTTGCGTCGGGCGTCCATTAACCTTCCCCAGTATGAGAGTACGTGAGCCGAAGCCCGTTAACTTGGCATTTATCGGCGCCACCGCCTGTCAGTTTGGTATTTTTGCAAATGAAGCTGATTTAGTCCAACAGTATATTCGACCCAAAAGACCTCCTGAAAAGGAATATCTCGTTCTCTGCTACGAAACAATACAATATGGTGAGAGATCTAAGAATGGTCCCTTCATGTAAGAGATCTCGATGGGTAACGTTGTGACCACCCAATTCACTTCAGGCAATTTAAGTACAGGACTATTCCCAATCGCCCACCTGCTCCTTGCCGGGGCTGAGCAGCACTTTCGGCCCTGGTAGAGGCAGTGCAGTGGTCCTCGAAGCATTCAATTGATCTGGTCCATGGACTTGTCTGAGAATGACAATCTCTCTACCACTCGAGATTACGTGGCTCCTCCCTCTCCGTGGACGAAGAATCATCGATCCGTTAAACTGAAATTGGGGCCCAACCTTCTTGGGGAGGTACATCATCTCCGGCTGACTCAGAACACCTGGTATCTATTCCTCCTAGGTTGAACGGCGATTTGCCATTCTGAGAAATGATGTCTGAAGACAAGGTTATGGATGTTGTAATGGCACCCAGTCCCAGGAGGTGCTGTTTCCCTCTACAATTTACCAGGTCAATTACTCCGAGGCCCAAGGTCACAGACAGCCGAAGAACTCGTTTACTTGGCAAAAATTACGTATTCGTCTTCTTTTCCAGCGCTTTCTTCATGAGGCACAGTCTTGTTCGTCCCCAAGATACATGTCAACTGCTTCCATCTTACTGCCATCCTCTGGCAGAGAAAGAGACTGGAGGAAGGATTTGTAATATATCTCAAAAAACAGGGTTTTTCTAGACTAAATGATATCTTTTGGGGGAACAGATGCCCCAGAAGTCCAGGTATGAAGAGCACCGTGGAAGAGACCAGGTTCCCAATCTCTAGGCCATTCTGGACAAGGCGCCAGTTCGCTATAGAGCTTCGGATAGATAATGCGAGTTGCTGTGGACATACAGCGTTCATACACTGTCATGAGGGAGTCAGCCACATGAAAGAGTCTTGAGCGCTCAATTATCTCAAAAAGAGAGTATTTGGTCAGCAATGGCATCAGCCTTCAACAGTCCCTTAGCTCGCAGAAAATCACAGGCAGGAAACGAAAAAGGAAGGCTGACAAGATTTCTCAAGTGCTTCGTCATAGAAAGAAATCAAGGAGCCATATTTCTGAAATGAGAATTTACTGACCAGTCCTTAAACCATACTAGCCCCATTCGATTCAGCGCGCCAGATCCCCAATGCGAAAATCCCAGCTGGATGGCCATCCACATCACACATCTGTCAACTCCATAGACTTCGAATGAGGCACGGTCTGCAGGGAATAATCGAAGCTTATTCTTTCAACGACACAGATACTGGCTTGGGTGAGGTATTAAGGATTGAGTCGGCTCTTGCACAAGGTGACCTACAGGACGGTAATAATACACCAGGCGAGGAGGGTGTTCACTGCCTAGCAGGGAAGTAGACCGGGTGTTACTGTGCGAGTGGATGAAAATTCTTGTGTTGGTCGAGGTCTCCGAGCCTCTCACCTGGTCGGTCGGCATCAGAAATATTCATTTCGGCTTGTGTGCGCCTTTTGAGGGGCGCCCATATGTGCAATGGAAGCTTCAAAAAACCGTGATGATCAATTCAAGCTGTGTCCGTGACAATAAAGACAGGGAGGCGACAAAGTCGGTAGTGGAACAGGTAAGTAGGGAACCGAGATCAAGCGGATGGGAACCAAAGTAAGACACTAACGGCTAGGTTATGTTATAGAACAAAGAAAAGTGGAAGAAAAATTTTTGAGGCCTCATTTGATGATAGGTGCAACAAGCCTCGCTATTTTAGAACTAGATATGGGAACGTCTAACGCGGACATGGAAACCAACAACCAAAATCCATGAAGAAAAAAAGCCTATTCACGTGATGATAGCCTCATGCCAAAGACATGAGTGCCCATCGTGAGAGCATTCAAGGATAGGGTGCAAAACACCTGACTCAGAAGTAGACCATTGGTATATCTTAGGAGAAACGAGCCTAAGTCATGGGCGCGATTCTGCCACTTACATTTCCAGAAGCTTAAGTGCACTTGAGAGTTGATGATATGATGTGGACGGCTGCCAGCAGCAGCTATGCGGAAATGCCATAAAGGCGTATAGATGGTTGTGATCGCCGCTGCCTTCAAGAACAACATCGGAATCACTGATCGATGGGAATGGTCTCAGTTTACAGAAGCTGATAGGAGATTTCTTCAGACTCGCCAGGTCGTTTTCAACAGCACATATCTCCGGATTGTGAAAGACTCGTGCGAGATTCGAGGGTATACTGGCATCTTTATATTCCAATAGATTTTAATCCCACTATTGGAGACCCAATTAGGACAGATGGGATCTCAAGCTGCCTGTGTGAATTTTAAATGATGGCGATTTGTGCCCCGGAATTAGGTAACAAGGGGTGGTTCTCATTACACTAGCTA
>Ga0157367_1001394_pt1 | contig 10608 bp, 5 predicted proteins | sample AttbisABBM2_FD_113142 | JGI IMG/M metagenome (GOLD analysis project Ga0157367, IMG submission 113142) | Fungus gardens microbial communities from leaf cutter ant in Botucatu, State of São Paulo, Brazil - Atta bisphaerica ABBM2 | ecosystem: Host-associated > Fungi > Mycelium > Unclassified ...
AACGCAGGCGGGACGCAACGACAGGCACTCGTGCTCGGCGCGAGCGGAGGCATCGGCGGCGAGGTCGCGCGTCAGTTGCGCGATGCCGGCTGGCAGGTGCGCGCGCTCAAGCGCGGGCTCGACACCGAGACGGTGGAGCGCGACGGGATCGCGTGGTTGCGCGGCGACGCGCTCGACCGCGAGGCGGTGGTTCGCGCGGCGCGCGGCTGCAGCGTGATCGTGCATGCGGTGAACCCGCCCGGCTACCGGAACTGGTCGACGCAGGTGCTGCCGATGCTCGACAACACGATCGCGGCGGCGACGGTGGCGCAGGCGACCGTCGTGCTGCCGGGGACCGTTTACAACTATGGCCCCGACGCGTTTCCGGTGTTGCGCGAAGAGGCGCCGCAGCATCCGGTGACGCGCAAGGGCGCGATCCGCGTCGAGATGGAGCGGCGATTGCAGGCGGCGACTGCGCAGGGCGTCCGGACGATCATCGTGCGGGCCGGCGATTTCTTCGGGGCGCACGCGGGCAACAACTGGTTCGGGCAGGGGCTCGTGAAGGCCGGGCGGCCCGTCGCGGCCATCAGCGTGCCGGGCCGGCCGGGCGTCGGCCATCAATGGGCGTACCTGCCGGACGTCGCGCGCACGATGATCGAGCTGCTCGAGCGACGCGACACGCTGGAGCCGTTCGCGCGCTTCCACTTCGGCGGTCACTGGGACGCGGACGGCACGCAGATGGCGCAGGCCGTGCGCCGCGTCGCGCAGCGGCACGGGATGCGGCCGACGGTGCGGCGTTTCCCGTGGTGGCTCGTGTGGGTTGCGGCGCCGTTCGTCACGACGATGCGCGAGATGCTCGAGATGCGCTATCTGTGGCGCGAGCCGCTCCGGATGGACAACGCGCGGGTGACGGCGGTACTGGGCCGCGAGCCGGTGACGCCGCTCGATACGGCGGTGGAGGCGACGCTGGCCGGGCTGGGCTGCTTGCGATGACGGCGAGCGCTGAAGGCGGGTGACAGGCCCGCATGCGGGTCATGTTTTCTATTGCATGCGCACCCGTCCGCGTGACGCCCCGCATCGCGGCCGAGCGGCTTCGCGCACACCTGTTTCGACACCGCGCCGCCGTAGGCCTCGACTTCCCGATCCGTATGATCGGAGCCGAGGTTTCAAGAAACCGGATGTTCGTCGAATGCCGATCGGTGAGGCAGTGCCGCGCGGGGGCGGCGGGATCGGTCGATGTTAGCGGATTTCCGGGGGCGGGAAACGAGCGCGGCATTTCCCCATGCATCAAAGCGTGTCGAACGCGAGCGTCGGCACATCGACGACCGTTGCACCGCCGTCGGCGACGAGCGTCGCGCCGGTTACGAACGACGCGTCCGGTGATGCCAGGAATGCGCACACGGCCGCGATCTCGTCCGGATCGGCCGCGCGCCGCAGCGGCACGTCGGCACTCACGCGTGCATACGCGCCGTCGAGCGTGTCGCCGTACGCGGACATCAGCGGTGCCATTTCCGCATCGGCCATCGGCGTACGGACCCAGCCCGGGCACACCGCATTCGCGCGCACACCATGCAGCCCGTAATCGCGTGCGAGCGATCGCGCGAGCCCGAGCAGCGCATGCTTGCCGACCGTGTAGCCGCATACGCCGGGACCGGCCGCGAGCGCGGCGATCGACGCGACCAGCACGATGCTGCCGCGCTGCGCGATCAGGTCGGGCAAGCACGCGCGTGCGCTGACGAACGCGGTGTCGAGGTTCGCATGCAGCGCGTCGCGCCATTGCGCGTCGTCGGTTTCGTCCGCGCGGCCGAGGCCGTGGCCGCCTGCGCACGTGACGAGCGCATCGACGGGGCCGAACTGCCCGGCGATCTCCGGCAGGAAGCGGGCCCAGTCGGCCGTGCTCGCGGCGTCGCCGGCGAGCGCGAGGCCGCCCGTCTCGGCGGCGAGTGCGTCGAGCGGTGCCCGACGCCGCCCGATCAGCACGACGCGATCGCCGCGGGCGGCGAAGCGGCGCGCGCACGCGGCACCGATGCCGGTGCCTGCGCCGGTGATCGCGATCGTACGGGGTTGCGGATGCGTCATGTCGTTCTCCGGAAGGGTGTCGTTTCCGGTCACTTTAGGCGGCACAGATGAACGCTGGTATCAGCCGAAAGGATGAACGTGAATGAGGGGCGACGGCCGGCGATGACATAACGCCGGACGGCAAGGCGCCCGCGTTGCCGTCGTTCCGGATCCGGGGCGAGCGTGCACCCGCCCGCCGAGGGAGCCGACTGATATTCGGACGCCTGACCAGTCCGGAATCCGGACGTCCCAAGGTGAGTCGCCTACTCGAAGCAACCCGCTCCATCCGATGGGCGCTCCGCCTGGCTTGACCGGGGCGCGCCGACCGGCCCGATCCACCGAATGGCACGGTTGTTGCCTCCTTGCAGATGAGCCGACGCCCGGGATCGAACGATGACCTCGTTCGAACCTGAGCGCGGCTCATCACGACTTCAATCATTGGAGACATCACCATGGAAGGACTTTCGCAAGTCCAGGTCTTGGGCATCGACGCGGGCGGCACGATGACCGACACCTTCTTCGTGCGCGAGGACGGACGGTTTGTCGTCGGCAAGGCGCAAAGCAATCCGGAGGATGAGTCACTCGCGATCTTCAACTCGTCGCAGGACGCGCTCGCGCATTGGCAACGCGACGTCGACGACGTCTATCCGGAACTGGTCACCTGCGTGTATTCCGGCACTGCGATGCTCAACCGCGTCGTGCAGCGCAAGGGGCTCGACGTCGGGTTGCTCGTCAACAAGGGCTTCGAGCACGTGCACCTGATGGGGCGGGCGATCCAGAGCTACCTCGGGTACGCGCTCGAAGAGCGCATCCACCTGAATACGCACCGCTACGACGAGCCGCTCGTGCCGTTGTCGCGAACGCGCGGCGTCACCGAGCGTACGGACGTCCAGGGCGAGATCGTGATTCCGCTGCGGGAAAACGAAGTGCGGCAGGCTACGCGGGAGCTCGTCGCTGCCGGTGCGAAAGCGATCGTCATCTGTCTTCTTCAGTCGCACAAGAACGCCGCGAGCGAGCGCCAGGCGCGGGACATCGTGCGCGACGAGCTGGCTGCGCGCGGCGTCGATCTCCCGGTGTTCGCATCGGTCGACTACTACCCGCAGCGCAAGGAAAGCCACCGGATGAACACGACGGTGCTCGAAGCGTATGCGGCCGAGCCGTCGCGGCAGACGCTCAGGAAAGTCAGCGACCGCTTCCGCAAGCACGGCGCGAAATTCGACCTGCGCGTGATGGCGACACACGGCGGCACGATCAGCTGGAAAGCGAAGGAACTGGCGCGCACCATCGTGTCGGGGCCGATCGGCGGCGTGATCGGCTCGAAGCTCCTCGGCGAGGCGCTCGGCTACGACAACATCGCATGCTCGGACATCGGCGGCACGTCGTTCGACATGGCGCTCATCACGAAGGGCAAATTCGCGATCGCGTCCGACCCGGACATGGCGCGCCTGGTGCTGTCGCTGCCGCTCGTCACGATGGATTCTGTCGGCGCGGGGGCCGGCAGCTTCGTGCGGCTCGATCCGTACAGCGGGGCCATCAAGCTCGGGCCGGACAGCGCCGGTTATCGGGTCGGCACGTGCTGGCCCGACAGCGGCCTGACGACGGTGTCCGTGTCTGATTGCCACGTCGTGCTCGGCTACCTGAACCCGGACAATTTTCTCGGCGGCCAGATCAAGCTCGACGTGAATCGCGCCCGCGAGCACATTCGCGTGCAGATCGCCGAGCCGCTCGGACTCTCCGTGGAGGATGCGGCGGCCGGCGTGATCGAGCTGCTCGACCTGCAACTGCGCGAATATCTGCGCTCGAACGTCAGCGCGAAAGGGTACAACCCGACCGAATTCGTGTGCTTCTCGTATGGCGGTGCGGGGCCGGTTCATACCTATGGCTACACCGAGGGGCTCGGCTTCAAGGATGTCGTCGTGCCGGCGTGGGCGGCGGGCTTCTCGGCATTCGGCTGCGCGTGCGCGGATTTCGAGTATCGCTACGACAAGAGCGTCGATCTCGCGCTGCCGCAGCTCGCGTCCGACGCCGAGAAGGCGCGGGCCGCGCAGACGATCCAGAAAGCCTGGGCCGAACTGACCGCCAAGGTGATCGACGAATTTCGCATCAACGGTTTCAGCGAGCGGGACGTGATATTGCGGCCGGGCTTCCGGATGCAGTACATGGGCCAGCTCAACGACCTCGAAATCGAATCGCCGATCGCGGGCGCGTCCGGTGCGGACGACTGGGACAAGATCGTGACGGCCTTCGAAGACACCTACGGCCGCGTGTACGCGAGCTCCGCGCGCTCGCCGGAGCTGGGTTTCTCGGTCACTGGCGCGATCATGCGCGGCATGGTCGTCACGCAGAAGCCGGTGTTGCCGGAAGACGCTATTGCCGGCCCCACGCCGCCGGCGGACGCGCGCATCGGCACGCGGCGTCTGTATCGGCACAAGCAGTGGCATGACGCGGTGATCTGGCGAATGGAGTCGCTCAAGCCGGGCAACGAGATCGCGGGGCCCGCGATCATCGAATCCGACGCGACGACGTTCGTTGTCCCGAAGGGCTTCGCCACCACGCTCGACAAGCACCGCCTCTTCCATCTCAGCGAAGTCAAGTAAGGAGACATGCGATGAACATGATGTCCAGCCAGGAAGTCGGCTTCGCCGATCTGCTGAAGAACGGCCAGACGCTCAAGCAGTTTCGCGACGGCATTCTCGAGCGCACCGCGCAAACCGGCCATTACAACGGGCTCGAACGGCTCGAGCTGCGCGAGCGCGATCCGATCCGCTACGAGAAGATCTTCTCGAAGCTGCGCGGCGGCCTCGTGCATGCGCGCGAAACGGCCAAGAAGATTGCCGCGAGCCCGATCGTCGAGCAGGAAGGGGAGCTGTGCTTCACGCTCTACAACGCGGCGGGTGACTGCGTGCTCACGTCGACCGGAATCATCATCCACGTCGGCACGATGGGCGCGGCGATCAAGTACATGATCGAAAACAACTGGGAAGCCAATCCGGGCATTCAGCCCGGCGACATGTTCACCAACAACGACTGCTCGATCGGCAACGTCCACCCGTGCGACATCGCAACGATCGTGCCGATTTTCGCGCACGGCAAGCTGGTCGGGTGGGTTGGCGGCGTCACGCACGTGATCGATACCGGCGCGGTGACGCCGGGCTCGATGTCGACGGGCCAGGTGCAGCGTTTCGGCGACGGCTACATGATTACGTGCCGTAAGACAGGGGTGAACGACACGCCGCTGCGCGACTGGCTGCACGAGAGCCAGCGCTCGGTTCGCACGCCGAAGTACTGGATTCTCGACGAGCGCACGCGTATCGCCGGCTGCCACATGATCCGCGATCTGATCGAGGAAGTGATCGACGAGGAGGGCCTCGACGCCTACGAGAAATTCGGCTTCGAGGTGATCGAGGAAGGACGGCGCGGGTTGCAGACGCGCCTCAAGGCGATGACGCTGCCGGGCAAGTATCGCAAGGTCGCGTTCGTCGACGTGCCGTACGACCATCCGGACGTGCAGACGTCTTCGGCGTTTGCGAAGCTCGACTCGATCATGCATTCGCCGGTCGAGATGGAGATCCGGAAGGACGGCTCGTGGCGTCTCGATTTCGAAGGCGCGAGCCGCTGGGGCTGGCACTCGTACAACGCGCACCAGGTCGCGTTCACGAGCGGCATCTGGGTGATGATGACGCAGACGCTGGTGCCGACGCAGCGCATCAACGACGGCGCGTATTTCGGCACCGAATTCCACCTGCCCAAGGGCGCGTGGATGAACCCGGACGACCGCCGCACCGGACACGCTTACGCGTGGCACTTCCTGGTATCGGGCTGGAGCGCGATGTGGCGCGCCCTGTCGCAGGCGTACTTCAGCCGCGGCTATCTCGAGGAGGTCAACGCGGGGAACGCCAACACGTCGAACTGGCTGCAGGGCGGCGGGATCAACCAGGACGGCGACATCCATGCGGTGAACAGCTTCGAGGCGTCGTCGTGCGGCACCGGCGCGTGCGCGATCAAGGACGGTCTGAATCACGCGGCCGCAATCTGGAACCCCGAAGGCGACATGGGCGACATCGAGATCTGGGAGATGGCCGAGCCGCTGCTGTACCTCGGCCGCAACGTGAAGTCGAATTCGGGCGGCTACGGCAAGTACCGCGGCGGTTGCGGATTCGAGACGCTGCGCATGGTCTGGAAGGCGCAGGACTGGACGATGTTCTTCATGGGCAACGGCTACATGAACAGCGACTGGGGCTTGATGGGCGGCTACCCGCCCGCCACCGGCTATCGCTTCGAAGCGCATCGCACGGGCATCGAGGACCGCATCGCGCTCGGCGAGAGCCTGCCGCTCGGCGGCGATACGAACCCGGACCTGCCGGATTACGAAAACCACCTGAACGCCGGCGCGATCGTCAAGCGCGACCAGCAATGCATGACCACGGAGGACTGCTACAGCAACTACGATCTCTACCTGAACTATCTGCGCGGCGGCCCCGGCTTCGGCGATCCGCTCGACCGCGAGATCGACGCGATCGAACGCGATCTCAACAACGCGGTGCTGCTGCCCGAATACGCGCAGAAGGTCTATGGGGCGGTCGCGACGCGGGATGCCAACGGCATCTGGACGGTCGATCCGCAAGCGACCGCGCTGCAGCGCATCGAGATCCGCAACGCGCGTCTCGCGCGCTCGCAACCGACTCGCGAATGGATGAAGGGCGAGCGCGAGCGGATCCTGCTCAAGCATGCATCGACGCAGGTGCAGCACATGTTCGCGACGAGCTTCGGCCTGTCGACGAAATTCGAGCAGCAGTTCCGCGCGTTCTGGGAGTTGCCGGACACGTGGACGCTCACCGAGGACGAGCTCGACGTGCCGACCTACGGCTCGAAATTCCGCATGGACCTGTCGAAGATGCCCGACGTCAATACGGTGGTGCTGGTCGAGGAGTGAGCCGGACCCTGCGCACTATCACCCACATGGAGGACTGGAGATGTCTACCTACACCAAGGAACAGATCAGGAACATGGTCGACGGCAAGCTCGACTGGGACACCACGTTGCGCATGTTGTCGATGCCGAAGGACGGCGAGCGCTTCCGGATGTACGTCGATGCGTTGCAGCAGAAGCTCGGCTGGAAGGACCGCATCGTGTTGCCGCTCGGCCCGCACCTGTACATCGTGCAGCAATGGGCGACGAAGCACTGGGTCACGCAATGCGACTGCGGCCATGTGTTCTGCGATTACCGCGACAACTGGAAACTGCACGCGAACATCTTCGTGCGCGAATCCGAAGAGGCGATGGACGAGGTCTACCCACGCTTGATGGCGCCCGACACGCAATGGCAGGTCTATCGTGAATACTACTGCCCGACCTGCGGCGCGATGCACGACGTCGAGGCGCCTACGCCGTGGTACCCGGTCATTCACGACTTCGAACCCGACATCGATGCGTTCTACGCGGAATGGGTGAAGCTGCCGGTTCCGGAGCGCGTGCAATGATCTGACATTTGACGCTGTCCGCGGAGCTCGGCGTTCGCCGGCTTCGCATCGGCTTCGTTCGCGGGACGCGTTCGATTTCCGGCCGTTCGATTTTCGAACGGCCGGCTTCTTTTCGGCCACCGGTTCTCGACGGCGTCCCGAGCCGTGCGACGACGTGCGGGCGACCGCTTGCTGGCGCGCGCATTGCTTGCAGTGGTTGGTGTCCGGACGAACGTCGAGGCGCCGGGACGGAGTACGATAGTCGCTACGCTCGCCGCGGGCTGCGGTCGGGCGCCCCCACAAAGTCGACAAAATGGCCGCTGTGACGGCCGTGCGGTTCGTGCCGTCACGAAACCGCCAGGAGACAGACATGCAACAGAGAGGCACGCCGATGGACTGGTTTCCCAGTCCACGCCATGACGCGAGCATCATGGCCGCCTGGGAGCATCTGGTGACGGGCAGCGAGTGGCGTTCGTCCGACGTACGCGGCGTGGTCGACGATTCGTGGCAGCGCTGTCTCGTCAGCCGCGTCGATCCCGGTGTCGACCGTGCGCCGCCGCCGCTCGATGAAGACGGGCTCGTGCAGTGGCGCATGTCGAACCGTCGCCTCGTCGATGCCAGTCTGCCGCTGATGCAGCACACTCGGGATTTTCTTTCGCAGACGGGCACGGTGATGCTGCTGGCCGATCCGAGCGGGATGATCCTCCAGCAGGAGGGCGACATGCGGATCGTCGAGCCTGCGCGCGAGGTCGGCCTCATTCCAGGCTGCGAGTGGACCGAGCTGAATTGCGGCACCAATGCGATCGGCACCGCGCTCGCGCTCAGGCAGCCGGTCCAGATCCATGGCGCGGAGCACTTCTGCGCGGGCATCAAGCGCTGGACCTGCTCGGCGACCGTCATCCAGGATCCGCGCGACGGGCACGTATTGGGTGTGATCGACATTTCGGGGCTCGCGCAGACCTACAACCCATACGGCCTTGCGCTCGCGGTATCGCTTGCGGGCCGCATCGAAAGCCGGCTCGCGAAGGAGGGCATGGCGCGCCGCCTGAGCCTGCTCGACCGCTGCGCGTCACGCTTCGGTGCGTCTTCCTCCGATGCGGTGATCGTCGTCGACGAACGCGGCCGACTCGTCAAGGCCAACGCGCAGGTCGTTCCGGTGTTGCGCCGGCTCGGATTCGATATCCGGTGCGACGCGACGTTCGCGCTGCCCGAACTCGAGCACTACGCGGGCGACGGCCGCCTGTCGGCGAGTACGCCGGCATGGCTGTCGCGCAGCCACATCGAAATCGTGCGTGACGGTGCGGACGTGCTCGGCTACATGATCGTGACGCCGGGCATCACGAATCCCCGCGGGGCCGTCCCGATCGCGCGCGGACGGGAACGGCACGGCGGCGAGCCGCGAGGGTTCGAGCGCATCGTTGGCGACAGCGCCGCATTGCGGGCGGCCGTGAATCGTGCGCGCCAGCTCGCGCCGTCCAGGGTGCCGGTGCTGCTGCTCGGCGAAACCGGCGTCGGCAAGGAGCTGTTCGCGCAGGGTATCCACCAGGCGAGCGATCGCGCCGACGGTTCGTTCGTTGCGCTCAATTGCGGCGGGTTGTCGAGAGACCTCCTGGCCAGCGAGTTGTTCGGTTACGCGGAAGGCGCATTTACCGGCGCACGCAAGTCCGGTGCGGCCGGCAAGATCGAAGCGGCCGATGGCGGCACGCTGTTTCTCGACGAGATCGGGGAAATGCCGCTCGACATCCAGCCGCACCTGCTGCGCGTGCTGGAGGAGAGCGAAATCTATCGCCTGGGCGAGAATACGCCGCGCAGGGTGAATTTCCGGCTGGTCGCGGCGACGCACCGGGATCTGAAGGACGCCGTCGCGAAAGGCCGGTTCCGGATGGATCTGTACTACCGGATCGCGGTCACGACCGTGTCGATTCCGAACTTGTGCGAGCGCGCCGAGGACCTGCCGGCGCTGATTGCGCATTGGCTCGGGCATCTGTGCGAGTCGTACGGCCTCTCCCCGAGGTCGTTCGACGACGATGCGTATGCGCGCCTGTTGCGCTATCCGTGGCCCGGCAATGTGCGCGAACTGCGGAACGCGATCGAGGGGGCGCTGCTGCTGTCGGACAGCCCGGTGATAAAGGCCGACAAGCTGCCTGCCGAGATCGGCGCGGGGGCGTCGATCGATGCATGCGCCGCGCGGGCCGTCGACGCGCTCGCGCCGGATGCGGGCGATTCGTTGAAGATGGCCGAGGCGGAATCGATCCGGCGCGCGCTTGCGCGTCATGCCGGCAATCTAACGAAGGCGGCGAGTCAGCTCGGCATTGCGAAGAGCACGCTCTATGAAAAGATCCGCAAGTACCGCTTGCTCGACGCAGTGAGCGACGTTCGCCGAGGTCATGCGAAGTAAGTCGCGGCAGGCGGGCAAGCCCGGTTTTTCCGCTATTCATCTCGTCCTCCCGGGCCCGCACGCGCCGTCATTTTGCAAAGAATGACGATGTCGCCGGTCCGGTCGCTCTATGCTCCTTATTTTGCGACAAGACGCCAAGGTCGGCAAAATGGCGCGTGCGCCAGCCTGTCGTCCGGATGCCGCGTGTGTCGTGTAACGACGGGGCGGCGCGGTACTGCATGGTGCCGCACCACTGACCGGGCGGTGCCGCCGTGCGATGGCGCGCCGGACGCTGCCGTCGCAATGGGAATCAATCGCCTGCCGGGGGCTGTCCGGTCAGCACAATGACAAGGAAGGGAGGGGCCGGCAATGAGGCTGGACGACGAACAAGAAAGTGTGAACGTCGAGGATCGACGCGGTGGCGGCGGGTTCGGTGGCGGGCGCGCGACGATCGGCATCGGCACGATCGTGGTCGCGCTGGCCGCATCGTATTTCTTCGGGATCGACCCGCGCGTCGTGCTCGAAGGCGCATCGGCGCTGCAGGGCCGCCAGCAGCAGGCGCAGCCCGCGCCCATGCAGCACCAGGGCGCACCGGCGAACGAGCCCGGCGTCGTGTTCACGCGCAAGGTGCTCGGCAATATCGAGCGCACGTGGACGGGCGTCTTCAACACCCAGTTGCATGCGCAGTACGAGGCGCCGAAGCTCGTGATGTTCACGAACTCGACGCCGACCGCG
>Ga0157367_1001396_pt1 | contig 10581 bp, 10 predicted proteins | sample AttbisABBM2_FD_113142 | JGI IMG/M metagenome (GOLD analysis project Ga0157367, IMG submission 113142) | Fungus gardens microbial communities from leaf cutter ant in Botucatu, State of São Paulo, Brazil - Atta bisphaerica ABBM2 | ecosystem: Host-associated > Fungi > Mycelium > Unclassified ...
AGTTCACCACTTTCCAGACGGCTGACAATCTGCTCCAGCTGCTGCAATGACGTTTCAAAGCTGGCTGGCTGTTCGGCTTTTTTCGGCATATTTCGTGTCGACTCACGGTTGGGACATTATCTCGCAATCGGTCATGGTAGCTGAGACCCTATGATTAGCAAAATAATCAATGCGGCGGCTGATGAAGAAGCAGTCACCTGACAAAGGTGATATACTCCCGCGCCTCGGATGCGGTTGCGCCTTGCAGCCCGCAATTTTGTGATTTTACCAGCTAAGTGCCGCCTGTTTTAGCACTTATTTGCCCAACGAAGCTGTGTCGCCATGAAGTTTATCATCAAGTTATTTCCTGAAATCACCATCAAGAGTCCGTCGGTGCGTTTGCGCTTTATCAAGATTCTTGCCAGCAATATCCGCAACGTCCTGAAAACCGTCAGCGACGACATCGCCGTTGTGCGCTACTGGGATCACATTGAAGTGCGGTCAAAAAATGCGGCGCTGGCGGACATTATTCCCGATGAGCTTTCCCGCATTCCCGGTATCCATCACGTTTTAGCGGTTGAAGATCGCGAGTACACCGATATTCATCACATCTTTGAACAGACGTTAGCGCAGTATCGCGACAGTCTTGAGGGCAAGAGCTTCTGCGTGCGTGTGAAACGTCGCGGTAAGCACAGCTTCAGTTCGCAGGATGTAGAGCGCTATGTGGGTGGTGGTCTGAATCAGCATATTGAAAGCGCCCGCGTGCAGCTTAAAAATCCTGACGTGACGGTGAATCTTGAAGTTGAAGAGAATCGCCTGACGCTGGTGACGGCGCGCTACGAAGGTCTGGGCGGTTTCCCGATCGGCACGCAGGAAGATGTGCTGTCGCTGATTTCCGGCGGTTTCGACTCCGGTGTCTCCAGCTATATGCTGCTGCGCCGCGGCAGCCGCGTGCATTACTGCTTCTTTAACCTTGGCGGTGCCGCGCATGAGATTGGCGTGCGTCAGGTTGCGCACTATCTGTGGAATCGTTTTGGTCGTTCACACCGCGTGCGCTTCGTGGCGATCAATTTTGAGCCGGTCGTCGGTGAGATCCTCGAAAAAGTGGATGACGGCCAGATGGGCGTGGTGCTGAAGCGCATGATGGTACGTGCTGCCTCGATGATTGCTGAGCGCTACGGCGTGCAGGCGCTGGTCACGGGTGAAGCGGTAGGGCAGGTGTCGAGCCAGACGCTGACCAACCTGCGCCTGATTGATAACGCGTCGGATACGCTGATTCTGCGTCCGCTGATCTCTCATGACAAAGAGCACATCATCAGAGTTGCCCGGGAGATTGGCACGGAAGATTTCGCCAGCACCATGCCGGAATATTGTGGTGTGATCTCAAAAAGCCCGACGGTGAAGGCGGTGAAGGCGAAGATTGAGGCGGAAGAGCAGAATTTCGACTTCTCGATTCTGGATCGGGTCATCGAAGAAGCGACCAATGTCGATATTCGTACTATTGCTGAGCAAACGGAAGAGGAGGTGGTGGAAGTTGAGACCGTCGCGCTTCTGAGTGATAACGATGTGGTGCTGGATATCCGCTCTATTGATGAGCAGGAAGAGAAGCCCCTGACGCTGAACGCCACGGAAGTGAAGTCGCTGCCATTCTACAAACTCAGTACGCAGTTTGGCGATCTCGATCAGAACCGCACCTGGTTGCTCTACTGCGATCGTGGTGTGATGAGCCGTCTGCAGGCGCTCTATCTGCATGAGCAGGGCTTTAAGAACGTTAAAGTCTACCGCCCGTAGTCATCGCTCTGAGCCAGTCAGTGCCTGTTCAGGTCTGACTGGCTTTCTCGTTTTAAGCCTGAGTCTTTACGCCTGATAGTCATAAATGCCGGGAGCCAGCACCAGCTGTGCAGCGACCTCACGCGCCATCTCTTTTCCCACCAGCAGATCGATCAGCTTCAGCGCAAAATCCATTGCCGTGCCAGGTCCCTGGCTGGTCAGCAGATTAACGCGGGGATCCCAGACGACACGTCGCTCCATCCACTTTTCCTCCGGAATCGTCTCTTTCAGGCCAGGAAAGCCGGTCATGTTACCGACCGGGAAGAGATCGTGAGGGATCAGTACCGTGCCTGCGGCTGCGCATATCGCGGCGACAATCTTCTCATTAAGGTGAAACTGACGCACCGTTTCGACCAGCAGCGGACTGTCACGGAAGGTCTCCGCGCCTTTCAGGCCGCCGGGCAGGACGATGGCGGCGAAATCGTTGTCGGCGACTTCAACCAGCGTGACGTCAGCCAGCAGATGAACCCCGCGTGAGCAGACGATCTCACGGCTGCCATCGCTTTCGACGCTGGCGGTGACAATCTTCAGGCCCGCCCGAACCAGCAGGTCGATGGTGGTGACAGCTTCGGTTTCTTCACTGCCATGTGCCAGGCAAACCAGCACCGATGCGTTCGCGGTCATAATGGGACTCCTTGCGTTTTACAATGTCATACAGACGGGTGTTCTCCGTCAGCACCAGGCCGTGCGTCCGGGCGCGGCGCAGCAGAAAGCCGCTGATATAGTCGATTTCGGTGAGCCGCTGGGCGCGCACGTCCTGCAGCATCGAAGAGGTATTGGCCGCCGTGCTTTCGATCACGTCGAAGATGATGTCCTGCAGGCTGTCACTGGCGACGTTCTGGCCTTCACGATCCATAACCCAGCTGATCTCTTCGCACAGTTGCGCGATCTGCTCCGGATACGCGCGTAGTGCGCCGTTCTGGCATTCATACTCCACGCTGAGCGGGTTGATGACGCAGTTGACGGCCAGTTTGCGCCAGCAGGCCGCCCGGATATTGTCATGCCAGGCAACGTCGGGCAGGGCAGGGTGCAGGATGTCGGCAAGGTCACTGTAAGCGGCGCTTTTGCGGTTACCGGGACCAATGTGGGTGATGCCACTGGCGATGTGCTTGATAACGGTGCCATCACGCATCGCTGCATGGGTGGTGACGCCACGCAGGAGTGGCTGAGTCAGCCCTTTGAGTTCCTCCAGCGTACCCATGCCGTTGTGCAGCAGCAGCACCGGGCAGTTTTCTGGCAGCACACTTTCCAGATTCTTCACGGCGGGTGAGACCTGTGGCGCTTTGAGTGTGACCAGCAGCAGCTGGCTTTCCGCCAGGAACAGCGGATCGTTGGCGATAAACGTACGATTCGAGATGTTGCCCTGTGGATCGATCACATTGGCTGAGCAGTAAGGCTGCGGCACGCGCAGCCATCCCTGTACTTCATGTCCCTGGCGGGCAAGCGCTGTCAGCCAGACCTGACCCAATGCACCGCAACCTAACACGGTAATTTTCATGCTGCCTCCCGCTGGCGGGCTATCCATCTGTTATTTACTGTCACACCTACATTATAGCGTTGTGTGCAGCCTGATTTTATTTAGCACCTTAAGACGCGTATTATGCATGTCACTTTAGCGTCAGGAGAAGAAGAGATGCCATCTTTCGATATCGTTTCAGAAGTCGATCTGCAGGAAATTCGCAATGCGGTGGAGAATGCTAACCGTGAAGTGTCTACCCGCTTCGATTTCCGCAACGTGAGCGCCGAGTTCGAGCTCAACGAAAAGAATGAAACCATCAAGATCACCAGCGAGTCTGATTTCCAGGTTAAACAGCTGGTCGATATTTTACGTGAGAAGTTGCTGAAGCGCGGAATTGAAGGCGGAGCTTTAGAGGTGCCGGAAGAGATCGAGCACAGCGGCAAAAGCTGGGCGGTCGATGCCAAACTGAAGAAAGGCATTGAGAGCGACGTGGCGAAGAAGCTGGTGAAGCTGGTTAAAGACAGCAAGCTTAAAGTGCAGACCCAGATTCAGGGTGAAGCATTGCGTGTGACCGGCAAGGCGCGTGATGATTTGCAGGGTGCGATGGCGATCGTGCGCGGCAGCAATCTGGGCCAGCCGTTCCAGTTTAAAAACTTCCGCGATTAAGTGGGGGAGGCTGAATTTTCAGCATGAATGCAGTGATAAAAAACCCGGCTCAGGCCGGGTTTTTCGTTATTAATAGGGGATATTACTTTGAAAATGTCTAACGTATTGAGCAGGTTGGAAGTTGCGGCGTCTGCGAGATCGTGTACCGGCTCAGGGAGCCAGTGCCTTATGCAAAGACACAACAGCGCCATCCATGGCGGGCCGAGCGTGCCATGGATGGCGGCTTTTGCGACTTTCCGATCTGACCCTGTTCCCTGAGCCAGCTCGATCCTGAAGCGAAACGAGCGGAAGTTGTCGCGAAAATTTTCTTAAACTAGCAACTCCCCAGCAGCGCTTCCAGCTCAGGGCGGCTGGTGACCTTACTATCAATTTTGATATACGCGCTTTTCTCTTCCGGCACGATAAACACGGAATTAACGCCCTTCTGCGCCTTCAGACGCTGCTCCAGATTCGGCACAGCCAGTGCGGCATCACTCAGGACGATGCGCAGGCTACTGACATAAGGCGGCTCCTGCATCGTCATGCTGACAAACAGCCAGGCCGCTGCCACCATCGCGCCCACCAGGAACACGGTCTGCGCATCGAAATGACCAAACACCCAGCCACCCATGCTGCCGCCAACGGCCACGCCCAGGAACTGGCTGGTGGAATAAATCCCCATCGCCGTGCCTTTGTAGCCTGCGGGTGACTCTTTACTGATCAGCGAAGGCAGAATGGCTTCCATCAGATTAAAGGCGAAGAAGAAGAGCTGAACACCCACTACCAGCGTCCAGAAGTGGCCTTCCGCACCCCAGAGCACGATCTCCGCAATGACAATCATTCCGACGCAACCGACAAACACGCGCTTCATACGGCGCTTCACTTCGGCATAGATGATGAACGGGACCACGCCCGCAAAGGCGATCAGCATGGTAGAGAGATAGACTTTCCAGTGCTCGGGGGCCGGGAATCCAGCCTGTTCAAACTGCCCAGGCAACGCAACAAAGCTCGACATCAGCAGAACGTGCAGGCAGAAAATCCCGATATTGAGCTTCACCAGACGCGGGTTAGCCATCACTTTGCGGAAGCTGCCTTTCACCATGCCCGATTCTCGGTTCAGGACATGATGGGAGGCGGATGGCACTACCAGCAGGGTGATCACGATTCCCAGCGACGCCAGAATCGCAATCATCCAGAACAGCGCATGCAGACCCAATGCATGAGTCACAACCGGGCCGACCACCATCGCAATCGCGAAGGTCAAGCCAAAACTGATGCCGATAAAGGCCATCGCTTTGGTACGGTTCTGCTCACGGGTTAAATCGGATAACAGGGCCATCACCGCAGCGGCAATCGCGCCCGAGCCCTGCAGTGCACGGCCCAGAATAATGCCCCAGATGGAGTCGGTGCAGGCTGCGATAACGCTGCCCAGAACAAACAGCAGCAGTCCGCCGACGATCAACGGCTTGCGGCCAATGCGATCAGAGAGCAGACCAAAAGGAATCTGAAATATTGCCTGGGCAAGGCCATAGATGCCAATCGCCAGACCAATTAACGTTTCACTCGCGCCCTGTAATGCCATGCCATAAGTGGTCAGTACCGGCAGGACCATAAACATCCCAAGCATACGCAGGGAAAAGACCGTACCGAGGCCCCATGTGGCGCGCAGCTCCACCGGAGTCATTTTATTATCGTTCATTCCAACCTCTGTTAATGTGCTGCATTTATTCTAGGGGGCGGGGCAGGGCGGGTAAAACAATAGTTTTTAAGCAGTGGTAACAAAAAGAAAGGGCGCGAAAATCGCGCCCTTTTCATGCTGTATCGGTGCCGGTTACCAGACGTAGGTCAGCAGGTCCTTCGAAGCCGGAGCCATCGAATCTACCGACATCATCACGCTCAGCGCGGTGATGGTTACGATAGAGAAGACAAACAGCTTACGCGCCCAGACACGGTCATCTGCGGTTTTGTAACCCGATAACGCCATGCCCAGCCACCAGACGCTGACCGCAGCGGCCACCACCAGATATTTGTAGCCCGCGTAACCGCCCAGCGTCAGCATCAGCGTGGCAATCATAAACGCCAGGATATACAGCGTAATATGATTCTTCGCGACGGAAATGCCTTTCACCACCGGCAGAACCGGGATGTTCGCTGCCTGGTAATCTTTAAAGCGGAAGATAGCAATCGCGTACGAATGCGGCATCTGCCACAGGCTAAAGATAGCCAGCAGGATCAACGCGCCAGCATCAAACTGGTTAGAGACGGCGCAGTAGCCGATAACCGGCGGCGCAGCACCCGACAGACTGCCAATCAGCGTTCCGTAGACGGAATGACGCTTCATGTACAGACTGTAGATGCCCACGTACACCACGAAGCCCATCACCGCCAGCCACATGGCCAGCGGATTAGCACCGAAGTAGAGCAACGCAAAGCCAGCAATACCCAGCACAGTGGCATAAACCAGGCTTACTTTCGCGGAGATAAGGCCTTTTACCAGCACCCGATTCCTGGTTCTCTCCATCTTGATGTCGATGTCGCGGTCAATCACGTTGTTGAAAACACAACCCGATGCAACCACCAGTGACACGCCCACCAGGGTGATGAGAAACAGGGCGTAATCCGTGTTGCCTTTGGAGGCCAACAGGAATCCGCCGATCACAGAAATTAAATTCCCGAAAATAATTCCTGGTTTTGTAACTTGCAGGTATTGCTTAAACATTACGCGTGACTCTTTAGTGAGGCATCATGTTGTAGTTGAGGTTCCACATGATCCACAGTGAGCCTACTACGACAATCAGGATGATGATGGCCGAGAAAACAATGGCTACCATGTTCCAGCCACCCTCAGATTTGCTGTCTAAGTGCAGGAAGTACACCAGGTGAACCAGCACCTGAATGACCGCACACACCAGAACAACACCGAGGATAGTACCGTGAGATGCACTGCCATCCATCACCATCCAGAACGGGATTGCCGTCAGGATGATAGAGAGGATGAAGCCGATCATGTAGGACTTCACGCTACCGTGTGAAGCGCCATGTTCGTTAACAGAATGACTCATTACATGGCTCCCATCAGGTAAACAACGGTGAAGACGCAAATCCAGACCACGTCCAGGAAGTGCCAGAACAGGCTCAGACACATGATACGGGTGCGGTTAGTCGCGTTCAGGCCACGTTTAGACACCTGGAACATCAGAACCAGCATCCAGATCAGACCGGAGGTCACGTGCAGACCGTGGGTACCGACCAGCGTAAAGAAGCCAGACAGGAAGCCACTGCGATCCGGACCAAAGCCTTCAGCAATCAGGTGATGGAATTCATAGATTTCCATACCGATGAAGCCCAGACCAAACAGGAAGGTCAGCGCCAGCCAGCCGATAACGGCACCTTTTTGCTCCTTGTTCATGGAGATAACAGCCATGCCGTAAGTGATCGAACTCAACAGCAGCAGGGCGGTTTCTACCAGAACAAACGGCAGCTCAAAGATATCTTTACCTGCCGGGCCACCGGCAGTGTTGTTGACCATGACGGCATAGGTCGCAAACAGGGTTGCGAAGATAATGCAGTCACTCATCAGGTAGATCCAGAAGCCAAAGACTTTATTGGCTCCTGCATCGTGATGCCCATGCTCCGCATGGGCGTCGTGGTGATGTTTAATCAGAGTTTCAGTTGACATTATTTCAGACCTGCTTTGCTGATTTCGTCAAAGTGCTGGTTCTCAATCTTCTGAACTTCGGCAACCGGAACGTAGTAATCCACGTCTTCGTCGAAGCTCTTCACGATCCAGGTAACGATCATGCCGAGGAATGAAAGACCCGCCATCCACCAGATATGCCAGATCAGCGCGAAGCCCATCACAGTAGCGAATGCGCAGATGACGATTGCCGCACCACTGTTTTTCGGCATATGAATTTCTTCATACGATGCCGGCTGTTTGTACGCTTCGCCTTTCTCTTTCATTTCCCAGAACGCATCACGCTCATGGACATGTGGGATCACAGCAAAGTTATAGAACGGAGGTGGTGAAGAGGTTGCCCACTCCAGCGTACGACCGCCCCACGGGTCACCTGTCACATCACGGTTCTGGTCGCGGTCACGTACCGAGACGTAGAACATGGTCAGCTGACACAGGATACCCAGTGCAATTAGACCTGCACCGACCGCAGCAACCACCAGAAGAGGGTGGAACTGTGGATCGATATCCTGGCTCAGACGACGGGTCATACCCATGAAGCCCAGTGCGTACAGCGGCATAAAGGCAACGAAGAAGCCAATGATCCAGAACCAGAATGCGCGCTTACCCCAGGTTTAGTTCAGGGTGAAGCCGAATGCTTTCGGGAACCAGTAGGTCACGCCCGCCATACAACCGAAGACCACACCACCGATGATTACGTTGTGGAAGTGTGCAATCAGGAACAGGCTGTTGTGCAGAATAAAGTCAGCGCCCGGAACGGCCAGCAGTACGCCGGTCATACCCCCTACAGAGAAGGTTACCAGGAAGCCAACGGTCCACAGCATGGCAGAGTGCATCTGAATGCGGCCCTGATACATGGTGAACAGCCAGTTAAAGATTTTAACCCCGGTCGGAATCGCGATGATCATCGTCATGATACCGAAGAAGGCGTTAACGTTGGCACCCGCACCCATGGTGAAGAAGTGGTGCAACCAGACGATGAACGACAGCACGGTAATGGCGATAGTCGCCCATACCAGCGAGGTATAACCAAACAGACGTTTTTTGGAGAAGGTCGCGGTAATTTCTGCGAACACACCAAACACCGGCAGTACCAGGATATACACTTCCGGATGGCCCCAGACCCAGATCAGGTTGACGTACATCATCATGTTCCCGCCCATTTCATTGGTGAAGAAATGGAAGCCGAGATAACGATCAAGGGTCAACAGCGCCAGGGTCACGGTCAGAACCGGGAACGCAGCGATGATCAGGACGTTGGTGCACAGCGCGGTCCAGGTAAAGACCGGCATTTTGAACAGGCTCATGCCCGGTGCGCGCATCTTCAGGATGGTCACGAAGAAGTTAATACCGGTTAAGGTCGTACCAATACCTGAGAGCTGAAGGCTCCAGATCCAGTAATCGACCCCGACGCCGGGACTGTACTCCGCGCCGGAGAGCGGCGGATAAGCCAGCCAGCCGGTCTGTGCGAACTCGCCCACACCCAGAGACAGGTTAACCAGGATCACACCGACCGCAGTAAACCAGAAGCTCAGGTTGTTCAGGAACGGGAACGCAACGTCACGTGCACCAATCTGCAACGGAACGGCGATGTTCATCAGGCCAACCACGAAAGGCATCGCCACGAAGAAGATCATAATCACGCCGTGCGCGGTAAAGATCTGGTCGTAGTGGTGCGGTGGCAGAATGCCCGCTTCACCGGCCGAAGCCATCACCTGCTGGGTACGCATCATAATGGCATCTGCGAAGCCACGAATCAGCATGACGAACGCCATGATGATATACATGATACCCAGGCGTTTGTGGTCAACTGACGTCAGCCATTCAGACCACAGATATTTCCACTTACCAAAATAGGTGAGCGCAGCGACCAGCGCAGCACCACCTATCAGGATAGCGGCAACCGTAACCATGATAATCGGCTCATGATACGGCACTGCATCAAGTGTTAATTTTCCTAACATCGTATTATTCCTCGGCTCCCGCGGAAGCGGCGTGACTCATGTCCATACCTTCATGCTGTGGCATGTCCATTTTCCCGTGGCTCATCCTGAACTTGTCCATAACCTGCATGAACAGTTTCGGATCAGCTGAAGAGAAATATTCCACCGGATGATTTTCGCTTGGCACAGCCACTTTCTCGAAATCTTCCATGGTGGTCAGCGTGTTAGGGGCTGCTTTGACTTTAGCCACCCACTGCTGGAATTCCGCATCGTCTTTGGTTGCAATGGCTTTAAACTTCATGCCAGAGAAACCGCGACCACTGAAGTTCGCAGAGATACCGTCGAAAGTGCCTGGTTCATTCGCAATCAGATGCAGTTTGGTCTGCATACCCGCCATCGCATAAATCTGGCTGCCTAGTGTTGGAATGAAGAAAGAGTTCATGACGGAGTTAGAGGTGATTTTAAAGTTCACCGGAGTATTTGCCGGGAAGGCAATCTGGTTCACGGTCGCAATACCCTGTTCCGGATAAATGAACAACCATTTCCAGTCCAGTGCAACCACATCGATCTCAACCGGTTTCACATCAGATTGCAGCGGTTTGCTGGGCTCCAGTGCGTGGGTTGATTTCCAGGTCAGTACGCTGAGGAAAAGAATGATCAGGATCGGAATGGTCCAGACCACGGCTTCAACCTTGTTAGAGTGTGACCAGTTAGGGCTGTACTTCGCATTCGTGTTGGACGCCCGATACTTCCAGGCAAACACCACGGCCATCAGGACTGCGGGAATCACGACGATCAACATCAGGCCAAAGGCAGTCAGTATCAGCGAACGTTGCTCCAGTGCAATCTGTCCTTTGGGATTTAACAATGCACTATCGCAGCCACTCATTAATAAAGTGCCTGCAATTAATGACAAAATCCCCAAACTTTTATTGTATTTACTGAGTCTCATTTAACGACCTCAATGACAAAGGGCTCTATTGTCGTTTAAGTGTGCGCGCATTTTACGGGAAGGTTTATGCAGTGTA
>Ga0157367_1001401_pt1 | contig 10563 bp, 10 predicted proteins | sample AttbisABBM2_FD_113142 | JGI IMG/M metagenome (GOLD analysis project Ga0157367, IMG submission 113142) | Fungus gardens microbial communities from leaf cutter ant in Botucatu, State of São Paulo, Brazil - Atta bisphaerica ABBM2 | ecosystem: Host-associated > Fungi > Mycelium > Unclassified ...
AACGTCATCATCACCTGCGCGCACGCCGCATAGCCGAACATCGCGAGCACGGCGCCGACGAAGCGCGGCTGGCGGAACAGCGCCAGATCGATCATGGGCCGCGCCTGCCAGCGCTCCGCGCCGACGAACGCGGCCAGCAGCGCGGCGGCCAGCGCGAACCGGCCGAGCGTCGCGGCCGACAGCCAGCCATGCGACGACGCGCCGATCAGCGCCGCGATCGCACCGGCGAGCGCCGCGCCGAACAGCAGGCTGCCGGCGGCATCCACCCGTTTCGCGTGCGGATCGCGCGACTCGTCGATCGCGACGCGCGCGCCGGCCGCGAGCAGCGCGCACACCGGCAGGTTCAGCAGGAACACCCAGCGCCAGCCGATCCACTGCGTGATCGCGCCGCCGACCAGCGGCGCGACGGCCGTCGCGATCCCCATGCACATCCCCCAGATCGCCCACGCACGCGCCCGTTCGCGTCCGTCCGGAAAGCGGTTCGCGATCACCGCGAGCGCGGCCGTCAGCAACAGTGCGGCCCCGGCGCCCTTCACCGCGCGCGCGGCGATCAGCCAGCCGGCCGACGGCGCGATCCCGCACCCGAGCGACGCGAGCGCAAAGAGCGCGAGCCCCGCGCCGAGCATGCGTTTGCGCCCGAAGCGGTCCGCCAGCCCGCCGGCCGGCAGCAGGCATGCGGCGAACGCGGTCATGTAGGCGCTCACGACCCATTCGATGTCGGCGAAGCTCGCATGGAAGCTGCGCGCGATGCTCGGCAGCGACACGGCGACGACGTTCGTGTCGAGCACGATCAGCGAGCACGTCGCCGCCGCGACTGCGAGCGTCGCGGCGGCCGGCAGGCGGGTGCCCGGGCGCGCGGCGGCAGGCGCGCCTGCGCGCGGGGCGGGAGAAGACTGGGACATCGACGGCTCCGGAACAAGAGGAACGAGCCGTATGCTAGGCTTGCCCGGTATTACCCGTCATTGACATACCCATGCAGTTTGATTGACGAAAATTGCAATCATGAATCCGCTCGAATTCCGTCACGTGCGCGCGTTCCTGAGCGTCGCGCAGCACCTGCATTTCGCGCGCGCGGCCGACGCGCTCGACATGGCGCCGCCCGCGCTCACGCGGCAGATCCAGGAAGCCGAGCGGCTGCTCGGCGTGCGGCTGTTCCAGCGGTCGCGCCGGGAGGTTTCGCTGACGGCGGCAGGCGTTGCGTTTCTCGCCGAGGCGAGCGCGGCGGTCGAGCATCTGCAGCGCGGCCGCGAACTCGCGACACTCGCCGAGCGCGGCGAACTCGGCCGGATCGAGATCGGCTACGTGTCGTCGGCCGTCTATTCGGGCACGCTGCAGCGCACGGTCGGCGCGTTCCGCGCCGCGCATCCGCGCATCGAGCTGAACCTGCGCGAAGTGCCGATGGACGACGTCGCGAAACAGCTCGACGCGGGCCGGCTCGACCTCGCGTACGTGCGCCCGCCGTTGCCGCTGCCGGGCGGGCTGCGGATCGTCACGCTGCAGCGCGACGTATTCGTCGCGGCAGTGCCGGCCGATTCGCGCTACGCGGCAATGAGCGCCGTGCGTGCCGCCGATCTCGCCGACGCGCGCTTCGCCGTGCCAGAACAGGAGCGCGGCACGCTCGAAGTCGCACACCGCGGCCGCTTCGCGCCGGTGATCGCCGCGCGGCCGGGCGGGTTGCTCGCGGTGCTCGCATGCGTATCGGTGAACGGCTGGGTCGCCGTGATCCCGGACGCGCTCGCCGGCTGCGTGTCGTTGCCGGGCGTCGTGTACCGGCCGATCGCCGGCAAGCCGATCATGTCCGAACTCGCGCTCGCGCATCGGCGCTTCGAGAAGGCACCCGCGGTACGCGCGTTCCTGCGCGCCGTCCCTGCCGCAGGCTAGGGCCTGTCCCGCCGATAACGGACTTGCGCCCTGCCTTCTCCCCGCCGCCATTCGCCACCTTCGCGCGAATAAGCATTTCGCGATTCGATGTTTGCCGACGCGAAACCGATTCCGTAATCTGCCCGGCAGCCGCGCGGCCTCTCGCGCGGATCACCGAGGACCTGCCGCCGATGACGTCGCCCCCCGCCCCGGCCCGCCGCCGCGCACTGCTGCGCGTGGCCGCCCTGGCCGCCGCACCGCTTGCGGGCGCCGCCGCACTGCCCGTCCGCGCGGCCGGCCCCGACCTGTCCAACGTCACGCTGGTGCTCGGCGACCAGGCCGGCGGCCTGCGTGCGCTGGCCGAAGCCGCGCGCGTGCTCGACGGCGTGCCGTACCGGTTTCGCTGGGCGAATTTCCAGGGCGCCGCGCCGCTGTTCGAAGCACAGCGCGCGGGTGCGATCGACCTCGCGCCGGCCGGCGACCTGCCGGTACTGACGGCCGCGCTCGGCGATCCGGCGCTGCGGATCGTCGCAACGCGCGTCGGCTCGCCGGCGTCGCTCGGCATCGTCGTGCAGCCCGATTCGCCGGTGCGCACCGTCGCCGACCTGAAGGGGCGCACCGTCGTCGTGTCGTCGGCGCGCGGCAGCATCTCGCAATACCAGCTCTACGGCGCGCTGCGCGAACACGGCCTCGCGCCGGGCGACGTCGAGGTGCGCTTCGTGCTGCCGGTCGACGCGTTCGCCGCGTTCGAGGCGAAGCAGATCGGTATCTGGGCGACCTTCGATCCGTATTACGGCAACGTGGTCCGGCGCGGTGCGCGCATCGTGCGCGACGGCAGCGGGATCAATTCCGGGCTCGCGTTCCTCACGTCGCCGGTCGATACGCTCGACGATCGAGCGAAGCGCGCGGCGCTGTCGGACGTGCTCGCGCGGCTCACCCGAGCCGGCCAGTGGGCGCTCGCGCATCCGGCCGATTACGCGACCATCTATGCGTCGCTTACGCGCCTGCCGCACGAGGCGGCTACCGACATCGCCCGCCGGGCGGCGCTCGCGCAGCGCGGCGTCACCGGCGCGGACATCGACGTCCTGCAGCGCGTCGCCGATCGCGCGGCCGCGGACGCGATCCTGCCGAAGCGCGTCGACGTCGCGTCGATCGCGGTGCGCAACCTGTCGGCCGCGTAACCGGCCTCGCACGCGCTCAGCGCGGCGTCGACATGTCGAGATCCGGCACGTCGTCGCCGAACGTCGACGCGACCAGCGTGCGCATCGCGGCGACCAGCAGCGTCGGCCCCGACTGGTTGAACGTGCAGCGCTCGCCCGCCGCCGGCACCGCCCGATGCAGCACCGCGCGCCATGCGCCGTGTCCGCCGTCGCGCTCGAACGCGCCGAACGGCAAGCGCTCGACGAGCGGGCCGCCGTACGCCCACGATGACGACGGCGCGTACGGCACCGGCGCGCCGCCCGGTTCGCGAATGACCGTGCACCGCGCGGCGTCGACGCGCGGCGCGCCGAGGTCTTCCGCCATCGCCACCCAGAAATCGAGAGAGGCACCGGCCAGATCCTGAACTTGCATCGCGCGCTCCAGCGGTACTGACAACGCCATCCTGGCGCCACCGCACGTGGTTCACCGACAACTGCCTACCGGTGTTTTCCCCCGCAAACCGTCCGTCGTGTAAAAGCGCCGATACGTGTTACGAATCGGCGATTCCTGCGTACAATGAACGCAACACGTATCGTCCGGGCGGCGGTGAACACGCATCCCGGAACCGCATTCACGCCGAACCGGGCCGGGCCCGTTCGGCAGACGACAACCGGAACCATACGGTGCAGCACAGGCCGGATCTCTCGGGAGACCGCAGCATGTCCACGCACGTCAGGAAACCGCTGATATCGCTCGTCGTGCCGTTTCATGACGAAGAGGAAACGATCGACGCGTTCTTTGCCGAAACGCTGCCCATTCTCGAGTCGGTCGCCGGGGTCCGCTTCGAGATCGTCTGCATCAACGACGGCAGCCGCGATCGCACGCTCGACCGGCTGCTCGCGATCGCCGCCCGCGACGCACGCGTACACGTCGTGGATCTCACGCGCCGCTTCGGCAAGGAAGCGGCGCTCACCGCGGGCCTCGACGAGGCCGCCGGCGCCGCGGTGATCCTGATCGACGCCGACCTGCAGGACCCTCCCGCACTGATTCCCGCGATGATCGAACACTGGCGCGCCGGTGCCGAGGTCGTCGCCGCGAAACGCACCGACCGGATGTGCGACCCGTACCTGCAACGCGCGGCGGCGGCGCTCTACTATCGCGTGCACAACGCGCTGTCCGAAGTGGACATGCCGGAAAACGTCGGCGATTTCCGCCTGATGGATCGCGAGGTCGTCGAAGCGCTGCGCGCGCTGCCGGAGCGGCGGCGGTTCATGAAGGGGCTGTTCGCGTGGGTCGGCTTTCGCACCGCGATCGTCGAATACACGCGTGCGCCGCGCAGCGGCGGCCGCTCGAAGTTCTCCGGATGGCGACGCTGGAACTTCGCGCTCGAGGGCATCACGAGCTTCAGCACCGTGCCGCTGCGTGTATGGACCTACGTCGGTCTCACGTTCGCGATGCTGTCGCTCGTGTATGGCGCCTTCATCGTGGTGCGGACGCTGCTGTACGGCAATCCGGTGCACGGCTACCCGTCGCTCATTTCCGTCGTCCTGTTCGTCGGCGGCATCCAGCTGATCGGCATCGGCGTGATCGGCGAATACCTCGGGCGGATCTATCACGAGTCCAAGCAGCGCCCCGTCTATCTCGTGCGGCGCCGCTACCGTGCCGAGCGCGATGCCGCCGCACTGCCGGCGTCGAAGCTGCTGCAGTTTCCGCTGAAGCGCGCGCCCGCGGCCCGCCGCCGGGCGGCGATGCCGGCGGCCGCCGGCGTCGCCGCCCGCAAGGCGTCGTTCAAGTAGAACCGGACCGCGGCAATTGGACATTCCTCGGCAATCGATACGCTCGGCGGAGCGGCCCGTGCGCGCGTGGCTCACGCCGCGGCGCCTCGTCGTGTACAGCGTGCTGATGCTCGTGCTCGACGCGCTGTTCATCACGATCTGGACGGCCGTCGTTCGTCACGGGCCCGGAAGCGTCGGCGCACGCCCCGGTGCCGACTTCTCGGTGTTCTGGTCGGCCTCGTACGTGATGCTGCACGGCTCACCAGCGCAGGCCTACGACTTCTCCGCGTTCTCGCGGCTGTTGACCGGGCTGTTCACGCACCTTCGTCGCGACGTCTTCGCCCCGTGGCTGTACCCGCCCACCTATCTGCTGCTCGTGACACCGCTGGCGCTACTGCCCTTCGCGATCGGTTATCCGTTGTTCGTCACGATCGGCGTCGTCGTGCTCGGCCTCGTCGCGTGGCGCGTTTCCGGGCTGCGCGCGATTCCCGGCGCAGCACGCGTCGCGCCGCTCGCGCTGGCCGCCGCACCGTGCGTGTTCGTCACCGCGACGCTCGGGCAAAACGCGTTCCTGACCGCGTCGTGCGCGGCACTGGCCGTCCACTGGGCCGGTCGACGGCCGCTCTGGGCGGGCCTCTGCATCGGCCTGCTGTCGGTCAAGCCGCAGATGGCGCTGCTGTTCCCGTTCGTGCTGGTCGCCGTGCGTGCATGGCGCACGATCGCATGGGCCGCGCTCGCCACCGGCACGTTCGTCGCGCTGAGCGTCCTGATTTGCGGCATCGAGTCGCTGCGCCTGTTCGTCGCCAGCACCGGACTCGCGCGATCGATCGTCCTCGAACACGGTGTCGTGTTCTGGCTCGCGTCGCCGACCCCGTTCGCGGCGTTCCGGCTGGCGGGCGTGCCGCTCGGCGCCGCGTATGCCGCGCAGGCGTGTATCGCCGCGATCGCGATCGCCGCCGCCTGCATCGCATGGACGCAATCGCGCGATACCCGCGTGCGCGCCGCCGTGCTGACGGTCGCGACGCTCGTGGCGAACCCGTACGTGTGGCACTACGAACTCGCGTGGCTCGCGATCGCGATCGCCTGCATGCTGTCGATCGGCTGGCGCGACGGCTGGCTGCGCGGCGAACAGGCCGCGATCGCGCTGATGTGGGCGCTGCCGGTCGCCGAATACCTGAACCCGTGGCTGCTGCTGCCGCAGATCGGCCCGGCCGTGACGCTCTTCGCCCTGCTCGTGCTGCTGCGCCGCGCGCGCCACGATGCTCACAACGCGAGCCGCGGCGGCACGTACACGCCGTAGTACGGCCCGACGCCCGTCGCGACGCCGGTCATCTTCACACCGGCGACGAAATGCCCCTGGATGTACTTGTACGTGCCGCCGAGCGACACGTCGATATGGAACGCCGCGAACGCGACGATCGGCACGTAGGTGCTGCTCGCCGTCTGCGTGACGACAGGCAGCACGACCGTCGTGCCGACCGGCACCGACGTGTAGAGCGTCGCCTTCACGCCGGTCGCGAGATAGATGCTGTCGCCGATATTGAGTGTCGTCGGGTTGCCGGTCACCATCAGGCCGCCCATCGTCGTCGTGTCGGTCGCGCTCGACAGGAACGACGTCCACTGGCCGCCCATGCACAGCGCGCCGTAGGTCTGGCCGTTCGTGATCGAGAATTCATACGGCAGGTTGGTCAGCGGATTGATCAGCGGCTGGTTGGTCACCGCATTCCAGTACTGGTTGTACACGCACTGGTCGATCGCGACCGGAAAGAGCCCGCCCGCCGCCACCCCGCCCGGCGCGGCGAGCACCGCGATCGCGGTCGCGCTGCCGGACGCGCCCGGGATGCCGAGCAGCCCGCCGAGCAGCAGCGGAATCGAGCCGCCGTTCACGCCCGGCGCGCGCGACACGGTCACCTGAACCGCCGGCACGTCGTATTGGCCGGGCGTGATGGTCGTCGCCTGCATCGATGCGGGGTTGCGCGTCACGTTCCAGTACCCGGCCGTCACCGTGCCGGTCGACAGCGGCGCGCCCGCCGCCGCATTCTGCGCGATCACGCCGTTCGCCGCCGGCGCGGCCTGCGACCAGTTCAGCGGGCCGCCCGTCGGCGACATCATCGCGTCGGCCGCCGCGAGCGCGGCCGCGTCGGCGGCGTTCTGCAGCTGGTTGCGCACCGTGGCCACCCACGCGATGTCGATCGCCAGCGCGCCGAACGACAGCAGCGGAATCAGGAACAGCAGGAAGAACAGCGCGACGGAGCCGCGCTCGCGCGTGGCGCCGATGCCTGGCGTGCCGGCTGCGTCACTCATAGAGCATCACCGAGCTGGCCGAGATCGTCACCGGGCCGGTCAGCGCGCTGAATGCCGAACCCAGCACCAGCCCGGAATACGTGTAGGTCACCGTGACCGTCAGCGCGGTGCCGGCCGTCGTGCCGTTCGCCTGCGTCACGGTGATGGTCGGCGTCGTCGCGGTGCCGCCGGTGATGAGGCTGTTCTGCGTATAGGTCGACGCGACGTTGGCGATCTGTGTCGTGGTCAGCATCGGCACGCGCAGCACGACGCCCGCACGCGCGGCCTCGCGGCTCGCGTTCGTGATGACGGCCTTGTCGCACAGAAGCAGGCTCGCGTCGATGATGCCGATCAGCACCATCAGCAGGAACGGCAGCATCAGCACGAACTCGAGGGATACGACGCCGCGCGCGCGGCGGGCGCCCATCGCCCCGCGTGTCATCTTGCGGCCCCCGCGGCGGGCGGCAGCGCGCGCGGCTCGAGCGCGGCACCCGTCGACGATCGTGCGGCGGCGGGCGCCGGGCGCGACGCGAGCTGCGCGCGCACTGCCTGGTAAACGCGCAGATTGTCGGCCACCGCCGATGCGGGCAGATCCGCCGACAACAGCTTCTTCGCAGAATCGGTGTTGCCGAGCACGCCATACGCGAACGCGAGGTTCTGGCGCGCCTGCCACGGCGCATCGGGCAGCCCGGCCACGTCGAGCAGCACGTTCACGCCTTCGCGCGGCCGGTTGCCCAGCACGAGCGACAGCCCGAGGTCGACGCGCAGCCCCTGCGCATCCGGATGCGCGCGCAGCGCGTCCCGGTACACGGCCTGCGCGTCCTCATGGCGGCCCTGCAGGTCGAGCACCGTGCCGAGCCCTTCCGCCGCGAGCGGCAGGTTCGGCTGCGCGGCCAGCAGGTCGCGGTAGCGCTGGCCGGCCTCATCGAGCCGACGCTGCCGCAACGCGACGCGCGCGAGCCCGACCTGCGGCCCGAGTTCCGCAGGTGCCTGCTGTCGTGCCTGCTCGTAGAGAACCCGCGCGCGCTCCAGATCGCCGGCGCGGTAGTTGACGTCGCCGAGCCCGAGGCGCGCCGGGAGCGAATCGGGATGCCGGGCGAGCACCTTCTCGTACAGCGTCGACGCGAGTTCGACGTTGCCGCCGGCGAGCGCGCTGTCGGCAATGCGCAGTTCGGCCTCCGGGTCGTCGCTCTTGTGCGAGAGCGCCGGCCTCGTCTGGATGCCCGGCGCGCAGCCGCCGGCCAGCACCGGCAACACCGCCGCGAATGCGAGCGCACGGATGACGGATCGTGTCATTTGAACACCTCGAGCAGGCGGATCGCCGCCGGGCCCGCCGCGATCAGGCCGACCGTCGGCAGGATGAACAGCATCATCGGCAGCGTGATCTTCGGCGCGAGCTTCGCGGCCTGCTCCTCGAGCGCGACGATCTGCTCGGTGCGCTCGCTGCGCGACAGGGTTCGCAGCGCCTGCGTGATCGGCGTGCCGAAGCGCTGCGATTGCGTGAGCGTCGTGGCAAGCGAGCGAGCCGACGCAAAGTCGACACGCAGCGCGAAATGCGTGAGCGCTTCGGATACGTTACCGCTCAGTGTCAGCTCGTCCGCGCATACCGTCAGCTCGTCGGCGAGCGGCGGGCAGATGCGCTCGAGTTCGCGTGCGACGCGCCGCACGCCCGATACGAGGCTGTTGCCGGCCATCGTGCAGATCACGAGCAGGTCGAGAGCGTCCGGAAAGCACGCGGCGATGGTCCGCCGGCGCCGCCGGATCATCGCGCCGAGCACGTATTCGGGCACGATCACGCCGATCACGAACGCGGCGACCATCGCCAGCGCCCGGATCACGACGTATTCGCCGAAGCGCGGAATGTACGGGCTGAACACGATCGCGACGCCCGCGAGCAGCACGCCGCAGCTCAGCTTGATGCCGATCATCGAGGACACCGCACGCCGTTCGCGAAAGCCCGCGCGCGTCAGCTGCAGCCCGAGCTTCGCACGCTGCATCGGGTCGAGCACGGGCAACCGCTCGCCGAGCTGCGCGAGCCGCCGCGTCAGGTCCTGACGTACCTCGCCCGGCTGCAGCCGCCCCGGCACCAGCGACAGCGGACGTTGCCCGGCCGCCTGCTGCACGCGCTCCGCGATCCGCCGGCGCGTGCCGCCGCCGGGCGCCGCGAGTGCCGCCGCGACGCACGCGAGCAACAGCAACAGTTCGAGGCCGCGGGCGGCCAGCATCGACATCGTCATCGCGCGGTATCCAGTTTCGAGATCTTGTGAATCGTCAGCAGTCCGATCGTCAGCAGCACCGCGGCGATCGTCAGCATCACGCGTCCGGCATGCGTGTCGAACAGCAGCATCACGTACGCGCGGTTCACGAGGAACAGCGCGCCGATCATCACGAACGGCACCGCCGAAATGATCTTCGTCGTGATCCGCCCCTCGGCGGTCAACGCGCGTGTCTTCAGGCGGATGTCGCGACGCGTGCGGATGATGCTCGACAACTCGTCGAGCGTCTCGCCGAGGCTGCCGCCGGTCTCGCGCTGCAGCAGCAGATAGACGGTGAAGAACGAGAAATCCGCGATCATCAGCCGGTCCGCCGCGTGCGTCAGCACGTCCTTCAAATCGGCGCCGACGCGCAGGCTGTCGCCCATCGTGCGGAAGGTCGAGCGCACCGGCTCCGCCGCGCTGTCGCCCACCGTGCTGATCGCCTGCGTGACCGGAATGCCCGCGCGCACCGCCCGCACGATCAGGTCGATCGCGTCCGGGAACGCTTCGAGAAAACGCAGCCGGAACCGCTCGACCAGCGCGCGATAGCTGGCGCGCATCGCCACCAGCGGCAGCCCGACGTAAATCAGTGGATGGAGTACGTGCGGCAACGCGACGAGCTCCACCACCACGATCGCGGCAATCGCGCCGGCGATGGTGCTGGCGACAACGATCCGCATCCCGCGTTCGCCGCCAACCGCACGCACGCGTGTCACGTAACGCTGCAGCCACGCACGCGCGCGGCTTTGCCGCCGCGGCAGGTTGAACAGCGCGACGCCGGGTGCAGCGGCCGCACCGGCTTCCCGGCCCGCCAGCGACGGCGCAAGGTGCCGCATTCGCTCGCGAATGCGCTGCTCCGGCGTGTGGCGCGCACGGTCCAGCCACGCGGACAGCGCGAGGCCCGCCGCGAGGATCACGACGAATGCGCCGAGCGCGAGCAGGTCCGCAGTCCTCATTGCCGGAACACCTCGGAGAGCGCGTCCTCGACCCCGTAGTACGCGGCGCGCGGCGCGAACGCGGGCCGCAGCGACGACGCCTCGAACACGCCTTTCACCACATCGCGCGTCGTGTCGCCGTCCTGGCGGAACGCGAACAGGTCCTGGGTGATCACCACCTCGCCTTCCATTCCGACGATCTCGGTGATCCGGGTCACGCGGCGCACGCCGTCGCGCATCCGCTCGACCTGCACGAACAGGTGCACGGCGCTCGCGATCTGGCGCCGGATCGACAGCAGCTGCAGGTTCGCGTTC
>Ga0157367_1001402_pt1 | contig 10559 bp, 3 predicted proteins | sample AttbisABBM2_FD_113142 | JGI IMG/M metagenome (GOLD analysis project Ga0157367, IMG submission 113142) | Fungus gardens microbial communities from leaf cutter ant in Botucatu, State of São Paulo, Brazil - Atta bisphaerica ABBM2 | ecosystem: Host-associated > Fungi > Mycelium > Unclassified ...
ACACTTTGTACTTGGAACTTCATCAAGTTCTCTTATATTAATCCAATATAAGGTTTCTTTCTTACTCTTACAACTTGAGTTGTAACACCAAATACTATGGAGTTCTTTGGTTCTTTCTATTAGCAGTTACCTATTATATTACTATTTTTATGCTAGCCACCACCAGTGCTTTTACCTGATGTTTCTATAGATATAGATATAGTTTAAAAACCTCATATCACCTCCAGTAAAGAGTACTACTTTTGTGGAGATCCAAACTACATAATCTACAAGTGCCCACTAAGATTGGATGTTTGGTAGTTAACTACTGAGCAATAAAAGAAGCTTATAGAGAACTTGAATATGTTAAAGTATATGAAAAATTATAGATACTTAGAACCTGTAAACTTGAAAGGTAACGATAGTAATAATAAGAAACAGAATTTTGTATAAAACAACTAGCAAAATGTGTACCCTAGCCACTTTAAATAAGTTTGCTATACTTAACATAAAAGAATATACTGAAAATAACAGTGAATCTTCTAATACATTTGTTTGATTCATCTCTATAAGCCTTATAGCCCCTGTTAAATGCTCTAAGTGGAATATATCCCCTATCTCCTATAGAGCAGTTCAAGCTAGACAAGTTTATTTGTAGAAAATCTCTATACTAGATATATACAGCCCTCAAAGTCTCCCATGGCTATGGCAGTATTTTTTATTAAGAAAAATAACAGATTTCTTTGTCTAATATAGAATTACTAGAACTTGAATACACTAACAATCAAAAACAAGTATCTACTTTTCTTGATCTCTGAGCCTATTACAAAACTCCAAGATACACAATACTTTACAAAGCTAGATGTATGCTGGAGGTTTAACAATGTCTATATCAAGCCTAGTAATAAGTGAAAGATTATCTTCTGTACTAACTGTAAACTTTTTGAACTACTTGTAATATTTTTTGGTATAATTAATAGCTTTGCTATCTTCTAAGTGTTATATACTATCTGACATCCACACTCTATTCTAATTACCTATCAACCCAAAGACCAAACCCTGCACTTCTCATCAATTCTGTGAAGTTTTAAATAATAACCCTTATAACTCAGAGTATGCACAGCAATAGAATATTATTAGATTATCACTTCCATATTTAAGAATGTCATACTTCAGTCTGATAATAAATTGGACTTGTGCCACACTCATCTTAAAATTCTTTCAAACTCTTATCATCTAAAAAATTATAACTACACAACAAATAGGCTAGATATAATAACATCCATTAAAACCATGGTTGTTGTGGCAATCACTTATCACAATGACAAATGATCACACAAGCGAGTAAATCTCAAAGGTGGATATAATGTGGGTAGTTCACAAGAGAACTCAATAAGGAGTCTGTTCTTAATTAGAGTCCTATATATACAAAGTCCCCATGGTCCATGCTACTAATAATTAACCCTACCCTTATGTCCATGCTCCTTCCTCATGTTCGCCTCAAGGCCACCATGTTGTATACATGTGCCCTGACATCATCTTCCAGATTCTTCTACCACATTCTAGGCCTTATGATGTCACGTCATGTGACTGTGATGTCACGTGCCTCTTCATCATCACTAAAAAGAAAAAAAAACTCAAAATAAAAGAAATATAAAATCAAGAAAAATAGATAAAAGAAAAAGAAAAATGTTAATGTCCAAAGTGTTCCATAACAATGGTTCATTATATGTATAGTACCATTTCTAGTCTCTTGTGTTATTTGTTAAGTTCATCCTTCCACTCCTGTCTTCTATATATTACAACTTAAGATCAAGAGATAGGTCAAAAGAGGAACTTTGTATTAGGTTAACACAGGAGAACTCAATGGAATTCCAGTTACAAAGTGTCTGCCTTGTATACACTAGGCTAATAGTTCATGTTATACAAAATCTAGCCTACTCTAAAAGATATATATACTACATATTGTTAATATATGGTATAACATTATTATTCCAGAACCTTCTACATCCTTTTGTGACTTGTAATCATGTGACTGTAACTTGTAACAGTTTGTGACATCATGTTGAACTCCAACTCTAAGTCTTAAAATAAGAAAATCATCCTATAACACTAAGCTATGATAAATAATATATTTTAGAATCTTATAACAGAGGAAACTATGATTATATACTTGAATGGCATTCTGATATTTACCTGAATATTAGAAGAATATCATAAGGCAGTTTGCAAAGTCTTGGCTGAGCACAAGTTGCTTCTGCACCCTAAAAAGTATGAGTTCAACAGGCCATATATTAAATACTTAAATCTGGTTATCTTAGAAGATTAAGTTAAGATAGACTCTGTGAAAGTAGCTAGTATTAGAAATTAGCCCACTCTAACTATGTCAGAATTGAGAACAATGAACTTAGTTTCATTTTATTTTCCTTTGCTTTTTATTTTATTTTTCTTATTTTCCTTTTATTTTTGGTTTTATTTTACTTTTCTTTATTTTAGACTTAGATAAAAGAAGTAATGTAATATTATGTGTAATAGTTACCCATGTCACTGTCACTGTCACACAATCATATAATACAGAGAAGAATATAAAAGATTCTGAAACAAGTAACATTATACAACATAGCAATAACATATTGGTCTTATGAAAAGCATATATACTTTAGGGTAGGTTAGTTGTAGTGTGCACAGAGACCATAGTCTAGAATATATAAGATAAAATATCTTGTATTTGAAACTCTATTAAGTTCTTTTATATTACTCAATATAAAAGTTATCTTTTGTTTTTATTTAAGGACTTAAGTTATAACAAACTACTCATATAGAACTATAGGCATTCCTTAAGTTTACTAATTTCTATCATAAGTTCATTTGTAACTTCTCTGATATTATTTGTTCTCTGTTCAATATTACCAGTAGTAACAGTATATAAATCTAGAACCCTATATAACAAGCAGTCTTTAAGGTACTGAAGAAAGCCATTACTACAGTCTCTGTACTAATTTCCTTAGATTTAAAACTCAAAGTATTAAGTCAAGAAAAAAGTCTTATATTAGAGTTAATACAAGAGAATTTAATAAAGTTCCTAGTATAAAGTGCCTATCTTATATATACTAGCTAGTTGATCTGTGCAAGATTATTACTAACCTATTCTAAAGACTATATATATTATATAAAGTCAACATACTATTAATATGCTATATAATATTATCTTTCTTGAATCTTTTCATATAATATATAATTGTGTGACTATAATAGTTATGTATAATATCACATTATAACTCTAATTCTAAGTCTAAAATAAGAAAATGAAATGAAAATGAAAATAAGAAAGAAAAATAAAATAATCCAAGTTTATTATTTTCAATTCTGAAATCCTTCTATATTAAAGCTAACAGCTCTAATTTGTAATAAAAGCTATACTATTTCAGATCTTGAAAAAAGATAGTAAGTAGTATTCAGCTACCTTTCTTAGTAAGTTCTTATTTTTAGTAGAATGTAACTATAAAATATATGATAAGAAAATACTTATAATCATTTACACATTAAAAGAATGGTGTCATTTCTTAGAAAAAGCTCCAGCCCCTGTTGAGATTTAAACAAACTACAAGTATCTCAAGTATCTCATGACTACCAAGAAACTCAACTGAAGGCAAGTCTGGTAGTCCCTATACTTAGTGCAGTTTGATTTTGTATTACATTACCATCCCAGAAAGTTAATGAGAAAGCCTAATATACTTTTGCAGTGAATTGATTATAATATAGAGTTTCAAGACAACTACAACATGATGCTACTTAAACTGGAGTTCCTTACTATTCAAGTGCTAGAAGACTTAGTAGTAGAAGATAAAGAGAAGGTGCTATTAAAGAACATTTAGTACAAATATTAGCTTAGAAATTACAAGAAATCAGTAGCAAAAGCTGTTTAAAAACTATGTTAGTCTTTGACAAAGTTACTATACTCTCTGGAATAGACTATGAATAAGAACCTGCTACTGTTTTAAGATAAGATCTATGCTCCAAACACTATAGACCTCTACAGAAAAGTAGGTGTCAGACCTGCATGTCATGAGGTCTATCCTAATGGACTTGGATGGGTCAGATAGTGTGTACTACAATGAGAATTCCACCATGACAGTATGTGATATCCTGGCCAAGTTTGTTGAGATGTCCAAGCCATTATACCTGTCTGCACCACTTCAGTCTGGTCCACAGGATCGTCCACCATCTATAGTTCAAACATCTCACCACTCATGTTGCTAGACTTTACTATGGTGTCAGACTACACTATGATTTAAAAGTAGCCAGATATCTAAGCAGATAGAAAACTCTAAAACTAATCTCTTAAAATTACTAGTGGCCTCAGATATCAAGGTATATTGGTCAGTATGTTAGCACTTATATATATACATCAGAGTTATAAACAATAAACTTGGTTTTTATTTTATTTTATTTTCTATTTTTTATTTATTTTTTATTTGAATTTTATCTTTATTTTGACTTAGATAAATGAATATGATGTGATATTGTGTGTGATGGTCATATATGTCACAGTCACACATCACATAATCATGTGACACAAAGAAGATCATAAAAAGTTCTAGAACAGATGCTGTCATACAATATAGCAGCTGTATCTTCCATATTTTTTAGCTGATCTATGTTCCATAACTCTTTCTAGTATTCATATTCATCTACTGATTCTCTTTCTCATATCCTAGATCTCTTCAAGCTATACATAAACATTCTTAACTATTTAGATATATCATCTGACTTTCCTTTCCTATATCCTCTTATTTTTCATAATACTTGGTAGTTCTCTGTAGTTTGTTATTGTTATTTATACTCATCCACTTTTTCATATTCTAGAAGTACTTGCTAAGCACTCTAGCACTCTTCTAATTTGGTCTCTATATTCTAAAATATTTCTAATTACTTAAGTATCATCATTCCTTACTTATATAAATAGCATTCTAACATATCAGAATAGATCTGCTATTATATAGAGTAGTCATCACCTTTAGGAATCCCTATCCTGTTCTCTTAAAATTTCCTAGAGTAAGTAAATATTTACTCAAAAAAGCTTGAGACATTATCTAAGAGTATAAAGTTTTCATGCTAATGCCTTCAAATGCTTAAAAACCTTATAAGAGTATGTTCTTTTATAAAAAAAAAGCATTTTCTAATATAACACTATAGTTTCTTACCAAGGAATTATACTATCTACTAGAAATCAAAATTGCATCTTCTATAGCTTAATATTTCCAATCAGACAAACAGATAGAGCATGTTAACCAGAAGTTAGACCAATACCTCCAGCTTTTTGTAAACAAGAGGCAAAGTAACTAATATGATCTTCTATCTATAGTAGATTTTCAATATAACAATCATGTCTATTGTCAAGATCACAAGAAGTGAACTTAGTTTTTTCTTATTTTATTTTCATTTTATTTTGATTTATTTTCCTTTATTCTATTTTTAGAACTTAGGGTTAGGGTTAGTGACAACATCACTCAGTCACACATCAGTCACATCAGATAATACAGTGATAGTGATAGTTACAAGTCACAAGATATATGGAAGAACATAGAACATTCTAGAAGAGATGATGTCATACAATGTGTAATATACATATTGACCTTGAGACTAATATATAGCTGTTTAGGGTAGGCTAGAAATAGCTTGCATAGACCATTAGGTATTTGTATATAAGATAGATAGTCTTGTATGGAGTTGTCTATCAAGTTCTCTTACATTAACCCAATACAAGGTTCTTTTACTTGACCAACTCTAAGGTCTTGTAACTGTAACATTCATACTTCTACTCAGTAATATTCATTTCTTTTATATATAGGTCATCTTTTCTATATATAAGTTTTAAGCCTCACTGGCAAGAGTCAAAGATAAAAGAGGTTGTGAAGTTTGCTACATAGATAAAGTCAACATTGGAAGAAACAAAATTAGCCATCTGTTAGAACCCAAAGACCTTAGGGTCAGTCAATAAATAGAACCTTGTATTGGGTTAATACAAGAGAACTTGATAGAGAACTTTGTACAGGATTGTCTACCTTATATATCTAGGACTCATGGTCCATGCTAGCTATTTCTACTCTACCCTAAACAGCCATGTGAATGCCTTAAGAACAACATATATTATACATGTTGTATAATATCATCCTTCCAGGACCTTCTATCTTCTTCCATGTATCTCATGATTTGTGACCATGTTATCTGATGTGACTGTGTGATCTTGTCACTCTAACCCTAACCCTAAGTTCTAAAAATAGAAAAATAGAAAATAAATAAAATGAAAAATGAAAATAGAAAAGAAAAGAAAAATAAATTAAGTCCACCACTTTCATCTTTAACACTATCTATAAGTCTCAGAAGAATATAAAGCTCTATTACAATTGTCATTGGACTTTAGCTCTAGTCTTTCAATCTAATAATAAGGTATATCTCAACTCTGTAGACATTCAGACTACACGCTCCTCTGCAAAACTGCCCCATCAATGTTTTAGACCTTATATAGTGGAAAAACAAGTAAGATCTATAATATATCACTTAAAGTTCCTATCCTCAATGAGATGACTACATCTAATATTCAATATTGTTAAACTAACTTCTATATCTGAAGATTTAATTCTCAGTAGATGTGCAGACCTTCCTCCTGGCCCTATCCTTATTTGTGGACATGAAGAATGGAAAGTTGAGAAGATCCTAAACAGCTGCTAGTGTTATGATTAAAGACTTAGAATATTAAGTCAATAAAAGAATCTTATATTAGGATTAGTACAAGAGAACTTGATGGAGTTACAAGTACAAAGTATCTACCTTATATACACTGGGCTAATGGTCCATACTACACTAAACCTAGTCTATTCTAAAGAGCATGTGTTATTATAAGATCAAAATATACTATATGATATTATTGTTCTAGAACCTTATATGTTCTTCTTTGTAATATGTGATCATATAACCATAACTATAACATGTGATGGATATGTGACAGTTTGTGACAGTCACATATAATATCATGCTATACTCTAATCTTAAGTCTAAAAATTAGAAAATAAATAGAAAATAAGATAAAAATAAGAAATAAAAATAAATAAAATATATCTTCAACTCTGACAGCTGATATTGGTAACAATATCAGTATCTAATCAATCATAAAGACTTTTGTTTAGAGAAAAACTCATAGGAAAATGCTTTAGAAGTATTTATACTATAGGATTTTTACTTATCACATTCTATCTAGTTACCATTATTTTGAAGTATAATGATTTATGAGGGAGAGTAAATGTTGAGAAACTTATTTTTTATTTACACTTACTGGAGTTATTTGTAGATAGCATAGAAGACAAATTGGATTAGATAAGAGTTCAGTAAAGTACTTACATGGATAAGGACAACTTTAGCTTCAATAGATGATTATTACACCTAGCTAACTTTGTTGTATGGTCATGTTTATCAAATAAGAATGTGGATAGATTAGCATAAGTACAGTATAATTCTAAGTTGATAATCAGACTAAGGAAATGTTATATGGTAGACAACATTCTTAAATACAGAACTAGAAAACTAATAATATTCTACTACTGTATATACACTGGGTTGTTGGGCACTATAGATAATATTATTTGAAACTCCATAAGATTGATAAGAAGTACAGGGTCTAGTTCTCAGATTGATGGATGATTGGAATAAAGTGTGATCTGTTCTAGAAGAGAAAAATATGCAGATATCAGATAGTATGTGATACTTTTAACTGAAGTCTAAGCATCTAGGCACTGCTAAACCTTAATAATCTTCCTACTACTTTGTAGCCAACACTCTTCTTCTAGCAATCTCCATAGTCATCTTTAGATCAACTCTGCTATGCTTTGTATATAAGAGGACTTGCTCTTCTAGGACTTTTCTCTTCTACATTTTCCAGTTGATCCATGTTCCATAACTCTTTCTAATATCTACACTTATCTGTTGATCCTCTTTTACATATCTTAGATTTCTTCAAGCTATATACAAATATTTCTAACTGTCTAGATATATTATCTAACTTCTCTTTTCTGTATTCTCTTACTCTTCTATAATGCTCTATAGTTTTCCATAGTCTGCTATTGTTATCTGTACTCATCTACTCATCTACTTTCTTATGCTCCAGAAGTACTTGCTAAGTACTCTGGCTTTCTTCTAATTTGGTTTTTCTATTCTGAACTGTTTCTGGTTACTTAAGTATTATCATTTCCTGCTTACATAAACAGCATTCTGACACATCAGAATTCTCTGGTTAAGTCAGCACTGTTCCACCAGATTAGAATATATCCATAGTAGTACTTAAGATAGTATCATTCTCAAAAGTCCTCATTCTATTATTTTAGAACTTCCTAAAGTTATTATCTCCATAGTATCACTGCAGTCTTTGCTAGTTGCCCTAACAGGCCCAGGTTAATATCTAGACATACTCATTGTTTAATTAGGTAGTATTCTAGTAGTGTACTTGTGTAGAAATCTTGTACTGAAGGTTTATTATAATCTTTTTATATAGAGAAATGGTATTGTCCAGTAAAAAAACATCTAAAGTAGAGATTTCCTTCTTAGAAATAATAGCTAGTATTCCTTAAGATAGTAGTAAGTAATGCAGTAAACAGATCATTAGTAGACAGTATGAGATTGTGTAAGAAGAATACTAGCTAGTACTTATAGAGAAAATCACTTGGAAACTTGAAGTATTGATAATATGAAGATAGAAATATATGATAGTAAATTTTAAGCCTTAAAGTAAAAAGATTGTTAGAAATGTAAGAAGAGTTGGAAAAACACAAGAAGATTAAGAAAGAAAAAAGAAGTTAGAAAAGTTAGAAAAAAAGAAAAGAATAGTAAGAGAGAAGGCAAAGAAAAAGAAGAGAATTGAAATAAAATGGAAAAATATTAAGGAGATAAGAATTGTAAAGAAAAAAGAAGTAGAAATGGAGTAGAGATAATAAGAGAAGTGGAAAAGATAAAGAAAGAGAAAGTGTTTTGTTTGTGAAAGTTCTAGGCATATTACCTATAATTGTAGAAATAGAAGTAATATTGAGGAAAATAGAAGAGCAGAGACTGGGAGACTAAAAAATTAGCTCTTAAGTAATAAATTCAAAGTTTTAACAAGTTGTTGCAGCAACTATTAACCAAAAAAGTCAATAGTGTACTTAGTAATCTTATATTACAAAGAGTCTCATAAGAAAACTCAACAAGGAGTCCCTGATGTATTGTTATCCTATTTATATCAATAGTACATGGTCTGTACTAACAATAAATAACTCTATCCTAATATTCATACATCAACTATAAGTACACCATATATATACTATAAGATAAACATACTATAGACACATATCTTATAATATTATTTCTTTTAGTTCTTTCCACTATATTCTAGGTCTGTGATATAATATCATGTGATGTATCATGTGACTGGGGTCACATACCTCTTCACTATCCAAGAAAAAGGAAAATCAAATTAAGAAAAATAGATAAAAGATAAAAGAAAACCAAAATAGAATATAAGGGTCTAAGCATACCATAATATAAGTAGAGTGATGCAAGCAGGAATTTCCAATAAGAGAAAAGAGAGAAAAAAGTTGTTGAGAGAAGTAACAGTTAAGACAGGATTAAAACAAAAGGGTTAAGAAGATGGAGTCCTAGTAGAGGCATTGTTAAATAGTGGAGCAAAGGTTAGTACTGAGTTTGGAGTTTGTGAGAAAGTATGAGTTCAAGAAGAAGTTGGAGAGGCCAATATATAAGGAATATAGGTAGTACTTTCAATTGTAAAGAAACCATAAAGAAACCAATCAAGCATATAATAGAGGTAGATTTATGAAGGATACAAGGAGAGAACAGAAATTAACATGATAAGAAGACAAAAGTAGAGTGTAATATTAGAGATACTATAGCTAGTACACTATAATCAAGAAATTGATTGGAAGATAGGAAAAGTAAAAATGATGAGATATCCTAAGGAGTATAGAAAGCAATGGAAGACAAAGCAAACAAAACTAGAATAGCAAAAGCAGAAGGAAGAAAAGAAAGAAAAATTTAGGAAACCAATGATAGAAGAGGAAATAGAGATAACAAGGATAGTGGAAAAGAAACAAGGAAAAGAGAAAGACCTTATAGAGATTAAGACAGTAGAGGAAATAGTTTCTAGAAGGTTCTATAAGTATCTGAAGGTATTTAAGAAGGATTCAGAAGGAATACCAACAAGGATGCTATGAAATTATATTATAGATCTTAGAGAGAAATTTGTACTAAAAAAAGGAAAATTTTATTTCTTGTCTACAATAGAGAAAAAAGAGGTTCAGGAGTTTTTAAAAGATCAATTGAGAATAAGATATATTTGACTATCAAAATCACTTAGACATTACTAGTATTTTTTGTACTAAAGAAAGATGGAAAGAAGAAGATGGTGCAGAACTATTGATATTTGAACAGTTGAACAATCAAGAACAATTATCCATTGCCACTGATCTCAGATTGGATAGATAACATAGAGAATGTTAGAGTAACTGATAGAGTCTACAAGGTTTTGTAGGCTTTCACAA
>Ga0157367_1001404_pt1 | contig 10552 bp, 3 predicted proteins | sample AttbisABBM2_FD_113142 | JGI IMG/M metagenome (GOLD analysis project Ga0157367, IMG submission 113142) | Fungus gardens microbial communities from leaf cutter ant in Botucatu, State of São Paulo, Brazil - Atta bisphaerica ABBM2 | ecosystem: Host-associated > Fungi > Mycelium > Unclassified ...
TTTTATAATATGATTTGCGATGATTTCAATTCGTAATATTAATAAATAATACACATGATTACATATATTGTACATAAGCTCTAATAGGTCCCTTTTTCAAATGTAATCTTTGTAATCGCATTTCATAGAAATGTTTATCATATATATAACTCAACAGAATCAGAGGATTATATCTAAAAATGCACATTCTAACTATACAGATTACAGGATTGATAGAACTGGTTTATATTTTTTTTTTTCTTATGAACATGCCTACGATCAGAATAATATATACTAAATATTAGTGCATTAATTGTAAATATCTTTTTAAGTTTTCTGAAACCTTTCAAAAATGTCATTAAAACAACAAAATCATGCAAAACAATAAATCAATGAGAAATAAGAAATTTTCAAAAGTTTCATTAAAAGTTAAATATTTTTATTTCGAACGCTAACATAGTTAGAAATTACTGCAACGTGAGTTACTTTTATTTCTAACTGTGTCAGGAAGACATCACAAATATTATAATTTTTAAATTTAGGTATCGATTATTCTATTCCGCAAAAGTGACGCTATATTGACGTCAATTAATTTGATTAAGATAAATGTTTCTCAATCAAATACAATTAAGGTTGAATTGAGGACGAAACAATCGTCAATTCTAAATGATATCACGTAAAGAAAAGAAATATGCCGCCACTGAACAACAATAAATCAGTACATCTTTTCCGCAATGCGTGTGTGGGATTTCCATCGATACTTTTCATACAGAATTATACACGCTTCATCCATACACAATACCATAACATAATATCGATAACATTATAATATCGCGCTAGTAACTCGCCCGCGAGCATTAATTATATTTTTGTTCTTCTCCCCTTAAATCTTCATATATCAGGTAAATATATATAATCTATTTATTTATTTATTTATATAATTACTTTTGTTCATTGTGTGTACATGCATGTACGTATATACGTGTACATGTATATCATATACGTACATATACACATAGATATATACATATAGGATATTTCATTTTTATCGAATTAGATATCTTATCGATATATAAATACAGATATATGCATCACATATATCTGTATATATATATATATACACGTTCTCACGTGCATTCAAATTACATCGTACGCATAAATTTCATATAATTAACATTCCCTTAACGATGAGACAATCCGATGCAACAATCGCGACTGATCTCTTTTTTCTTTTCTCTTGGCAATCGGTGACTTAATTTAACGCCATATGGGAAAAGGACGGCGAGAGACGGAGAACGGATCTTGTATAAATATGAAATTTGTTCATGATTCAATTATTCGAATTCACGAAGGATACACATCGAGAAGTTTCGTATTAGAGTTTCGAAATCGCTGCAATACATAAAGCTGTTTGTTTAAAAATAATATTAATCACAATTTGAAATGTCAACAAAGCTGCACTATTTAACATCTTTATAACTGCGTTTTACTCAAATGTGTGCATTGAGCTCACGCCACTTCTACGAACATCTCATATGTCGCTATGATAACATTTTATAAGCTCGTTAATTATTTTAATAATTATCGAACATTCAAAGGATTTCAAATTAGAAACATTATCATAACGAGTTACTTTTTAATAGCAACTGGTATCAATGTTAGCATAGAACAATTATTTAATAACTAATAATTTAATTTAACTATTAATAATTATTAAATGTAAAAATATATTTGATGACTGAGTAATAAAGCAAATTTATTTTCTGTCAACAAGCCGTCTTATTTTTATGTCAGGCGAATAGGGTGGAGGAAAGCATGGAAGAAGTGAAAACTTTCTTCAGAAGTTCTAAAACAGTTGTAAAACTTCTAAAGTTCCCTTTCATATTATTTCTCTGTGAATGCTAATATTAGCTCTAAAAAGAGCATTTAAAAAATTGGTAACTTTGGTTAAAACAAGATTGTCGTATACATAATAAATTGATAATTTTGGTATAAAGGTATAATAATAAATAAAGTTAAGCGTGTTAAACACCGATTTCTTCTCTTCAACGTTAACGTTTGGAAATGGAGACCACAATGAATTATGCGAACGAGTTTAAATGTATTTTATCCCAATAATTGACGACGATTGGAATATGAGAAAAATTCTAGAGGGACTAAAGATTCAATTGACGAGTAAAACGATGCCGTATAATACGGCTCGATTGGCCCATTGCATCCCTTTTCATGTTATTAATATATTTTTGTTTTATTCATTTATTATGCATCTCTAATCATTAGACACTGGAAAAGCGATGATCAACATTTTAACGTTCTTATAAATTGAATTTTATTCCACATTCTATTTTATGAAACTTAGATTTTTTAATTTAAATAGATTTTTTGATTATTTCTGAAAATCGTTGATTATGTTTTAATTAAGTCTTTGAGAAAAAGTCGAAAAAGTCGAATATGTAAGATTGTAGATAAACGTGTGACTAATTTCGGAAAAAAATACCCGAAAATATACTTGATCCGAGAACATACTGACAAATTTAAAATTAAAAAAAAATTTATAAAAAGAAATTTATATTAATGTTTTTATTTATAAGAAAAGTCTTTGTATTAGAAAATTTCAAAAATTAAGATGTTTGCATCGCAAGTTTAACATAACAATAATTTTATTAAATAATTATTCATTTCTGTAAGGACTTACTTTTAAAAGATTAAAATCGAGAAATTCAAATTTTTTTGCTGTTGTATAATTAGAAAAAGTTTTAAAAATAATTAGTCTTTGAGTATCTTTTTCCAATATCGATCTTGAACACTAATAATGATCAGGCACGATATAGAAGAGCAAGATATAAATGAAAAAAGTACATTTGATTTTTTTTAGGATATGACATAGAAATATTTTAGAAACAATTTGGTCATTGATACAACTCTTTTACAATAAATACTTGATTATTCCTTTCAAGCTTAATCTATACAACTCGAAAAATATTGCAATTTGATCATATTCTCATTAACATTATCAATTTGCAATGTTTTTTTAATATCCTTATATTAAACAAATTTTTAAATTCATTTTTATGTTTTCAAAAGTAATAAAAATAATATTTTCGCATTATTCATATACTCTACTTTTACTCTATTTTTATTTATTAAAATATTTCGCATAGTGTTTCATGAATTCGGATAAAATCTAATTGAGATTGGAATTTTTAGGTAAAAATTTTATTTCTACGATTACTTAATAATCTTATTTCGAGAATCAAATGTCTTTTTTCATCCACATCACAAATTGAAAATTTGATTATTTATTATTATAATATGCATCATTGACGCCATTTTCTCATAATCGCATTTTTCTACTTATTTCAATTTTTCCTTTTCTTAAATGTCCTTTATTATTTTTTCGATAATAACTTTCTTATATTGTAGGAAAATGTGAATACATTAATTAAATTCTGAAATTCGTGAAAGAGTTACAAAAGATTTACTGAATCTGATATAATTATCTGATTTTCGATTTTGTATCCCGACAGCAGAATTTGCTGCATAAAAAAATTGCGCGATTAACGCAATCTTTATTCTTTCTCTTATACATAGAATTTAAAATTAAAATTAATTATTTAATAGTTTTACACATAGCTTTTCCGCTTGTGTCGTCATGCATTCAGTTCCATTTAATTTAATCGACAAATTCTAATTTTATGGCATGGAAAAAAAGAGAGAGAGGAACAAATCATTTATCAAATAATCGGTCAAATAATTGGCAGAATCATTCGCTCGTTCGTTCACTTATTCGTTCGCTCGCTCATTTACTCGCACATCGAGTTTCTTCTCGCGAAGACCGTCACAGAAAATAAAACGCGCCCGAAACCAACTCTTTTTCCTTAAAAACAATAATGTAAGACTAGAATTCAACAATACATACGGTTTTTAATCGCTGTACAAATGCAGTTAAAGTATAAAAGTATAAACAGCTAAAACATGAAAAGCAAAATGCCGTTTAGAAGTAATTCGCACGTAATGCGTTAATCAAAATTATGTGTCTGAATTTTTAAACGGAATAATCACAGGAGAGGACAGTTCGTCGAGAAGAGAACCATTAAGAATTGCTTTTCTTTTTCGAGTTTACTTTTTCTCGCAGTGTTTGAAGAGACGTTCGAAGAGACACTGAGATCATAATATTTCCAATCTCTTTTAAGAAATTTCAGACCGATCTGTTTTCCTTGATTAATATATCAGCGAGAACAAATCATTTTTTCAAGCTTGATTGCACTTTAGTGATGCGTAGCTGGATAAAAGATAGTTTACGATACAATTCTCGAAAAGAACGATTTGCTTTAAAAATTTAGCTACATACAGATCTGAAAATAATTTTTGTTGGATTATCAAAACACTTAAGTATATACTGTACAATGAGTAATGCTGCAAAAAGTTTTGACATTTTTAGTAACTAACTTAAGCATCTTAATTATGATTATCCTATATAATTATAATTATTTGATGGTCTAACAAAATTATTTTTAAATTTATATCTAGTTAAATTCGAGGAAGTTTTACGATTTACGGGTTATTTCCATGTCTTGAGACATCGTTAAATGCCATTGCAGTTAACTTCATCAGAACAAGAAGCAATTTGATACTGGAAGTCATAGTTTTTCTAGGGGATTCTCTTTCTGTACGGACCTAGCTAAATTAAATATTTTAGCAAAACCGTTCTTTCCGTGTAATATTCTCTGATCAAATTGAATCGACGAGATTTTTTACGCGTGAATCTCGACAAACAATGCAATAATTATTCCGACAAATCTATCTCATTTTCTCTCTTCACCGTGGCAACTGCTAATTTTAGGTGAAGTGAAGTCTTTGCGAGAATGAAAATAATATAAGAATATTCTAGGATTCGAGAATATATATGTATACATGTCTCTTTTTTTCAGAATCGGAATAATCACGTGCTTTTGGAAAATAATAATATCTCCATTTTGAGAATATTGTCCGGGAATTTTGAGAATATTGCCTAAAAACACACGATTATTTTCAAGATATTCTAGAAACAGTCAGAAAATATTCTCTTATCCTTATATCCTTGATTACATAGTACATTCGTGAAACTTAATCGTACATCGATACAATAGAGCCACATTTACAATCTACTTGTTTGTCTTCTTCCTCTTCTTTTCCGTTTAATTATCCACTTGCTCATGTATATTATAGATTTATATATTTTTATGCACGATGGATATATATCCTTATGCCTTTGTATATATCTGCATTTTACCTATATTTATATATGTATAGTAACGAACAACATTAATGATTACGCATTAGGCTACTCTTTAATTGAACAATAAATAAAATAGTTTATGTATATAGCATACATCTTCTTGTATTCCACAGGCCATAGATGCCCTTCACAAATAAATGTATCTCAATTTTTGTCAATCGTCATGATGTAAAACACTCAAAGTTGATAACACGAAATAATGGTCTGAAGATTCCTCTGCAAGATTATTTTAATTCAATTGCGGTAATCATATATTATATATCTAATATTTTCTCGATAAATGGCATGCTCGAGCAAATACGTTCATTCAAATTGACCGTTTTCAATATTATACATAGAGAAACATTTAATTCGTATATTACAAATGCATCATGCGCTGCGATATTGTGAATTACTCACAAGAATTTATGGTACATTTTATTTCGCAAAATAGAATATAGTTGACGCGTTCGATTAGAGATTTTTCCACCGCAATTATTAATTTATTAACAATTAATATCGCAATGAGAGAGAAATACGCGAGATAATTCCTGCATTAGAAAATTTAAACGTCTTAAAAAATCTTTTACAAATCATTTTATTCGTTTCTTTTTTTTACGAATATGAAGACAATATTCCCGGAAATTTCTTGGTCTAAATTAGCCTGTTTAGACATTCAACTTTCTCGCTCAATTCTTAGCTATTGCAGCAGAACAAATTCTCAGGCCACCAACCGCGGAGGCTGAGTTTCTTGTCAGAGGAATCCTCGACCACCAGGACGTATCACTTGATCTCCTCTCTGCTGGGCGATCTCGGTGGATGCGGTGACAGCGGCGTTTCGTTCGGATGTCTTTTTGGCCGGAAGCTAGCTGTCAATGAGGATATCCAACCGCTTTGTGAGCCGTGATCATGCAAGGAATCGCTGTTGCTATTGCTCCGAGTGCTATCAATGCTCATGCCAGATTTAAATCGCGAAAATAATCCAGGTGACGATTTTTTCGTCGTCGCGGGCGAGCAGAATGCGGAATGCTTCTTTCGTGACTTGGACACCTCTTTGCAGAGCATCGAGTCTAGACTACCGGTGTGAGGACGCTCCTCTGCCTTTTTAGGATCTAGCACGCCTAATACAGCAGCTTCCGCTGCCTGTTTTGCCATTTTGGAGATATCTTCCATGCTGGCCGAACTTCTTCTGATTTCTACCTTGCCGATATCTTCTTCGATATCGCAGCAGGTATCGTCTGGATTGACTATAATTTCAGGTTGTTGATTCTTCGAACGAATGTCTATTTCATGAAACTCGATGTCCAGAGTTTGATGTCGAGTCTTCGTTTCCTTCAAGCTTTGCGACTTGCCCTCAGGGTTTGACAAGTTTCTGCGGTGCTTGGAAAACGAACGGGAACCAGAACTGGCTGCCGGTAAAGCCTCCAAAGAAGTGGACGATCTCTTCTCCTTGGCGAATACTGTTCGCCAGCTCTTATTCTTACTATCCGTGGACTTTCGAACCTTTGGCAGAGTCATCGCCCGTTTGTCCACTGGCGATAACTCCACCACGGTTGCAATGGCTGCCTTGTTGCCGTGTTTTAATGAGGACTTAACCAAGTTGCAGCGCTTGCAAATAAACAACGAGTTGTTATATCTCGACGAGGTAGTCGTGGCCGAACCACTACTAATCGAGTTACTCTTATTGAGCATCTTCGAAGTATGCTTCGGTTTTGGACTAGGCGAATCCTTTGAGTCAAAGCTCATGCTAAGGCGGTCCGTAAAGTTCCTCAGTCGTGAGAATAGGGACTTGTTATTCGGCCCAGTTTTGTCGTCGCAGCAACATCGCAAACCGATCGATTCCCGACTACTGTGAACATCCCTGCGGCTTGATCTGTTTTCCTGATCGTTCTCTATGACATTGCTGGTTTTTCTTACATTGTTCTTCGGCTGCGAGCGGGCCTCCACCGCGACGACATTACCGTTTCCCTCAGGCGTCTTGCTTTCAATCTTGACGTCTGAAATAATCATGTCTTTCTCCATTTCCTCAAGGATCCGTGTACCCTCGGCAGATCTCGCGCTCACCGGCGAGCTCAGATCACTGCCAAGATTTTCGCCCTTGCTACGTCTCCTTTCGTAATCGTGATCACGAACAGCTTTGGCCAAGTCGTGATTATGATAATCCAACGAAGACTTTTCTCGGCTGCCCTTCCGACTGCCAGGATAGCTCTTCCGACCGGACGTCGGGCCGGTCAATGTGCCCTCCGTAGAAATTTTGAACTTTAGCGTCTTTTCACTGATCTCTACCTCCGTGGCGGTCTCCGGATCAGAGCTCTCGACATTTTCCGCCTCCTCCATCGTCAAATTTTCTGTAATATCATCGTCGGTAGAACGCGAACGCGAATGAATTGTCGTGGCGGATCTTTTTGAGCGCATGCTATGCGATGATGTAGACTTGATAACGGTGGATGAACTACCAGTAGCGGTTGACATGTTGGATGGCGCCGACTCCCCGACGTCGACAACGCTCCTCCGATGATGACGCTCATCTTTGGCTGCTTCATTCAGCCTTCGATAATACTCCAGAGCTTCCCTGACCGGTTGAACTATGAGATCCTGAAAAACAGAATTTCATACGAATTTAGTTTTATATATATGTAGATGACTACATACTGCTAATTTCCAGACACAGATAAATAAGTGTATGTATGAAAAGATGAAATACCTGCAACTCGGGTAGAAGTTCGCCGAGAGCTTCAAAAAGAGGGAGGAGAACTAGGCCGATGAAGCTAACTTGGGAGGACGGCTTGGTCACTTTATCGCGATCCATGAAGGGCGTGACCGGAAGTCCCTCGAGTTTCTCTGCGTCACTCTGCTTGAAGAACTCTTGAAGCAATCTATCCAACCACGGTTCCGCGACTTCCATCGGTCGTGCCTCGTTGCTTATATCAGCAACCTTGATCAAGATCATGGACAACTGCGGAACATAAATAAGAAATTAAATTGATCTGATTAAATATTTCATTAAATACTTCATCAATCATTAAATATCAGTCGTCGATGAATTACCAAATTTATGTGCGCCTTGCTGGTGTAATCGAATTCGGGAGTAATGTCGGTAAACTGGCCGAGGATCTCATTATGCCGGGCCATGTCGGTCGCTAAAATGCATCTTATGATACCTTCACGAACTATTCTATACGTAGGGTTGTCCAAGGATGCGAGAATGTTGCACTCGGGCGCTTCCAAGACCCGGAACGCCACAGAGCAATGATGATTCTCCAGGGGCGAGATATCGTTGTAGCGTAACGCCAGCTCGGTCCGCGCGTTTATCTGATAAATATTATTGTAGCCCGGATGGTCAAGATCATGGCAAATACAGGAGACAATCAGTATGAGGACCTCGAGGTCACCGATTTTCGACGGAAGATCCACCGCCCAGGCTATCGCGTACATCTAGATACAATCAATTAGCGCTGAGTCAATAACTCAATTCGATCTGTAGCTATAGATTAAAGCGTTATACTCGTTACTATTATACTTGTATTTTAATCGCTTAAGAAATAATTTAATTATATTATACTGTAGAATAATGCAGTTAACGCCAATTAATAGGTGTAATCAAACAATTAGTGTAACAAACAAATAGTCATCGTAATTACTGCAATATTGTTCATCACACTTGTTATTATTATTATACATCTTCTCGCGTATCAACATGTAATTACAATCACGCTATCACATAACTATTAATTGTCTTCGCGGAAAATTGTGCAAATTAGAGCAGTATGAAGGTAAAGAAATACTCACCATTTGCGCCACGCAGAAGCAGTGCCTGAAATTATGAAATGGCACCTCGTTGTAATTATTGTAGACTTCATACAGGAAGTTCCTCAGAATCGGCAAGGGAATGTTGAATTTTTGAGGTAGGTCGAGCTCGACAAACATTGTCTGCAGCATCAGCAACAACTCCTCATCTTCCCACTGTCGCGCGTCGAAGGCCGGCGAGCGTAACCACTCGCGAACGTTCGACGAAACCGTCACGTCACTGAAAATAGTACAGAAAATTATATTTACCCTTTTCTATCAAGACATGATGATATTTTCATATTCGTGATACATGTGTTATTAACTAATAATTAATTTAGATATGTTTAATTAAGTTGTTCCGTTAAATAGGATAATCTTAAGAAAACAGAAAGTTACTAATTAACATAGAGGATGATTAAATTAATACCTGTTCATCTTTTTCATTAGCATTATAGTAATTGTTTATTTCATTATTAAATTTTCCATTTTTTTATTTTATTTGAAGAAACAAGTGAAATTAATCAATTTGAGGGAATATGAAACAAAATTGTTAAACATACAGAGAACTGTAAAATTGATTTACCAAGAGGGCAAGTACCGGAGCGTCAATTGCTGCGCGAAACTTCGCACCCGCGTCAGCAATCGGTCACCCAGGCACGCAGGATTAATCGGATTAATTGGTAGAGTAGTACTTTGGCCAACAGCTCTTCGCTACTTTGACAGATAATGAGTTATCTGCTCGTGCTGCTAAATCAACACGGGCTTAATATACGCCGAGACAAACGGGATTGTATCGAACGCAGCATCGATTCGCTGACATCACGTGAAGTATTTGTTACTTATATCACCTCTTCTGAGAATAGCTACGTGCCTAAGAGATGCAATGTTCATCATAATTTATGATAATACAATCGACAATAATACAATCGTAAATAATTGTAAACTCATTAAATCCAGTGAAATCAATGAAACCACATGTAATACTGGGTCACAACGTACGATGAAATTATATAATTACGTCGTATATACGTGTCTTTGAATATAAAATGATATTTATATAATTACACATTGTATCTCTCGCTCAATGAATGATGTTTAGTTGTAATATTTTTCAAAAGAGAAAGTTAAAAGGACAACAAATTGATTATAATTACATCTTTTTATTTTAAATTACACTTTATTACGCTTAGTCTTTATTCCATTTGCATTTATCATAGTTAGTGGATTGCATAAGCTTATTCCATTTACATTTATCATAATTAATAAATTGTAGGAGCTTTTTGTAGTTTCTTATATCTTTTCTAATCATCTCCTATTTTCTTTACTTACTCGGATTTTTACAAGCTTCTTATTTTATAGAAACGCGTTTAATTCACCATACATATAAAACTGCACAATTAACGGAATAATGATTGTATAACATGTAATGTGATTGTGTAATATCGTAATTAATGCTTGAATATTTTCTTTTATTGTATTGATCTTTGAATGATAGATAGCTAAAAGACAGTATCTAAAAAAAAAAAA
>Ga0157367_1001405_pt1 | contig 10550 bp, 11 predicted proteins | sample AttbisABBM2_FD_113142 | JGI IMG/M metagenome (GOLD analysis project Ga0157367, IMG submission 113142) | Fungus gardens microbial communities from leaf cutter ant in Botucatu, State of São Paulo, Brazil - Atta bisphaerica ABBM2 | ecosystem: Host-associated > Fungi > Mycelium > Unclassified ...
CGGACGCGCCGAATGCGAGCAGCGCGCCGAACAGGGCGGTCTTGAGAACGTTGTTTTTCATGCTCGGTTGCGGGTTGGTCACGGATATTATCGCGTGTTCTCGCAAGATTCGTGCGCGGGGTGAAAGGCGGCGACGATGGGAAAGCGTGGGGGCACGTTGGAAAGGCGGTGTAGGAGCGGTCGATTGCAGCGCTTTGTTTGCGACGGTTCGTTTCGAGTTCGTACATGCCGTATCGAAGTTGACATCGTTGAAGGATCGGATTGTCAAAAATGGCATGAATAAAGGCCAGACACCCAATGAAAAACTCCACAAAGACCACCTGCCCATTGCTGCAAATGATCCGGAAATTTATTAACGCGAGTCAAATCGTGAAGCGCGCATGCGGATTAGGTGCACTGCTGTTCGGACTCGGTGTATTGAGCTTGCCGACGATCGGTGCGGCGCAGGACGTCGAAGGAGCAGGATGCCACGCAATTCGCCTGAAGCGGGCTATTACGCTCTCGGGGCAGTACGCGGTCGACTACGATGACGAGGCTATCGGCTCCGACATTTGGTTCGCGGAGGATGATGACTCGGCGAAACGGCTCCCGGATCGTTCGCAACGATCGGGCGCACTTGTGTTCACGAATCAGGCCGACGCGGTCCGCCGCCTGCGGATTCCGGTTGCGCGACCAGATGGTGTATGTCGGTTGGAAGGCACCGCGAAAGTAGAAATTAGAAATTTAGAAACGACGTGCCCCGGGCAGGAGGCGCCCGATCATGCTTTTCTGACAAAGGTTTTCCGTGCGAGCGTGCCCAACCGGATAGCTTGCGACGCCTCAGCTCAATAAGACGACTAGCTGCGGAACTTGACTGGTTTTATGTCGATTTCGAATAGTTGATGGGAGTCTAAGAGGTGAGGCGTAGACATATCGTTTTGGGCGATACTACAACTGCAGATGATGTCGTAATCCAGGGAGAGCCCGTATATACGGCTAATGGGCAACCCCTTGCATACCACGCGGCGGGGTTGGATGGCGGTGTCGCCGGGACTATACAAGATCGGTGACCCTCGACGAACAACCGCCGAAGCACTCTTCTCGGAACTCTTGCAGTTTCTACTTGAACATTACACAGGTTCGATAGTCACGATGAGCGACGCTCAAGCGCCTTATTGGGCCGTCACGCTATCCCGTGCCGCATATCTTCGCTTCGACGAGCAAGCCGACCAACTGGCGGGCCTGTTGTTCAATTCAATTGTCAACTGTCGAGGCCGTCTGGCGCGCTGCGATATCCCACCATAGTCGACGCTCGATTATTTGCTTGCTCGACGCGCAAACGAGTATTCCCAATTCTCCGATTTTATCGAGCGCCCCAACAAAACGTTGACGGTATTGATGAGGGTCGCTCCAACGCTTTGCCTCAATGATGTTTTCGACCACGACCTGTGGAAACTCGATGGCGTGCTTCTCACTGCGTATATCAATCCGGTATTTTCCGAGTACGGTCAAGATATGATGAGCAGCGGGCAAAATTTGGTGTGGTCGATAGGCTACGACATTTTCCGTGTGGCTGATTTGAGCCGATTGTGGCCGCGACCGGCTATAACACCTCAACAGACACTATAGCCGCCGCTACGATCTTGGCTTCACTTTTATACCCTGACCGAGTTCCATGGTCCTGCTTGGAGGGCCTCTCCGCGAGGGACGCTGGTACAAATTTGCTGTGTGACGACGAAGAACCCCGCACGGGATCGCCGGCCCGGCTGTCGGAGTCACCCTCATCTTCGGTGCGGTAGGAGTGCCTGCGCGATCGTTCTCCCCATAACGCCTTACCGCTCTCTATGACCAAACGGCGACCACCGCGCTCCCGGCGACCGATGACGAGAGAGATGTTGTTACCTCTCGCGGCATCAGTCGCTCGTCGGAAATCCGTCGAACATCACATGGCATTCCATACCCTCGTGACCGGCGAGGGCGACGGTTCTGCCGTGGCTCAGTGCGCCGTCTATTGTGCGTACTACGTTCACGAAGCGACAGTGGGGGGAACCCATCTGGGCGTGTTTCGGGTTGCTGAAGCGGCACTTCATGATTGTGCCGTCCGCGGCAAGGCTGAAGGCAAATTCTCGACTACGACCGATGGCATGGCCGCGATCCAGAAGGTGCTCATCTTCCGGATGAACAATTGCTGAATTCCCCGTCCCACGTCATTGCTGATGCTCAAGCGCGACTCAGCGAATTTCTAACTAACGATTTACTGTCGCCGATCGCGCCCGAACGCGAGCCCCCGCATCACTAGCATCTGTCCAGTGTGGCCGCCGGAATCATGATTGCACGGACACTCGACTGCACCTGCAATTTAGTAATATATATGAAAGATAATGGTGTTGAATATGTAATAAATGGTGGCACTACCCACATTAAGTCTGACCTCCTCGCAGACGAGTGTATGAATTTTTGTCAGACCATATTGTTGTTTTCACGATCAAGGTACATTCTCATGACCTGCCGACGCCGCTAAGATTGCGGTGATATAAGGGGGAAGCCGTTCCCGTGAGAGCGCGGGCCATTGCGGGCTTGCAAAAAACAAGAAGATGGATAACGAATGAACATGACCGAAGTGGCTCAGGCGATCCGTGGCGGCCTGATCCAGCAAGATCGCCTGCTCAAGACGAGCATCCCATCGCTGCCGGAGAACGCGCTTGTTCCGCGCCGAGCCGTGACTTATTCCGAGCTTGGCCGTGACTTCAGTGTCACGCTCGACATGGTATCCACAGCAGGCGATATTGAGCTCAAAACGTTGATTGCTCAGCCGATGACCCTTTGGTTGCAGCAAGCGAACAAGTCTTATTTACCGATCAACGGATACATCCATACAGCTCGCAGACTTGGTGCTGACGGAAGCCTTTCAAGTTACCAGTTGGCTTTCGCTTCATGGATGCATTTCCTCAAATTCCGCAGCGATATGCGGTACTGGCAGGACACGAGCGTCGACGCCGTCATCACGGATGTATTCAATGCGCATCCACAAGCGCGAGGCCAGTTTGAATTTGCCTTGCTGAAGCCGCTGCCCGCGCGCTCGTATTGTCGTCAGAGCGAGACCGATTGGAATTTTGTCCATCGATTGATGGAGGAGGAGGGGTTGTTCGGTTTCTGGCGTCAGGACAACGAGGGGAAGTCGCATAGGTTCATCGTGACCGACGACATTTACTCGCTTGATGAGGTCTTGCCCAAACAGATCGGGTTCTCCAGGTCAGGCACAAGTAGCGAAACGGGCGCGTTTACGCAATGGGCGGGGTCGCGGACGTTGCAGAGTACCGTGTACACAACGCGCACGTTCGACTATAAGGCGCCGTCCTCTCCGGTCAATCCGAAAGGTACGACGTTGCCGACGATGGACGGTCAGGGAAATTTGCCGGAGCAGACTGAAGTCTACGAATATACCGGCGCCTACACGTATTTGAACCAGGATCGCGGTGAGCATCTTTCGAAGATTCACCTAGAAGAATGGGAGTCGAGGGCAAAGCGATTCTTTGGTATCGGAGGTGTTCGGGCTATCGATGCCGGCCGTCGGTTCATGCTGACTGGCCATCCTGAGCACGATCATGATCAAGCCGGGCAGCGCGAATTCGCTGCGATCAAAGTGCGCCGGTACGTTGAGAACAACCTGCCGTTATCGAATCACGAAGCGAACTTTCCTTATAGCTTGCAGAGCGAACTAGCGCAGGCGAAGTTCGAACAAACGGGAGAGGTCGTCACTCACGAAGACGGCTCGGCCGGTTTTTATCTGGTCGAAGTGGAGGCACAGCGCGTGACGGTTCCGTATAGGAGCCCGTTCGAGCACAAGAAGCCAACGATGGAGTTGGAGACGGCAATCGTCGTCGGGCCGCAGGGCGAAGAGGTGTACACGGACGCACTGAACCGTGTAAAGGTCATGTTCGTTTGGGACCGACAGAACTCGGCTAACGCAAATGCCTCGTGCTGGGTGAGAGTCGCGCAGTCAGACACAGGCGGCGGCTACGGAAGCGTGCACGTTCCGAGAGTCGGTGAGGAGGTCCTAGTTGGCTACATAGGCGGAGATTGTGATAGGCCTATCGTCCTGCATCGTGTCTACAACGGTAGTGTTCAGCCGCAATGGCATAGCAACGGCATTCTGTCGGGTTACCGATCGAAGGAATATGCGGGAGCCGGCTATAACGAAATGGTCCTTGACGATGCAACGGGGCAAAATCGCGCCAAATTGTTCAGCAGTACGGGAAACAGTTTGCTGCACCTGGGATATCTGATCGACCAGAACGGCAACTCACGCGGCTCATATCTTGGGAGCGGCTTCGATTTGAGGACCGATTCTTACGGTGCCGTACGCGCCGCACAGGGGCTGTACGTTACGACGCATCCGAAGTCAGCGAACAGCCAGCCGCTTCACACGCAAGAAACCCAAGAGCAACTTATCACCGCTGAAAGTATTATCGAGTCGCTTTCGGATGCGAGCACGACGCATCATGCGGAAGCGCTGACACCGGGTTGTAAGGCGTTGAAACAGTTTACGGACCACACCCAGCATACGGTTGACGCATCAGCATCCGGTGGGCGAACCGCCGGAGGTGGGCAAGGAAGTGCTAAAGCTTTCAAATCTCCTCTCATGCTGTTCGGTAGCCCGTCAGGAGTAGCAATATCGACGCAGGACTCTGTACATCTATCCGCAACGCAACACGTTAATTTAGTCAGCGGTCAAAGTACTCATTTTGCGGCTGGAAAATCGTTAGTCGCGAGCGTTAGGGACAAGTTGAGCCTATTTGTTCAGAACGCGGGGATGAAGCTGATTGCCGCTGCTGGGAAAGTGAAAATCCAAGCTCAGAGCGATGAGATGTCATTGGCGGCGCTCAAAGACCTAACCGTCACTAGTACCGACGGAAAAATTATTTTGAATGCGTCTAAGGAAATATGGATCGGTGTTGGCGGGTCATACATTCGAATTACATCGCAGGGTATTGAGAACGCCACCACCGGGCAAATCTGGGAGAAGTGCGCTCAATGGAGCTTGCCAGGCGCAGCGTCAATGCGTGTCCCATTACCTGATTTGCCAGGGGTGAAGCCGTATAGCGCTCAATTTACTGTCAGGGACAAAGCTGGCGCTATTCTGCCAAATTATCCTTATCGCTTGGAAGCCGAAAATGGCCCGACTTGGTATGGCCATACAGACGAAAACGGGCAAACTCAGCGGGTATGGCTGGCTAGTCCTCAAAATGTCCACCTGCATCCACATGACTCTAGTCCGGATAGCGATGGACTTGTTGACGATCCTCGCGATTGCTAGTCAGGATAATAACCAATCAAGCAGATAAAATATGGCAAACTCTAACGGTACTCCTGTAGGTACGATGGTATGTGGTTCGAATCAGCCGACACAAGACACGCAATGTCTGACTCGGAAGGTTACTTTTGTTATTTATTGTGCGCCACGTGATGATCATGGTCTTAATCCAATGTACACCGCCTTGTACGGTCAAGATGCGACACATACCGGCGTTACCAGTTCAGAGTCCTATCTTACTAATCTACCGTGCGTATTAGTCGATGCTGATTCGGGGAAAGTAATTTACCCTTACGAAGGAAGTCATCTTAAGACCTATAATCTCGGTCCTGCGGCGCAGTCTAGTGGATTGCACGATGGGAGTCGTAAGGTACACACATTTCCACCCATTAACATTCCAAATGACGTAAAGCGTATTGCCTTGCACATTGCCAATGATGCTTACGAGGCTCATCGGAATTTTCAATTGTTTCCGTGGACCATTCCTGATGTTGCACATAGCAAGGTGCATATATATGAGATGAGGGCGGACTTGCAGGATAGGTTCTCTTCTGAAAATAATCTTGGAAGCACTCCAGAAGAAAATTCCATTGTCGCCAAACCTGGATCGACTACCGAGTATTTCGGATATTTGAATGGTGACCTTTGGCTGAAAATCAGCCATGAGTTTACAACCGATGAAATCACGCGACTATGCCCGCCTGAAACATTGTCTCGGTCTATTTCTGGTGGCTCTGGTCAAAATGGCACCACTTCTCAGAGTGTGACCATTGACTGGGCAACGACATTGCAGCCGATTTACAACGCTGGAGCGGGTTCTCGTTCCATGGGTGCGTTTAGTGTTCAGATTTCCGAGTTGGGTATCACTCTCAGATTTGCCGCACGGGCGGTCGCCAACGCAATTAACACGAGCACTAGAACGACGGTGCAACAGGCACTGAAACGAACTTCACCTCGCGCATTTGCGGCGATTTTGAAAGCAGCTTGGCGCCTTAATATCAGTACAGTGGATCTCTCGAGCTCCTGGCGGCCTATGCTCGGCTCCAGATTGCACAAGATGGGAGTGGGGTTGGATGTTTCGGAAATTGTGGACTCTGCCGAGAATATCGACTTCAGGATTCATAATCACAGCCCTGTTGACCGTAACCATCCATTCCCTACCAGTGCGGGGGGGCAAAAATTGGCTAAGCTTTATCAAGAGTTACGTGGTGATGGCGAGGTGGAGGCCAACCAGGTTTACACGCCATGGCTTCAGTGGATTCAGCCGCATGATGACCATATGCATATTACTGTCAAGTACGAGTAAGCTAGATTATCGGACTTCTTGGGCGGTATGATTTTAGTAAGGTTTCGACTTGATTAACAAGGGTGGGGCAATTATGCGTTCGGGCGTGATTGGATGGCTGATTAAAGCGGTTTCCGGTGTTGTGCCGATATATGCATTGATTTCCTCTGTTGCGTTTTCTCAAGAGGTAATTTCATCTCGAGAAACTCTCGGGACTGCGTTGGAGGGGGCTGTGACGTGTAGAAATGATGCACTTAACGTCTTCGGTGGAGGGCAATTTGATGGCGGACCAAGTGATCCGCGGGGGAGGCTTGAGGCATTGGGGGTGAAAATAATCAGGGGAGGGGATGATAATGAAAGAATTGTCTATCGCCTTCCGCGCGGAATTAAAGTGTTTGATCGCGAAGCAAGCGAGGCATTTTTTTCTTCAGAAAGCACGACGTTATTCTTTGTAACCATTCGCTCTAATCCGAACCGATTGGGTGAATTTAATAAAGTCTTGAGGCTTGCCCCGGTGCCAAAGGGGAATCCGGATGGATATGGATATTTTGACGAATTTGAGGTTCGTGCCATCCGAAAATTGAGTGATGAAACGGATTCGCCTCCCAATACAATCTTTAGTGCGGTGGGGAAAAACAAGCGACGTGGTTACATTATTGTTGGTTGTCAAAATCTCGCATGGTAGCGACTGGTAATTGTATATTCTAGTGGTTGGCTGATTTTTTCGATTTCGAACCGTTGGTGAGGGTATCTGGTGTGAGGCGCTATCTCATAATGCTTGGCGACAAGACGACGGCGGGAGGCATTGTCGCACAAGGTGAACGTGCATCTACTGTCAATGGCCAACCTTTTGCCTACCAGGATGCCAAGATAAATTGCCAATCATGCTCGTCGGTGGGGTCAATTCGCAACATCGGACCGAATCGTCCGATGGGTTTGATGGGTAAGCAAGTCGCACTGGAAAATGATCTCTGTATCTGCAAATGCAATCCGCCTCCTCGCTTGATAGCATCGCAGAGAACCGCGTTTGTAGAATTCGGTTCATCTGAGCTTGAGGCGATGGGGTATACGCCTCAAGGAAGATACTTCGGTGATTCTTCATACGATCAACATTTTTTATTAAAAGATAAACATACAGGGCGACCGCTTCAGGATGTGCTCTACAGAATCGTAACGGATGACGGGGACGAAATCGAGGGGCGCACTGATGCGAACGGCTACACTGAGAAGATATATGCAAAAAGTGCAGTGATTGCCACTATTGATGTATTTGAAGAGCACACGCCACTGAATCCAAACTGGGATCATGATCTATGACGGGTAAGAAGGTCATTCAAACACAGAAGGCGGCAGCGACTCCGAGATCAGAGACCGACCCGGTTGGGGTGCCAGTGGACGATTCGGCGAGACTCCGTGAAATACGTAAGCTTGTTGAGGCAAACAATCGATCGTCTCTTGACGAGAATTTGGTCATTTGTCAGATATACATGGAATCTCGATTCGACGCGCAAGCTGGTGCTTCTCATGATGCGAGAGGGCTCATGCAAATGCAGCTTCGCGGTGTCCAGCAAGTTTATAAATATCGGAAGCAGAAGGAGCGTGGCGGGCACATGCCTAGCGACGCACAGACAAAGCAGGCTTTTAGTGAAGGGGCTGCTCTGCATGATAGCCCTGCTATATTTGATGAGGCTACAAACATACAGATCGGTACGGAGTACATGCAGTACTGGATCGATCAGTCTAGTTCCATCGAGGACGCGTACAAAAAGTACCGGGGCGTCAGTAATGGCATTTATTACCAGAAAATCAGTGCGGCTGCAAAGAAGCTCGCTGCCGATCCTGACTCAATGCAGGTGCTTCGCGACATGGTGAAGGTTAAATGAGAATTCTTGCTCTCAGCCTTTTATGGATCGCAACTGCAGCAGTCGGCGGAACACCGACCATCAGTGACGGCGGTGCTTTGCGCTCGATACTTTCGTGCCCCTTAGAGGACGGGAGTCGCATTACCCTTATGGCGAAATCACATGGAGTGGATGGGGATTCACTGTTCGTGCAGGTGCGAGGAAAAACCGAGCACGCATTTCTCGATATGCCAGATACTGATTTTGTTGGCCGCATTGTCTTGTCGAAGTGCGTCGATAAAACCCTCGTTTTTGCACTGGACTATGGGTCACCCTATCTAAAGGGAGTCGCAATCCGACAGAACCCAAAGACGCATGTTGAAGAGCGTATCTATTTCGCGGAAAAATCGTTGCCTCGGTGGCTGTACGTTGGGCGTCAGGAGATGTTGGTGATTATCCCCAACGAAGGCTATGAGACAGACAAAAAGTACCTTGTTTATCGATATCTCGCGGGGAAAGGGCAGCCGACGGAAAGCACGCCGACGGATCGACTACCGATCACGAAGCGAAATTTAATTGAAGTTAGGTAATTAAGATTTTTTACTGCGAAAATTGATGTAATCGCCTTATGTGGATCGTTGTATTTCGATGATTAATGATGGTTGAAGATCGTCTGGTAGGCGTCACACGTGTTTTATGGCAATGGATGATAAGCATTTAGTGCAAGTCCGTGGCTACCTCGCGGCAGCTGGATTCACGCTGATGGCTCGCGAGTGGCGCGGCGTCTCGAATCAGTATCGATTCCGATGCACGGACAAACACGTTTCGTCAATGTCCGGGGCAAGTTTTATGCTCCGGGTGCGCGGACGTGGCGGGCCATTAATATGCCGTCAGTGCTGGATTAAACAGACCCTGACTCGTATTCACGATGTCGCCCACCAAGCAGGCGGCCGGTGTCTAAGTAAGCGGTATCGTGGAAAACAGGCGAATTACCGTTTCGTCTGTGCTGCAGGCCATAAGTTTGAGGCCACTGCCGCTTCGGTCTTGGCCGACCATTGGTGTGCAAAGTGCTCAACCGAACGACGATCTGAGCGTCGTCGATATCAAGGGGGCTGAAACCGATACAGGATCGTGCGCGAGAGCGTGGTGGCGAGTGCTTGTCGACCGTCTACGATGGCCGAATGGCAAAATATAGATTCAGATGCTGTTCAGGACACGAATGGGAGGCCGCGGGCTACGACGTCTTGCGCAAGGCGTGGTGCCAAGAATGCTCTTCCGATCGTAAGCGAATTCCGGACGGACTTGCGAAGCTACAAGAGAGGGCGGCCGAGCACGGCGGCAGATGTCTCGCATCCCGGTATCAACGTATCCAGGCTCGTTACCCATTTCAGTGCGAGCGGGGACACGAGTGGATGGCGTGAGGTACGGAAATCTTGAAGCGGCACTGGTGTCCGACATGTCGTACCGAAGACAGGCAGCGGCAGGGCATCGAATTGATGCGATCGATTGCTGCGGACCGGGGCGGCATGTGCGTATCTGAGCACTATGTCGACAATAACTCGAAGCTCGAATGGGAGTGCGCGCGCAGTCATCGATGGTGGGCGAGACCCCGGCAGCTTTCATCAGGGGGCAACTGGTGCGCTCAATGTCAGTACCTGTCGCAGATTACCCTGGAAAAAACGAGGCGAAAGCGTCGTTATGAGGCAGTTAAGTCGTCGGAACCTTGATTCGGCGTCGCATGAATGAATCTGATGGGACTGGAAAGCGATGTCGAGCCTCGTTTTGGCATTCCAGCGTCTGATTCGGGTAGGTAATAAAGGCGTTAGCCTATATTTCGGGCTGCCAAGTACCCGAGGCAGCCCTGTTTGCTCAAAAAATGAGCCCCGGTACCCATTTTTTCACCCCGCAACGGTCCCATCCGGCGGTTGCTGCACCGCGCAAACATTACAAAATTCTTTCGTTGCAAAAATTTGGCCCATAGCGCCGGTAGCAATAGCTCAGCAACGCGCCAAAGAAAAAGGGGTTAGCTTACGCTAACCCCTTGATTCCTTTGGTCGGAGCGATAGGATTCGAACCTACGACCCTCTGATCCCAAATCAGATGCGCTACCAGGCTGCGCTACGCTCCGACG
>Ga0157367_1001410_pt1 | contig 10541 bp, 10 predicted proteins | sample AttbisABBM2_FD_113142 | JGI IMG/M metagenome (GOLD analysis project Ga0157367, IMG submission 113142) | Fungus gardens microbial communities from leaf cutter ant in Botucatu, State of São Paulo, Brazil - Atta bisphaerica ABBM2 | ecosystem: Host-associated > Fungi > Mycelium > Unclassified ...
AGCGACGAGTGGATGTTCGGCTGCCACGTCATGAACCAGTCGGTGGAGAACGGCAGCATCCCTTCGGCGGCGACACGCCCTTCAACTCCTTGTACAGCTTGATCAGACGATCCCGCGACAGGCTCGTCTCCGCCTCCAGCAACTGCAGCCGGGCGCCCAGTTCGATCAGTTCGATGGCGAGGGTGATTTCCTTCACCTCGACCACGACGCTTTTGCTTGCCATAGTTGATAGCTGTCCGCGTGTCGTTGCTTCGGATGGAATCGCCGATGCGCCGCCCGACGGTGCGCGAGGCACCGGGACGAACGCAGGGCGGGACGCGTCAGCGGACGCTTTCGACCGGCTGGCCGGCCATCAGGATCGCCGAATGGGCGTTCGAGACGACTGCGCTGCGGCCCTTGTCCGCGAGCGACGACAGCAGTGCGTGATCGTCGAAGCGGAAGCGGCACAGCATCTGGTTCGACGCCGCGAGCTTCACGGTCTGCGCGAGCGTCAGGTTGCCGAGCACGTCGGCCAGTTCCTCGGAAATGCCCATGCGGAACATGCCCATCGCTTTGTCCTCGCGCAGCAGGCGCTGGGCGAGCAGGAGGTACGACAGGTTCACCTCTTTGATCTCACTGAGCATTTCGCTTGTAGCGCTCATGATTTCCCCGTTAAGAACTTCGGCCATTTGTGTTATGAAAACGTTTGCTCGATCGCATGGCTCGTGGCCCCGATTCGGCACGTTTATAGTCTTACAGCCGAATTTTGGCCAAACGGGTTTTATGCCGGTATCAGCGAAATGGCGTGCGCCATGCAGGATTTGTCTGTAAACCGTGTAGGAATTTTTCTGACAAAGCCAATTGAAAGGCTGGAGGCCGAAATGACGCGGCTGAATGCCGCGGAGGGCCGGTAGACGAGGGTTCCGGCGCGTGGATCGGTAAAAATTATAGTGCTTTTTCACGCAGGCGCAACAATAGTCTTGGCCATCTCACATTCTGCGCCACCGCCTTTTTCAACCCCGGGCATCGCCTTTCACGCGTATTTCAGCGTGTAACAAGCCTTAAGTGTTTGAAAAAACACTCGAACCCCGCCGGCCGATCCCGATAATGGACTTCAATGGGCAGCGCGACACGTGTCGGCCCGCCCCCGCAGCTTGCCGTACGGACGCCGCCCCCTCGGCGCCCGGCCACGCCCCGCCAACCGCGTGTTTCGGCAGGTCCCGCCCCTCATGCAACCTCGTACGGGATCGGAACAGGTGCGCCAGCGCCGCCCGCGACCGACACAGGAGATCGCCCATGCGCATTGCCCAGATCGCGCCGCTCTACGAAGCCGTCCCCCCGAAGCTCTACGGCGGCACCGAGCGTGTCGTGTCCTATCTCACCGAAGCCCTCGTCGAACTCGGGCATGACGTCACGCTGTTCGCCAGCGGCGACTCGGTCACGTCCGCCCGCCTCGAGGCGGCCTGGCCGCGCGCGCTGCGGCTCGATCCGTCGATCCGCGATTCGATCGCCCCCCATATGCGGCTGCTCGAGCACGTGGCGCGCGTCGCGCACGAGTTCGACGTGCTGCACTTCCACCTCGACTACCTGCCGTTCCCGCTGATGTCGCGCCTCGACACGCCGTACGTGACGACGCTGCACGGGCGGCTCGACCTGCCCGAGCTGCAGCCGGTGTTCGACGCGTTCCCCGATGCCCCGGTGGTGTCGATCTCCGATTCGCAGCGCAAGCCGCTGCCGCAGGCCGCGTGGGCCGGCACCGTGTACCACGGGCTGCCCGGCACGCTGCTCAAGCCGCAGCCGGACGTGAAGCCCGAGTACCTCGCGTTCCTCGGACGAATCTGCCCGGAAAAGCGCGTCGACACCGCCATCCGGATCGCCGCGCAGAGCGGGCTGCCGCTGAAGATCGCCGCGAAGGTCGACAAGGCCGACGCCGACTACTTCAAGGACGTGATCGAGCCGCTGCTGGGCGAGGCGCACGTCGAATTCATCGGAGAAATCAACGAGGCGCAAAAGCCCGCGTTCCTGTCCGGCGCGAAGGCGCTGCTGTTTCCGATCGACTGGCCGGAGCCGTTCGGGCTGGTGATGATCGAGGCGATGGCGTGCGGCACGCCGGTGGTCGCATTCAACCGCGGCTCGGTGCCGGAGGTGATCGAGGACGGCGTGACCGGCTTCATCGTCGAGGACGTGCAGGGCGCGGTCGGCGCGCTGCACCGGATCGACAGCCTGTCGCGCGACGCGATCCGCGCGCGTTTCGATACCCGCTTCAGCGCGAAGGCCATGGCGCAGCGCTACGTCGATACTTACGAAACGCTTTGCGCGGCAACCCGGCAGCCGGCATTGCGCCGCGCGGCGGGCGGCTAAAGCCGCAAATTCGCCGGGAAACCGCGCGAAAACAGCGCGGCAGCGGCCTGGAAACAGGCCGGAAACGAGCCGCGAAATGCGCGCCGAAATCGGCCGCGAAAAGCAAAAGAGCCGCATCGTCGATGCGGCTCTTTTCGTTTCCCGGTTCGCTTATTCGATCAGAAACCGGTCGCGGTTTTTGCCGACGATCCAATTCGGCGGCTTGCCGCGGCCACTCCAGGTGGCGCCCGACTTCGGGTCGCGGTATTTCGGCGGCAGCGGCGCCTTTTTCGGCGGCCGGCCGCGCCGCGCGCGCTCGGCGAATCCGAGATCCTGGGCGGTCAGGCCGTATTCGGCAATCACCCGCTGCACTTCGGCGATCACCGCCTCGACTTCCTGACGACGCACGTCATCCGCCTGAGCCTGCAAATCGGCGATCTGCGCCTTGAGTTTCGCGTATTGAGACATTTTCAGCTCCCTGTTTCATGATGCCCATGATGCGGCCCCGGCAATTCCAGCCTAGACACAAAGCATCCGTTACGCAATCCGCACTGCCACCGTGCCCGTTGAAATAAATGCCCGTATTCTTAACCGAAACGGCTATATCGAGAATGCGGGCTTATTCTAATAAAAGCCGTTCGTCAGCCATCCGAATTTAACAATCGTTGACCCTCTCGGCCCCGCTTCATTTCCTATAATCCAGACCAATTCCGGGATATGACGTCGATCCCGATGCCACCTTCCCCCTCCATTTCATTTGAACGGGAACACCTGCATGAATCTTTCTCAGCGCCTTGCGGCAGAGCTCTTCGGCACCTTCTGGCTGGTGCTCGGCGGCTGCGGCAGCGCCGTGCTCGCCGCGGCCTTTCCGGGCCTCGGCATCGGCTTCGCGGGCGTCGCGCTCGCGTTCGGCCTCACCGTGCTGACGATGGCATTCGCGATCGGACATATTTCGGGGTGCCATCTGAATCCGGCGGTGAGCGTCGGCCTGACGGTCGCCGGCCGCTTCCCGGCGCGGGACCTCGCGCCGTATATCGTCGCGCAAGTGGTCGGCGCGACGCTCGGCGCATTCGTGCTGTACCTGATCGCGACCGGCAAGCCGGGCTTCGACGTGGTGGGCAGCGGCTTCGCGACGAACGGCTTCGGCGAGCGCTCGCCCGGCCACTACGCGCTCGGCGCGGCGTTCATCTGCGAAGTCGTGATGACCGCGTTCTTCCTGTTCGTGATTCTCGGCGCGACCGACAAGCGCGCGCCGGCCGGCTTCGCGCCGATCGCGATCGGCCTGTGCCTGACGCTGATCCACCTGATTTCGATTCCGGTCACCAACACGTCGGTGAACCCGGCCCGCTCGACCGGCCCGGCGCTGTTCGTCGGCGGCGAGGCGATCGGGCAGCTGTGGCTGTTCTGGGTTGCGCCGCTGATCGGCGCGGCCATCGCCGGAATCGTCTATCCGCTGGTCACGGGGCGCGACAACGCCCTCGACCTGCTGCCGTCGGCATCCGCCCGCACAAGCGAATAACACACTACGGGGTCAAGCGGGCAGGAGCAGCGAGCCTCACGCTGTCGAAGAAAATCGAGGCAGGCAGTTTCGACGGGCGCCATCGGCGCCCGTTTTTCATTCAGCGCGCGGCCACGCCGCCGTCGAGCGCGAACAGCGTGCGCAGGTGGCGCGCGACGCCCGCGTCGAAGTTGTTGCCGATCCGCGGAATGTGCGGCAGGCGCGCGACGAGATCGGGGTTCGCGTTGTTCATCATGAACGCGTGGCCCGCGGTTTCGAGCAGGTCGATGTCGTTCATGTTGTCGCCGAATGCGATGCAGTGGCCCGTTTCCACACCGATCCGCCCGAGCACCGCGCGCAGCGCGCGGCCCTTCGACACGTTCGCCGCCATCACCTCGAGACAGTCGGGCAGCGAGTACGTCACGTACAGCGCGTCGCCGAATTGCGCGTGCAACCGTTCGGACACGACCGCCAGGTCCGCCGGCTCACCGATGTACAGCACCTTCGCGATGTCCGAGCCCGCATGCGCGGCCATGTCGATCACGTCGTAGCGGAAACCCGAATCCTGGTGGAAATCGAGCAGGTGCGGCGCGTCGCGGTCGATCAGCCAGCCGTGATCCGCGAACAGGTTGACGATCACGCGGCCGTGCGCGCCGACGATGTCGGGCTGCACGAGGCGGCGGACGATCGCCGGATCGATGTCCTGCGCGTGGATCGTCGTATCGTCGGGCGCATGCACGCGCGCGCCGTTCGACGTGATCAGGTACGGCCGGATGCCGAGCAGGTCGCGAATGCCCGCGACGTCCGCATAGTGGCGCCCGGTCGCGATGATGAACTGCAGGCCGTCGCGGTCGAGACGGCGGACGGTCTCGATCGTGTACGGATCGAGCTGGTGATCACTGTTCAGCAGGGTGCCGTCGAGATCGGTGGCGATGACTTTGTACATGGGACGGAGTAGGACGCGGGTGGCTCAGCGGAACCGCCATTCTAGCGTCGCGCTCCGGGCGGCGTCGGGCGGTTGTCAGGATCGGGGGCGGGGGAGCCGAGGAGCCGGGGAGCCGGGGAGCCGGGGAGCCGGGGAGTCGGGGAGTCGGGGAGTCGGGGAGTCGGAGAGTCGGAGAGTCGAAGAGCCGGGGCCGCGCCGCCGCACCGGCCGGCCTCGCGCGGGCCCCCGCACGGCGGGCGCGCACCGACGGGCAGCGCGTGGCCGCACCCGTGGCGCACCCGCGCCGCTCAAGCGCCGCCGGCCACCGCCAGCGCGAGGCGCAGTGCGCCGTGCGCGGAATCCTCGAGCGGCGCGCGCAGCCGTGCCGCATGGCGCGCGGGCACCGCGGGCGCGAGCGCGTCGGTCAGCCCGCCGCATAGCGCAACCGGCAGCGCGTGCAGCGGATCGAGCGCATCGATCATCTTGCCGATCTCGTCGCCCGCCTGCGCGATCAGCGCCGCCGCATACGGATGCGTGCGGTGTGCGAACACGAGCGGCGCGAGGCGCGCATAGGCCGTCTGGTTCGCGTCGCACGACCATGCGACGAGCGCGTCGCGATCCGCGGCGCCGGTCTCGGCGAGCAGCGCACCGGCGAACGCGTCGCGCGGCGCGCGGCCGTCGAGCGCCTGCTGCGCGTACGCGAGCGCGCGCATGCCGAGCCACGCGCCGCTTGCCTCGTCGCCCGACGGAAAGCCGAAGCCGCCCGCGATCCGGCACGCGCCGGCCGCATCGAGCGCCGCCGCGATGCTGCCGGTGCCGAGCGCGACGATGAGCCCCGGCGCGCCGCCGTGCGCGCCGACGACCGTCGTGTAGGCATCGCTTTCGACCGCCAGCGCATCGAGCGGCGCCTGCGCGCGAAACGCCGCGAGCCAGCCCGCGTTGTTCACGCCCGCCAGCCCGCAGCCGAGCGCGCAGCGCGACCAGTCGAACGCGATGCCCGCCTGGGTGAATGCGTCCGCGCACGCGACCCCGATCGACGCCCACGCGCGCTCGATGCCGAGGCCGAGCCCCGACGGGCCGCCGCGCCCTTGCGCGAGCTCGCGGCCCTGCCGATCCGCCAGCACCGCGCGGGTGCCGGTGCCGCCGCCGTCGATGCCGATCACGTAAAGAATTTCCGTCATCACTTCATCCTGCCGATTCGAACAGGCGCCAAGCTTAACCGGATCGGCGCCGCGCGCCCATCTGCCGTTCGGCCGGCTTTGCCGCGCGCCGGTGCTTCCGCTATGCTGGCGCGATCGAATCGACATGGGAAGCGAGGCAGACGATGGCGCAGCGGTGCAACTGGGTGAAGACGGAGGCGGACGCTCACTATCACGATACCGAGTGGGGCGTGCCGTCTCACGACGACCGCCATCTGTTCGAGATGCTGATCCTGGAAGGCGCGCAGGCCGGGCTGTCGTGGTCGACGATCCTGAACAAGCGCGCCGGCTACCGCGCCGCATTCGCCGATTTCGACGTCGACGCGGTCGCGCGCTTCACGCCGAAGCGCATCGACAAGCTGCTGGAGGATCCCGGCATCGTGCGCAATCGCGCGAAGGTGGAAGCCGCGGTGGCCAACGCGCGGGCCGTGCAGCGGATTCGCGACGAGCACGGCTCGCTCGCCGCGTTCATGTGGTCGTTCGTCGACCACGCGCCGATCCAGAACGCATGGGAGTCGTATCGCGACGCGCCCGCGTCGACCGAGCGCTCCGACGCGCTCAGCAAGGCGCTGAAGGCATACGGCTGCAAGTTCGTCGGCTCGACGATCTGCTACGCGCTGATGCAGGCCACCGGCATGATCAACGATCACGAACTCGGCTGCCCGTGCCGCGCGCAGTGCGCGGCGCTCGGCGGCAAGCAGCCGGCGCGCGCGAAACGCGCGCGCTAGCCGGAACGCCGCGCGACGGGCCGCTCAGCGCGATGCAGCCGGCCCAGCCAACGCAGCCGCCCGCGCATTGCGCGCCGCGCGCACCCGCCCCGCACGCTTCTTCAGCCAGATCCAGACACCCGTCACGCCGAGCATCGCGATCACGATCCCGAGCGCGCTGACGGCCGCGCGGCCCGCCACGCCCGCGATCCGCCCGGAGTGCAGCGGGAACTGCGCCTGCATGAACAGGTCGCCGGCCGAGCCGCGCCCCGGCACCTGGGCGGCCACCGGCTTGCCGGTCACGGCGTTCCAGTACAGCCATGCGTTACCGAGCCCGACGTCGCCGTGGTCGTTGCCGGGCGTGAAGTAGCCGACCGCATAGACATTCATCGCCGGCACGAACAGCAGCGCGCCGGGCGGCGCGGCAAAGCCCGCGTCGCGCCCCGCCGCGCGCGCGATCTCGACGATCCGTTCGCGCGGCAGCGTCACGCTGCCCGCCGGCGCGGGCGGGAACCGCTCGGGGTTCGTGTACGGCGTCGCGGCCAGCGGCGAGAACCGCGCGACGAGCGGGCGCACCACCTCGTTGGAGAGATTCATCGACACCGACGTGACCGCAACGACGAGCAGCAGCCCCCACACCCACACGCCGCCCGACCGGTGCAGGTCGAACACGAGCGGATAGCCGCCGCGCCGCACGCGAAACGCGAACGACTTGCGCCAGCTTTTCACGCTCGGAAAGGCCAGCACCAGCGCGATCAGGCAATCGAGCGCCCAGACGATGCCGACGATGCCCATGGTCCAGAACCCGAGATTCACGCCGCCGCGCACCGGCAGGAACAGCGTGTAGTGCAGCCGGTAGATGAACGGCATCAGGTCGAGCCGCGCCAGCGACAGCGCACCCCACTCGCGGCGGCCCTGCACGGCGCCCGTGGCCGGGTCGATCGCGATCTGGTTGAAGTCGAGCGCCGCCGGCTGCCCGGTGGCCGGGTCGACGCGCGGCACGACGCCGGCCTGCAGCGTCCGGCCGGGCTCGACGCCGAGCGGCAGATAGGTGACCTGCACGCGCGGATCGGCCGCCTCGATCCGGCTCGCGAGCGCCAGCGCGGAAAGCGGCGCGCCGCTGCTGCGTGCCACGTAGAAATCGGGATTCAGCTGCGCGTCGAGTTCGTGATCCCACGCGATCAGCGCGCCGGTCAGCCCCGCGACGAACAGAAACAGCGCGATCGCGAGACCGAACCAGCGGTGCAGGCGCACCAGCACAGGCCGCAGCACCGCGTTCATCGCGCACCGCGCAAAAGCGGGCGGCGCGCACGCGCGCCGGCCCGGATCATCGTCGGAAGGCTGGTCATGGGTATGGTCGAGAAAGCCAGCATGCGCCCCGCCCGCGCGCGGCGCGGCCGGATGTCCTTGCAATCGTCATGGAATTGTTGCGGAGCCAACGGGTTTTGATACGATGCGCGGCATTTTAACGTAATGCGAATGATTCGCACTATCGTTCTTTGAACTTGCACAATGACCGACCGCCTGATCCGCTGTTCCGCCCATCCGCTCCGGCTGGCCGCCGCCCTCGCGTTCTGCGCGGCGTCGCTCGCCCGCGCCGACGAAGCGCCCGCCGGCGCCGCCACCCTGCCGGCCCTCGACATCACGGCCACGCACGATTCGCCGCAGCACTTGCGCGATGAAATCTCGAGCGGCGCCCTCGGGTCGCGCCGCCAGCTCGACACGCCATTTTCGACGACGATCGTGACCAGCGACGAACTCGAGGCGCGCCGGCCGTACAAGCTCGGTGACGTGTTCGCGGGCGACGCGTCGGTGTCCGACAACAGCGGCGCGTACGGCGCGTGGGCCAGCTACACGACCGTGCGCGGGATGCAGCTCGACTGGCAGAACGGCTACAAGATCAACGGCCTGCCGTTCGTCGCGTACGGCATCACGATGCCGTACGAGCAGCTCGAACGCGTCGAGCTGCTGAAGGGGCTCGGCGGCTTCATGTACGGCTTCGCGACGCCCGGCGGCATGGTCAACTACGTGACGAAGCAGCCGGGCGCGACGCCGGTGCGCAGCGTCGACGTCGGCTATCGCAGCACCGGCATCTGGACCGAGCACGCCGACCTCGGCCAGCGCTTCGGGCCGAACGGGATGTTCGGCGCGCGGCTGAACGCGACGCACGAGGAAGGCAAGACCTACAACGACGGCAACATCCGCCGCGACAGCGTCTCGCTGGCGCTGCAGGCGAACCTGACGCGCGACCTGTCGGTCACGTTCGACGCGCTGTACCAGGATCGCCGCACGACGGGCCAGACGCCGTCGATCTACATGGGCAGCTACACGGGCAGCGCGCTGCCGGCGACGCTGAGCGGCGGCACGACGAACCTCGGCAGCAACGACCAGTACCTGAACACGAACCTGCAGCTCTACACGTTCGGCGTGCAGTACCAGCTCGCGCCCGACTGGCAGCTCAGCACGACCTACAGCTACAGCAAGGCGACGCGCCGGCGCAACGAGAGCACGCTGTACCTGCAGAACGCGGCCGGCGACTACACCGACAGCCGCTACGTGGGGATGGAGGACCACCGCTTCAGCCAGTGGCAGGCGATGCTCGAAGGCAAGGTGCGCACGGGCCCGTTCAGCCACCAGATCGTGCTCGGCGCGTCCTGGCAGAAGCAGGCGAACGACTATTCGACGAACAGCGTGTTCCAGTCGCTCGGCGCCGGCAATATTTACTCGCCGAACCCGTATCGCTTCGAAAGCCCGCACGGCATCGTCCAGTACCGCGACAGCGAGATCACGCAGAAATCGCTGTTCGCGAGCGACACCGTCGCGCTCACCGAGCGCTGGTCGGTGCTCGCCGGCGCGCGCTACATGAACTACGAGCAGACCTCGTTCAAGCCGACCGGCGGCGAGAACCCCGGCTACAGCCAGAACGGCGTCGTGACGCCAACCTTCGCCGTGATGTTCGGGATCGCGCCGACCACCACCGCGTACGCGAGCTACGTCGAATCGCTCGAACCGGGCAGCCGCGTCAACGACATCTACGCGAACGCGGGCGTCGTGCTCAAGCCGCTGCGCAGCAAGCAATACGAAGTGGGCATCAAGAGCGAGCATGCACGCCGGAGCGCGACGGCCGCGCTGTTCCGCATCGAGCGCCGCGCGGAATACGCGAACGCCGCGAACGTCTATGTGCAGGACGGCGAATCGGTGTTCCAGGGGATCGAGCTCGGCGCGACTGCGCAGCTCGGCAAGCACTGGAACGCGGGCCTCGACGTGATGCTGCTCGACGTGTGGTATGCGAAGGGTGCCGCCAACAACGGCAACCGCGTCGCGGGCGCGCCGCGCTTCGTCGTGGCCGGCAAGCTCGGCTATGCGGTGCCGGGCGTGCCGGGCCTCACGCTCGGCGCCGACGCGAAGTTCACGGGCGCGACGCCGCTGCGCGCGGCCGGCGGCATCGACGCGCCGGGCTTCCTCGTCGTCAACGCGGGCGCGAGCTACCTGACCCGCATCGGCGGCCGCGAGCTCACGCTGCGTGCGTCGATCGACAACCTGCTGAACCGCCGCTACTGGGAATTCCAGTACGCGGGCTACGTGAAGCCGGGCGACCCGCGCACGGTGAGCGTGAGCGCGAAGCTCGACTTCTGACGGCGTGCGGGCAGCGGGCGGCGCCCCAGGGCCTGTTCACGCTAATTTAATAACGGGCTTGCGCCGGCCCTAACGGCGCGCAAAAAGCGAAACGGCGGAGCGGCTTCTTTCGAAGCACGCTCCGCCGTTTCGCGGCGAACCGGGGAAGCTTTTAGTGGAGCTTCTTCGGCAGCATCTGGCTGCGCAGGCGCTTGTGCAGGCGCTTGACGGCAGCTGCCTTCTTGCGCTTGCGGACTGCGGTCGGCTTTTCGTAAGAC
>Ga0157367_1001411_pt1 | contig 10539 bp, 5 predicted proteins | sample AttbisABBM2_FD_113142 | JGI IMG/M metagenome (GOLD analysis project Ga0157367, IMG submission 113142) | Fungus gardens microbial communities from leaf cutter ant in Botucatu, State of São Paulo, Brazil - Atta bisphaerica ABBM2 | ecosystem: Host-associated > Fungi > Mycelium > Unclassified ...
GTCTGAAATGTACCAGTGGGCTTTGATACACACAAATGGCTAGGCTTTCTCTGCCTAACTAGCGCTTCCCTTAAGCCTAGGGTCTGGCTGTGTTCTTCTAGACTAAAGGACTGTGTTGTCCTTCGGTCGAGGATGATAACAGAGTAAAGAAAGGTTTTGAAGGCTAGTGTTAAGCGGTCAGGAATCAGGGAATCGAGTTCTAATGTTATGAATCAAAGTTCAAAGAGTTTAAGCGATGAAACAACTCTTGTATTGAGTAACACAAGAGAACTCGATAGAGTTCCTAGTACAAAGTAGTCTACCTTATATACTACTACTCATGGCCTGTGCTCACTGCTGTGCACCCTACCCTAAATGACCATGTGTATGACATGAGATCAACATGTGTTGTCCATGTTGTATGACATCACTTTGTTCCAGAACCTTCTACTCTATTCTCCCAAGTCTCGTGATCAGACTTGTGACTGATGTGACAGTGTGACAGACAAACCCTAACCCGAGCTGTTTCTAAAAATAGAAAAGAAAAAAGGAAAAGAAAGGACAATAAACTAAAAGAGAAGAATAAAAAAATGAAGTCCACTGTCAATGATCTTAACAACTATGAGGTAACAATATGGTTAACATACTCCTTGACATTATCCATCAAACTACTCCAGCCTGCTCTAGTCTGTTCTAGGCCTTTATGACATCACATCATGTGACATGTCATGTGACTGCAGTCACATACCTTCTCTTGCTATAGACTAATAATATACTACTGTCCTATCTATATCTTATCAAAGTTTATCCACACTTTATCATATCATAACAACATGGCAAACAAATGGTACAGCACATAAGCTGAAGCCAAGGTCATTTCATAAGTTTGTATCACTAAGCACAGAGTCTACACACTCCATGCATTACTAAGCTAATCCTGTATACTTTTGCCTTCTGATGTGGACCACATCTGACAATCTTCTAATATATTCTTCTTCTATACATCTGCTGATCCTCTATGTATATATAACAATACCTATTAAATTTTCTCTACTATTACTTCTCTCATTTTCATCTTCAAAAATAACCTGCATGCCATAATAAAACCTTTCACTTTTCCCACTTCTCTGTTGAACACTAGTGGTTTAGACACTTCTATATTGAACTCTGTGTTGGGTCCTCCTGTCACTCCTGCTACTGCTGCTGCTGATAATACTTGAATTTGTGCCTATATTGCTGCAAGCTGCCCCTGTTATTGCCAGATGATTTTGTGAAGGTCATTTTGACTCATGGTAAAATTGTTATAAGAAGAGGAAGAGTCAATGGGTGATGATGTGTAAAGAGATAGTAGAGAAGAGCATATGTTGGCTTCACTCTCAGACTTATACTCAGAACTTGAAGCAATCTTGGTAAGTGTTTAGTAGGTTCTTTTCTTACTCTATCTTATATTGTCTACTGACTACTGCTATAAAATAAATGTAAACAATTTTGGTCTAAGAAGACCATTCTATTCTAAGTAAGATCTTAAGGATGCCTGCTGTTCTCCTATGTGTACTAGTCACAAGAGAATCAATAGCACAGAGCTAATATAAGAACAAGATATCAAACACATCCACAAAAGGTAATATGTCTGAGATATACCAGTGAGCTTTGGTGTAGACAAACAGCTAATCATTCCCTGCCTAGCTAGTGTATTCCTTATACCTAGAGTCCAGCAATTCTTCTTGACTAGAGGACTGAGCTGTGGCTTGGTCAAGGATGATGAGAGAGTAAGAAATTTAGAAAGGGCTCTGTGTTGAGTGGTTTCTTGGAAAGAATATCAAGTTCTAATATTATAATTCAAAGACTTTAGAGTGAGTTTAAAAAAGGAAACCTTGTATTGGTTAATATATGAGAATTTAATGAAGTTTCTAGGTACAATATATCCACCTTATATACACTTTGCTTATGGTCTGTGCTACACTGATTTAGCCTACCCTAAAGGGATATATGTTTGCCCTAAAATTGACATGTATAAAACATGTTATAATGATATCATTACTTCTAGAACCTTCTACTGTATTTCATCATGACATATGATTGTGTGACTTTGTGACTGTGACATGTGCTGTCACATTAACCCCTAACTTTAAGTTCCAAAATAGAAATGAGAAAGAAATTGAAAATAATTAAGAGTTCACTGTCTTCAACTCTGACAATAATATAATTACTTAAATGAAAACAAAAAAGAAAAGAAAAAGAGAAAAATAAACATAGAAAACATAATACTACACTAGAAAAAGGATCCTATATAGCAAATAACTAACTCTATGTAATGCCTTTTTTAAAGCAAAATGCATCTAGATTGAACTTGAGAAAAGTGAGAATATCTTTGAAATATTCTTACTTTAGATTTTATTACTTTTTATATTGTTTGTAATCATATAGAATATGTGTTCTTATCTCAATAGAAGAGTTATCACATGGGCATTCAATTAAAACATTAGGAAAAAATCTTTGCTTATATTTACTAATAAAAGCATGATTAGTAATCAGTCTAGTGATATATATACACATTGAGTTAGAAAGGCCAAAATGTTTTAGCCAAGCTCTATCTTTCAAATAAGTAAGATAAATGGAATAGTCATTGTCATTGTTTAGATCAAGAAAATTTCTTTTCCTGTAGTTGAATGCTTGGAAGTATATCTACTACTTTTTAACAATAGAATTGCATTCTTTTTTCCTGCTGAACTCCCATGATGTTTTACTGGACAAAGTGGGGCTTATTCTATAGAATTTTGATTTTTTGTCAACTAGTAAATATGAAGGTCATTTATTGTTATTAGGATAGTCCCAAAATGAAATTGTATTACTAGAGTTCTTATTAAAGAACTTCCTTAGATTGCTAATTATAGTAATGAAATATGAATGAAGAGTTGTGTTGAAGATATGTTTGACAGCTGGAATTACAACTTAAGAGTAGTACTATAGCAGTAAGGTCAATCAGATGGTAAGAATTTCCAAGACCTCTATTGTTTGGGTATTAGTAGTAATAGTATTAGTGACAATGACAATATGTATGACACCTTGCATTTGAGATAATTGAGATAATTGACTTATACTACATCTTATGGTAAAAATTTCAGCTTCAGTGAATGTGATGTTCATTGCATGATAAACAGTTTTCATGATAATCTTGTGTTCTCTCTGAATGTATAAGACTAAGATAGCAATGTTATTTTTGATACTTACATTAGAAATAATGAGAATAATTTCATGACTATTGGATAAATCCTTGTAAATTTTCTTAAGTTTGTTTCAATAAGCAATTCTTGTATTGGTATCTTTGTAATTCACTGTATAAAAACAATCAGAAAAAGTGTTCACTAAACAAAAACTAGAGAAAAGTTCTCTATTCAGACTATCAAAGACTGGTAATGTTTAATTCAGATAGTTATTGGTATCTACTATTGGACTCTTGACCTTGAAGTATTGCTTGGAAGTAAGACAATATATAGCCATGCAATGAGAGATGGCATTCTTGGAATAATGTTTGTCCAAGAAAGAGTTTAATGTGTATTGTTTAGAAAGAAATACTACTTAGAAATAGTATTGTTCTATAATTTCATTGAGATAAAAATGAATAGAAATGAGACCAGCAATAGTCTCAACTCTTTATGAAGGTAATATACAAAAAGCTCTAGTAATCTTTAATACTGCTCTTCTTTGTATTTTCTTCAATTCTTTAGAAAGTTAATATAGCAGTGCTTCTTTGAAATACCAAAGCTGAAATCCATATAGAGTGATGGAAAGGATACAAGTTCTATATAACAGATGTTTGTACATTGGAGAAAGTTCTCTTGTTGGATTGCCCAGTATCTTCATACCTTTGATAGTAGATAAAGCTTTATTAGCATAATAATAAATATAGTGTCAAAAAGAGAGTTTTTGATTGAAGAAAAACCCTAAATATTACCATGTATCTTTAGTGTTAGGGTAACCAGGCAGAAACATGGAGTTTGCACTCTTTAGGAAAAACTTAAGTATATATTCTTGAAGAAGTATAATATAATACTTATCTCCAGAAAAAACCTAAGAGAATAGAATGAGATTTCCTAGAGGCAATGACTATCTTAAATATTGCACCATTTATTCCAATTCAGTAGAACAATACTGATGTAATCAAGAACAGATGATACCAGCATTGCTAGGAACAGTAAATAGAGACATTATAAACTTGTACTAAGATCTCAGTATGGAAGTGGCAAGTCTGAGTGCAATTGAGCTTAGACATGGAGTTTGGCAAGACTAGAACAGAATGGTCCACATCAGAGTTTGCTGCTAGTGTTTGTTTGAAAAAGCCTAAGTGTGGAGTTTATTAGTAGAGTTTGTATTTGTCTATTGATTAAATAACTAGAGAAAAATCAGAAGATTCTAGAATTGAAGCCTACTTTGTTCAGAATCATTGGAAAAAGTTGATAATTCAGGAAAGAGAAGAATTGAGCAATATCAAATACAAGAGTGCTTGTGTAAAGACTTTTTGTCTATCCTGCTCATATAAGATGAGTTAAGAAAATATTAGTATTTATTGTCAAATATTTTTTGATGCCATCCAGTTGGTTCAGATAAAAAACTGGAAGTAATAGAGTGGACTTGTAATCTGTTGCTAATCACCTTTTGAATTAACTTATTTAGTATATTAAAAAGAATGATGGGTCAAAAGATCTTTAGGCTATTATATGAAGAATTGTTGGGTTTTAGAATAATGATAGATTTCTTGAAATGCAATGGCTAGTAACTGAGATTTATACAGACATTCACAATATTGACAATATTAGTAACACACTTAAGATCACTTACTACCTTTTTAAGTATTACAATTACAAGATCTTAAAGTGAATCAAGTAAAGAAATCTTGTATTGGGTTAACATAAGAGAACTTGATAGAGAACTCTGTACAGGATTGTCAACATTACATACTCTAGACTGATGGTTCATGCTACACTACAATTATCCTACTCTAAATAATCATATGTCTGCCTTAAGGTTAATATGTGTATAACATGCTGTATAATGTCCTTTCTTCATTCCTACAATCAAAGTTGTATTAGAAAGTGCTCATCAAACCATTTCCAATAATATATGGTATATCTCATAGCAATAAGTATTGATAGAGATACAAGCATATCAATATAGTGACATAATTAGTTATCTTTTGAAATTAGCCTGATATCTGCTATGACAGATAACAGTCCTACCAGGTACAAGTTTTGATCATGCAATAGAAACAGCTTGTGCACAGACTATTACTATTTTGTATTAATACTTTTATGTCTAAGAATTAGACTCCAGATTTAACAACATCAATTTATATCAATTATCATCAATTATTATCCCTTATTATCATTGACATCTGTATTAATCTTTATCATCATTATCATCATTATTGAACTTCTAAATTGCTTCTAAACCTCTAAAAGTGTATCCAAGGTTCAGATATCACAAACAAGTGAATAGTTCATTTTGTAATAGATAAATGTTAATAGATCTAGATTAAGACTATCAGCTACTTTCCTGAGTGTATCAAAGTATGTCAAGTGATGAGAATATGATGGATCCTAATCACTATCTCTGATATTGAAATCATCTGTCATAATTAGGACATTGTTTAAATCAACCTCAGTATTCTTTAGATACTTTAAGGCATTTTGCTAGTTATCTGAGTAAATGTTAAGAATGAAACACATAATACTGCAATTGAAAAAGAAGATGAGGTTAATATCTTGATGATTAAAAATAACCTTTCTTAATGAAAAACATAACTTGACCAGCATGATATTTATATAGGTGATAACTCTTGGATGATCATTGTCAAGGAGAGATAATCTTGTAAACATGATCTAAGAAGAGTGATGAGAAGCTCCTATAAGGTCTTCATCTTCTTCAGACAAAGAGCTTAGAAGTTGTCAGATAATTAATCAATGAGATTCCTGAATAAATAAGATGTCAAAGTTTTGGTTATTTTCTAGAATCATATTAGTAAGAAGCTTGTTCTTTTGGATATTCTATGAAAAAATCTTTAGAAATTTTATAATCATTGTTTATCCCCACCCATGATTAAGCAAATTGAATTGACTCTGATTTCTCAGAGCTCTTGAGACTTCTTAACATGTCACTTTCTGTTAAATCTATGCTTTCAGAAAAAACTGCTGTTGCTATCCACTTGATATTCACCTTTGCAGTTAATATACTTAAATAAGTAAGTATAAGGTACTCTTTTCTTGGTTTTGAGTCTAGGATGATTTGTTTTTAAAGTTAGCCTTATTGTCAAAGATGAAAGCAGTAGACTTTGTTTATTTGAATTTTCTTTTTCATTTTTATTTTTATTTTTATTTATTTTCCATTTTTCTATTTTTAGAACTTAGGGTTAGGGTTAGAGTGACAATATCATGCTGTCATACAGCAGGTCACATTAGATGACATGGTCACAAGTCATAAGATACATAGAAGGAGGTAGAAGGTTCTAGAAGAATAATGTCATACAACATATAAAACACATGTTGACCTTAAGACATACACATGGTTGTTTAGGGTAGGCTAGAAATAGCTCACACAGACCATTAGATATTAGTATATAAGGTAGACAATCTTGTATAAAGTTCTCTATCGAGTTCTCTTGTGTTAACCCAATACAAGGTTCTTCTTATTGACCAACTCTAAGGTCTTTGAGTTGTAACACTTATAACACTATGCTATTTTTCTGCAATGTTCAATTTTATGCAGACCATTGCACTTTTGGCATTTGATACTATGTGTATGGTAGGCAAAAGTAGTATGTTCTTACTTCTAACAATTCTTATATTAAGAAATACTAGAATTCATGTTGGTTTCTCAGATGGTTGCAATGTGACATCCTATATTGAAACATCTGTTAATAAGACACTTAGCCTTTGTACTGTTTTGAGAATTCTAAATGTCAACTCATATAATAGCCATGTCTAACTTAGGAAATGTCTTGATAATATATGAATAGGATATTAGAACAACATCATCAAAGATATAAGTATCCTTTATTACTTCTTTTATTACAATAGGCAAATTTGTGTTTTCTAAGTAGTAAGGCAATCTTAGGATTTTAAAGTATGATTTGGATTGAGAAAGTCAGAGGCTCATGATATTATTTGAGTTTATATTGTTCAACTCTTTGATATATCCCTTAATTACATTCAAATCTGAAGTAGCTGCTGCTTTATTAGTAGTGATGATAACTCCTCTATTATCAGAGCAAATAAAATTAGTAGACACTTTAGATTTCATACCTTTTAGAAGTCTGTTAATGTTTAATATATAGACATTTACTTGAAAGATGATTGTGTTTGAGTTGTTTATGCTCATTGGTATGATAATCTGTTTTTTAGAAGGATCTTTGGTGATTATGTTAAGTTTCTGCTTGTTCTTTATTTTCTTGTTATTAGCAATATTGTGAATTTTGATAATATTGCTAGAAGACAGTTTGGGAAATACATTCTTGATTTTGAGAATATTCTCAATGTCATCTTTAGTAGCTTGAGCAAATAAGCAGATATTTGAATCCAATGATTGGGTCTTTTTGAAATATTTAAATTTGGCCAAAATACTTTTGTTAGGCCTAGAAGGAATAGAAGATGTTATAATTTAAACTTAAAAGTTAGAGAATGAAAAGAGCCTTGTATTAGATAATATATAAGAGAACTTGATAGAGTTTCTAAGTACAATCTATCTATCTTATATATACTAGGATCATGGTCTATACTATACTAACCTAGCCTACTTTAAAGAGCATATGTTTGTCTTAAGGTTAATATATGCAACATATACTATATAATGTTATTATTTTAGGACCTTCTATAATGTTTTTTGTGATGCATAATCATGTGACTGTAAGTTGTGACAGTCAAGTATAATATCATACTAAACCCTAATTCTGTCAGATACAGTTCACACTAGAGATGAAAGTCTGCAGAGTTTGCTCAGAGATATGTAAACTTATGGAATAACCTTGGCTTCAGCTTATATACTGCACTGTCTGACTGCTATGTGGTTACAACTTTAGATGAAAAAGTCTGAGATAGAAGTGAGTACTAATTGGTATGTTACTATTGAACACTAGAGATCAAGTTCAATAAGAGTTATCTTTATTGATTATCAGACTAGCAAATTACAGTATAACTACTAGTCTTATATACAAGTAGATAATATAAGAGATACTTGAAGTTTCAGTAATATAGCTCTTATTTCTCCAAGCAGAGATTTAGTGGTGAGACACTGATAGGAGAGAGGAGTACTCTATTATGGAAGACTAAGTTGAATAGAAGTATTCCCATTATAAAAGACAGGATACCTGGATTGTTACATTACTGTTATGAGAAGAATGGCCATTGTAGAAGATAGGCTTGTATAATAGATGTTGAGAAAGTAGTACCACCACAGAGATGTATTTTCTAGATAGGTGGACTTGGTATATAACAAATTCTAAGTCTGAAAAATAAAAATAAAATAAAATAAAATGAAAATAAATATAGTCTATAATTTTCAATTCTGATAGGAGAGAGAATCCTTAAAATATTGGCTTATTTATCTTTAGTTGTCTTTAGAGTAAGTATAGTTTTCTTATTAAACTGGGATAAGGCACATTATATGAAGATCCTGTCATTGTGTCATATGCAAGTCTACCCATCTGGAAATTACATTCCTGCAGGAATATCATCTCCAAATCATACAAGCCCATCTTTCTCACAACATATCTTATGGCAGTGCTGCAACCATCTGGGTATTCCATCTTCCATGGTGGAAATACTCCTATTCAACTTGGTCTTCCATGACAAAGTTACCTCTATCAGTATCTCAACACTGAAACCTCCACTCAGGATAATAGAGGTTTTACCACTGAAACCCCAAGTATCTTCTATACTATCCATTTGTATATAAGACTAGTAAATACACTGTAATTTGCTAGTCTGATAATCGACAAAGATAACTCTTATTGAACTCAATCTCCAGTATTCAATGGTGATACACCAATCAGCACTCACTCTCACCTCAGACTTCTTCCTATCATCTGAAGTTGCGACCACACAGCAGACAGATGGCACAGCACATAAGCTGAAGCCAAGGTTGTTCCACAAGTCCATTCTGCAGACTTCCACCCTAGTATGAACTGTGCTAACACATTGTCATTAGTTATTAGTTTATCTTTTATATTTATTTTTTATTTTGGGACTTAGGGCTAGAGGTTAGTGTGATATCACATGTGACTGACACATTATTGCCAGTTAGAAATTCATCAATACCAAACAAAATAATTGGCATAAAATTACTATTCTACATATTAGAATCAAAGATAGTAGACTTTTTTTATTTCTCTGCTTTATTTTATTTTATTTCTCAGACTTAAGGTTAGGGGTTAGTGTGATGTCACATGACACTGTCACAAGTCATGGTCACATAATCACATGTCATAAAAGAATATTATAGAAGGATCTGAAACAAATAGTATCATATAGCATGTATTATACATGTTGACCTTAAAGAAAATACATAGCTTTTAGAATAGGCTGAGTCTAGTGTAGTATGGAGCAACAGTCTAGTTTATATAAGGTAGACACTTTTGTACTAGGAACTCTATCAAGTTTTCTTGTGTAAACTCCATATAAGATTTCTTTTCTTAACACTTTGAGACTTGAATTATAATACCACAGTTGTGAGTCAGCTGGTTGATCAGCCTGGTATGGAATAACCAATGGTTCCAAATTTGGAAAGAAATATGTGTTATTAGTATTACTACTATGAGATATATATATAGAGTCATATACAGGCTCCAGAGGCACAGTTTCCAGAGGTATATAAGATAGATATGGGTCTTGCTGCTTCTCTCTCTCAATTTGTTTGGCCCATGTCAATTTTCCAGACTAAGCTTGCATACATTCTACATAATTTATCAAGGATGTAGAAGAGTTAACAGACATTTCTCTTGTACTGTTAGTACTCAGAGAGGGAAAACATTCTCTGGGTAGGTTGAATCCAATATCCATTGAGAATACTAAGAGTAGTGTGGTTGGTTATTCTGAGGTTTAGGAAAAGATTCAATATATTCACTAGTTCTCTTCTGGACACTACCATGCAAAATTGTGATATGAGAGAAAGAAGTGATGCTTATCCTGATGCTTATCTGCCATTAATAGTACTATATTTTGTGTATAATGCTTGGACCAAGTACATAGACTATCATCCTACTGTAGTATGTATGTAGTGGTATATTGGTAGAATACCTTACCCAATTATCACTGAATTTTTTGGGCACTTAAGACTTCATGAGTAAGACTAATCCCCTTACAGATTCACCTGGCATCAACACTAATCTGTTTTCACACACCCTATACAGCGAGTGACTATTATACAAGCCCTAATCTCAAGAACCGGGTCGATTACCTAATGACCAATGGGAATTTCCAGAGTCTCACAGCAAAACACAATTAGCTGATCCTAAACATGACGAGTGATATCTTCAAGCCAAGGGGAAAACCAGCGCTTTGAATGTGCTTA